>OKTS01000198.1_pt1 | contig 39777 bp, 30 predicted proteins | sample 1606331 | NCBI WGS metagenome assembly OKTS01 (sample SAMEA3879564, study PRJEB24766) | human gut metagenome | biome: human-associated habitat; feature: feces | place: USA | collected 1985/1987 | reverse complement strand
TGCCGAGGCACATTCTTTGTTCATACAGAAATTTAATTAGGAAACAGAGGTAACCCAAAATGTGCTAATTTTAGATAACAAAAAAATAAGAGAAATCCTTGAATCAAAGATTTCTCTTACATTTCATCAATGCGGAAGAGGAGACTTGAACTCCCACAGGATAAAACTCCCACTAGAACCTGAATCTAGCGCGTCTGCCATTCCGCCACTTCCGCTCGACACAAACTATCTTATCATAGAGCCTGCGTTTTGTAAAGTCTAAAAATTAAATTCTATATATTGTTTGAATAATTCAGATTTATCAGAAAACTTTAATAAAGTTTTTATTGACTCCGAGATGGATTTGTATTATAGTTTCTCGTTGATCTTTTGAAGAAAAAATAACAGTGGGAGGAAGAGATATATGACATTTTATCAGGAATTACAGCTTAGTTCAGTTGCATCTAAGCAGCTGATCAAAGCGACAGAAGACAAGAAGGAAAGGTATCGCCACATTCTTATTTATAATTTTAAAGTCTATCTTGTAATGGCATTTTGTGTGGCGGTAGTTTCTTTATACAGTCATTTCACAGGGAATAACAACAGTGTAGTAGGCGTTACAGTGCTTCTTGCGGTGCTTGTTCTTCGGCAGGCGGATTTTGGGATTCGTACAACGCACGGATTGGCCTCCATCGTCGGAATCTTTGGAATATTGATTGCAGGACCGAAGCTTTCGAATATGGTGTCACCGGTTCCGGCATTCTTTATTAATATAGTATGTATTTTGCTTCTTATGATTTTGGGATGTCACAATGTGATCATGTACAATCATTCTACATTTGTTCTTGGATATCTTCTTCTCCAGGGATATGATGTGACCGGACAGGAGTACTTGTATCGCGTGGCTGGCCTTTTGGTTGGAATGGTATTGTGTATGGCAATCTTCTATAAGAATCAGAAGAACAGACCGTATAGAAGATCATTTCTTGATTTGTTCCGCGAGTTCAATATCAGCTCTGCAAGAAACAGATGGTACATTCGTCTTTCATTAGTTGTTTCCAGTGCAATGTTATTCATGTCACTGCTTGGACTTCCGAGAGCAATGTGGGCGGGGATCGCAAGCATGTCTGTTTGTCTTCCATTCCCGGATGACTGTAAAGAACGAGCAGGAAAGAGAGCTGCATTTAATATAGTAGGATGTCTGTTATTTGTTATCCTGTATTTGGTGCTTCCGGAGTCAATGTATCCATACATCGGAATGATCGGAGGAATTGGAGTCGGATATTCTGCAGGGTATGCATGGCAGACAGCATTTAATACATTTGGTGCATTGTCGATTGCATCCGGCTTGTTTGGGATGCCGTATGCGGTAGCGCTTCGTATTGGGGCAAATGTATTTGGCGCGGCATACACGATGGCATGCAATAAGATTCTGCCGAGACTGGCAGCAGTGTTTGAGCAGAGAAGAGCGCAGGTTAGCGAATAATCTAAGTTGTTTGAAATAGTAATTTATTCGAATGAAAATGGAGTGAGAACTGAGGCAATATAATTTACCTCAGTATCTCACTCCATTTTTCGTACAAACGATCCAGTGACCAGGCAGCATTGGCCGGGCTGGTGGAAGGAAGCACAAGGATGTCTCTTTCGGTCAGCGGCTGCTGATATTTCTTATAAAGAGCTCCGGCTTTATTTCCGTTTGCATAGATTTGTCGAATCTGACAATGATCTAAGATTTGTTTCAAATCAGTTGGTGTCACATTCTTGATACTGCTGTCACTGGAGCCTTTGATGTCACAGCTTTGAATAACATCCCAGATGGCGATATGGTGGCGGAGTAACATGGCCGTTTTCTCTTCAACTGTCTGCGGAGTTTCCTCCTCACAAAGTTTCGCCAACAATTTCCAGAATCGATTTTGTTTATGTCCGTAGTAGAAATTATTTTCCCGTGATTTTACAGAAGGAAGAGTTCCGAGAATCAGAATCTTGGAGTCTTCATTATATATTGGTTCAAAGGAATGGGTAATGTGTTCATATTCCATGGTTGTGCTCACTTTCTGATGGTTTGGAGTAAGTTTTATAACAAGTATAGTGTCTTGAGGAGATTGTGTCAATGATACTGTTTGCGTTGCTGGTCGCAAACCGTGTGAACAGTAACTGCTACAAAGCGCAACGTCGCATTTACACAAAGGTTGCTTTTACCTGCGTAATGGATTATACTAGTCTGACAGGGAATTTTGAAACGGAGGATTTTACAATGAAAATTGCAGTAACTTATGACAACGGAAATATTTTCCAGCATTTTGGAAAGACAGAGACTTTCAAAGTGTATGAAGTGGAAGATAATAAGGTGGTTTCCAGTGAAGTGATCGGTTCTAATGGGGAAGGACACGGAGCATTGGCAGGACTGCTTGCAGGACAGAACGTAGATGTTCTGATCTGTGGTGGAATCGGTGGCGGAGCTCAGACAGCACTTGCAGAGGCCGGTGTTGAATTATGTTCAGGAGCACAGGGAGATGCAGATCAGGCAGTAGAGGCATACCTGAAAGGCGAGCTTACATCCAAAGGAGCTACTTGTGATCATCATCACCATGAGGAAGGACATTCCTGTGGAGATCATGAAGAGGGACATTCTTGTGGAAGCAGCTGCGGTGGCGGATGCGGATCACACACTACAATGGAAGGAAAGAATGTTGGAAAGAAATGCCGTACACATTACAAAGGAACATTCAATGATGGAACTCAGTTTGATTCTTCTTATGACCGTGGAGAGCCGCTTGAGTTCGTATGTGGTGCAGGACAGATGATCAAAGGATTTGATGCAGCAGTAGCTGATATGGAAGTTGGTCAGGTAGTGGACATCCATTTGATGCCGGAAGAAGCTTATGGAATGCCGAATCCGGAAGCTATCTTCACAGTAGAGATTGCAGAACTCCCGGGATCTGAAGACCTTGAAGTGGGACAGCAGGTTTACCTGTCCAATCAGTATGGACAGCCATTTCCGGTAAAGGTAACAGCTAAGGAAGAGACAACAATCACTTTCGATGCAAACCATGAGATGGCAGGAAAAGAACTGAACTTCAAGATTGAGCTTGTATCAGTAGAATAAAAAGTAAATAGAAGTAATTAGAAATTCCAGTAAGAAATATCTAATAAGAAACATAGAAAGAGGGCGGTGCTTCAACGATTGAGAAATCGTGAAGTACTGCCCTCTCTCTGTAATTGCAGGTAAAGATTTAAATTGCTACGGATTTACACTATCACTCACAATCTTTCCATCCATAATGCGGACAACACGATCAACCTGATTAGCAATTTCATCATCATGTGTAATGATAATAACTGTTCTTCCAGACTCATGAAGGTCTTTGAGGATATTCATAATCTCGATAGTCGACTTACTGTCCAGGTTACCGGTCGGTTCATCGGCAAGGATGATCGGCGGCTGTGCGGCAATTGCTCTGGCTACTGCAACACGTTGTTGCTGTCCACCGGAAAGCTGGTTCGGTCTGTGATCCATACGATTTTCCAGTCCAACTTTCGATAGAGCTTCCCCGGCAATCTCTTTTCTTTGCTGCTTTCCAAGTCCGCGATAGATCAGTGGGAGTTCTACATTTCCAAGTGCATCCAGGTTTGGAATCAGATTAAATCCCTGAAAGATGAAGCCGATCTTGTGATTGCGGATATCAGACAGTTCATTGTCTGAGAGATTGGCAACATCTTTTCCGTCCAGAAAATATTCCCCGGAATCAGGTGTGTCAAGACAGCCGAGCATATTCATAAATGTAGATTTACCAGAACCGGAATGTCCGACAATGGCAATAAATTCCCCCTGGTTGATCTCAAGAGAAACATCATCCAGTGCGCGGACTTCATTTTCTCCAGGATTGTAGATCTTGTACATATTTTTAACACGAATGAGTGGCTCCATAATAACCTCCTTAAAAAATAAAATAAATAACTCAATAAGAACTCTAATTTCCAAAATAAGCATTGAGTCCAAGAACCAGACCATCAGCCAGACTATTTAGTGTGGAATCACTGTGGTCAGAGCTTGCATTTCCAAGTTCCATATCAACAGACGGAATTGTACTATAAGAAGTCTGTGTCAGATCAATATTCATAGAACCATTTTGGTAAATGGTCATTCCTTCTGTACGAAGTCCTTCTACAAGAGAGACCCCAAGTGCATCATGTTCCTGCCAGTGGGAAGCGACAGGTTCCATACTTTTCAGACCATCCGGCACAGAAATGTAGAAACAGCCTTTGTCATATCCCAATCCATCTCCATCCCAGTGGAGTGAGATGTGACAGTCAGCTACATTGTTACAGAGTACGGTGCGGGCAACGTTATCAAGCTGGACATCGTTGCTATTTCTCACCATAAGGACATCATATCCTTGAGCAAGCAGCTTATCTTTCAGAATCTGAGCCATCTGAAGTGTAACAGTGCTTTCAGCAGTTCCATCGTTAAATGTCATTCCCCCGGAAACTGCAGTCGCATAAGTTGCACCCTGAGCAGTGCTTCCGCCGGTTGTCTTTGGAGAACCATCCGGGTGACACTGTGTCTTTACAGAAGCACCACCGGAAGTTCCATGTCCGGCATTCACGCCAACGACGATATCCTTGCGGTCAGAATCTGCAAGATAAATAGTAGCTGTTCCAGAATTGATTGCAGAAAAGTCTGCGTATTGCCAGGAAGGGTCAAAGCTGATCTCCTGTCCATTGCTGTAAAGAGCCGCTGCGCCGGTCAGCAGTTCCTGCTGAGTTACGGATTCAGATTCAGAAGCAGATGGGGTGGCGGAATCAGCAGAAGAAGTTTCATCTACAGTTTCATTTTCAGAATCTGATGAGATAGAAAAATCATCCGCTGTCTTGGGTGGTGCCTTAGTACCCTGCGCCTGCGCCGTGTCTGTACTGGATTTGTGCTGTATGCTACCGCATCCGGTCAGGCAGTAACACAGGAGAACGGCACAAGAGAATCGAAAAAATGGTTTTTTCAATTTCAATCTCCTTTATGATAAATATTACTGTTCTCATTGTATCATAATCATTTTCCAAATAGGGAAAATTCAGATAAAATTAAGGTTTCAAAAAGGAAAATATAATATAAAAAATTCAAGGCGATTGCATAATCATTTTGATTGCGATAGACTACAAGAGAAAGAATATCATAGTTAGGGAATTTTGCCTGCCAATAGCATGTAGTGTGGCGGGAGTTCTAGTGCTACGCAATTTGCATAATCATAATATACGAGGACAATATATATGGAAGAACAACAAGAAAAAATGCAAGGGAAAAAACAAGATAAAAAATTGTGGAAGATTTTCTGGTCAACCTTTTACTTAAGCGCGTTCACATTTGGTGGAGGTTATGTGATCGTCAGCCTGATGAAGAAAAAGTTTGTAGATGAATATCATTGGATTGAAGAAGAGGAGATGCTGGATCTTGTGGCGATCGCGCAGTCGGCACCGGGAGCAATCGCAGTGAACGGAGCAATCGTGATCGGATATAAACTGGCTGGAATTGCGGGGATTCTGACAGCAATTGCCGGGACAGTAATCCCACCATTTCTTATTATATCGATACTTTCTGCCGGTTATCAGGCATTTCGAAGTAACCAGATCATCAGCTTGATGCTCGAAGGAATGCAGGCCGGAGTGGGCGCCGTGATCGCATCTGTGACATATGACATGGGTGCCGGAATCGTGAAGAAGAAAGATGCTTTGTCATACGTACTTATGGTCGGGGCATTTATAGCTTCCTGCATATTTGAGGTAAATGTAGTCTATGTGATTCTGATCTGTGGAATTGTCGGAGTACTCCGCGCATTAATTGAGAAAAAGATCACGAAGAAAGGAAGTGAAGAGAAATGATTTATTTGAAATTGTTTTTAAGCTTTCTTCAGATTGGAATGTTCAGCTTTGGCGGCGGTTATGCGGCGATGCCTCTGATCCAAGAACAGGTAGTGTCGCAGCACGATTGGCTTACGATGACAGAATTCACAGATTTGATCACGATTTCCCAGATGACACCTGGGCCGATTGCGATCAATGCGGCAACATTTGTCGGCAGCAAAATTGCAGGAGTGTTAGGATCTGTTGTGGCGACTTGTGGGTGCATTCTGCCGTCTTGTATTATCGTAACTTTGATCGCATGGTTTTATTTAAGATATAAGAAAATGAAAATGTTCCAGAGCGTGCTGGAATCCTTAAGACCGGCAGTTGTCGCATTGATCGCATCCGCAGGAATCGCAATTCTGCACACTGCATTCTGGACAGATGGAATTGTGCAGTTTGCGGCGACAAAATGGTCTATGGTGGTGATCTTTGGAATCTGTCTGTTATTGCTTCGTAAGACAAAACTGAATCCGGTGGTTGTGATGATGCTTGCGGGAGTGATGAACGTGGCAGTAAGATATGCAGCCGGATAAAATAGCGAATCCATGCAGGTTCCGGTAAAGAAATGCGAATAGGTGAAAAATATGCAGACTTATGTGGAAAACATTTCAAAGTTCATGGTATATTGTGAATAACTTTCATGGTATACTGTACATACGTTGTAAAGATAAGAACAGGAGAGCGAAATGAGCGAACAGAACAATCAAAATATTCAGGAATCACAGACACCGCACAAGCGTCGTGTGAGATATAAAGGAAAATACCCGAAGAAATTCGAGGAGAAATATAAAGAGTTACAGCCGGAGAAATACAAGGATACAATCGCGCATGTAATCCAGAAGGGAAATACTCCTGCCGGGATGCACATTTCCATCATGGTAAATGAGATCCTTGATTTTCTGAAAATCCAGCCGGGTGAGACCGGATTCGATGCGACACTCGGATACGGTGGACATACGAAAGCAATGCTGGAATGTCTGAAAGGTGAGGGGCACATCTATGCAACAGATGTTGACCCGGAAGAGTCTGCGAAGACAAGAAAACGTCTGGCAGATCAGGGATTCGGAGAAGATATTTTAAGTATCCGTCTGCAGAACTTCTGTACGATCGATGAGATTGCAAAAGAAGTTGGAGGATTTGATTTTATCCTTGCGGACCTTGGAGTTTCCTCTATGCAGATCGACAATCCGAAGAGAGGATTTTCCTTCAAAGTTGACGGACCGCTGGATCTGCGACTGAACCAGGAGAAGGGTATCAGCGCAGCAGAACGACTCGACAACATTTCCGAGGAAGAGCTTGCCGGAATGCTTTACGAGAATTCAGATGAGCCATACTGCGAAGAACTGGCGAAAGCGATCACAACAGAGATCCGCAAGGGCAATCGCATTGATACAACAACAAAGCTTAGAAATGTGATCGAGAAGACTTTGGATTTTCTTCCGAATAATAAAGAAAAGAAGGACATTATCAAGAAGACTTGCCAAAGAACATTCCAGGCACTTCGTATTGATGTCAATAATGAGTTCGAAGTGCTTTATGAATTTATGGAGAAACTCCCGGGAGCATTAAAACCGGGCGGAAGAGTAGCAATTCTTACATTCCATTCTGGAGAGGACAAGCTTGTAAAGAAAGCACTCAAAGCAGGATATAAAGAAGGAATCTATTCCGAATATGCGAGAGATGTTGTGCGTCCGTCAGCGCAGGAATGTGCACAGAACGGAAGAGCAAGATCTACGAAGATGCGCTGGGCCGTGAAGGCGGAATAGTTGACTTCAATATAATGAAATGTTATAGTTAGTCAGAAATAATAGCGTTCGGTGCTGTTTGATCAGAGAATATATTTCCATATCCTGATCGAAACAGGTAAAAGGGAAACAGGTGTAAGACCTGTACGAACTCGTCACTGTGAGCAGAGATGCGGTCTTCTTAGAAATTAGATTTCAGAAGACCGCTCCTATACAGACAAGTGTGGAGAGTCCGCACATCCACTGGGAGACCGGGAAGGTGTTCTGTATAGAAGATCTGTAAGTCAGGAAACCTGCCGGCCGTTGGTGCGGGGAATATACGAATTCCAGATCACGAGTAATTGATTGTACCGAAAAAATCATTCATTCGATTCAGGATAATTCTATCCATTTTCCGTATTTTATAATTCACAACTTAATGGGAGACAAAAAAGAAATGAAAAATAAGAGCAGATGGCTTGCGCTTATGCTGACAGGTTCTATGGTGATTTCACCATTGTTTTATACAAGAACATATGCGGCAGAAAATGAGCAGCAGTGTGAGACAAATTTACAGGAAACTGTTGAGGTGGAAGAAGCTGATCTAGATAAGAAACAAGATGAGAGTCAGACAGAAGACGCAGGAAATGTTAAAGAAGATAAAAGAAATGACGATTTAACAAAAGAAGATCAGAAAGAGGAATCTGATAAAGTTGATAATTCTTCGGATAAATCAGATAATCAGAATTCAATCGAAGCAGAAACAAAACCAAATTTAGAGAATAACTCAGAAAATAATTCAGAAAACAACTTAGAAAATAACTCAGAAGAGAAAGATACAGAAACCACCGGGAAAAATCCAGGTACAACTGTTTCAGATCAGGTTGCGGACGAAAAAACTGATAACAAGGATACACAGATAAAAGATGAGACAGGCAAGTCAGAACCTTCTATGGATTCTAACGATTCTACGAATACTCCGGAACCGGAACTTCCGCCATTGCAGGAGGCGCCTTCTGTAACAGGAGAATCTGTGAAGGTAGTAAAAGAAAACGCTGAAGAGTTCAAGATGTTCAAGGTCAGTGAATCAACAGTTGTTGAAAAGGATGGCGAACTTGATATTACGATCAAGACAAACAACACAGGATTTGATGCGCTATATCTTGGTTCAAAAGATGATTTGTTGAAGGCATCTGTTATAGAAAGAACACAGGATGAAGAAGGTGCATGGACATTTCATTTCAATGTGCCGAAAGAAAAAGCAGGTCAGACAATTCCGGTATCTTTGAGAAAGTCAAAAGATCAGACCTGGTATGACAAACAGTACTTATGGATGTACATTCCGAATCCGGGAGAAACCTCAACACCGGATCCGGCACCAACGCCAACACCAGCACCGGAAGCAACAGTAGCAAACGGAATCTACAGTATGGACGTAACTTCCAGTTCTTCCATGTTTAAAGTAGTGGATTGTATTCTGACAGCAAAAGACGGAAAAATGAGTGCTGTGCTTACATTAAGCGGAACCGGTTACGGCTATCTGTATATGGGAACAAAGGAAGAGGCTGCAAGCGCAGATCAGTCATCCTGGATTCCATATCAGGTGAATGAAGAAGGAAAATATACTTATACTGTTCCGGTAGAAGCGTTGGATAAGGAAATCGCAGTAGCAGCCTATTCTATTAAAAAAGGAATCTGGTATGACAGAACACTGACATTCCAGTCAGAGACAATGAAGAAGATTGCTGATCTTAATTCCACAGATTCTGAGAATAAGGGAGATTCCGGAAACAACGGAAACACAGGAAATTCCGGAACTACTGGTGGTTCCAACAATACAGGTAATACAGGAACAAACAATTCTGCTTTCCCAGGCGGTTCTGTATCTGGAACTAATTCAGGAAAAACAGATGGAAATGATGGAAAAGCAGATAATGTATCGAAATACGAATCCGATACAAGTGGTTCTACTTCTCATGTAGACAGTGGAACAACACTGAAAGACGGTGTATATACTCCGGATCGTTTTACCTGGTCAGGTGGAACAGGTAAGGTTCAGATTACTTGTAATAAAGTGACGATCCAGAATGGACAGGCTTATGCAACGCTCGTGTTCAGCAGTGATCATTATCAGTATGTGAAAGCGAACGGAAATAAGTATTACACAACAAAGGGCGGCGGATCAGCGACAGTTGTTATCCCGGTTGCATTGAATCAGAACAATAAGATTATTGGAATGACAGATAAAATGTCTGTCGCACATGAGATAGAATATACGATTTTCATTTATCTTGCAGCGGCGAATGGAGGAACATCTGCAAACGGAACAGATGCTTCAACAAGCAGTAACCAGAAGCTGGATGAAAAAGCACCTGAAATCATAGGTTTGGAATATCAGTCAGAGACAAAGCTTGACTATGCAGAATATTTCAAGATTTATCATTATGATCAGGGGATTGTACTTCTTGAAATCGATATGACGAAGGACACAGCAAGAGACCCTGAAAAAGCAGAGGAAACAAAGTCTGAAAATGAGAAGTCTGCAGAAGATAAAGAGAAGTCTTCCAAGAAGAAAGTAGCTTCTGTTACGATCAATAGATCAGAAGATTCTAAGAACTCAGATGCAGAAAGCAAAGTAGATGCTTCTGCCGAGGAATCCGCAGCTTCGGATAACAACGGCACAAGCGAACAGGAACTGGCAGCAGAGCTTTACAAGGGAAATGTTGTGAAATATCTGATCGTTCCGGAGGATGTGGAAGTTCCGGTTGGTCTTGAGCAGGATATGATCATTGTGAAGAAACCTGTGGATCATACTTATGCAGAGTCTGATGAGATTCTGAATACGATGAAAGATCTCGATCTTCTTGACAATGTTGCGGCAGTTGGAATGAAGAGCAAAGACTGTACAGTATCCGAGATTGCTGATAAGATGAAAGCAAAAGACGGAGAGAAGAATGCTGAAGTTGCATATGCAGGAACAGCGGACAAGTTGAAACTGAAGAATTTTGTGAAGAGTGAAGTGAATCTTGCTTTGTTTACAGGAGATATTCTTCCAAGAGAAGATTCTGAGGAAAATGCAGCGAAAGATACTGACAAAATAGTAGATAAAGGCAGTAAAGATACAAAAGAGACTCTGACAGTAGAAGAGAAGACGGAACAGTTCGAAGAGCTGACAGAAAAGCTTGCAATGCTTGGTATTCCGGTTTTTGTTGATCGTTCTTCCGAGGAAAAGACAGAACTTGGAAAGCAGGAGTGGATCAAGGTTTACGGTGTTCTCTACGGATGTGAAGAGCTGACGAACGAGAAGTTTGATGCGGCAGTAGCAGCGGCAGAGAAATAGGAGAGAAAAATAGAATGAAGATAAGAAGATGCAGAATCACAGCGTTAATGCTTTCAGCTGCACTTCTGCTCGGAGGCTGCGGTTCTACCGCAGCCTCCGGTGGAAACAGCGGTAATAATTCAGCAGGTACAGATGTAACAAAGGATAAGACCAAAGATGCAACCGACAAGACAAAAAAAGCACCGGAGATTGAAGGACTTACTTATGAATCTACAATGGATCTGACTTATGCGACAGAATTCGATGTATACTATTATAAGGATGGATATAAGTTGATCGATGTCCATGAAGATAAGCAATATCTGATCGTTCCGGAAGGTGAAGAAGAACCGGAAAATCTGGCGGATGATATTGTTGTGATCCGGCAGCCGACAGAGAATATTTATATGGCGGCGACAGCATCCATGTCTCTGTTTGATGCAATCGGCGGAATTGACAAGGTGAAATTCTCCGGGCTTGAGGCTTCCGGCTGGTATGTAGAGAGTGCAAAGGAAGCAATGGAATCCGGAGCGATGACATTTGCGGGAAAATACAGCGAACCGGATTATGAGACTCTCGTTGACGGAGACTGTGATCTGGCAATCGAATCAACGATGATCCTTCATACACCGAAGGTACAGGAAATGATCGAAGATCTTGGGATTCCGGTATTTGTAGACTACTCCAGTTATGAGTCACATCCGCTTGGAAGAACCGAGTGGATCAAGCTTTATGGGGCGCTTCTGAATAAAGAGGAAGAAGCGGATACATTTTTTGACCAGCAGGCTCATGTAATCGAGGAACTGAAAGGCTTTGAGAACACGGAAAAGACGGTTGCTTATTTCTATGTGAGTACAGATGGTTCAATCGTTGTGAGAAAATCTGACGATTATATTCCGTCAATGATCGAAATCGCAGGTGGAAGATATGCGTTCAAAGATCTGAAGAATCCGGACAGCAACGCACCATCTGTTAAACTGACGATGGAGGAATTCTATGCGACTGCTGTAGATGCAGATTATCTGATCTACAACGGGACGATCGACGGACAGATAAATAGTATCAGTGAGTTGGAAGCAAAGAATGAATTGTTCTCCGAATTCAAGGCGGTGAAAGACGGAAATGTCTGGTATACCGGAAAGAACTTATATCAGGCAACAGATACAGTCGGAGAGCTGATCAAAGATATGCATCTGATGCTGACAGACGGTGATGCATCTCAGATGACATTTCTTGAAAAGATGGAGTAGAAGAAAATGGAGCAGACAAGTTTTCATCAGGAAAATTTCAGACGGCGTACAAGATACACAGCGGTATTTCTGATTCTTGCAGCAGTATTTTGTGTTGTGACAGTGCTAAATATCAATACCGGAAATGTTCATATTCCGGTGCCTAAGATTCTGCGCATTCTCTTTCTGAAAGAAGGAGCGGCGACAGAGTACAATATTATATGGAAGATCCGTCTTCCGAGAATTCTGATGGCAGCATTGCTTGGTGGTGCATTGTCTCTTTCAGGTTTTTTGCTGCAGACATTTTTTTCCAATCCTATTGCCGGACCTTTCGTTCTCGGAATTTCTTCCGGAGCGAAAATGGTCGTGGCACTTACAATGATCGTGTATTTGAAATATATCGGAAGATTTTCTTCGTATACACTGATTCTTGCAGCATTCATCGGGTCGCTGATCTCGACAGGATTCATTCTTCTGATGTCGAAAAAAGTGCAGCATATGGCGTCTCTTCTTGTCGGGGGGATCATGATCGGATATATCTGTTCGGCTATCACGGATTTTGTTGTGACATTTGCGGATGATTCTGATATTGTGAATCTGCACGGGTGGTCACAGGGAAGTTTTTCCGGAATGAGCTGGAGCAATATTCGTGTGGCAGCAGTGGTTGTCGGACTTGCGGTGCTGTTTACATTTTTCCTGTCAAAACCAATCAGTGCATATCAATTGGGAGAAGCATATGCGCAGAGTATGGGAGTCAACATCAAGACGTTTCGCGTGATTTTGATCTTGCTTTCCAGTATTCTGTCAGCGTGTGTGACAGCATTTGCGGGACCGATTTCCTTCGTGGGAATCGCAGTTCCGTTTCTTGCAAGGAAAGCATTTGGAACATCAAAACCGATCGTGGTTATACCGGGAACGTTCTTTATGGGAGCTGTGTTCTGTATGATCTGTGACTTGATTGCACGAATGGCACTGGCACCGGTAGAATTGAATATCAGTACGGTGACTTCTATTCTGGGTGCACCGATCGTTATCTATATGATGATACCGAAGGGAGGAAGAAAATAAGATGGCAGATTATTATTTTCAAATGAAAGACCTGTCGGTAGGTTATAATGGAAACTCCCTGATCCGTGATATTAATATCGGGCTCAACAAGGGGGAGATCGTGACTTTGATCGGGCCGAATGGTTCGGGAAAGTCAACGATTTTGAAAAGTATTACAAGACAGCTGAAAGTCGTTGGAGGGAATGTATTTTTTGACGATACTTCTCTTCTGAAACTGCCGTACAAAGAGCTTGCGTCTAAGATGGCGGTCGTGTTGACGGATCGGATCAAGACAGAGTTGATGACTTGTCATGATATTGTGGCGACCGGACGCTATCCTTACACAGGACGACTTGGGATTCTGACGCAGGAAGATGAATGTCTGGTGGAAGAGGCGATGCAGGCGGTGCATGCGCAGGAGCTCGGCAACCGTGATTTTAATGCGATTAGTGACGGACAGAAGCAGCGCGTTCTGCTGGCGAGAGCAATCTGTCAGAACCCGGATGTGATCGTTTTAGATGAGCCGACTTCATTCCTGGATGTAAAATATAAGTTGGAGCTGTTGTCTATCCTTGAGCGGATGGCAAGGCAGAAGAAGATTACGGTGATTATGTCTCTTCATGAAATCGATCTGGCACAGAAGATTTCAGATAAGATCATCTGTGTCAAAGGCGAGACGATTTCACATTACGGAAGTCCGGAAGAAGTATTTACAGAAGAAATCATTCGCGAATTGTATGGAATCAATAATGGATATTTTGACCCGCTTTTTGGAAGTATTGAACTTCCTGCGCCGGAGGGTGAGCCGGAAGTGTTCGTGATCTCTTCCGGCGGAACTGGAATCCCGGTTTATCGAAGACTTCAGAAGGAGCACATCCCGTTTGCGGCAGGTATTTTATATGAAAATGATATGGATTACCGGCTGGCAAGATTACTTGCGGCAGAAGTGATCACGGAAGAACCGTTTGAGGAGATTCGGGAAGAAACGCTTCAGAAAGCATTTGAGACAATAGGGAAATGTAAGCGTGTGATCAATGCCGGAGTGAAGATCGGAACATGGAATATAGGGATTGAGAGATTGCTTGAAAGAGCAGAAATAGAAGGGAAATTATAAAAACGTATAAAAATGAGCCGAGATAGCATTTTAAATGTGTTTTAAAAAGCGCTGTCAACGCTCTTTTTTGTTGCTATTCATGATTGTGAATGGTAGAATAGAACAGTATAGGCTATAAAAAAGATGGGAAAATAGCAGTACAGACTGTTATGTGATGGGAGGCAATTTATGAGTAATAATGGACAATCAGCAAAGAGAGCAAGCTTCTCGGGTAAAATCGGATATGTGCTTGCTGTTGCAGGCTCAGCAGTCGGCCTGGGAAATATCTGGAGATTCCCGTATCTGGCTGCGAAATATGGAGGGGGAATCTTCCTTCTCGTTTATCTGATTCTGACCGTATCTTTTGGATATGTTCTGATCATGTCAGAGACAGCACTTGGAAGAATGACAAGAAAAAGTCCGGTTGGAGCTTTTCAGACATTTGGTAAGACAAAATCATTTAAGATCGGCGGATGGCTCAATGCAATAATCCCTATGCTGATCGTGCCGTATTATAGTTCGATCGGTGGCTGGGTTATCAAGTACCTTGCAGAGTATTTGAAAGGAAATGTGCAGACTGTTGCACAGGACGGATATTTTACAGAATTTATTTCAGATTCTTTTCAGGTAGAAGCATGGTTCATCGTGTTTTCTATTCTTGTATTCTGCGTTATCCTGGCAGGAGTTGAGAATGGTGTAGAGCGAGTATCTAAGATTATGATGCCAATCCTTGTTATCCTTGCGGTTATCGTAGCAATTTATTCTGTAACAAGACCGGGAGCAATTGAAGGTGTGAAGTACTTCCTGATTCCGAATCCGAAGCACTTCTCAGCAATGACGGTTGTTGCGGCAATGGGACAGATGTTCTACTCCCTGTCAATCGCGATGGGAATTTTGTATACATATGGTTCTTATATTGGTAAAGACGTTGATCTTGAGAAGAGTACAACACAGGTTGAGATTTTCGATACAGCAATCGCAATGCTCGCAGGACTTATGATCATTCCGGCTGTATTTGCATTCTCCGGTGGTAATCCGGATGACCTGCAGGCAGGACCGTCTCTGATGTTCATCACACTTCCGAAGGTATTCGCAAGTATGGGCGTTGGAAGGCTGGCTGGTATCCTGTTCTTCATATTGGTACTTCTTGCAGCAGTGACAAGTGCAATCTCACTTCTGGAGACAAGCGTATCTACATTCCAGGATGAACTTCACTGGAGCAGACCGAAATGCTGTATCCTTATGGCTGCTGTTATGCTTATAATCGGAACCTTATCTTCTATGGGATATGGAGTATTGAGCTTTATTCAGATTTTCGGAATGGCATGTCTGGACTTCTTTGACTTCCTGACAAATTCCGTGATGATGCCGCTTGCAGCACTTGCAACATGCTTCCTGATCGTTCGTACTGTTGGATTTGAAAGAATCGCAAGAGAGATCGAACAGTCATCTGCATTTAAGAGAAAGAAGTTATATATGTTCTTTTTGAAATATCTGGCACCAATCTTCCTGGTCATTATTTTACTTAGTTCTATTGCAAATGTATTGGGAATTATTTCTATGTAATGGAAAATGCTTGTTAAAATAGACAAGTAATCTTGCTGTAAATCTACCTGCATGGTATAATATGACTAGACTTGTAAAGTTTAGAAACAGTTCAGCCATACAACGAAGTGGTCATAAACTGACGGTCTTACGTTGTATGGCTGAATTGCAATAATTTTACATTTTAAGTAAATGATAGGAGTGATTAAGATGTATCAGGAAGAGTATAAGCGCTGGATGACAGCAGACCTGGAAGACGCAGATCTGATGCCTGAATTAGCAAAAATCGAGGGAAATGATGATGAGATCAAGGAGCGTTTCGCAGTTGCGCTGAAGTTTGGAACAGCCGGACTTCGTGGTGTTCTTGGAGCAGGAACAAACAGAATGAATATCTACGTTGTTCGTCAGGCTACACAAGGACTTGCCAACTGGGTAAAGACACAGGGCGGTACACAGACAGTAGCAATCAGCTACGACAGCCGTCTCAAGAGTGATGTGTTTGCGAAGACAGCAGCAGGAGTTCTTGCAGCGAACGGAATTAAAGTAAGAATTTACGATGCTCTGATGCCGGTACCGGCACTTTCATTTGCAACACGTTATTATAACTGTAACGCAGGTGTTATGGTAACAGCATCCCACAACCCGGCGAAGTATAACGGATATAAGGCATACGGACCGGATGGATGCCAGATGACAGATGATGCAGCAGCAATCGTATACGAAGAGATCCAGAAGACAGATGTACTTACAGGTGCGAAGTATATGTCTTTCGCTCAGGGAGTTGAAGAAGGTCTGATCCGTTTCGTAGGAGATGACTGTAAGGATGCACTGTATGAGGCAATCGAGTCCCGTCAGGTTCGTCCGGGTCTGTGTAAGAGTGCAGGACTTAAGCTTGTATACAGCCCACTGAATGGATCTGGATTAGTACCGGTAACACGTGTACTTAAAGACATCGGAATCACAGATGTAACAATCGTACCGGAGCAGGAGTATCCGAATGGATATTTCACAACATGCAGCTACCCGAACCCAGAGATCTTTGCAGCACTTGAGCTGGGACTGAATCTTGCGAAAGAGACAGGCGCAGACCTCATGCTTGCAACAGACCCAGATGCAGACCGTGTAGGAATCGCTATGAAGTGCCCGGACGGATCTTACGAGCTCGTTTCAGGAAATGAAGTCGGAGTTCTTCTTCTTGACTACATTGCAGCAGGACGTATCGAGAAAGGCACAATGCCTGAGAAACCGGTAGCAGTGAAATCTCTCGTATCTACACCACTTGCAGATGCAGTTGCAGAGCATTACGGAGTAGAGCTTCGTAACGTACTGACAGGATTCAAATGGATCGGAGATCAGATTGCGAACCTCGAGGCAGCAGGAGAAGTTGACCGTTTTATCTTCGGATTTGAAGAGAGCTACGGATACCTTGCAGGACCTTATGTACGTGATAAAGATGCAATCATCGGATCTATGCTGATCTGTGAGATGGCCGCTTACTACAGAAGCATCGGAAGCTCACTGAAACAGAGACTGGAAGAGATCTACGCACAGTACGGACGTTATCTCAACAAGATCGATAGCTTTGAATTCCCGGGACTGAGCGGAATGGATAAGATGTCAGGAATCATGGAAAATCTTCGTAAGAATCCTCTGGAAGAGATCGCAGGATACAAAGTAGCCAGCGTGATCGATTACGAGAAGACAGAAGAAACAGGACTTCCGAAGGCTAACGTACTTGTTTACAAACTGGAGAACAACGAGACAGTAATCGTTCGTCCATCCGGAACAGAGCCGAAGATCAAGATCTACTACACAACACTTGGTAAAGATCTTGCAGAGGCAGAAGCTGAGAAAGAGAAGCTTGCAGAAGCACTGAAACCTATTATGGAGTAATAGAAGATGGGAAAGGGGATCAGATATCTGGTCTCCTTTTTCACTGTCGCAAAAAATAAGTAGTAAATATGTAGCATATATGTTAAAATCAATACATTACAGTAAAGTAATAAAGTGATTAGAGAATGAAACAGATGGAGGAATATTACGATGTATATAACATGTCTTGATGTAGAGGGAGTACTTGTACCGGAGATCTGGATTGCATTCGCAGAGGCGAGTGGAATTCCGGAACTCAAGAAGACAACAAGAGACGAACCTGACTATGATAAACTGATGAATTGGAGACTTGGAATTCTGAAAGAGCATGGTCTCGGACTGAAAGAGATCCAGGAGACAATCGCAAAGATCGATCCGCTTCCGGGAGCGAGAGAGTTCTTAGATGAGCTCCGCACATTTAGCCAGGTAATCCTGATCAGTGATACATTTACACAGTTTGCGACACCGCTGATGGAGAAACTCGGATGGCCGACACTGTTCTGCAACAGTCTGGAAGTAGCTGAGGACGGCGAGATCACAGGATTCAAGATGCGCGTAGAGCAGTCTAAACTGAGTACTGTGAAAGCACTGCAGTCTATCGGATTCGACACGATCGCAAGTGGAGATTCCTACAATGACCTTGGCATGATCCAGGCAAGTAAGGCAGGATTCTTGTTCCGCAGCACAGAGCAGATCAAAGCAGATCATCCGGAACTTCCGGCATATGAGACTTATGATGAGCTTCTGACAGCGATTAAAGACGCGATGAAATAGAGGATGAAAATACGAAAAAGCATCTGCACAGCCTGAATTGGCCGGTTGCAGATGTTTTTTATATGTTAGGAAAGTTCTTTCCTAACATATAAAAAAACGCTCCGCTTAGGATGCGCACTGCGGCGTACAAGGTAGGCGTCGCAAGCGACCGCCGCAGGCGCAAGAATGTGCCGAGCACATTCTTTGTTCTATATAGATTAATGTAGAAAATCATGATAAGATAGAAAGACAAAGAAGTATTAGCAGAATCAGCAGTATAGAAAAATGGAATCTGTAAGATTGGATGAATAAACAGGAAAGGACTACAACCAACATGTTATACGATGAAATCATGAAGATAGTAACACTGGCAGGGGAACTGATGCTTCAGGCACAGGACGAGGAACTGACAGTTTTTGATAAAGAAGGAACTGCAAACTTTGTGACAAAGCATGACAAGGAGATTCAGTTTTATCTGATTCAGAACCTGCGTCAACTCATACCGGAAGCGACATTTCTTGCAGAGGAAGACGGGATGCAGCAGGAACTTGGAGATGGATATTGCTTCATTATAGATCCGATTGACGGAACGACGAACTTTATCTTTGATTACAAGCATAGTTGCATTTCAGTCGGATTAACAAAGTTTGGAAGAATGCTGTTTGGATGTGTTTACAACCCTTACACAAGAGAAATGTATTCCGCTGTGAAAGGCGAAGGAGCGAAGCTGAACGGAAAAGAGATTCACTGTTCGGATAAAGGACTTGCAGACAATCTGGTTGCATTCGGAACTGCACGGTATCAGACAGAAGATACAGACAGAATCTTTGACTATGCGAAGAAGCTGTATCTGAACAGCCTTGGAATTCGTGCAGGTGGTTCTGCAGCACTTGATATCTGCCGTGTGGCATCCGGCGCAAATGGAGTTTATCTTGAACTGATGCTGTATCCGTGGGATTATGCGGCAGCATCACTGATCGTGATGGAAGCCGGAGGGTTTATCTCAACAGCAGAGGGCGGAATGATCACGTTGGATCAGCCGTGTTCCATCCTGGCAGCAGGACGGCAGTGCTGGAAGGAAGCAAGTCAGCTGTTGAGTGAATAATCAGAAGAATGGAATAGAGAGAAAAAATAGAAAGGAACTGAATTCATATGTTTACGCATGAGATGATAAAGTCTTTTAATCAGTTAGAGATGGATGTATATAATTACATCATCAGCAATGAAGAGAAAGTAGTATATATGAAAGTACGTGAACTGGCAGAGGAGGTTCATGTTTCGACAACAACGATCCTTCGCTTTTGTAAAAAGGTAGGATGCGAGGGATATTCTGAATTCCGTTTGAAATTAAAACAGGAAGTCAACAGCAAAGAACAGAAGAAAATCAATATGGATCTTACTGCGGTTAAAGATTTCTTTGAGAGGGTGCAGACACAGGCATTTGCTGAGAATATCCAGGAAGCTGTGAAGTTGCTTACAAAGGCATCGTCAATTATATTTGTAGGTGTGGGGAATTCTTCTATTATAGGAAAGTATGGGGCAAGATATTTTAATAATGTAGGTTGGTTTTCTTTTGCAATTGATGATCCATTTACTCCGGTATTTCGCGGAAAAGGTGAGAGGACAGCTACGGTTGCATTGTCTGTATCAGGAGAGACAGAGCAGACACTGATGTTGGCAGAAAAGTTGAAAAGAAGAGGGAGCAGCCTGATATCTATTACAAATAAGGCAAACTGTTCTTTGGCGAAGATGAGTGACTGCAATATAAATTATTATGTTTCAGAGTATAAAAAAGACGAAAATTATGATCTGACATCCCAAATGGCAGTCGTTTTTATTTTGGAATTAATCGGAAGAGAATTGGAGGGCGTCCATAACGATACAGATGATCTGTTTTAAAATGATATGGAAGACTTATTTCATTAAGGTTGTAGAATGTAATGGTACGAATAGTAACCAGATAAGTAACAAAAAAAACAGGATACACGAAAAAGTGTCATAATATACAAAAAAGGAAAAGGAAAACAGTGCATTTTACACAATAAAGTAGAATGCCCTGTTTTTTTTATGTAACAAATTCCGTCTATATGGAACAGAAACCAGAAACAGGAAAAAGTACTGACAAAACGAAAAATACTTGTTATACTAGCACCATCAAAACAAATGGGAAAAAATTAAGGAGGAAACAATCATGGTAATTCGATTATTTTGTGCAGCAGGAATGTCAACAAGTCTTCTGGTAAAAAAGATGGAAGAGGCAGCAAAGGAAAAAGGAAAAGATGCTGATATCGCAGCATATCCATTTACAGATATGGAACGCATGATTGAAGGCGTGGATGTAGCACTGCTCGGACCACAGGTAGGATATCAGCTTGCCAGAGCAAAAGAGATCTGTGATCCAAAAGGGGTTCCGGTAGATGTGATCCCAATGCAGGATTATGGAATGTGCAATGGAATGAATGTTTTGAAATTTGCATATAAGCTTGCGAAAAGTAAATAAGAGAAAACAAAGATACACAATTTAAAGTAAAGGGTAGTAGCAAATGAAAGAGAAATTTAACGAAAAAGTAATCCCTGTGATCCTTAAGTTTATTAATACAAAGGGAATACAGTCAATAAAAAATGGTATGGTGACTTCCATGTCTCCTCTGATCATCGGATCAATCTTCCTGATCCTGTCAAACTTTCCGATAAAGGCAGTTGTCGATGTATTAGAGTCTACAGGAATCAAAGCAGTATTAGATCAGGCATGTGGTGCAACATTCTCCATCAGTGCTATGATCGCAGTTATCGGTATCAGCTATAGCTATGCGAAACTGGAAAATCAGGAACCACTCAACTGTGCAATTATTTCATTGGCATCATTCTTGATTCTGATGCCTTCGTCCAAAACAACAGAAAGTGGAGAAGTTGTTAGTGGAATCATTGATAAGACATGGACAGCAGGACAGGGAATGATTGGAGCAATCATTGTCGGATTGATCGTACCGCTTGTTTACTGTTGGTTTTTGAAGAAAAATATACGTATTAAAATGCCGGCCGGAGTTCCGGAAGGTGTAACAAATGCATTCTCAGCATTAATCCCGGCATTCGTAATCCTGACAGGGACTGCAGTAATTCACGGTATCTGTTCTATTGGATTCAACACAACAGGTATGGAAATTATTTACAAAGTTGTTCAGACACCACTTCAGAAAATGACAGACTCCCTTGGTGGAGCAGTTCTGATGTGCTTTATGGGACCATTCCTGTGGTTCTTCGGAGTTCATGGTTCAACAGTAGTTGGTGGAATCATGACAGGACTATTACAGGCAAACAGCCTTGCAAATCAGGCTATTATTGACAGTGGTGTAGAACTTACAATAGCAAACGGAGGCCATATTGTAACACAGCAGTTTTATGATCAGTTTATCAATATAACAGGTGCAGGTATCACAATCGGACTTGTAATGTATATGTTCTTCTTTGCAAAATCAAAACAGTTGAAAGCACTTGGTAAATTGGGAATTATTCCGGCATTATTTGGAATCAATGAGCCAATTCTGTTTGGTGCTCCAGTCGTTATGAATCCAATGCTTGCAATTCCGTTTATTGGAATGCCTGTGATCGCATGTTTAATCCAGTATTTTGCACTGTATACAGGAATCTGCCCATTATATGGAGCAACACAGATCCCATGGACTTGTCCACCGATTATTTCAGGATTCCTTTTAGCAGGATGGAAAAGTGCTTTACTTCAGTTAGTGATCCTTTGTGTTTCATTCTTTGTTTATCTGCCATTCATTAAGAAGGTTGACAAGATGAATCTGGTTCAGGAGAAGAATCAGCCGGTAGAAGATGAGGATGAAGACTGGTAAAATCAGAATAAAAATAATAGCAGGATAGGAGAAAAAAATGAACGAAAAATTTGAATTGTCATGTTTTCAGATCATCACATATGTAGGTACAGCAAGAACACATTTTATCAATGCGATCCATTGTGCGAAAGAAGGAAAATATGATGAGGCAGCAGAGCTGATTAAACAAGGAGATGAAGCCTTTTCACTTGGACACAACGTTCATGCAGATCTTTTGGCAATGGATGCAAATGGTGAAATTTCCAATGGATACATGCTTCTGATGCATGCAGAAGATCAGCTTATGAGTGCAGAGAGTTTCCGTATTCTCGCAGATGAATTCATTGCACTGTATAAGAGAATTGATGAGAAATAATCATCAAGATGTAATTGAATATAGAAACAGAAAAGTTGGGGGCAAAAGCCCCCAACGCTATTATACAAAGTAATTAAGACAACAGGAAGGAAATAACAATGGGATTTCGAAAAGATTTTCTCTGGGGCGGCGCAGTTTCTGCTCATCAGCTAGAGGGTGCCTATGATCGAGATGGAAAAGGCTTGAGCATTATGGACGTTGTAACCAGCGGAGATGTAAATAGAAGAAGAAGAATAACAGGTGAAATACTAAAAGGCGAGAATTATCCGAATCATGAAGCAATCGATTTTTATGATTACTATAAAGAAGATATCCACTTATTTGCGGAAATGGGATTCAAGTGTTTCCGTACAAGTATTGCATGGACACGTATCTTCCCAAATGGTGATGAAGAACAGCCGAATGAAGCCGGATTAAAATTCTATGATGACATGTTTGATGAATGTCTGAAATATGGGATCGAACCAGTGATCACACTGAGTCATTTTGAGATGCCTCTGCATCTTGTACAAGAGTACGGTGGATGGAGAAACAGAAAACTGATTGATTTCTTCGTGAAATTTGCAGTAACATGCTTTGAGCGATACAAAGACAAAGTAAAATATTGGATGACATTTAATGAGATTAACAACCAGGCAGATATCGGTGACGGATTCATGCTTTACGCTGATTCCGGGATTGTAGTTAAACCAGAAGAAAATGTAGAAGAATTGATGTATCAGGCATCTCACTACGAACTGGTTGCCAGTGCCGAAGCGATAAAAGCAGGACATAAGATCAATCCGGAATTTCAGATTGGCTGCATGATCGCAATGTGCCCGATCTATCCGGCTACCTGCCGTCCGGAAGATATACTGCAGGCTGAAAAAGCCATGCAGAAAAGATATTATTATACAGATGTGCATGTAAAAGGAGAATACCCTGTAAATATTTTGAAATACTGGGAAAGAAAAGACCTTAAGATTGACGTAACAGAAGAAGATCTTGCAGTGTTAAAACAGGGCTGTGTCGATTACATCGGTTTCAGTTATTATATGTCTTTCTGTACAAAAGCAGAACCAGACAATCCGGAATATGATTACCGTGGAGAAAAGGATCGTATAAAGAACCAGTATGTAAAGGCAAGTGAATGGGGATGGCAGATTGATCCGATTGGACTGCGCTATTCATTGAACTGGTTTACAGATCGCTACAAAGTACCATTGTTTATTGTAGAAAATGGATTTGGAGCATATGATACTTTAGAAGAGGATGGAAGCATCCACGATCCATACCGTGTAGAATATCTGCAACACCACATTTCAGAAATGAAAAAGGCGGTAGAGGAAGATGGTGTAGATCTGATGGGTTATACACCATGGGGATGCATCGACCTTGTCAGTGCAGGAAGCGGTGAGATGGATAAGAGATATGGATTCATCTATGTGGATAAACATAACGATGGAACAGGAGACTTGTCCAGAAGAAAGAAAGATTCTTTCGAGTGGTATAAAGAAGTTATTTCAACCAACGGTGAAAATATCAATTAGTTAATAGAATGACTATTAAAAAAAGTGTCTATATCAAGAAACGATAAAAGGTTCTGATATAGACACTTTTTGCACGTGGATTCAAAAAAGAAGAGATTCGACATTACGGATTTGTATTTGAAGGAAAGAAAATTCTGATCGGAATGCGAGAATAATGTTACAAAACATAGTAAAAAAGTGCGGAAAAATCAGAAGAAAAAGAAAGCACTTTGTATCATTGGAGCAAGACAAATCGGAAAGACAACTATTATCCGAGAGTTTGCGAAAGAGCAATACGAACACTTTGTTGAAATAAATTTCATCTTAGACAAAGGGGCAGAAAAGATCTTTGAAGGAAAATTAGATGCAAATACGATCATCGAGAATCTCACAGCATTTAAGATGAAGGAATTAGAACCGGGGAAGACATTGATTTTTCTGGATGAGATACAGGAATGTCCGAATGCAAGATGTGCAATAAAATTCCTTGTGGAAGACGGTAGATTTGATTATATAGAATCAGGCTCTCTTCTAGGAGTTCGATACAAGGAAGTTCCGTCTTATGCGGTAGGATTTGAAGAGATCGTATATATGTATCCAATGAATTTCAAAGAATATCTTACAGCGAATGGAGTACAGGAATCTACGTTAAAAACGTTACAGACCTGCTATGAAAAACATGAAGCGGTTCCAAAGGTGATGCATGAAACTTTGTTGAAGCTGTTTGCAACCTATATTGTTGTGGGGGGGGGAATGCCGGATGTTGTACAAACTTATGTAACTACACATGATGTTGGAAAAGTAATACAACTTCAGAGAAGCATCCTGGAATTATACAGACAGGATATATCAAAATATTCAAAAAGCACAGAAACGATAAAAATCAAAGCAATCTTTGACAGTATTGCTTCGCAGTTAGATGATAAGAACAGGCGATTTTTCCTGAATCGGATTGATGAAAATGGAAGAATGAACCGGTATGGGAATGCATTCCTTTGGCTGAGTGACGCAGGTGTTGCACTTCCATCATATAATGTGACAGAGCCGCAGCCACCTCTGCAGCTTAACGAGAAACGAAATCTGTTCAAGCTATTCATGGGAGATACAGGACTTCTGTGTGCTTCCTGTATGGAGAATATTCAATTCGAACTCTTACAGGGAAATATGGAAGTAAATATGGGAAGTATTTTGGAAAATGTATTTGCCCAGATAATAAAAGCAAATGGATTCTCTTTAAATTATTTTGAGTCTAAAAAATATGGGGAATTGGATTTCGTGATTCAAAATGGAATGAAAGTAGATCTTCTGGAAATAAAATCAGGAAACGATTATCAGAAACATTCGGCATTGAATAAAGTATCTGCTGTAGAGAACTGGGATTTTGGAAGAAAGATTGTATTCTGTAAAGGGAATGTGATGGAGAAGGAAGGAATCGAGTATTACCCTTGGTATCTGAGTATGTTTTATCAGCCGGAGAAAGAACCGGAGAGATTTATCTACGAGGTGGATCTGGCGGGATTGTGAAAAGTTATCCACATTTTATAAACAAAAAAATTGAGTTATGAACAGCAAGTTAAACAGGGATTGGATTATTTTTTTCACAGCCCCTCATGTGGAAAAAATATTTATAAGATATTGACAAAAAATACGGAGGGGGTATAATATTATTAGAAAAAATAATAAGAAAATACAGAATGGGAAAACAAATTAATATTAAGTAGGATTGTTACTTTCATTAGGCAAAACCGGATTTTATGAACATCATTGAAGAGACAGTTGTTTGTAAAATTTGGTTTTTTTATTTAAATTCAGAATATTAAAGAAACATGAGAAGAAGTGAGGGGCAGAGCTTATGAAGAAAGGACAGAAGAAAAGAAGGAGTGTTATCTTACGAAGAATTTTAGCATTTTTGTTAGCAATTGTGCTCGTTCATTCTCAAATCATACCGGCTGTATTCGCTGCAGATACGAATTACAGTCAGGAAAGCAATACAGAAGAGAAAACTGTAGTGGATGGAGCAGAGACAGTGCTGCCAATGTCGGAAGATGCAATCTCCGAATCGTCGGAACCGATACAATCGGAAGAACAACAGACAACAGGCGAGGCTACGGAAGAGACGGTAAATATCGCAGATGCTGTTGTACCTGTAACAGTTAACTATTACCTTCCAAAATCGCAGGATTTACAGGTGGATGCACCGGAAAGCTATACCGAAGGAGAAGCACAGGAAGAAGCAAAAAGTGCAGTAATTGAACAGGCACTTGGAGATGAGACAACACAAAAGCTGATTGAACAACAGAAAGAGAAAGGGATAGAAAGCAATACGCAGGAGCTGACAGCATCTGCTGTATCGGAAGAAGAATATGACAGCTACACACAGATGGCTGTGACAGGAGAAGGGCTTCAGGCACCGGAGGTTTCACTTTCAGATGATGTACAGTTGGAAGAGGATGCGGAGAACACAAATCCGCTGATTGGCTGGCAAGTAGCAAAGACGGCAGGTATTATGTTGTCCTATCCAGATGGGACTGAGATTAAGATGGGAGATGTCATTCCAGCCGATAGGATTAGCGAAGTACAGATGACAGCAGCCGATGATGGAATTTCATTGCTGAGCGCACAGGCGAATATGTCGATAGCAAGCTTGATTGCCCTGACACAGGATATGACAGTAGTACAGCGTGTGGGTGATGCAGGAACGAATGGAAAGTGGTCGGTTCTGGTTCAGGGAGGAACCAACCAGACGCCTTCAGCAGGTACTGTAAGACATGCGTATGGAACCTTGAAAAGTGCGCTGACTGCAATTAGTGCTGATACAACATCCAGCAGCTTTAAGATTACATTTCTGGATGATTATACGGCGGACTCAAGTGATTTAAAGGCTTTGGGAAATTCATCACGTACCGGTGGCATACTTGGATCAAGAACAACGAATAAGCCGACGATTGTATTTACTGGAGCTGTAAATTATGAGACGGGGACTTCCTATAGCAGTTGGACAACATTTACATCGACACCTACAGTAAATACAATTTACTTCAGTGGATTTAATGCATATTTTACACATATTAATCTGAACTGGACTGGAACAAAGGTTTATGGAAACCAGAATAATACTACTTTTGATGATGTGAAGTTCTTGGGTGGGGCAGTCACAGCGATTTATGGTGGAGGATATACGAATAATCCTAATAGTGTGAGTTATACACTGACATTTAAAGATGTAGAGATGACAAAGGATGCTCCTGTAAAGCAGATCTTTGGAGGCGGACAGGATAAGTCAACAGGAGATATTAATCTAACAATGACAAATTGTACAATCTATGGAAATGTATATGCATCAAGTGGGCCATATAACTCTACCACCTATACACATACAGGAAATGTCGATGCAACACTGCAAGATACAGCCATTCGTAAATTCGATACAACTGTAGTAGATCCAATGTTGAAACCGAATGAAGTCCATACCGTAGGTGGATCTTTCTGGGGATTGTATGGGAAAGTAACAGGATATCTTAGATTAGATGCATCAGGAAGTTACGTAGCAGAATGTGGAACCTGGTTTACAGCGAAGGAGGACTGCACAGCAGGATCTATATCGTATATATTCAATGATATTAAGGAAAGTCTGAGATTTGTAGGAGCATATGAACATGCTGGATATGATCGAGCAACCGCAGGAAAAGGTTATATTGAAGTCAATAACACGCAGGTTGCTAACGTATTTGGCTGGGGATATCTGAGGTTGAATAATTCTGTTACATGTGATGAGGCTGTGAACAATTTCGGACATATGCAGTATGATTCTAGTTTCTATAATTATTGGACAGAACAGAAAAAGCAGGATGCCAAAGGTGGAGATCGCTATGTTCCAAAGGACTATAAACCGGACTTGCCGACTTGTATTGGATATGTAGCAATAAAAAGTTCAACCATTTGTTCTGGTGGAGATTGCTATGAAGCATGGAATCGCCAGCGTTTTGGAAGAATTGTATTAGAAGATAATTATAACACATTTCAGATATACAATGCCATGGGGGGAAATAGTACAAATGTTGTAGATGTGTATTATCTGGATACAATTTCAGCTTCTTATAAAGCTACTATTGAACTGATGGGAAGAACGGCGAATGCAACCGCAAGTGATGCATTTTCCATGATTCGTACAAGGGGAAATTATTTTCAAACGTCAGTAGGTGCGATAGGGACATTAAAAACACATGCGAATGTACCTTGTACAATGGCACAAGATCCAACGAATAGATTGATTAAGCTGTATGCTACAGCAAATGCAGAAAATATAATCTATCTATACAGTGGAAATTCCAATACAGGAACTGCGTTATATTCGGCAAAATCATTTGCAGCGGTGCTAGACTTTCTACGAAAGCAGTCAGGAACTTCTTATACGTTATGGTTTACAAAGGCATATAGCCTGACTCAGAAAGATGTTACTGCATTTAATGATGCAACAGGATTTACGAATAAGAACGTGACAATAGTAGATGCTGGATTGTCGGGATCACATGAGCAGGCTTCTCCAAATACAGGAGTGAACCTTTGGGGTACTGTTTATCCACAATTTAAGTCACTGACATGGAAAAATGCAAAATTTCGCTCAGATTTCCTCTCATTTAATAAGTATTCGTATGTGATGCATGGAAACGGACACAATCTGACATTTGAAAACTGTACCTTCGCAGGTGATGTAACAATAAACGCAGGAGGAGACAGTACGCAGGGAACATCAGGCTCTACGCTCACATTAAAAAATTGCGTGAATGTAAATAAAATCTACGCTTCAAAGCAACGAGATGGATTAGGAAATACAACGATTAATGTGGAGTCCTGTACAGGCCACACTGATACTATAATAATTGATCCGGCATACCATAGTGTTAAAAATCTGAACATTAATTTGAAGGATTGTGTTGCAAAGATTGATCCGTCGTATACTTATAGCGTAAAAGTCAACGGGGATTATAGACTGACAGCAGAGAACACACAGCTGATGTTCAATAACCCACTTGTTTCAAGTGGGCATACTGCAGAGGTTTACCTTAACAAGGATTCTTCAAATCATGAAGTTGTTTTATTAGGGGATTGCAAAGGATCATTCATTGCACCAGCTGGATCGTCTAGTCTGTATGTAACTGCGAAAGTGAGACCAAAAGATGCTACAAGTGTAAATTTGTACTACTTTGACCAGATAGAGATTAATGGAGGAGAACTTCATCTTGGAGACGCCACCAGGTCAGTGGAAGGTGGATTTGGAAGCAGTTCAAGAGCAGCGGATGTTTCTCTTAAGAATGAAGGAAAACTGATGTTAGACTATTTGTCTTCTACATCAACGAACCGGACAATCAACAGCCTTACAACAGATGATACAGGTACAGAAGTATCGGTTACATATAACTATAAAGGTGAGACTTCTCCAAGTGGAAGACCATTAATTATTAAGGATACGTTGCAAGCACCAACTCGTATGCTTCGCATATCAACAACACTTCCACCAAGACATAAGGGAACGGTGGAATATCCGTTGATTCAGTTCGATTCTTCGAATAATGCGAAGCTGGAGCAGTATAACTGGATTGCAGACAAACAATATTATTTGGCAATAGGTTCTCAAAACAGTAACCAAATCGTACTTCGTGCAGATACATATGCGCCGCTGGTATATCAGGCGAAGACAACGAATATGTCTATGTCTCTGAGTGGAAATCAGATAGGACAATTGGAGATTTATCTGAAGGATTTATATCGTGACGGAATTGACAAGAGTGGCTATAGCATTAATGATGCATCGGATGGTGCATATCCAACTGGTGTTCAAGTGTATTTAAGTACGCAGGATGTTCAGTTAAAGGATGGAGTTTATGGATATACATATAATTCCAGTACAGATATTCAGTTGAAGTCAGCAAATGTATCTTCTTATGGTTGGATGAACAGTGAGTCGTTTATAGATATCAATGGAACGTCAGTGACAGCTACAACAAAGTCACCGGTATTGCATTTGAAATTGAACTCACGTATTTATCAGGCAAACACAAATTATTTTATTTACGCAAGAGATAATGCCGGAAACTGGAGTAAATTCCTTCTGGATACGAAAGGCCCGACAAGTACTTACACAAATATTACATCAAAGAAAGTATCAGATGGAACTTACAGTTATACATTTACGGGGCTAAAATTTACAGATCCAATACAAACTGCAACATATGGAACATCAGATATTGCAGATGTAAGTTACAATGCGAATGCAACGCAGTATATTCAGAGTAGTAAGAAGATAGCAGAGGTACGATATAACAAAACAGGTTTAGACCCATGGTCAGGGAACACTTATACCAGTGCAACCGTTAACAGCAGTACAGGGGCGTGTACACTCAGTAATGTATCTGTTTCAGTAACGGAAAAATTATATGTCTTTGTAAAGGATGGCTATGGAAATATCTCGAAATTTACTTATGTACCAATTGTTTTTGATGCACAGAGCGGCGGGGCTACCTCAACTGGAAAGTTCAGCGATGGGTCTACCACTTCATCTACACTGGGACTGGTGGGAAGTACTTTGAAGAGTGCACAGGTGCCATCAAGTCCGGTACTTGGAAATCAGACATTCCGCTACTGGTATAATTCTACGAACAGTGGAAAATCTCAAGTTTTTCTAACAAGTGTGACGGTAAGTGGTGCAACTACTTATTATCCGCAGTGGACGTATCCGACCTTAACGATCAGTAACCAGGTTACAGGAAGCACGGCAGATAAGAGCAAGATATTTACTTATACGATTGCCGTAAACAACGAATCGGGAACCGCTTATAGTGGAAAGTCCTTCTCCTATACAGGAGGAACAGTCGATGGAGAGACAGGGGTTACCGCTCCGGCGAATGGAATTGCAAGCAGCAATTCAAGTGGAGAAATTAAGATCTCACTTTCCCATGGACAGAAAGTTACGATCCAGTTACCGGGATATTATGATCAGGTGAAGGTGACACAGAGCGAGATATCTACTTATTGGACGACTTACACGACAGAGGCAGATGAGAAGTTTAACAGTAATGCCACCGAGAATCCGATCAGTATGGATGCGACAAACCGGTCACTTGCATTTGTCAACAGCAACGATTCCAGTCAGCCGGTAATCTATCAGCAAAAGATGGAAGATGAATGGACAAAAGACCAAGGAGATAACTATGGAAGAAAACTGACAGTTTATATCAGAGATCTTTATGGAGATGGAATTGACACACAAGGAAGTTCATTCTCAACATCGGAGAAAGCAGAATTTCCAGGATGTAGATATGCACAGGTATATCTCAGCACCTATGATGCACCAAAGGCAGACAGAGGATTCAAATTCCGTTATACGGACACAGAATCTGTGCCGTTAGAAAGTTTGTTCAGTTGTAGGAAGCTTACCAGTGGAAGTTTTACAGATATTGAAGGTAAAACAGTGACGGCAACTTCAGAAAAACCGATATGGGAATTTAAGATGTTTAGTACTTATAAGTTCGATCAGAATAAGAATTATTTCATTTATGTGCGCGATCTTACAGGAAAGTGGACAAAATATCTGCTAGATACTAAGGGTCCTAGAATAGAGAATACAGGAATTATCACGAAATCAAAAGAGAATGATAATGACACGGAGTTTAAAATTTCAAAGATTCAAGTCAAGGATGAAATGATTGATGTAGCAAATGGTACGTCCGATTTGACAAAGGAGTCACAGGAGAACTTTACATATGTTGCAAATGCAACAAAATATAAGGGAACACAGGTTTCACTTGTACGTAACAACAAAACTGGAAAATTTTTAGATACTTACAAAACTCCTACAAAAGCAACTGATGGAACTTATACGGCTGTGGAGTCAATGAATAATGGAGAGATGCTCTATGTATATGCTCAGGACTATTATGGTAATACGACAGCACAGCAGTATGTACTGGTTGGATTTGATGCATCAGGAAATGCACAGTACAAGAAAGCAATTTTTAAAGATAAAACGAAACTAAAGAGAGAATTGGTTGCAAAGGGACAGAAACTTTCGCCAAGTCAGATTCCATCTGATCCAGGCTTCTATAATGATACTACAAGCCAGAAATTTACGCAGTGGTCAGATAGCACAGATCCGAACAAGAAAAAAGTAGATCTGAAAACAGCACAGATGACAAAATCGGTAATCTTAAATGCAGATTACGACAAACCAAGTGTAATAATTAAACAGATGATAAAGGGAGATGGTATCTGGAATAATCAAGAATTTACTTATACGGTTAAGACAAGTTATCCAACAGGAAAAGTGATTCCGTGTAAAGGAAGTTATGTATCACCAGCAGTAAGTGCACCAAATATTACATCGCTGACTGTAGATGCGAATCAGGAGATTACATTTAAGCTGAAAGCAGGACAGACCTTAGAACTGATACCTGGGGATAACCAATATACGATTAAGAGCATCATTCAAGACAGCAACGGAACAAATTGCGAGATTCAAAAAGATGCAAAAGTCATTTCAAGTGTAAAGAATGTAGATGTAAATGAGATCAGTACCAATTTTGTTTTTACCAATACGAAGAATATCGTAGTTACAGGTGTTGATGGAGGAAATACAGATAACAGTCTGTTACTTGTAGGTCTGATGGGAGTTCTTCTAATCACAGGAGTTTCTGTCTTACGAGTGAGAGGGAGGAGGAGATCCTAGATGGACACTGCAGAGGAAAAAGTAATTTCTGAGGAATCAGTGGCAGGAGGGATTTTCCGTGAGATTTTGTACCTTCTGTTGAAGATTGTAGCAATTGCAACTGCCATTGTGGTTATCTTCACATTTATCTTCGGGGTGTTCCGCTATGCGGACAACGCCATGCTTCCGGCAGTGAAAGATGGTGATTTGGTATTCTATTATCGGTTAAGGAATAGTTATGTAGCTTCGGACCTGGTTGTTTTGAACTATCAAGGAAAAGAACAGGTCCGGAGAGTGATTGCTACTGCAGGAGATGTGGTGGATATTACAGAGGATGGTCTTACAATTAACGGAGCACCGCAACAAGAACATCAGATTTATGAAAAGACACAGCGGTATGATACGGGAGTGGACTTCCCAATCAAACTACAGGAAGGGCAGATTTTCGTCCTGGGAGACAGCCGTGAGAATGCGTCAGACAGTCGAGTGTACGGAGCAGTAGATGTGAAAGACACGAAGGGAAAAGTTATGACGATAGTACGAAGAAGAGGCTTTTGATAAGCCGCAAGAACTTGTTAATATTTCTCCGCATAATGGCGGAGGGTGTTAAATAAAAAAATATACTAAGGAAAAGGAGAAAGAAAGATGAAGAAAAAATCCTTACAAAAAATGAGCAGACTCTTTGCAGCCGCAGTATTAGTCGGAACAATGTGTCTCGGAAATGTAGCAAATGTAAACGCAGCAGATGTTCCTGCTGTATGGGGACCAACAGAGATTCCAAGCGCAGCAATTACTGTAGAGTACAAGATGGGAAATGATGTAGTGACCCCAGCGAATGATGTCAGGTTTACCTTTACTAAAGCTAGTGCACCTACAGGAATGAATCTGAACGATATGCCGGCTATTTCAGTTGAAAATGTTAAATTCAATCCAGGAGAAGACCAGATTAAAGATACTTCTGTTACAGACATCAAAGTGTTAAGAAAACAGAGCGATAACTTTCTTGCAAGTTTCAAAACAGCAATGGGTACTAGTACAAAAATGACAACTGGTGAATATGTGTATACAGTAAAGTCAACTAGTAGTGTAACAAAGGAAAAAACAAATGATGTATTTACAGAATCAAACGCTGAATACAAACTTGATATTTTCGTAGCACAGAATACAGATGGTAAATTATACATCAAAGGTCTTTCAATTATTAATACTAAGAATGATGCTGGAACAGATACTGGCAACAATACAAAAGTAGATGGTAAGCCAGGATCAACAATAGGTGGTACAGCAAGTAACTTTAGTGGTCTGAAATTCGTGAATGAATATGTTGCAAAAGCTGGTAGCGTAGATCCAACAGATCCGGTTGTACCAAAGCCGAATGATCCAAAATCTTACGCATTCAAAGTAACGAATAATACTGAGAGCAAAGGAACTCAAACTGGAAGCTTCGAATATACTATGACAGTAACAAAGCCATCAGGAATTACAACAGCTGATAATACATATGTTTATTATGTAGATGGAACAAAACAAACTGGAACTTATGGAACAGCGGTGAAATTTACACTGTCAGATACTAAGAGTATGATGATTCAGAGCTGCTATGCTGGATCTAAAGTAACAGTTGATCAGAAAGGTGTAGCAAACTGGACAGCAACAGCAGAAACGACATTCAATGGAGTAAAAGATACTCAGAAATTATCAGCAGCAGTAGGTAAGAACCTTCAGGTTGCAAACAAAACTCTTGGACAGAAAGAAAACAAGGTTGAATACAAAAACATTTACAAAGATATCGCAGTAACAGGTATCATCGTAAATAACTTCCCATTCATTATCATGATTGCTATCGCAGTTGTTGCACTTGCAGGTATCGTAGCAATGAATAGCAAGAAGAGAATGAACAGAAGATAAGGGTAACGAATATAGACAGAGGAATGATTTAGCATGTGCAGACACAGAGGTATTTGCAGAGTAATAAGAGGAATGAATGGAATACTGGATTATGGTTTACTTCTGCTTTTGCTTTTGGGTCTGGTATATGGATGCTATGCATTATGGGATTCGCAGAATCTGGCAGAGGAAGCAACGTCAGAACAATATGCGATTTATAAACCTCAAGAAGATACGCTGGGATTCCAGGAATTACAGTCGATGAACTCGGATGTGATTGCCTGGATCACAGTGTATGATACCCCGATTGATTATCCGGTTGTACAGGGAAAAGATAATTGGGAATATGTTAATAAGAATGCAGAAGGTGAATATTCCCTGACCGGTGCAATTTTTATGGATTCCGAAAGTAATCCGGATTTTCAGGATTTTAATACAATTCTCTATGGACATAACATGGTTCCAAATGTCATGTTCGGAAGTATCAAGGAATTTAAAGAACAAGCCTTTTACGAAGCACACCCATATGGTAATCTATTTGTTCAGAATCGTAATTTTGGATTGGAAATCATTGCATTAATTGAAGCGGATGCTTATGACAGTTCTGTTTTCAATATAAATGTAACAAGAAATGACAGTATCCCCTATTTGGAAGTGATTCGAAATCATGCGGTCTATATGAATGACATTACGTTAGAAGCAGATGATAGAATTCTTCTATTATCTACCTGTTCATCAGAGTCAACTAATGGAAGGGATATTCTTGTAGCAAGAATTACAGACCAGACATACAAAGACACATACAGTGCCAAAGATCAAGATCATGCCGGGAATGAATCGGTAGACCGACGAGGTGGGTGGAGAGATTTTATACCTGGATGGAAGACTGCCTTATTCTTATTACTGCTCCTATTGATATTAATCTGTTTCGCAGACCAGTGGATTTGCAGACGAAGAAGGAAAGGACGGAAATAATATCAAAATGAAGAGACAGAACGCAGGAACTGACAGAGCGTTTCGTATACTGGATATTTGTAACGAGCTATTGAATTGGATTTTGATGATTATTTTAGTTATTCTTTTTTGTTATGGAACCTATGGCATTGGAGATAGCTACATGTTGGAAGAAAATGCCATGCCGGAACATTATGAAATCTATCGTCCAACAGAAGAAGATTATGGGAATTTTGACGAATTGAAGGCGCAGAACAGTGATGTATGTGGCTGGATTACGATTTATGGAACACATGTGGATTATCCGGTAGTGCAGTCGGAGGATAACAGCACATATTTAATGAGGAATCCGCGTGGAGAATATAGCTTGTCGGGCTCAATCTTCATGGATTATATGAATCAGAAGGATTTTTCAGATTTTAATACCATTATTTATGGTCACCATATGGATGGCGGAGCGATGTTTGGGGATTTTGACCAGTATCTGGATCAGTCTTTTGCGGACAGTCATTTGTATGGAAATATTTTTACCAATGGAAAAGATTATGGACTGGAGTTATTTGCATTCTTGGAGTTGGATGCTTATAATACAGGTCTTTATGTAACACCAGTGCAGGAAGTTTCTCGGAAAGAACAGTATTTGCAAGAGATAGAAGATACTGCTTTGTGGTATCGTCAGATTAGTCTTTCCACAGAGGACCGGCTGGTAGTGATGTCTACGTGTACGGAAAATATCACAAATGGAAGGCATATTCTGATAGGAAAGCTTTCAAAACAAACGTATAAAGATACGTATAAGAAAACTTTGAAAAGGAACAGTCAGATCGACCGAATCGACTGGGGAATTTTCTGGAAAACCAGTATGAAGCGATTAGGTGTTCTGATTCTGCTGTTGTTCAGTATTTTGTTACTGATGGCAGTGGAGAGGAGCGGAAAGAGAAAGAAAACAAAAAATAACAGTAGAAAACTGGAAAACTGACAGAGGTACGTATGTGAAAAGTGAAAGATATAAACAGAGAATAAAGCTGGTATACCTTGCTTTTGTGATGATGGTATGTGTGGCCATTCCAAATCAGGTATATGCAGCGGGGAAAAATAAAGAAGCTGCTCTGACGGTGGAACAGACTGTAAAAGGGAAAACAAATGGGGTTACAGATGAATTTCAATATGAGTTGACAAGTTTAGATTCTGGCAATCCAATGCCGGAAGGAAGCAATGGAGACCGGTTGAAATTTAGCCTTAATGGTAATGATAGTAAGGAATTGGTTTTTTCTTATGAGGAGGCAGCTACTTATCGATATCAGCTGAAACAGGTTGTTGAAAAAGATAACAAGGATTATGATGGGCAGGTTTATACCATAGAGAATTATGTAATGCAGAATGGCTCAGAAGATTTTTTAGTTAAGACTGCAATTAGAAGAAAAGATGGTAATAAATCTCCGACATTGAGTTTTACAATTCAACATAAAGTGGAAGATGAGACACCAGTGAAAAATACAGCAAGTGTCCCAAAATCAGGAGACGATCAGTCATTTATATCGTTGATTGTATTGATTTTGAGTGCACTTCTTATAATAGTAGTATATAAGTGGAAGAAGAATCGGCGTGTTTAAGACCGGTGTAAAATGATGAAAAGGGAGGCCATTTGGGGACGGAGTTTACCGGCTTTTTTCTACGAAAAAAGCCGGTAAACTCCGTCCCCAAATGGTCTCTTAATATGACAGATATCAGAAACCGCTCTTCATTGTAGAAAATGGACTCGGTGCGGCAGATCAGCCGGATGAGAACGGCTATGTGGAAGATGATTACCGCATAGAGTATTTGAAAGCGCACATTTTGGCTATGATGGATGCCGTAGAGATTGACGGTGTGGAAATTATGGGTTATACTTCATGGGGATGCATTGATTTAGTTAGTGCTTCAACCGGTGAAATGAAAAAGCGTTATGGCTTTATCTATGTTGATAAAGATGACAATGGAAAAGGCACGCTGAGACGTACAAAGAAGAAATCATTTGACTGGTATAAGAACGTAATTGAAACCAATGGACAATGTTTAAAAGAAAGAGGCGAGAAGTAGGTATGTTTTCATTTTTTAAGAAAAAACAGGCTCCTGCAGAAGAGAATAAGCCATTCGTTGTAAAGGCTTATCTGTCAGGAAAAGTAGTACCAATCGAGGAAGTAAAAGACGAGGTGTTCTCATCTAAAGCATTAGGTGACGGACTTGCAATCGAGCCGGAAGAGAATGTGATCGTGGCACCATGTGACGCAACAGTATCTGTACTGATGGAAGGCTCCAGACATGCAGTTGGACTTACACTTGCGAACGGAGTAGAGATTCTGATCCACGAAGGAATCGACACAGTGAACATGGAAGGTGACGGATTCGAGTACTTCGTGAAAGAAGGAGACAAGGTAAGCGCAGGAGACAAGCTGCTTTCATTTGATCTGGAGAAGATCAAAGCACACGGATATGAGAAAACATGTATTCTCGTAGTTACAAACGGAGATGATTATCCGGATATGAAGCTGCACACAGGAATGGATGCAGTACAGGGCGAGACAGTGATCGCTGAATTTTAATGATTAATTACGGTTGATGATAAGCCGCCGGAGACAGAACTTTGAGAGAAATCTTAAAAACTGTCTCCGGCGGCTTTTTCTTGGCTTGAAAGCGAAACGTTTCGCACTAATCAAGTGACAAAAAGTGCAAGCAAACAGAGCTGTTCGGCATATTGTTGAAAAATGACAAAAAAATAGAAAATAAAGAAGAGAAAAAAGTGAAATAACACAAAGGATATAAGCTGCTTTTGAAATAAAAAAAGAAAAGATATATTTTGTGAAAAAAAGAACAAATTATGAAAAAAGAATGTATAAAAAATGAACAAAATTAATTGACAAGATCAGGTGTGCATACTATAATTTGTTTAGTATAAAATGACATATGTCTTGGTTTTGAACGAACCGTTTTACTATAAGAATCATAAATCAGGACAAAGGAGTCGATGATGTATGAAGAACGATTTGAAGCATCTAAGAAGAAGCGAATTGATCGATCTGATCTATGAGATGAAGAAGCGGGAGATAGAGCTTCAGACCAGGCTGGATGAGGCAGAGGCAAAGCTTCAGGCCAGAGAGATCACGATGGAGAAAGCAGGATCGATCGCTGATGCGGCAGTGGAGCTAAGTGGCGTGTTTCAGGCAGCACAGGAAGCTGCTGACACCTATCTTAAATCGATAAAAGCAAAGGAAAAAGAATTGGCACATCTGATAAAGCAGGCCAAGAAGAACATGCGAGATTAGAGTAGTGAAGAAGAAGGAAAAACTTTCAGTTGATATCCCTACAATAGAAGAAATTGAGAACGAACAGAAGAGGCTGAGACACCGGGCGGTATATCAAAGAACACTCCGCGGTACGATCGCAGTGCTGCTTGTAGTTGCGGCAATTTCTGTTCTTGTGGCAACCCTGTGGATGCCGGTTCTGCAGATCTACGGTTCTTCCATGTCACCGACATTGGAAGCCGGGCAGATTGTAGTATCGGTGAAGACCAATCAGTTAAAAACCGGAGAGGTAGTTGCATTCTGGCAAGGAAATAAACTTCTTGTGAAGCGTGTGATCGCAGGTCCGGGACAGTGGGTTGATATTGATATGGACGGAAATGTGACGGTTGACGGAAAAGAACTGACAGAAGACTATTTAGATGTGAAAGCACTGGGAAATTGTGATGTAGATCTTCCACATCAGGTAGAGGAATCACGTTGGTTTCTTATGGGAGATAACCGAGACGTATCCGTAGATTCAAGAAGTGCTGCGATAGGTGATGTTTCGAAAGACCAGATTGAAGGAAAGATTGTATTTCGAATCTGGCCATTGAAAGAATTTGGAAGTATACAATAAAAAACTTGGAAACAAAAATAAAAGATGGTATCGAAGGGAAGGACGGAAAAGGAATAAGACAGCAGATACGAAACCGGAAGAAGGCTGAGTAATGCAGAAAAATTGGAGAACAGAGTATTTCAAAAACTTAATAAAAGATAAGACCAGAACAAAAAGATG
>OKTS01000193.1_pt1 | contig 40282 bp, 72 predicted proteins | sample 1606331 | NCBI WGS metagenome assembly OKTS01 (sample SAMEA3879564, study PRJEB24766) | human gut metagenome | biome: human-associated habitat; feature: feces | place: USA | collected 1985/1987 | reverse complement strand
ATGGTGGCGCAATTTTCAACTGGAATATTGGCGCACTTTTCAATTAGTATCTACACATAAAATGCAGAGAATGCCTAATAAATCCATAGCTGATATTGAAATATGTGCAATATGGACAGCTATGGTTTCATGGGGACAACACATTTATATAATGTATTGCGCAGAGAAATTGATGAGCGTGTGTGAGTGGAAGCCAAGTGATTATATTAAATTTGGTGATTTTTATGATATTCCGGACGAATGTAATATTTATCGTACTCTTACGGGAAAAATATTTAAAGAAGTATGTCATCAACTTAGATGCTTCTACAGTAAAAACGATTCTATTCAGGAATATTTGAAAAAATATCCCATTTCACTTGATGATTTGCTACTCACGTTATGTAATTGGTGTGAACCGGCCCATCTTGGAAGCCCATATCGTAACTCTGCCTGTAAACGTATTAATATGCTATTGCGTTGGATGGTTCGTAAAGATGAAATAGATTTAGGAGTATGGCAGACCGGCTTAATTAAGCCGAAGAACCTATATGCTATTATGGACACCCATGTTGCACAACAAGCACAACGTATGGGACTTATATCTTATCCTAAAGAAAGCTGGAAGGCTGTTATGGAACTCACTCATGTTTACCGTCAATGGGATGCAGAGGACCCATTAAAATATGACTTTATATTAATGACAAAAAACTTGAAATAAAATGATTGTTATTCTTTTAATTATTGTATTGTCGCTTGTGTCAATTGCGGCTATAACCATTGTAGTTGCACAGAATACAGCCTGTAAAGATTGTCCTTTTAAACGGGCATGTGATGATTTGATGAGCCAACATCAACTTAACTTATGCCAGCAAAATAATATGCCAAGCCAAAATGAAGAGAAATAATAAATTGATGTATAACGAACTAATTTAATAAAAGTATGGATATAGAAAATAAAAACAGAGTTTCTGTAGAAGATATGAAGGCATGTTATGCTGAAAGATTCCCGTATGCACCCAATAATCAACGTGTAGGACGATTTGCAAAACAAATAGGTTTCCGTCTTACCAAACAGATGGTTAAAGGGCAGATTATTAGTTTTTATATAAAAGATGATATAAGTAAATGAGTACGTTTTCCGACAAATTCGATAATCACTGGAAGTGCATACCATACGCAATGGCGACATTAACATCTAGCGATGGCTTTATGATTTTATTTCATCTGTTACGAAGAGGTTATACGGATGGAGATAAGACAACATGCGCCATATCCAACAAAGAACTGGCTGATGTTATGGGAACTTCTATTAGTTCAGTACGCCGGGCAATAGATACGTTGAAGCAACTTAATCTTATCAGTTGTTCTCAAAATAAAGGGGCACTTTGCACATTTTATGTAAATTGGAACGAGATACGAGCAATACATAAAGTAAGTTCTCAAATATCAGATAAAGGGTGGGTATATTTGCGAGGCTTGTGCTTAAATAGCGAGGTACGTCCAATATCAGCGATTCCATTGACCATATTGAACGATGTAGTTCGTCAATATCCACACACTTCGCTCAATATGAACACACCCTCGCTCAATATGAACACACCCTCGCTCAATATGAACACACCCTCGCAAATAGACGAAGAAAAAGGTGAAGACATAGAAGAACTATCTGAAAATATAGTCAAAGAGCGATCTAACCTCGTTCAATATGAACAGGGGTCCGCTCAATATGAACGAGGGTCCGCTCAATATGAACGAGGGTCCGCTCATATTGAACAACAGAATAAGATATATATAGATAATAAAGAGAATAAAGAGAATCATAACGAACGAAGTGAGTTTAATAAAGAAACTAATATGAAGATTTTAGAATGGTTCAATTCTCGTGACTTATCTTTTCCAGATCTTTCTTCTTCTGACTTTGAAACCATCATTAACCTTCCAGATTTTGCCGATAATGATTTTGATATGGCAATAAGAGAAGTTTGGGGATATTTGCAATATGATGAAGACTCTCCAGATAATTACATTCCAGTTGAATATTTCAAAGATATTCTTTACCGTGCTTGGAATGATTTAAAAACTATCAATCCTGATTTCTCTCTTTCAGAACAAGACATGAAGAATATTTTTGGATTCGATGTTAAGATGCAAAATGGAGAACCTGTATGTTGTGTGACCCCCAGTAAAATTAAAAACATCAATCAGTCCCCTTCACCTTCCAGAAAAATTAAACGGAAAGGAGTAGAGGACCGAACCTCCAGATTAATATTTCTTGAATCTCTCCGGCAAGTCGCCGAAAAAGATACGAATATGTTGACGGACGCCGAGTATGCAATATGGCTTATGATTGAGTTTGTGAAAGAACGGGAAAGTAATCAGCAACCTCGTCCATCAGAAGTGACGAAAGCTGCTTATGAAGATTTACTTAAACGTTTCTCGAACGAATCGAAGGTGCCTGTAGAAGATTTGAGAACCCTATGGAAAGAACTTCCTCAAAAAAATACAGTTAAACTGCATCCTCAACAGTTGTCAGTCGATAAGATTATAAACTATAACGTGCGGGTAAATCAGGCAAGTGATGTGGAAGAGCTTTATAACAAAAAGGCGGCAGAATAACCATGAAGCCTTCTGCCACCTTCCAGAATCCTTTTCTTTAGCCGACCTCGATTATCTTATTTCGGGTTCGGCTAAAAAATTTCTTCTAATCTCCATTTCTTCAGACAGTATTCTAATTGCATCTTTCTCTCTTCGGAAATAATTGCCTGCCAGATAACGTTTATTACTTGTTACAGTTTCTTTTTCCACATCTGAAGTAACTTGCATCTTATCTGTGATATACCAGTAGCGGTCTCCTTTAGATACTTTCATGTTCAAAGGCTCAATGCGTTTTAAAAAATGATTCCATGTCTTACCAACCTTAGCCAATTCTATATCCAGAGCTTTTCTTTGATAATCAGCTGGCTTGAAAGTTGTAAACGAGAAATCATCTATTTTTCCCAGATATTCGTTCATGCTGTATTTAACCGGTTCCCCTTTGATAACATAACAATACATAACGATGTCTCCAGAGGATTTATCTGCAAGTCTTACGACTCCATATCCTTCTTGACCTGTTTTATGGTTATGGAAGCATACTAAATCACATGATTTGGGAATATATTTATCGCTTATTAAGAAAAATGGGTTGCCAAATTCTTTTCCTTGTTTATCTAAAATTGAATAGAGGCGATTTAAGGCGTTTTCTCCAGCTGGGGCTATAATATCTATAGGTATTGTTATTTTGTCGAAATTAGGCGTATTTCCGTCAATTCTGAGGCATATTAAAACAGTATTCACATTTCCCTCTTGTACCAGACCTATAGAATCGTTCCATTTTACTGCATCTCCAGCTCCAAATCCTTTGTCAAACCAGTTGGCAAATGTAGCGTAATCGAGAGATTCAGGATCGTCCGAATAACTGGAAGGTACATGCAGCTTAATATTATACTCTGTTTTGCAATAAGAACTGATTCCTTTAAAGTCTATCTCAGACTTATATTTTCTTTTTCTTAGAAAATGCTCTACTTGTTTTTTCGTTTTCATATTCAGATAAAATAATCAATTGTTAGGCAAATGTAATATGATTTTTTGATAAACGTCAATTTGGATATAAAAATTTAGCTTAATTACCACAAAACGAGACTGAAAAAATAGGTGGCTGGAAAAAATCAGAAAACTTATATATTGAATTCTTATATCGTTGTCAATTTGAATATATTGGCAAATAATTATTTCTCTGTATCGGAAAAATAAAGTTAACAAATTGATGCTGGGATGATTACAAAATATCAGCTTCCAGATTCAATATACTATAAAATTAATGTTAGAAACTGGAGATAAATTTATTGTATTGAATAACGTGGTCTGGAAGGGAATAGGCTTTTATACAATGATCGGCTTTTGAAAAAACGAGATTGAAAAATCAGGTCGGATTGTATATACGGTATTCGCTCCAGAGTTAACCGGCTCTCCCTTCTTTTTTTTGTGTTTTTAGTGGCTATGTATTTGTTAATCAGTTATTTATATTGTTTCACTAATATACAAAAGTGAAACAAATGTACTTTTGTTCTTTGTTTTGCTTATTCTTTTGTTTTAGATGTTATTTTGAAATTATTACAAATTTGTCTCTTTGTGTATGTGATTTGTTCCCGTTCCTTTTTGCATCCAGGTAACAACATCTCGCGCGTGTATATGTGTGCGCATGTGTGTATGTGTGTCACGATTTGCCCTAATAAGTAACCACGCATACACGCGCGCGTGTTGGGTGATTTATCTTTTTGATTTTCAGGCATTTATAAGTAATATTATTTGTTGTTCGTTTGTATGTTATTGAAAATCAGATGTTTATAAATTATTTTTAGCCTTGAAATGAAATTAATGATTATTTATTTGTGTATATCAAAATATTGCCATATCTTTGCAACATCAAGTTAAGATAACGGCTACTTGACAAAGTGTTTACTTTCCGTTTTGGTTTTATCTGTAAACCTGCAAAAAGCGAAAACCGCAAACAGATACGAGATAATGAACGTAATTAGTAACCGTAAAAACAAGAAGTAAGAAACGGACAAAAGAAAGTAGTATATAAAAGCAAAAGGAGTGCGAAAGCGAAAGCAAAAGCGCACGCCCAGACATAAAACGGGATGTTTTGTGAACGGGAAAAGAATACCCATAACTGTAATGGTCAGTTGTTAAAGATTGTCATGCAAACCGTCGCTGGCACTATGGGGGAGCTATATACATAAGTCTGCTACAAAAGCGTGCCATAGGTGCGTAGCTCCATGCAGCAAAAGGGAAAAGTGTGAACTTAGTGCCATAGTTGTGCCCAGTTGCCGACTGCATACCGAAAAACGGATGTTTACACAAAGGTGTGAAAATCTGCCCCTAATGCGAACTGAGAAAGATATATGCCCTTGCGTATATATATAATCACCAACGCAACGCAGCCCTAACAGTGAAAAAGTGTATGCCAAAAGTGTGCTTTAACGGTAACGATGGAAATTACCTACCACATAAGCGTAAGCGAATGTAAAAAGCTGCAATTCAATCGGCTTGGTTGCAGTTGGTGAGCACTCATACACAAGGCGCACGGCTCCGTTGCGCTGTTAGTGACGGGCAAAAAGTTGTATATAGAGTGTACTGGATAGGTGAATATCTAGTATGCTCTGATTGGGCTTTAACGCAATCGGAAGCGTGCAAACGTTTCCGGTGGTGCGTTCCTATTTTGGTAGGTCGGGGTTCGATTCCCCGATTGCCTACAATGCGCTATTGCAGAAAATTCCTAAAAAACAGTAATCATGGGAACAATTAGTAGGTATAACAGTGTGCAATTTGAGAACTTAAACGCAAACGAGTTGGTAGGTGTAACTTTGGTGTATAAGAGTGTAAATCGTGACGGAGAAACGCATTATTCAGGACTGAATTTTGCCGGTGATGAGTACACGCCAAAGGATAAGACACAGGACGAGATTTTCCGCGTGTGGAAGAATGTGGTAGCTACGTTCTGGACTGTGAAAGCGGTGGAAGCCGGGTTGCGTGAAGACAATGGCGGTATTGCATCTAAACTGCGTAGCGGTACACCGTCTGAAATCATAGTACGCACAAGTGATTGCAAGGTGTCAAAGAAGTGGGATGTTGAGGGAAGTGTATGGAGCCGTATCGGTTTGGTGCCTACAAAGAAAGACCTGGATTGTGCAGCGCGTGATTTTAAGAAGAAAATCCATGCTGCTACAAAAGCGTCTTTCGATGCTCTGAAATTCCGTTTGAACTTTGAAGAAGTAGCTGCGAAAGCTGCTGACTATTATGAAATCTTGGGAGTAAAACATGATGCTACGGAAGCGGAAATTAAAGCCGCATACAAACAAGCCGCTAAATCTGCGCACCCTGATGCCGGTGGTTCCAATGAAAAGATGCAAGAAGTGAATGCTGCATGGGAAGTTCTTGGTAATGCTCAAAAGCGTGCGGAATATGATGCGCGAATGGCTGCATAACTAAATACCTGGTAGGTCGTAACATACATAGCACGTCTGGAGGTGAATACAGGCGTGCTATTTTTATGGGTAAAACGAACGTGGAAGCGTAGCGTGCAAGAAGTGCGAGTCTTTGTTACCCGCTTTAATTGTAGCATGTACTTTAGAGTGCGTGCCATTTTTGTATCTGATTGTAAACCTTTTAAAATATAAAGCATGAAACGAGCAAGAATCCAAAGAACGAGCGTGAAAATTATTTCTACCTCTTGTGCAAATATGACATTCTATTTGCCTAAATCTCAAAATATTACTGTGAAGAGAAAAACTGTGTATGATTTATTTAAAGCGTAAATCTATGAAGAGACATATTGTGATATATAAGCGGAAAAAGTACATCAAAGTGGCTACTGCAATTGGTAGTAAATTCTATAGAATCTTGGTAGTTATATGCCTGTTGTTTTCCTGTATTGCGATAAACGCCAAAACTATACGGGTATTTACAGGAAACATACAGCGCGTGGAGAAGATTGTGAGGATAGATGGAAACACTTACTTCTTAACATTGAAAGATGGTACCATGTACCAACTGGAGGATGGGAAACAATATAGTATTGTGTTGGAGAATTGGAAATATTTCAAGTTTATAACAATTGATGTGAAGGATAATGGCAAAAAAGAATGATATAGCCAGTTTCTTCTACTATATGTGGAATTGCTGGGATGAGCACGAATGTGCTGTTGCTTTTGAAAAAGCCGAATGTGGATGGAGACATTTATGGAATAAGTATCGTGAATATAATAGTCAAAATGGTCATTATGGAGCGGTAGAAGAATTTTTTGCCAATTTGGATGACAGGAATCAGAACTTACTTGTAGAGCGTGCACTGGAAATGTACAGCGGTAAAAAACGTATCAAATGAAAAAGATATTTAAAGTAATCGTGGGATGCGTTATTGTTGTACTAACATTAAAAGCCTGCCACTTGAATTATGTGTGTGATGTAGTTGATAGTATTCCGAAAGAAATCCGGGAGCGCATAATTACAGAGCATCCAGAATGTGCCGATATTGATTTGTTGGTGAAATTCTGGGAGACTAAAGGAGATTCTCTTGTTTCTGAAATTGTTCAAGAACAAATATATGACTGTGAACTTATCGAATATTTGAAACATCACCCTGAAGAGAACAATTAATATCAAGATAACAATGGAAACAAAAGTGTGTAAAGAGTGTGGCCAGAGTTTGCCCAGATCAAATTTTTCTAAAAATAAGGCAACCAAAGATGGATTGGCAAACTATTGTAAGAAGTGTGATAAAGAAAGAAGACGCAAATCTAGCGGTAGAATCACTCAACAAGGAGTAAAAGCAACCCTGAAAATGTCTGATTTTGATGACAACATGTTATTTGCTGAGTTGCGTAGACGAGGATACACTGGAGAGCTTCGATATTCAAAAGTTATAAATGTATGAGTGTTAATGGTTATGTAAGTGGATATTATGCTACGGTTAAACTAACCTCCCTTTTAAGTGGTGGCGATGATACAGAACTTATATCGGAAATCATTAAAACTTTTCGTAGAATAAAAGATGTGCCGGTAAACCTTATAATTGCCATACTTGAATATCGCGGCTATACTGGTGAACTTACATATTTTTACCCTACCGGACCACGGATTGTAAGAGATAAGAAAGGAACAACAAGTTTAATATATTAAAGTGGAAGGATATGATACCAGAAATTATCGAACAAATGCGCAAAGAGTTATACGATACCAATTTGTGTATCTCTGATTTCGAGAAGTATGATTTGAAAGCTCTTGAAAATACTAATGAACCATTCTTTTGGTTAGTGCGCACACACGGAACACATCTGTGTTTTATTGGCCCCAGTGTAGAAAGCCTTTTTTCGTCAGAAAGTAACCGGTTTGCAATTATGAAAGATTCTCTTGCTATTATCGCAAGTATTGTTTATTGGGACGATTTGGACTATAATAAGTATTTTTATTGGGATGGAGAACAGCTTCAAAAAGTATCCAAGGATAAGATTGTTTCAATATTCAATAATATTTGGGGGAGCCGGATACATCAACTTTCCATTCAATACCCCGAAGAATATGCAGCCATAAACAAGCCATTGGGGTTAAAAATGTCCCCGGAAATATCTAAATGTGTAGAAGAAGTCAAGAATATTGCTTCAGAATTACAAGATTCAAGCTTTGAAGATTGTTTGAAAAGGCTACAAAAATGGGTGAGATGTGCCGTTAACCAACATATTGAAATATACGGTGATTTTGCGAAAAATAGCTTTGGATTTTCTGAGGTGGTAAATGGCGAGCGTAAAATTTGCGGCGGGATAATTATGTCCCCAAATGCGACTGAAAGACGTTGGAGCATTCATACATAAAACTATGGTAATATGAAGTATTCAGTAAATCCTAATCTCAATGCTGTTATGAATAGTATTGAAATACAATTATTATCCAAAGGAAAGGATAAACAAGAGAGTCTTCAAATTATTAAGAGGTATATAAAATCATTTCCTAAAGAACCGGATTATAACTTGGCGCAACATGGAGGTATGCTTGTTTCTCCTTATGATGTGAGAGAATTGAATATTAAATGTGGTTATAGTGCTGTTGTTCAAAACAAGATCTCTGATGGGAGAATCTGGAATAGATACTTGTTGCGAGTAGGAAGAGTTGCCAAGGAGCTTTTAAAAGCAAACGAATTATGAAAGTTATATCAGAAATTTCACTTCGAGATTTCAAATTTTGGAGTGGGGGTGAGGATCGGGCAAAGAACTGTACCGATGAACAACTGGATAAAATTGAATCCATAATGGAGAGTGATGCTCCTGAAAGTGGTTGGACCGATGATGACATAAATAATTTCTTTTGGTTTGACTTTGATACAATCGCAGACTGGCTTGGATATAAGGATGAAAAACATTTTGATGCAGGCGTTAGCGAAGATGATGTGGAAGAAGCGCAAGATTGGTTTGACGGTATCACAGACACCAAAGATATGATTGATATAGCCAGTCTTGACAGAGAAGACTATATTTCTACAAATGAAGATGGGGAGGAAGAATTTGATGAGGATCTTGTTTACTATGACTTTTCAAATTGGTGGAACAATATGGATGATATTGAACAAGTGAGAGAATATCGTAAGCACAATTAAAGTGTTATGGTAGAAATCCGGGTTCGATTCCCGGAACACTACATATATTAGTTGTTTCCATGTGTGTTGTTCGACATGTTTTTGTTTGAAGGGTGGCGCGATCAGAATATTGTTGTTCTGGTTGCGCCTTTTCCTTTAAAGTTAAAGCGAGTTAATATTCAAAAAGTGGACAACTATGGACACCATCAAAAAACTATTCGATAATAAAAACAAAAGGAAATATGCAAAAGGAGTTGTTAGAAATAGAATTTCGTTACCATGATAGACCGATAGGTAGTTGTCCAGCCACTACTCGTAGTGAGACAATTACCATAGATATATTTGATACTTTGGAAGAAGCAGTCAAGGTCGGTAATGAAACGTTAAAGGTGTTGTCAGAGCATTTTCAAGTAAGAGCAGATGATCGCTTTAAAGTTAAAGGTTTATTTGGTACTCCAGATAGACTTGTAACAAATTGTTGCTATCCAACTAAAGGGATTGCATATTTTGCGAGGATTACTCCTCTGAAATTTAACGATCTCTCTGAAACTATAGCAGAGACATTTAAAGCATACGATAGATACAGGCAATATAGACATGAACAAGAAAATGATGAATAATATGGATGTACTAGTCTTAAATCACAAAAACAAAGTGTCCTTACAGGTGCAGCATGTAGATATTGGTAGTTCTATTGATTTGCATTTTCCAAACGAAAATCAATCATTTGACGCTTTTCAGAAACTTCGCGAAATAGGTGTAAGATGTTTCCATGCTGGTAAAAATGCTCCTTGTGGAGCTTCTGTAATGATGTATTCTTATGGTAATGATAATCTTCAACTTCAGATAAAGTAGTAAAATGAAAGAAAAGAAGTATATAAATGTTGACAATATGGCGACACGCCTTTGCCAAATTCTCAAAGATGCACGTGAAAGCATGGTTGATGATAAAAATAAAGATTTTATCATGGAGAACTTTTCGGACGAGTATCTGGAAGATAAGAGCAATGAAATGGCTTGGCGGTTTAACTGCGATATGAAAAAATATCTTCATAATCCGGATCATAGAATCTGTGGCAATTTTAATAACATTGATTATGATTATCCCTACCATATTTATGGGGAGGTTACATACGATGCCTCTCTTGTAAATGCTATGATCGCCAGACTAGATGCCGGTGAAGATAGTAAACAAGCTAACGAGGACCGTGACTTTCTTGTTGACTGGTTCTTTGAAACTTTTGGTACACACAGAATATCTTATAATTTCCAGTCAGATATATCAGAGTACCTTTATATAGAGTTTGAAACCCCACAATCTTAAATCAATGAAAACAATAACATTGCAACTGTACACTTTTGATGAATTGTCAGAAGAGGTACAAAAAGAAATTATTGAGCGTGAACGCTGGAATATAATGGAACAGTGCATGGATGCTTACGGTTCAGATTATGTAACATCTCTAAGAGCTTTTGAAAAATTGACAAATACCAACTCATGTAACTGGGGTGTTAATTATAGCGGATACAACTTTAATTTCAAATATAACGATAATCCAATTTTTGAATGTCCGGTTGATTGTGATAATGATATTTACGCAGAGGATCTGTGTGGTAAGTTACTGTTTAGATATATCAATAATAATATTATGCCATACATTACACAAGGTAGATATTACTCATCTCCAGGCAAATATATAAATGAAAAATACACTTACAAATACAGACGAAGCCGTATTATCAAATCTGTAGATGGTGATTGTCCACTAACAGGTATGTGTTACGACCTCTACTTGCTTGAACCTATCATCAAATATTATAAAACTTGGTGTAGTTATCCGGACAATTTCTCGCTAACAGACTTAATAGAACAATGCTACGACAGCTTTTTCAGATGCTGGCATGAGGAATATGAATATTGGGCCGATGATGAGAATGCAATCCGGGAAGAACTGCATAATAATCAGTATGAAGACAGACTGTATTATGCAGATGGGTGTGTGTATAGTGGACCGTTAGATGATGTTGCATAATTAAAATTTATAAAACAATGATACTCAATATAGTAAAAAATGGTACAGATTCTTCAAGCATTTTAGAATGCGTAAGAAAAACTTTCAACAACTCAAATGTAAGCATTAAAACAGACTATAAAATATCTGTTGATATTGAAGTTGTTGGTGAGGGTGGGCTACATAGTTTGGAAGGGCTAAAAGAACTGGAATATTATTTTAGAGACTATGATATTAGGGTTTGGTAACTATAAATTAAATCAAAAATGAATGAATATATAAAGAAAATCGCATTGATGTCGTACAATACAGGGGATATAGATATTATCACTCTTGATGAAGGAATAAAATATGATGATGTGGAAGAATTTCTTCAGAATGATTGCAACTATAACCTGGATGAGATATACTGGATGACGTTTGATAAGGGAAGTATAAATTTCTTAACGAACGCAGACTTTGAATAGTAAAACGTATAATTTATATATGAAGGAATGAAGAAAACGGTCAAAATTTCAACTCTGAAAGAAGGTGATACTTTCATCCATAAGGGCGTAGTGCAAAAAGAATTAAGAAAGACCGGAAACGAAATAAGAAAAGATAATTATGTCACAAAGATCAATGGTTCCCCAAAAATTGTATAGAATTATCGTTGATGTCCAGTACGGAGACATGCTGGACGAATGTGATAAATTGTATGATGGTAAAGAGTATGGTACTGTTTTTACCGATGCTAATGGAGATGCTGTTATTGACTATCTGAAACAATGGGATAGCGATGAATGGACTGACGATGATATTCGCTGCGAAGAACCTAGGTGGGTAAATAATGGCACTGATTCCGTACATCACAAAGATGGATACACCCTTATTTACAACTCAACTATTGGCGGTGTATATATGCTATATCGTGAAGCAAATGCGACCGAAAGAGAATTGTATAACAAATTAAACTAATTGTGAAGTTATATGGAAACATCAAAATCATTCAATCAAGAATACATTGAGAAAGCGAAAACGCTAATCCATGAAATCCTCGAAGATAAAAAAGAGTACGATGACTGGACGCAAATATGTTTCTCGATGCAAAATGCAGTACAAGCTGCGGCTAATATATGGGGCACATCTTCTGATGAACAAATAGATAAGATGAAGGCTTTTATAACAGAAATGGTTCTTACAGAACTTTCAAATCTCCGGCAATTTGATATAGTGTTTAAGAGAAAGTGAGGTATGACGATTACTTATGTACAACAATGTACATGTGGTGCCATAACAATTAGGTATGATAATAATGCTTCAAATAGCATGTTTCAAGAAACTTTTGAAAAACTAAAGTTAGATATATCACAGGCTCATGTACTTCAAAAGTCATATTGTTGTGATCATTGTGTTAACCATTGGGGCATTGATTTATGTGAGTGTGGTTCTGGAGAACGCGTGGGACAATGTGACTGTGGTTCAAACAAATCTCATGATATATTGGGTAAAAAATTTGATTCGTTAGGAGCTATTTTAAGAGCATTTAAATAACAGTAATATGGAACATGATAAATCAATAAAAGAATTAAACTTAGAGATTCAGAGCATGTGTAATAAAATAGAATCTCTAAAGGCACTTATAGAAAAAGCTATTATTGCAGCAATTGACGAAATTGCTAAAAAACATGCAATGAACCGCATTGGGGAGCATTGTTTTATTGTTCGTTTTTCGGATTTGATAGGGAGTGTATGGAGTCCATATTTCTATGATTGGGAAAAGTCTGCAAAAATTATAAAGAAATTTCTGGAGAACAAACCACCTGAACAATGGGTGTCGTTTTTGACTAAAAAATTGCAAGATCGGAAAGACAAGAAAATCGTAATCTTTGAATATACAAAGAGCTACTATGGGTGCCGTGATGTTACTCGTATTCCCGTATCAGCTGAATTTATAGAATTAATAATAAAACATTTACAATGATGAAAAGAGGTTTAGACAAATTATATTGCCCTCAGTGTGGAAGTAGTGATGTTGAAGAAAGGGTATGGGTAAACCCGAATACGCGTGAAATCAGATACAACGATTCAATAGAAGAGGAAGATTGTTGGTGTAGCATTTGTGAAGAACATGTAGAATTATGCACCCTTTCAGAATTATGGGAAATGTTTGGGGATATTCCAGTCAACAATGATGACGAGATTGAAAAGGACTTTCTCAACTTCTTAGCCGGAACTTCAAAACTCGATGTCTGGCATTGGTTTGATGAACGATGTCCAAATAACCTGCATGATGATTTAATGTTTCCTCAAAACGATGCCGTACAAATCTGAAAATATTCGTATCGCCGGAACTCAATATGATAGACGAATAAAACTTGCTCCAGACCCAAAAGAATATATAAAATGGTTGAGGGAAAATGAGTTACTTAGTTACTCTAAACTTGCCAAAATGTTTGGAGTAAGCAAGAGACTTATCCAATTTATTTGTTGCCCAGATAAATACTTAAAAAGTAAAGAGAGTTTAAAACAACGCAAAGCGGATGGGCGATACAAACCTACCAAAGAAGAATGGGCAGCAACGATTCGTGAACACAGGAGGTATAAAGAACAACTTAAAAAGAAGGGAAATATAAAATGAAAGACAAGATTCTTACAATGTTTTTCGACATTGATAGATGGACAAAAGCAATTGAGAAAGGTGTTCTGAAGGATATTCGGAAGAGTGATCTTATCAAGTTAACTGAGGAACCTACAAGAATTCGTATGGCAGAAGCCATGTTAAGCGGTAAATATCAGATAACGCCACCACACACTGCGCAGATACCAAAGGATAATGGAGAATTTCGCACAGTATATGTAAACGAACCGATTGACCGGATAATTTTAAGCATTGCAAATGATTTATTGTTTGATTTAATGCCTGAGATGATTCACCCTGCTTGTAAGTCATATCAGACCGGTATTGGTTGCGGTAAAGTGGTTCTGGAAGTAAGTCATACCATCGTTGATATGCAAAGTGATGGTTGTGTAGGTTGGAAATCTGATTTGAGCAAGTACTTTGATAGTGTTCCAATCCAGTTTATTGATGCTGCTTTTGATCAGGTGGAAGCTAAACATGGTCATTCTGCCTTGATTGATGTATTGAGAAAGTATTATCATTGCGGGTTGTATTTTGATGAAAACAACAAGCTATGTGACAAATACCAATCACTTAAACAAGGATGTGCTGTGGCAAGTTGGCTGGCCAATGTCTTGTTGTACGAGTTAGATGAAGAGTTATCAAAAATGAATGGCTTTTATGTGAGGTATTCTGATGATATGCTATTTGTTGGCCCGGATTATGAAAAGGCAATGAGCATTTTACAAAAGAAATTGGCTGAAAAATCAATGAAATTAAATCCTAAGAAGGTAGAGTACCTGACTATGGACAAGTGGTTTAAATTTCTGGGATTTAGTATTAAGGGGAATATGATTTCTTTCTCTCCCAATCGCCTTAAAACCTTCCAGAAAGAAATAGAATCAAGAACCATCAGAAAACGTGGTATTACGTTGAAGAAGGCTGTGGATTCGGTTAACCGATATTTGTATAAAGGGAATGGCGAATATAGTTGGGCGACTCAAATTCTTCCAGTATGCAATGTCCGAGGTGATATTAATGAATTGAATAAATTTGTTATGGATTGTCTGAGAGCTGTTGAAACAGGGAAACATAAAGTCGGTGGCCTTGGCTATGTTAAAGATAAGCCTGATGGTTGTGTTGTTAGAGGCATTGGTCGGAATGTTAAGGCTAATCGAAATAAATCTAAAAGTAAGGAAATTGAAGGCTATTTGACAATTGGGTGTATGCAGAATGCTATTTTAACGAGACGAGCGGTCTACAATACATTAGTTGCAATATTGTAATTACAATCTGAACACACAGCAAATAAATCCAAGGAATAAATGTTTTATATCCAGATTATATATTAGGTGCCCCGATTCTATCCTTGAAGGATTACATCCTTCAGTATCTACTCCGGGCACCATATAATCATCTGGATTATATCAATGAAGATAAAGAAATGTGTCGATTGTTATGAGGGTTTATAAAGCAGCACAGCAGGCAAGTTCAAGAAAATATTTTCATATTCTAAGTATGAACTATTGATCGTTCACCAGAGGTTACAAGGCTGCATAGCCTCTTCACCTCAGGTTCTCGATCAGGTCATATTTATAATTATCATAAGAGTAAAGAGATGTGCCAATTATTTGAGAACTTGTAAAATAAATGAAATACATCTGAAGCTATCCAAGGAATACATTTGTTTACTGTTCCGGTGAGCAGTTTCCTGGACCTATGAGTCGATAACTCATCTGCTCCAGGAATATCCAACCGGAATACATCTATTTGGTAAAGTAATGTATCGGTATTATGAGGATAACTATTTAGCACAGAAATGTAATTCAAGAAATATCATTTATATAGCTGGTTATATATCAGGAAGGACCGTGTACTAATTGTACTGGTCCGTTCCTGATCACACCAGCTCTAAATCGAATAAGTATAGAAATGTGCCAATATTTTGAGAATTACAACTTATTACTTAACGCAAAGTTTACAGTCTTAGATTTAGTAATTTAACATACTGGACAAGATATGATGTCCGCGTGATGACGGTCATCCTATGTATGACCTAGGATTACGCGGGTATCTTACTTGATACAGTATATATCATGAGCATATAGACATGCGTCACGCTAAATGAGGGCTGTTTAATAAGTAACACAACTTTCATTTATACAAGAGCCTTGCGTTTAACAACTATCCGACAATTACGCCGGTATCTACGGTTTTATAAACCTATATTCCGGCGTATTCTGGATGTTAATATCAGACTTTTAAAGAAATGTGTCAAAGGTTTGAGTGTAAAATCAAAAGTAAAAATCATGAAAAATATTTATCAAGAATCAATACAGGCTGTAAAGAGTGGAGCAAAGTTTAAAGTAGATTTTAAAACACGAAGTTTCAAACTCAACGGTCAATATGTTATACGGAATTCGCAGTATGAAGGAAACTTAGGGGTGGAATTGTGTACTTCTCTTGATGAGTTCCTGTCTAATGTAGAACATTTATACACTCGATATAAACATTCTATTCCATCAACAATGAGTGAATGTAAAAGCCGAAAATACTTTAAGGCTTTGTCTGATAAAGATTTGGAGGATGAAGACATGTTGTTTGGAGTTGGGCGAGATATAGCACAAGTTGAATTGGAATTATACATTCTCTGTCAAATAATATTGGGTATAAGTTGGAACGCCGATAAAATGGGTAAATGGTTTTGGCAAAGCAACAAAGACAGAGATTTAGTAATTCTCAAAAACTGGGTTACGATAGAGAAATAAATAATCAGATTAAAATTAAATTATTAATAAGTTATGAAACAGTTAAAATTTGAATGTCCTGAGTGTGGTACAGAGTTTACGCTTACAGCTAACCAACCAAAAGCCAAAGAACGCATCGAAGCCCTAAAGAAAGCCGGTGTTGATGTTAGTGAGCTTTTTGCAATGCAAAGTGCCGATGGCTTGGAGTTTATAGCTTTAAAAAGAGACGGTGTCATTAGTATCTTGAAAGAAGACGATCCAATCTTCCAGGCTATTATCATTCAAGGCACAATTCCTAATCGCCAATTATTCAGACGTTGGGTAATGGCACAGATGTTCCGTATAATTTATATATCTACCCGTACATACGGTGCTTATAAGCCGATTGGAGTTTCAGAGGTAATTCGTAGTATGGGATATGAATATCAGTGGAAAATGCTAAATAATGAGTTGTATGCCCAGCACAAAATGATGCAAAATGGTGATGTTGATAATTTCAGAGATCGGAATCGCTGGTTCAATAAGAAAGTGGTATTAGATATGGCAAAAGACTATATCGAGAAACTCAAAAAGAGATTTGAGGAGTTGAAATTGAGAAAATGTAAAGGGATACCATATAAACGTATCAATGGTCAAAACATTTTTGTAGATGATTTTGATAAAAAAGTAATTAGGCCATTGTTGTTTGCAGTGCATAAAATACAACATGCCGAGAATACCTATGAACTTTGGCGGGCGGTACAGGAGTTCAATAAAAGGCGTATCAAAATGCACTGGGAGGCTCCTCAAAGTGCAGCATGGCTAGATGCTTACAAGGGGTCTGGGGCGTTCTTTACAATGCAGAACATGATTCGTTTTCATAATTGTGTTATCATTGACGACAATGGAAAAACATTGAGTAAAAATACATCCCTTGCTTTTTTGAACAAGAAGGCAAAGTTGTATGAGAATAGAGAAGGTTGGCGTTTGATTGGGTTACTAAAGAAAATGCTGGATGACAATAATATTGATGTGGCAGCAAAGATTAGTGAATGGCGTAAATAGTTTGTTCAAAACAGATAGAATAAGCCAGGGTGAAACAAGTATTTTCTCTGGCTTATTAAAATATAGTTATTATTACTGGTAATGAGAGATATAATATTCAAACGTTCTGTGCAGTTCCGGGACGAAAATAAAAATAGTTGGACTGTAGAATTTGAAGTGTATAAAGAAAATTCTACTCGTAGAAACCGTGAAACATTGCAAGAGTTTAATCAAGGTTTTAGTGTATCGGTATGTGGTTCTGGAGGTATGTGTGCTGGGCAATGCGATGATCACATAATTCCACGTACAGAAGGACAAACAAAACTTCTGGAATTTTGGAAGAAATGCCATCTAGGAGGTATGTCTGGCGGTACAGTTCGTCAAGACGAATATTTAAACAGTGAGCAATATGTTAACGACTACAATTACTTTGTGGAGTTGTTTAAAACATATAACGAGCATTACCGTGAACAGTTTGATAGCATTTCTTTCCAAATTATTGTCAAAAACTTTAATATTAGTAATGTTGCTCTAGTGCAAGTGAGAAATGTTATTTACGAGAAAATGGGCAACAATCCCATTAAATATATTCTTGGATTGTCAAACAAGAGCTTAAAACATAACCTATCAGACTACAATGTGCAATGTTTCTTTCTTGCTATAAAAGAGCTGTATGTGGATAAAGGATACAGATATGGTCATGGTTGGCTGTACGATCCACTTCCAGGTAACATTGAAGAAGTTATAAATAGTATTTGTGACCTTGTTGAAGAAGAAGAGGATGCGTTAACAGAAGAACTGGAAGCAGTTTTTGACATGGGTGAGGAAGGGTTTGTTGCCACAGGAGAAATCATTCAACAAGTAATGGATTTACGTGAATGTGACGAAGATGAAGCAAAACGCTTTGTCGCTTTGGGAATACATTTGGGATGTACATTCGGTGATTTAAATGATACATTTGAAGAATGCCCCTATGGTGAACAACTGTATTGTGCAAATGGTATTGATTATTATATTGGTACAGAAGACGAACTGAACAATATAGCTAGTGATAGAGTACATAATGATGGTGAATATGAGTATTTATGGCGCGAAGCTGTGGCTGCTAAAAGTACTACTGATTCTTTGAGTGATTGGCTGGATTCAATCATAAGTGAGGATGGTTGGTGCTCTGTGTTAAATCATTGGGATGGACGCTATGAGGAATATAAAGTTGCCGGAGAATATATTTGTGTTTGTAGATCATGAAAAGTAAAATGATGCAGTAGTCATAAACGATAATTGATTATGGAAAACAATAAAACAATTGATTATTGGAGGCACCCAACTAAAAGGGAAATTAAGTTCGGTGAGGGAGCTATTCATTGGTTAACAGTGGATATTGAGAAAGTAAAGAAGCCGGACGGAAGTTTAAAGAAATGGTTTATTCATACAGACGGACTAAGGTACAATCGACCATAGTTAAAGTGATGTCTGTAAAGCAAAGGCTGTTCTAATAAAATAGAGCAGCCTTTTGTGTTAAACAATGGTTAAAGTGGACAACTATTCACACCATATAAAACTATAAAATCTATTCACATTAAAACAGTAATAAATATGCCATTGAAAATTGAGAATATCAAGTTGGCAGGAACCAAGTTTGATGGTCGCGCTAAGTTGTCTCCAGAACAACGCCAAGCTATTCAAATTTTGGCCCGTGAGGGATATAGTCAAAGAAAATTGGCCGCTATGTTCAATGTTAGCAAGCGGCTTATACAATCTATACTATCTCCTCCTGTTCGTAAACACTCTAAGCAATACCCAACAGAATATTGGACAGAGTTAAAACGGAAATGTCGTAAAAAGAAAATTGATTTATATAAAAATGGAAAGATCAAATTTAATAACAAGCTGAAAAATAAATGAGACGCAAGCGTATCAAGTATGTAGCTAACATTGATTTTGGCTATCGTTCAATTACTGATGCAAAGCAACATATAAAAATATTCTTGAAATCGCTTCTTTCGCAAATAGGACTACGTTTGGGAGTTGATTATATCGTGACTGTTAATTATTTGCGAATAAGACATCTGAAAAATATTACAGGAAAAATAACTACCACACTTAAAGAGATGTTTCCAGTGTTCAATTTTTATTGGAAGACCCCAAGAATGTTAGTGTGGTTCTAAAATCAACATTTAATAATTTACAAGTATGGAAAAGCATTCTATTTCGGTTTTAGGAGCCGATAAGAAACAGTATGAAATCGCAGATTTCAGAGCAAGAGGTATGGATTATACTAATGCTATTGGCATTATCGTAACAACAGAATTTATGAGCCGTATTTTGGCGTTTGACACCTGGCAAGAACGATGGGGAAACACCGATAGGGTCTTGACTGAAGAGCAGAATGAGTCCGTTGCTATGCAAACTTTCTCCGGATTTGATCTAACCAAACGTATTGTAGAAGCACAGGTCAATATTGACGGAATGACTGCTGCTAAACGTTGTTGGAATTATCAAAAAGGTGATCTCCAGTGGTATTTGCCTTGTTTGATGGAGCTAGGAGTTCTTCGCGCATATCGTGATGAAATAAACAAAGCAATGGAAGAAATTGGATGTCCTGATGAATGTTTACTTCCTACAGAAGATTCTGATGAAACTTGGGTTTGGAGTAGTAGTGAGGGCAGTCAGAGCGGCAGCTGGGGCGTGGGCTTTAGTAATGGCAGCTTCAGCAGCAACAGCAAGTACTACAGTCTCATGGTGAGAGCGGTTGCAGCATTTCAGCCCTCGCCGAGCCTGTTGACAGGCGAGGCAAAAAGTAACGACTGTTTACATAGTGATGAGGTCCTTATAAACATGTTACGTGAACATGGTTATAAAGGTGAATTGACTAAAACTTTGACTATTTAATATTATTGCCACCCATATTTGATATGGTATGGGTGGCAGAATATTCTTTAACAGCATGGAAACATTTGAAAAGATTATAGAACAATACACACAAAGCGAAGTGTGTATGGGAGAATTGTTAGCTAATATTTCGGCAGATGGTATGTCTATTGAAGATGCTTTTGAATTGTATATAAAAGCTATGAATTATGCTGAAAAAGATGAATTTTATCAATTAGCTGACGGAGAAGTGAAACTATTAACAGCTAAGAGTGAAGACGACAAACAGCCTTTAAAACAATTGTTTGATTCGCTAAGCATGTCTTGATATATAAAATTGAATATGAATAAATACTATTTTGTAAATATAGGCGCTGAGGTAATATGGCATCCTGCAAATAGTGACGATCAGAAAGTTATGCAAGTGTGCACATCTGTTCCTCATCCAGTTGAAAATGATACACCAGTTTCTTTAATTTTTACTGATAAAAGAGGAAATATTCAAGTAAAGGCCAGCCAATTAGCTCCAAAGTTAACTGATTTTAATCAAGGATACTGGTGTGCAATTCAAGATGCAATAAGCAGTGGTGTCTCTGATACAACAATTCAGGAGATGCTACATAGTGCTGGGTTTACATATTGGGAATGTTACTGGCATGTACAAAATTCTGATTTTCAGTCAGAAAAACTGTGGGAAATTATTCGTGGAATGTTTTGTCAAAATCCAGATTATATTGATTGGAATGGTGCTGATTATCCAATAAAAACGGTGGTAATATTTGAAAATACTCCTGATGAAGAAGAGGTGACTGTATCTGTAGAACGGTTGGGGAGACAATTATTGGATGATATGGGTAATTGGAGTACACGAGAAGCAGAGTTTGTAGATGGTCGGATTTATTTCTATTTGGATGAAGAGACTTTTAATATGCCTGACATAGATATTGTAGAATACTTAGTGAAACAATGAAATTACTTTATATAGATTTATTTTGTGGTGCCGGTGGGACCAGCACAGGAGTAGAAAAAGCCCGTTTAGAGAATGAACAATGCGCTAAGGTAATAGCATGTGTAAACCATGATAAAAATGCGATTGCAAGTCATGCTGCTAATCATCCGGATGCTCTTCATTTTACAGAAGATATTCGTACATTAAATTTATCTTCTTTAGTTTCCCATCTACAAAAATGCAGAGCTGAATTTCCTGAAGCACTGATAGTTTTATGGGCTTCGTTGGAGTGTACCAATTTTAGCAAAGCAAAAGGTGGACAACCGCGAGATGCTGATAGCCGAACGCTTGCAGAACATTTGTTTCGGTATATTGAAGCTATTAATCCGGACTATATTCAAATTGAGAATGTAGAAGAATTTATGTCATGGGGAGAGCTTGATGAGTATGGTAAGCCTGTTAGTAAAGATAAGGGAAACTCTTATTTAAAATGGATTTCTAAAGTACAATCTTATGGTTATCATTTTGACCATAGAATCCTTAATGCGGCTGATTATGGAGCGTACACATCTCGGAAACGTTTCTTTGGAATATTTGCTAAAATGGATTTGCCAATTGTCTTTCCAAACCCAACGCATTCTAAAATTTCTGAAATAAACAAGAAACTGTGGAAACCGGTAAAAGATGTGTTAGATTTTGAGGATGAAGGAAAAAGTATTTTTGGAAGGAAGAAACCGTTGGTGGATGCGTCTTTAAACCGTATCTATGCTGGTTTAATCAAATTTGTGGCGGGAGGAAAAGATGCTTTTCTTGTAAAATACAACTCTATGAATCAAGCCGGGAAATATGTAGCTCCTGATATAGAATATCCATGTCCTACTGTAGCTACTCAGAATAGGTTAGGGTTAGCTCATGTGAATTTCTTATCTAAAGCATATAGTGGCGAGCCAATGAGTAAAAATATCAGTGTAGAACAACCGGCTGGTGCTATTACAACAAAAGACCATCATACATTCATCTCTGTACAGTACGGTAATGGGTTTGTTAAAGATGTGAATTCTCCTGCTCCAACATTGACAACGAAAGATCGTTGTGCATTAATCTGTTCTAATTTTATTGACCAGCAATATGGTAATAGTAAACCTGCATCAATGGAAAAGCCTTTAGGATGTATTACAGCAAATCCTAAATACAATCTTGTTAGCTGTAATAGATGGATAATGAACACTAACTTTAAAAATACAGGAAGTTCTATAAGTGAGCCATCTCAAACAATTACCGCCAATCGCAAATGGCACTATTTAATGAATCCTCAATATTCGTCTCCTGGAGGTTCTGTAGACAAACCTTGTTTTACATTAATAGCAAGAATGGATAAAATGCCGCCATATCTTATTGAAGCATCTAGGAATTGTGAATTGCCATCTTTTATAGTTCCGGCAGATGGATGCTTGGTTTATCAAATATATGATGACGACACCGAACCTATGAAGAAGATAAAAGAATTTATGGCCATGTACGGTATCATGGATATTAAGATGCGTATGCTGAAGATCCCAGAATTAAAAAAGATTATGGGATTTCCTGAAGATTATGTTCTTGTTGGAACCCAGGCTGAACAGAAAAAATATATAGGCAATGCCGTAGAAGTAAATATGGCACGAGTTCTTTGTGAGGCATTGTGTAGAATATTAGTAACAACACAACGTAAAGTTGCATAATTAAACAACAATAATATGGAAAATTTTAAATTTAATGTTGGAGATAATGTGAAAATTGTCTCTAACGATTTGCAACCGGCAATGGTTGGGAAAATTGGTCGAGTAAAGAAGGTATATCCATCATTTTCTGAAGATTCAGATAACAACGTTCAGCCTTCTTACTTTTATCGCGTTGAAGTTGGAGGAGCTGTTTTAAAAGGAATTGCAGCAAGTAGTGATCTGGAAAAAGTATAGACGAAACGATATGAAAAAATATAGAGTGACGATTGAGTTGAATGCTTTTGAAATAGTGGTTCCTGCTAACAATAAAGTCGAAGCCAAAAGAAAAGCTATTGAGAAACTTCAAAGAAAGAGGATCACTTCTCTGATCCGTAAATCTTGGCCAGACAAGAAGAAGGAGGTGTATGTTGATGAGGAGTAATTCAAAAAACCAAACAATGAGGAAAGATGATATTACAGAACCCATGAATACTTGGGACAACTTTTATCAAAGTCGTGTTTGTAACAACATTTATGTTAATGCGTTTTGTAAAAAGTACAATCGTTTTATAGAAGAAATAATTGTCAATATACAACAAATATCCTATAACTTGAAAACACCCCTTATCTTAAAAGAGGAAGGATGTGGCATAGGTACTGTAAGCCTTGCTATTTCGCAAATAGGAGAGAGGTTGTTTAATTCTTTTGGATTAACCGATAGTTCTGATACAAAGAAAATTTCAAAAGTTGTCTTCTCGGACATCAATATTCCTATGTTAGAGCTATGTTGTAAGAATACACTCTCAATATCTACGGATAATTACTTCGGAAAAGCCCCATTGTTTTATGCTAAAGAAAATATTTGTGAGCCTAAGTTTTTTGAGTCATCTACGGTAGTGGTAACACATGGAGTTCTGGAACACTTTTCAGATGAAGATATAACAAGAATTATGTCAACGTATAACAATGATAAGGTTTTGTTTCAGGCTCATTATGTTCCAACTTGCCAATACGCATCTCCTTCTTTTGGAGATGAACGTTTGCTGCCTATTGATTATTGGATTGCGTTAATCAAACCGGATTATTATCTTCTTGATAATGGTGGCAAAGATTTGTATATGTTTAAAACTAAATAGAACAGAAATGAATGTACTTGAACATTATGTAACCGATATTATTGGCGAACCATATTATGATGATTATGGTAGTGGAAATTATTATTGGTGGCTGAAAGTGAAAGCTTTATGTTATGGATGTGAGTGTGAAACAACTTTAATGTTTGATAGCAAAGAAGAAGCTCTTGCTATCAAAAAGGGATATATGTTCTTGTCTTGAAATAAATAAAAAAGGAAGCGGGAAAAACCGCTCCCTCCAAAAAATTATTTTTCAGCCCTGCCAAGATAAACGTTTTGAACGTCTCCATAATAGTTTATATTGGTGATGTTGTATATTATTGCCGGGGTTGTTTTCTGAAATTTTTTGATAATATAGTTTGATAATAAATTTGAAATAACCCCAGCCGCTATTGCTAATAGTAGTGGTGTCATATTTTTATCAATATTTAATTTGACAATAATCGTACTTGGAAGGATTTGAACCTACATATCCATTTGTCAGATGGAGCTTATCCATTCGGCCACAAGTACAACAACGATGCAAAAATAATAATTTTAAAATAAAATTTATAGTGTATGACAAAAATTTATGTAGTAAGTAGTTGGAGAAATGTGTTTCAACAGGACGTTATAGAGCTTGACCGACAAAGCGAAAGCTATGAGTAATACACACAATTATGAAATTCAGTGATTTACCGATTGAAATCCAACAACGATTGAATTGCGAACGATTGAATTTACGTAATCGTTCAATCAACAGTGCATACGAGGTGCTATTGTATAATCAACTTGGTACTCGTTATTTTCATGCAAGACGCCATCAAAATTCGTGGTATGATGATAAAGGTAACTATATGTCGTTTGGTGGTGGTTCTGAATGGACATTGCAATATGGATGTATAGGTTTCTCTCGTAAGAAGCAAGTAATGGGTTACGATTATGAATTATGTCGTGGTAAGACCTATTCTAAGTCTGCAAATGGGACAATTATTCCGACTTCTGTAAAAACAAAGAAGGAAGTTTTGAGTATAGCAAAAGCGATTGGAATATTTGATTTTTAATGTTTACCAGATTGCGGTTAGATGGACCATTATGAAATGTTTCAGAGAATGGTTTGTATTGCAGATTTAATAGAAGGATTTGAATTTAAAAAAAGGAGCCAATATGGATTTAGAACAAGTGATAAAGCAAAGTCAGGGTGAAAGATATGTTTACCCTGATATATTCCCAGATAACTGTGGACTTGATATTGTATTACCCAATGATAAACTTCATGCTGTAAGATCATGGGGATATAGAAAAAATAATCCTAGAAGACGCGCCACACTTGAAGTTTCTACATTTAGGGGAATATCTTTTAATGCCATTCATTATTATGGGAAAATAAATATTCAAGGGGTTAATATGGAAGTGGATGGAGAACCTGGACATAGTAGGATGGTTTTTGATGATAACATCCCATTAGCGCATTATACCTATGAACTTGAACTTAAACGTCCGCTTTCCAAAGAAGAAATAAGCGAAGATCCGGAACGATGGGGAGACTATTATAATGAAGGCGATTTGACTAATTGTTTTAACACAATAGAGGAGATTATTGCATTGGCAAAAGAAGTTTTTCGATTACGTTTTATTGGCGACTGGGAGTTTTATGTAGAAAGCCCATACAGTAGATATGATGGCAAACTTGATATTAACAACCAACCAACTGGATATGAATAAGAACAAAAAGAATCAGTCAGATTTGATAAAGAAGGCAAAGTATAATCAATATTTGGCAAACCTAAGACTTTGTGGTATCGGGAAAAGAAATAAACTTACGTTGTCATACAGTGAATTTGTAAAAAAGATGCTATGAGTAAGGAAAAACAAATTTGGGATTTAGTAAGCCGTATTTTAGATAGTTGTGGAGAAGAAAGTGACGGAATATCTATACACGAATCCGAAGATACAGGAAATGGTGAGCTTCATAGAAAGATCTATACTCATCATGGATACTGCTTTGAATTAACCTGTTACACAGATTGTGATCCAGAAGACATCTACAATGTTGAAAACGGATGCGTGTATTGCTTCAGTGAGCCGTGGGATGGATTCAATGAGGCCGGTATTGACAAAGCTATTGAAATATTGAAAGCATTAGTTTAATTAAAGTTGATATTCCCAGCGATTGTCCTTTGGAATAATATGTAAAAATAAGAAATATGAATGAAACATTGGAACAACAAATTAAACGTCTGGAATTTTGTCGTGATTGCATCGACCAGTCTTATCAAGCAGGGAGAGATGAATACAATCGGCTTGAACGGATGATTGAGGAACTGAAAGAACAACTAAAATCTACTGAATATGTATGTAGCAAGAGATAAAGATGGGACATTATGTGTGTTTTTTAACAAACCTGTAAAGGGCTATATATTTGAAAGATGGCAATCTGTTAGTGTCTATTCACGTGATTATTTTAAATTAGACTCTTCTTTATTTCCCGAAGTAAGTTGGGAAGATGAAGAGCCGACAGAAGTTGAATTAGTAAAGAAATAATAAAATGAAGAAATAGTACAGTAAAATGCGTAGATATATGAAACAAAAAACGCATCTTCCCAGATGCGCTAAAAGAATTACTGCTCATTAAGTTGAACTTCTATTACTACTTTTTTTATACATTGAATTGTCCTAAGTGGTAGCGTGTCATTAATGGACACTGATTCAACTTTTGTGGGCTCAGTTTTTTGCTCAATATGTTTGTCGTTAGATAAACGACAAATTTGGTATTCTGTTCCTAATATACTTACAATAATTGATATTATGAAAGAATCCCTAATAGAACGCCAATCTGATTTTGTCATAAATACCTCACAATCTAGCAGCATTCTTTTATGCAAAGATAGATATTTATTTTTATAATATAATAATTTGTGAAAATGATTTTTGAATGACCTTGTAAAAACTGATTAATAAAAAACAATAACAATATGGTACAGTTTACAACACAAGTTGCAACAAGCATAGAGCAGTCGCAACAATTAATAGAGTTAGGTGTAAAACCTGAAACAGCAGATTTGGTATATCGCAGTACAAAATCAAAAACAGGTTCATTGGAATGGGAACTACAATTGTGTCCTCCATCACTGGAAGGTATAGATAACAATGGCATCCCGGCATGGAGCTTAGCTCGGTTACTTGAACTGCTTCCTTATGAGATTCCTTGTGACAGATCAAATGTTCTTCACCATCCAGAACTGATTAAGTATGAGACTGGATATAACTTCTCCGTATATAGATATACTGTAGATTGTTTTGCTGGTACTCCTATCGAGAACAACCCTTTTGACAGTTGTGTGTCTATGATTAAGTGGCTTATCGCAAAAGGGTATTTTAGCAAAGAATATTTGGAATAATAGTAGCCAACATGATATTCATCTACAATTTTAATAATAATGTGTTAAATCGAATATAATCGTATTTAAATAAATGAATAAAGAAAGGAAAGGTAGATTCAATGATGTTATAAGCTCTCTGGAAGAAGCGAAGGGAGAACTGGAGGACATCTTAAACGAAGAACAAGACTCTTACGATTCCCTTCCAGATGGTTTGCAAATGTCTTCCAGAGGAGAAAAGATGCAGGACTACATCGGCTTGATGGAGGACTGCATAAGTAAAATAGATGAAGTGGTTGGGTTTGTGGAGGAGAAAATTATAAGGAAAAAATAAGTATTATTTGTGTATATCAAATACATTTCTTATTTTTGTTGTAGTATTAATTATAAGAACATGAATAGACAAGAATTTTGCCAAATAATTGTAGATATACGAAAGCAATCTACCATAAAAATGAAAGACATTTGTTTTCAAATGGGAGTTATGCCTACTGCTATATATCGTTTAGAAAAAGGAAGTGGAAATTTTGAGATGGGGAATATGATGTCATATATTAAAGCACTACAGCATATTCTTGTAATTGAGAACGGACAACAATCATATCGTACACATGATGCACAAGAATTAGGAAGTATACTAGCATTAATTCGTAAAGAAAAAGCGATGTCACAGAGAGCTTTGGCTGAAAAAACGGGATGTTCTCACCTTACAATTGCGAATATTGAAAGAAAAACAACTACTATAAGTATAGACACATTACTTAAAACAGTAGCTGTCTTGGGATATACAATTAAAATTGAAAAACAATAATTGTTATGGTTGCGTTTATTTGTGTTATTATTTGGATTATAGTAACGCCTTGCATTGCTGTTATATGTGGATTGCCTTTAAAAAAAGAAAAAGGTCAATATATTTCGTGGAAAAGATATAGTATATGTATGTTATTAGTGTCTATGTTTACTTTTTTCCTTTTGTATATGTATGAAGAACATTATGAATTACTATATAAGTTTTTCTTAGCTATTGGGGTAATTGGTGTCGTTATTTATGCTTTTGGTATAGCTTTCGCAAAACGTAGAACAAAATAGTTTCTTTCTTGACATGTTTTTGATATTACCGTTTTTTTCCACTTTCAAACGCACTGTAAAGAACTAATTTATTAATAATTTTGCGAGGTTTTGCTTGTTCTTTGCAGGAGTTGCAGAGGTATATATAACGTTCATCTAAGTTATATATCCATCCATTTTTATGTACCTTGTCACATATAGAGCATATAAATTGGTCATTTGTGCGAAATCCTCTTTTTGCATGGATTAATAAACGGACTTCTTTTACATTTTTATGACGTAAAATTATTTTCAGATCTTTGGATTGTTTAAGAGCAGACCTTTCCCTTGCAATGCGGGCTCTTTCAAAACAATCAGCTAATTCCAACATTTTGCGTTGTATAATAGTATAATTTGAAGAGTGTTTCTGTTTTCTATTTTGTTCTTTCTTATTTTTTGATTTTGGATTTTTCATAATAATGATTATTTGATACAAAAATATGTATTATTATTGAAAATGAGAAATGAATATAGTAGATAATAATTAAAATGTATCTATTTCATACTATTATAAACTAATTTTATTGGAATGTTTAAGATAAATGCAGCAACAAATTTGTAACTAAAAAATAAATTATTACCTTTACCAAACAAATTGGAAATGATTTTGTACATTGAACAATCCTGTTAATTATGTCAGTCTGTGTATTTATTCATAATAAAAATAGAATAAGATATGTACCCACACGATAACATTTTTAGTATTTATTACAATATAGGAAAACGAACTCCATTCTTGGTTAAGCGATGTGAGTTAGGATTAGCACGTTCATCCAGTGAGGAAAGACGTATTGACCCAAATCAAGATAGAACTTTCTTAGTTGAAACAGTAAAACCGCGTGGAAAATATGGTAAGGCTTATGGCAAGTGTTTTGTAAATGGTAAGCCTGACGATACATATAGACAAGAATGCTATCCAAATATCAAAGATGAAGAGATTCCTTGCGCTGGGTGTGGAGAATGGGTCTTGATTGATGTTCCCGGCGTATCGCTTGATGAAATATTCCCAATTCATAAAGCGGATGAGATACTTATGTTTGGTAAATATAAGGGTAAAACTTATGGTGACATTTATAAAGTAGATTATCAATATCTTCATTGGCTAGAAAAAACAGACAGGCTTTTCAAAGTTGATTTTGAGGAACTTAAACAATTATATCCAGATGTCGAAAAGCAGGAAGATATATCTATTGCAGACAAAGTTATTGATTTTGGGAAATATAAGGGACAAAAGTTTCGTGACATTAAAGATGATATTTCTTATCTTGAATGGCTTGTCTCAATAGACAAAATATCTATTGAAGATTTTGAGTTGTTGACCACGATATAATACCATACGGTTTTGCTCATAAACACTTTAACACAATATTTATATGAATAAATTTTTATGCTCTCTTGTATTTGTGCTTTCTTTTTCTTCAGTCCATGCACAATCTAATGATTCACAAAAGGAAATACAAACACTTGTTCAGAGAGTTGATTCTCTTGAACATGAATTGTCGTACCTTAGATTGACTTATGAATTAAATACACTTAATTCCGACATAACAATGTTTGCAAACGAAGTGTACACCAAATCTATCGCAATTCAATTAGACCTCTATAATAGAAATTTCAATTCCAAATTAGGTGATGCGTATCAACAATATTATGAAACATGTCAACGTAAGAAACAATCAATTTCTGAACTCATTGAAGCCAAGAAAACGTTGTTCACCATTAAAGTTATAACATATCCTTATTCTGAAAGCGAACTAAACACGTTAAAGGCAAGTTATAACGTAATTAATGATGCGTATGGATCGTTAGGGAAATCAATGGAATTACTGAAAATTGTTATTGATACATATAATGAGTTTTTGTAACTATTTCTATTAGAATAAATACAGTAACAAATTTGTACCTAAGAAAAAAAACACTACTTTTGCAAAATAAATTGATTATGCTATGAGAGGAAAAGTTAAAAATGTTCGTTTGGAGCCAGGATTAAAAGAATCATCTTCTGATCGTTGGAGGAGTGATGTACATCCACGCTATGAAAGATATGTATTAGTGGATTTATATGACAGTCCCCAAATGTATGTTGATATAACTAAAGATGTATTGGATTACTATGGTGGTAGTAGAATTACCCAGGGTCGAGTAGATGAGATTAAGGATTTACTTCATAATGTATGGATTAATTTCTACCATGATGAAAATGAAGATGAACATTATCTTGATGGTAGTTTGTCTGACTATATCACTCCATAACCCATCGAATCAACAGAGCACTTTTTTTGTTAGCATTTGTTGAGAGACTGTACTTAAAGGTTCGGTCTCTTTTTATTTTTATAGTTTCCAATTCTTTTCTCATTATATATTAAATTGTTATTTGTATAGTAAATATTAGTCGTAGGGTACAACTATAGCTAATTATTTTTTCAAAAACATACCTGGTTTTATAAACTAATTTCATCCAGTTCCAACTATTACTTTAAAAAAGACCGGAGATATGTTCCCCGGTCATACAGATAAAATTCATCAATTTGCAGAGTCTTTTTGACTCCTTTTGGTTAGTCCTGCAAGCCTTGCGATGACAGCTGAAATAATATCATAAACCAGAATAACGTAATTGATCCATGATATTCCAGGTGCATCGACAAGGTTTGCTACTAAAAGGGCAACCAACATGACTAATCTTACCATGTTGGTTGCAAAATTACACAAATCGTTGATAATCGTATATAATCATTTATAAATATGACAAAAAACAAATTATCTATTGCGCCTCCAGATAAGAAGAAGACTTTGGAGGCGTTTTTTCGTTATTATGAGTTAAGCCGTTTATTGTTCGGTCAAAAACAAAACGAAATATATGATGTCACAGACATTCCGAAAACAAATAAGTTTTATGAGTTAGCGAAAGAAATAGCTAAACAATTAGAAATTGACTGGGAAAGTATGACACACGAAGAAAGTAATCGTGTTATGTTGGCCCTATTGGAAGATTCATTTAATCTTATACGCGATATTGAAGACTCCAAATCTATAATCCTTCAAACTAAAATAGTGATAAAGAAATGAGTGATGCACAGATTTATGATTTGTATGCTCAAAAAATTTCGGATATTACCAATATTCCATATCCTTATATTATTGCATTGAGAGACAATGGCTTGTTGAATCAGAAAGAAGCAAGAGATAAGTTGATCAGACATGATTATTGGAAATTGATGAAAACAAACAAATTCACACATAATCAGATACTTGAAAAACTTTCTGGTATATATGATGTCAATAAACGTAAAATTTTATATGCGATAAAAGTTAAACCCAAGCGTGTATATTATTGTAGGCAATGTGGACTCCAGTTATCGAAAGTCAAATACATCCGGAACGATGGTATATGCGATAAGTGTATTTCTAAACAAATAAAATTATAAATTATGGACAATCTGTACATTGAAGCGTATAAGTTCTATAAGAGTGAATACGCACATGGTTTAGTATTATTTCATATCCGATCTCACTTTGAGGCTTATGAAGATGATGCTATTCAATTGGGAACTGTGCTGAACCTCCCAGTACATTTAAAAGAAGGCGTGAAATTCTGTGGTTTTCCAGATTATGAACTTGGAAACACCTTGTTATCCCTTGTACAGATTGGTATCTCGGTTAAGACTATAGAATATCGAGATGAAAATGGAATGTTTTCAATACCAAAAGTGAAACAAATTTTGGACGATATTGAAGCTGATTATTGACATTTTCGATATACTAATAGTGATTTTTGTAAATATCTGTAATATAGTCAATTACATTAAGTTTTTTATTTAGTTATGTATATAGTCAAATAATTGTATATCAGCTTGTTAAATAAAAAACACTTCATAAATTGACATTATAATTTAAAACAAAGTCGTACCTTTGCCTCACCATCTTAACAAAATAGTTGGTGAGGTTTTATATGTAAACAAAAATCATAGTAATATGGACAAGATAAAAACAAAATTGAAATTTATTAAGTCAGACCGTACAGAGTCATGGGTAGGATTTGTTTCTATCAACACTAAAACCGGTTACATTAAGGGCGTTAGAGAAGACGCAAAGGGTCCTAAAAAAGTATGTATTGTAACACATGAACTAGAGCCAATTATTGAGCCGAATGTGCTTTATGATGTACAAATGGTTCCTATGAAAAATGAAAAGGCTGGATACATCGTTGTAGCAGCGGAACCACATGCTTTTGATGCAAGAATTACTTCTACAGTTGTTAAGAATGCTGTGTATTTAGTGGAAGTAAAGTTCGGAAACAAGACAATCAAATACGACCCGCTGGATGGTGTCAAAGATTCTGTCCGTACTATTGATGGGGTTGTAGATGAACTGTCAAAACGTAAAGACATCAAAAATCTATTGTTGGTAATTGATGATTTCTGTAAGTCAGCAAACATTGTATTAACCGCATTCCAGAACGATGGTCATTATGTCGCAACAAAAAAAGTTCTCAAAAAGTAGAAAACCTAAGCTGCCGAGAAAAAGAAAAAAGGCTTGCATAAAAGCACAAGGACGCGCTTCGTATTATAGTACTGTTAATCTTGCTAAAGTAGATGGAGAGTGGCCTTGTAAATTTTGGGTTAATTCGACAGTAGAGATGAAACCGGTAATGATAAATGGTGCTGTGGCTCTTATTCCCACACCAGCTCAATATTGGTAGAATATTATGAAAATTCCAGTAGAAGGAATAGCTACAGATGCAGCTCATTCCACGAAAAACAAAATAACAGAGTTTCAGGGGATAGATTTACGGACCGGTAAGCGGATCTTTTATCAGAACCTGGGGAATAAAACAGTGAATATTGGTGAGTTCTTAGGTGTTGTTGAAGCGGTAAAATACATCATAGAAAATGATTATTCCCCTAGAATTATCTATACGGACAGTAAAACAGCAATTGCCTGGTTTCAAAATAAGAAAACAGCATCCAAGAAGAAATGCAAAGAACTTCAGAAAGCCGAGATATTTCTTAAAACTCTTGCATGGGATGTTGATACAATTGAAGTCCGACACTGGAACAACAAAGAATGGGGTGAGACCCCTGCTGATTTTGGAAACAAATGAAAATAAATACAATATGAAGATTAAATTTCGCATAGGTAATAAGAAAGTTAAAACTTTATGGCTCTTATTCCAATTTCTCTTTTGTATATATTTCTTCGTAATGGCCATTACGGAAGTATATCAAAGCTGTAGCATTGATTATACTTGGACAACTTTAAGTATATATGTTGGTGGAAGTGAGATAACTTGTGTACTAATATTAATGGGGCTGTTATTGAGTTTTTGCACTATTTTATCAAGTATGGCTGATTTCTTATCAATCTTGGCTTGTTGGGTGCGTTATTTTACGACAAAGAAAAACTGTGCCGCCAACCACGACACAGAGTTAGATGCAAAATAATCAATTGAAAGTATAGGACACTGCTGTTGATTACAAGTTAAACAAAGACATTAAACGCTCTATTCCTTTTAGGATGCAGGATAAATTGAGTAATCTAACATTAAAGTAAGTTTCGGTGTGTTTTACCTCAACTTGATTGGATTTAATGTTTGTCTTAGATCTCTTTGCTTCAACACTCACAAGGCAGTGCTCCTTGCTTTTAGTTACCATTGCGAGCACAAAGTTATATGTTTTAAACTTACAAACAGTAAAATCTCCTAATTAAATAAATTATAGTATGAAAGAGCAAATCATATCTGAAAGGGCAAGTATTGTTGCTAATTTAAGACAATTGGTTCAGTCCTTAGTGGAATTGAATACGAAGGCTAAAACACACGTATCTTCCAATAAGGCAGACATTAAGAAATTGAAAAAAGACAATAAAGAGTTGGAGAAGATGAAAACCAGAAACTCATTCTTTATCAGGATTTTTTCTTTGTTTTTTAAGTCTTGATTAGACGATGCCGCAATGGTGGAATTGGTAGACACGATGGACTTAAAATCCATTTGTCCGAATGGATAATGCAGGTTCGACTCCTGTTTGCGGCACAATGACATAAGTCAATAAGAGTTCTTTGAAATATACCAAACTTAATATGCGATGAAAAAGTATATAGAACAATTCATTTTTATGATAACGGTCTTATTCATTGGTAATAGAGTATTCAATCATGTTGACGCTTGGTTGGGAATTGCTATATGTTTTGGGGCTTGTTATCCAGTTATTAACATCATTAAATTAATTATCAAAAAACATGAAAACGAAGATTAAGTTTATGTTGGTTGCTCTTATGGCAGCAGTGATTTTTTCATCTTGTGAGCGTGTTGCTCCTAACTATGCCGGTGTCCTTATGGAGCATTACGGTAAAAAAGGTAAAGACGATTTTAAGATTGTGTCTGGAAAGGTTTCTACATGGGAATGGGGAACAGAGCTATTCCAGGTGCCATTGTTTGAACAGCGAGGAGGTTTCCAGAGAGCGGTTACTCTGAAAGCTGCTGACAATACGGAATTTGAGGCTACTCCCTTATACTCATATAGAGTAATAAAAGACAAAGCGATTGATGTTGTTTTCGATAATAAGCATATAGGCAATGGCGATGGCTTTATGAGGTCTCTGGAAGATAATATTTTGGAACCGCGTATTTACGACCTAATTAAAGAAGAAAGCCGGAAGTATAAAACAGACACGCTTATGGCCGATGGTGGTTCTTTAGCTTTTGAGAAGCAGCTAGAGGATATTGTTAGAGCGGAGTTTAAAGAACGAGGGCTAGATTTGAAATCGTTTTCTGCTCAATTAGAGTTTAGCAAAAGGGTCCGAGAAAAGATTGATAATAGAAACGAGGTTAACACTAATATTTCCGTTATTGATCAGAAAATCGAGGAACAGAAAAAGCAAAACGAACTGGAAAGATTAAAAACCGAACAGGCTCTTATCACATCGAAAGGGTTAACTAAAGAAATTTTATATAAACAGTTTATTGACAAATGGGACGGAAAAACACCGCTGTATGGGGTAACTCCTGAATTTCTGAAGATGACGAATTAAAGCTTATAAGTAAATTGGAAAGAGGAGGGGCGCGATCCATACAGTTTCCAACTTTGGTGTTGCTGGGATGGCTGAATGGGTTGTTTGGAGACATTGTAGGAAAATGTCTTGCGTCCCTTTAATCCTCTCAACAGAAACTTTGTAAAATGCTTAGAAGCCTGTGAACCGATCGTATTTCACATCCCAAATGGCTAATAAGCTCAATTGTTGTTTTTACGTCCTACGGACGGCTTATCGTCTTTTGATTTCCTTTACAAGAGACCTGAACTCTCGTACAAGGAGGATAAGCAACAGCAAATTAATTTCCATTGCGGCTGCAAAGTTAAAACTTTTTAGCCAAAAGCCGGTGAAAATCCGGCAAACTTGCTCGGTTCGTCTATCGGAAAGGACATCTGCCTTTCGAGCAGAAAAGAATGGTTCGACTCCATTGCCGAGTACAACAAGCCCGAAGTACAAGGGAACGAACATGCAGGTTATGCTGAGACAAGTCAATATGCAAGTAAACTAAGCCCTGTCTGGAATCGTTGGTCCAGGAGTGTGATACCGAGCTGTTGGCAGAATCGGTGTATTATAGATGTCTTTATGGGAGTGTTCGATTCCTCCACCATCGCCGAAAGGGGATGGGGCGGTTAGGGAGATAAAGACATCATTTGTTCTTATAGCTCAGTGGTAGAGCAGATGACTGTTAATCATCAGGTCGGTGGTTCAAATCCATCTAAGAGCGCATTTAAGGTTAAAAAGATTGTTATTGGATTAGCTTATTTTTTTTCCGTGAAGCTGTGAAGTTATGAAACTTCCAGCTATCTGGTTCATTAGCCAAGTGGTAAGGCAATGGTCTGCAAAACCATGATCGCAGGTTCGATTCCTGCATGGGCCTCAAATGGGATGCAATTAATTTCCCACGATTTTTAATTGATTTATATGACAGTATCCAATAAATTGAAAGAATATTATAGAGCATATTATCAAAAGCATAAAGAAGAAATAAAAAGAAAAAACAATGCTTTTTATCATAGTCACAAATACCGAAATGCGATGTATTACCGTAATAAAGTAAATAGTGGCCAAGTAGCACAATATGTCAAAAAGCGGAACCAACGTATTGTGAATACAAAGATTAGTATATTGCTTTATTCTTTATCTCACCAGAAAGAAATCTTAGATGAGAAGAGAAAAAGAGACGAGTTACGTAAAAAAAAGAATAGAGAAGGCGCTAAAAAACGTTATTACAAACAAAAAGAAGAGGGCACCCTAAGAACTTACCAAGATAGGCGTGACTATCTAAGAGCTTATAATAAAGAATATTATTATCGAAAACGTAAACAAAGTAATTGGGAGTTGCAATTACTCCCCAAAGATGACAACCATAGGGCTAATATGGTTGTGAAATCAAAATGACAGCGGCTATTCGCAAAGTTGAATCAAAAGAGATATGACAGCTATAACTGTCTGAAGGACAACACAGATTGCAACTATATTGTCGCTTCGCTCTTGGCTAAAATGATTTGACTTACCCGTAGGTTTAGTCATATTGCTTGCAAAGGTAAGTGAAATTTGCGATAAACTGTCTTTTGACTGAAAAACTGTCAAGGGTTAAGTGGAAACCGGCCACTGTGCAATTACTGGAAACTTCAGTACAAACACTCATCCGGTCATGGTGGTTACAGTTGCTCCACCATTATAGTGCATTAGTTCAGTGGTTAGAACGCTACACTGTCATTGTAGAGGTCACGAGTTCGATTCTCGTATGCATTGCAAAAATACAACCATGCAGCCAACTACTGCATGGAGGAAGATAAAAAATAAATCAATTGTTAAATCTACGGACAATCCATTTACCTATAAGATAGATTGTAGCACAAACCGCGAAACTGGCAGTAATTGACACGGCTAATGTCAAGTCCAGATTGATGTCGTAGTTAACATTAACATTTACGTTGGTTGTAAAGTTGGCGTTAATGTTTGTATTACAACTATTTATAGTAAACATCTGAAGGAAAGCCGTTATCAACGGATTCATTTCAATCAGTTTTAACCGCAAAGATACGGCTTTTCTTCTTATTGTCCGTTTTAAAAAACATTATTATGAAACATCAAATAAACGTATCTTGTGGAGGAGTTGGCTTTTTAGGCTTACTGACAATCGTATTTATCACGTTGAAATTGTGTAATGTGATAAATTGGTCATGGTGGTGGGTGACTATGCCTCTCTGGGCATTTCCAGTCGCATGTTTGTGGGGGGCGATTATTGCAGCGATTGTATGCTTTTTTACTTTCATGTTTAACCGTATTATGAAGCGGAAATAATCACATATTCATTTGAGTAGTTATGAAAACAGGAGTAATACTGGCTCGGTTCCAGCCTATACACAATGGACACCTACAGCTGATAAAGAAGGCTTGTGATGAGAATGAGCAAGTTTTAGTTATTATTGGCTCAATAGACAAACTCTCAAAACGGAACCCGATACCTTGGACTATCCGAAAACAACTTGTTGAAAAGGCGATTAAAGACCATTCTCTTCACGAAAAAACGAAGATTGTTGAGCTTGCTGACCTTTCTGATGAATCTGATAACAGCCACGACTGGGGCTTTTACCTATACTCATTTATTGTTAGCAAAATCAACCAATCTGATTTCACCATCTATTACTCTGATGGATTTGAGACCATCACATCTTGGTTCCCAGGATTTCTTTTAAGGAATAATGTATCTCTATCCTTACTTGCCAGAAACACTTGTGAAGATGGTGTGTCAGCAACTATGGTGCGTGATATGATACTTGCTGATAGCCTTCCAGAAAATGATGTGGTCCCACAGTGCGTGTATGATATGCGCCAGACTATTAAGGCATTTTTAAACGTATTCAAATAAAAAATGAAATAGTATATATGAGCAAAATAACAATGATAGACAATGCTGAAAGTGCATTGGCAAAAATATGCGAAGGCAATCCGGGAGCCATCAATGCGTGCTGCTGTATAATCAAAGAGGGTGCAAAGGTATATCCATACGTTGATGGATGGGAATATATCATACTTCTTGATAAACTGGAGATATATGGCAGTGACATATATGTTCTGTGGAATGACATCTGTCAACGCGGCACACGGAAGATGATAGCTGCATTGAGAATTGCCAAGATAGATCCGGCAAAAGCAGATGTTCTCAAAGACGCTTGTCATCGGCAAGACTATTCTGGACACAAATTATTGCAAGAAGATGATATTTATAAGAAAATAATTGAATAACAAAGTAAAACGAGAATAGTAGGGCAATGGAAAAATTTATATCATCAATTTCTACAGATAAAAAGCAATCCGAACGATTGATAGCTTTAGGGGTAAAAACCGAAACTGCTGATATGGTGTATCATTATACCAAAAGTAAAGTTCCTGCATTGGAATGGGAGTTGCAAACTAAGCCGCCAACATTGAGAGGTAAATTTTGGACACCTCAAAGAATAGCAAAGTTAGCATTGCCTTTTCATAAGCATCCGGATGGAACACCTATGACTGGAGAAGAAGTGTTTGATGAAATATGGGGTAGAGATATTCCAGCATGGAGCTTATCGAGATTGTTGGAAATGCTGCCTAATGAAGTTCCAGATCCTAAACCTGGATTTGAGGCACATCATCCAGAACTGATAAAACATGCTTCGGGCTATAATCTGTCAATTCGGAGATATACAGCAGATTGTTTGGTTGGGACACATATCGAGGATACTCCAATTGAATGCTGTGTGTCTATGATAGAATGGCTCATTAAAAATCATCATTTTAATAAAGAATATCTGAAATAAAAGACATGAAAGAAGATGATGATAGGCATTGTAGCGAGTGTAAACATTATGAGATATGTACGAATTTCTATATGTATTGCAAAGTCTTAAAAAGACGAATTACAACCAGAAAGAAACCTTGTAAACATTACGAATCATTTATAAGAAAACAGAAAATGAAAAAATCACTGGATGAGATAGAAGCGGGAGATAAAGTGTATTATACTTCTCGTTATTATTCAAAAATACTCAAAGTAGACCGTGTTACCTCAACTACTATCATTTGTGGGAACGAAAAGTTTAGAAAGCAAAATGGTCGTCAGATACCGGCAGATACATGGGGTAGTAGTTACATTTCAGTACTTACTGAGAGTTTGGAAAAGCAATATTTTGAAATGATAAGAAAGAAACAGCTTATAACCGAGATAAAGTCAGTAGATCTTTTTCAGTTATCTGTTGACTCCCTCCAACAAATATCAGATGTTATTCATAATAGTATGACTGATGAAAATACTTAGAAGAGCGAAAATAAAATCTCTAATTAAATCTATATAGTCTAAAAACTTTTGTATCTTTGAAACATAAAACAAGTGAGTCTATCCTACATTTATTAACCTATGGTTGGTAATGTAGATGAATTGAAATATTAGGGTGTGATACTAAAATGATACCAAATGTGTAATTATCTGGCTATCAACATCAATTTTACCCCCTGAGGGTGTACGAATTAGAAAAGTAAATTGAAGAAAAGCGGCTCAGCGGAAATATCTGGTTGGTAAGTTTTAAAATTAGCTATCTTTGCTTACCTTTGTTTTATGAAAC
>OKTS01000072.1_pt1 | contig 78969 bp, 49 predicted proteins | sample 1606331 | NCBI WGS metagenome assembly OKTS01 (sample SAMEA3879564, study PRJEB24766) | human gut metagenome | biome: human-associated habitat; feature: feces | place: USA | collected 1985/1987 | reverse complement strand
GTGTTAGCAAAGTTAATACTTTATTCTTTGCTGACACAGTTTAATTTACATCCTCTATTTCTCAAATCCTTTTGACTAAAAAAAGGGAGATTGCAATCGGACATTTTTTGGTATAGATACATATATCCTAAAAGTTTAACATGCTTTAATCAAGAAAAACTAGTCGCTCCAGAAATCTCCATTGGTGGTAACTTTGTGTATGATATAAATGGTGAATTTTATCATACAACTACAGTATATGGATATATTATTAAAGACAATTCAGAATTCAATTATTGCGCAATGTTGAATATCATGAACTCCCAGATACTATGGTGGTATTTAAAACATACTGGCACAGTTTTAGCTAATGGATATTTTAGGTATAAACCAACTTATTTAAAAGATTTTCCATTACCACTCATAAATAAGTCGGAAATGGAAAAACTTTCTTCTTTAAATCAACATGATAAAACAAGTGATCGATTCATAGGTCTGTTATTTGGGTTAGATGATAATGATATAGACTTTATTTCTAGAACTTAAAAGTCAGCATAACTCATTGATTTCATTCTGAGTTAACCCATAAATGCTTGCTATCAAAGAATCAATCTTGATAGCAAGCATTTTTGTTGATTTTACATTATTTTCTTTTGAAAGTTCTATAATCTTCTTAGATAAATTTTCAATTTCTACGATTCTATCTTGGGGTATGTCTTGAAATTTAGGAATGGGAAAAGGCATAATATAATTAGTTTTAAATGTATAATACCCTCCTCTCAAAACAGAGCCTGTATGCTTTAAGAAAAACCAAAATAAAGTCGAATTCATAAGTGCTAATAAGAAATAATATGAGTAAGGAATATCATGCTTCTTAATATAACCGTAAACTTTGGTCGTATGATAAAATTCACCATTTATATCATACACAAAATTGCCTCCCATTGATATTTCAGGTGAAAGGAGCTTGGGTATTGTACCATATACTATTCCTTGTTGTCTACCAAATTGGAACCAGGTTTCGTCTATATCAAATCTCCCTTTTTCTCGTCCACGCAATATTGGCTCACATTCTTTAAGATAAGCATAACCTTTTGGGAATAAGCTTTGTAACTCACATTCTGAATATAATATTGCTTTTTCGTTTTCTATTTTATATGGGAATATAACAAAACGTTCTCGTGGCAATTGTTTAAAACGATGAACATCTTCACCTTTGAGTAAAGGTTTTACTAATCCTTGCTCTATTTCAACTATTCTATTTACTTGCTTTGAAAATCCTTTGACAGTGTTATTCAATACTTCACAATTATAAAGAAAATAAACGTCATCTTTACTTGTTGCTATTCCTTGATAGATTTTTTCAAAAACATCTGATAGGCGCAATGGCAATTTATTAAGCTTTTCCAATATTTTAGCTACGGCATCTTCAGCAAACACCCAAGTATTACTACCTAACGCCAAAACATTTACATTAGAAAAAGAATCAGTATTCAAATGTAACAAAAACTCATTGGGATGATTATATAATCCATTCTCCATATACTTAACGTATTGCACAAAGGAAGTCCCTTTTTGAAAATATTGAATTCCAACATATGTTGATACTTCGAATATAGGATAAGCACCAAAATCTACTACTCTAGATAATCTCAATTCAGACTTATCTTCACAATTCTGCGTAAGAATACTTCTAAGACCTTTTCCAAAAGCTGCATTAGTCCATTTTATGGGCATCAATAATGCAACAGATCCCCCTATCGTTAATATCATTCTTGACAATTCTACGAAAGCTACATAAATATCAAAGGAACCTATAGTACTTTTGTATTTTCCTGACAATGAAAGATAATCAGCAAATTTACTGTCATTGGCTCTTATTTCTTGTATTCGCATATAAGGGGGATTGCCTATTATTAAATCAAATCCAATAAAATTTCCATCATCGTCCAATACTTCCGGAAACTCTATACGCCATTCAAAAGCACCCAAATAAATCTTATTGGAATTGATTTCCTCAAAATAACTTTCAAATTCCGCTATTTCCCTTTTAACAGCATCCACACGTTTTTGCCAATCCTTTTGTTCTTTTTTACTCATTTCGAACAGCTGCGGTGCAAGCAAATTCACCAGCTCTGCCCTACGCTTATTTAATCTGAGTTTTTTAGGGTCTTTTGCACCGATTTCAGTGGTAAGTTTAGATTTAATTTCAGCTATCATTGAATCCAACTCCCACTTTTCAGCTTTATCTTGAGCATTCTTATACTTGCTCACAGCATTTCTATACTGGCTAATAGAAATACCTGTTTCTTTTAATACGGACTTAATGCTATCCGTTAAATCAAAACGATGCAAAAGAGAGTTTCCGCATTTGATATTTATATCGATGTTGGGTAAGGTTTCCAATTGTTTATAATCACTTTCTGCTGTATAGTAAGCATTTTTAAGCAATTCAATCCACAAACGTAACCTACATATTTTCACAGAGTTTGGATTAATATCCACGCCAAACAAACAATTCTCAATAATTATCTTTTTCTCTTTGAACAATGTTTCCTGAATGCGTCGGCTTTCCTCATTCAATGGATTATACTCAAACAAATTATTTTCTGCATCCGTTACAATCAGTTCATCGTTTTCGATAGACAGTGTGTAATCTGATTTTTTAATACGTTTACCTTCGGAATCCACTAAAATTCCTAGTTCATATTTCAAACGTATTAACTCGTTTAAAGCAGATACCAAAAAGTGACCTGACCCCACAGCCGGATCACAAATTGTGATACTATTTATAAGCTGGTTAGCTTGTGATATATCATCTATTTTATTGTACAAATCTGCAACAGACGTACAATTCCAGTTATAAAAATTATTAAACTTAGTCAAGACCGAATTAGCAACGGCTTCACGGCACATATACATTGTAATAAATCCGGGAGTAAACACCGAACCATCTTTATGTCCGTTGATTTTTTCAAATATAAGTCCTAAAACAGAAGCGTTAATCAAAGTCTTGGCTTCTTCTTGAACTTCCTCACTGCCTTCGCTTGCAAAATTATATGCATCCAAAAAAGCAAATAAATAATTCAAAGTTGGAAGGCTGTTGAACTGTTGTTTTTCCTTACGATTAATTAATACACTATTGGTAAATAGTGGTAATTCAGACCGCTGCGATAAACTATTTATCTTTATTGTATTACTTTCCAGTTCTGTAACTTCAAAGAGTGAGCTATTCAAATAAGGAACAAATTCAAAATCTTTCAATATGGAAGCTGTCCTTTGATGAACATTTCGTGCCAGAACTTGAAAAAATAAAGTGTTCAAATCATCGAAATCACGTATTTTCTGTATAGAAAGAAATTTGTAACATTGCTCTCCATTGTGGTATTTCAACATTTGAGCTTCCAACAATTTCAAGAACAAGATTCGATTAATCCAAGTAATACATAACTCCATAGCCACATTGAACAAACGTTCTTCTTGGGTACTTCCATAAATTGCAATATTGGGAATTTTTCGCAAGCAATCTTCTGCATCAAGTTGGTTGATTGTATTCTCCAACAAAGAAGCTTCATTACGCTGTCCAACAGCTTTACGTACAATGACAATCTTATTGTTTTCCTTTTTCTCTTCAATACCCAGAATATGCAACAATTCTGCATAAAACTTCTTATTCAAAGAGTTACTGTCATTCTGAAAAGGCAGTTTCAGCAAATGCACATCACTGAATACTTTATACAATTCAATAAGTTTTTTTGAAGCAGTATTCTCTCCTAAATATTTAGCATAAGAGCGGATGTCAAAATAGGTATAATCAAGACTGTCTGCAACTTCTTCGATAAATTAAGAAGCTATCTCAGAATAAAAGAAGTCTGTTTTATGACTTGTTTTTCTGCCATCCTCAAAATCCTGAAACTCTTTTTTCAGTTTCTTATTTTGATAGAATTTTTGCTCAAACTCTTGGGCATCAAAAATAAAATATTCATATACATTGGTCGCTATCAGATATTTAATATCTGAATTTTTCTTGGATATTCTTTCTCTTAAATAATAAAGTAAAAGTTCCTGTAGAGCTTTCCTGTTTAAATTACCAACAGAAATCATTTCGTTTTTGTTGGTTGTACTCTTTACCTCAATTAATAAACCAATATTTGACTTACTTGTTTTATCTAATCTTACAGCCAAATCTATATCTTCTTCTGGAGCCATATAGTATGGTTTATAAAAAGTATCACTTAGGAAATTCCTTAAGTGTTCCTTTTGAGTTTCTTCTCTTTGACCATCTGATATGGTAGATAATAAAGTATGAAGAGCTTCTTTAAAACGATTGAAATCTTCTGTTTCTATTGCTACCTGCCTATACGCTTTATTCAATATTTGATTAGGCTTTAATTGTCCCATAATGTCCTTTTTTAATAATTCACAAGCAAAAGTAATCTAATTTGTTGATATATACCTCATAACAAATAAAAAAAGGAAGTATAACCCTATATTGCAGATTATGCTTCCTTTCGCATATAAAAACTTCTTTATTCAAGTTCTTGCGCTTCCTGCTGCAACAGTCTTGCCTTCTCCAACTTCTCAGCCCTTACCCGTGTACGGTATTCAAAATCCTCCACCTCATTACGAATGTTTCTGATGACAGTTTTATTCCTATTACGATAGAATACCACTTCCAATGTATCCAGTTCATTGCCCGAAATGCCACCATACATTTTAATAAGGCGGTACTTCAAATCATTGTCAGAAAGTTGCATATTCCGTTTAAACTGACAAGCATTGCCGACCAAAAGAAGCAGAATTATCCCCAACAGGACAACCTGCCACAAGAATGGCCGTGAGGCTTTGAAGTCCAAAATATGATTGTTGGTGTGATGAACTTCCAACTGCTGTATTCTCTGCAACTCGTTGGCGATGCGTTCCTGTTCCGAGAATATGTCCTTGTTAATGGCACATAGGTTGGCATATAGGTTGTGCATCTCCTTGACACGAACCAGTGTCAGTTCACGGAACTGCTCCCACTCATTTCTTCCGGCTGAAAGCTGGGACTTCATTCCAGCAATCTCCGCTTGAAGCCGTTGCAAATTGTCGGAAAGCAGGACAAGTCCCTCATTGTTTTCCTCTTCATCAGTCGTTTCAACCGAAGTTATATGTTCCTTGATTTCGGAACAAAGGTTATATACCGCATCCAGCGTGTGGACAAAATCATTATTCTCCATTTCTTTCATTTTCGTATCTGTTTTTGAGTGATTACCAGTTTATCCTTCTCTTTTTCTTCTTTTTCAATTTCCGCTGAAAGGCTGCTTCCGCATTTTCATCGGTATAATTGGGGGTAGGGTTGAACAATCCGCCAAATGCCCCGACAATGCTTTCTACTACATTGCTGCCTGAATTATAGGTATTCTCATACTGCATCACAGGTTGGCTGCCGTTAGTTACCACTCCGATATTCTGTTGGTATTGGTTATTGGTTTCTCCCAACATTCTGTCCAACTTGGAATAACTGAAACTCCTGTCAATATCCGAAGCCTTGAACGTAATACCGTCTTTAGTAAATGACAAGCCCTGTATGACATTGCTTCTTCCTCTATACTTGAACTCCGTTTTTATTCCCTGCTTGGATAATTCCGATATGAGCTGCTTCCAGCTATTGGATTTGCTTAACGAGTTCTTGACCGCATGGTAAATCTCATACTTCGTCTTATCATTTCCTTTCAGACGGTGAGTCCGTACCCTATCCTTTCCTTTGCCAAAATAAAGTCCATACTTCTCTTTCAGCTCCTTGCAGACTTTGACATTCCGATAACAGTCGTTCTTGTCACTGATAGTGCGTCCGTTGTTATTCACTCGGTTAAAAACAATATGAACATGCGGATGCTTCTGGTCATTATGCCGGGCAATGATATATTGGGTATCTCTGATTCCCATTTTCTGCATATACTCCTTTGCCAGACTTACCAGCATCTCATCCGTCATTTTCGGGGCATCTTCAGGTGCATAGCTGAGCGAGATATGTCCCACAGGCTGACGGATATTTGGTTTCATCATCCGCTGAGCTTGAAAACAGTCCGTAATGGTCTGAATGCTGTCCGTCAACACTCCTTCCGCAGCCAGCAGTCTCGCTTCCTGCTTACCCAGTACATAATTGACACATCCTTTGAATCCCGCTCCCTTACTTATTTTTCCAATCATCGGACAACTGTTTAATGATTTGTACTATCTTTTTCTTCAACAGCATAAGTTCTGTTGCTACTCCAGCAAATCCTCCGGCATTGGCTTTATGAGCAAGCTGGTTGATGTTATTGGCTTCTCCGGCAAGTTTCCGCAACACGTCCGCATCCGCCTTGCTGATGCGCTGTACTACTTTACCCGTAAGCAATACGGAGTGAACGAACCTACTGAGTGAAACACCTGCATCTTTCCTGCGTTTCTCTACCGCTTGGTACTCAATATCTGTAAATCTTGCGCTGACCACACGCACCTTGTTGCGCCTGGTCTGCCGTGATTGTTGTTTATCTTTTTCCATTCTGAAATTCGTTTTGGACTGCAACCAACGGGAGCAAGTTGTCTTTACCTTCCGGCAAAGCAAGGGCGGAAATGTATACATTTCCATTACCTTGCTTCCTTAGCCTGCACATATTCCGTTGCTACAGCAATGTTACTTGATTAATACTACAGACTCCTGCCTTTCGACTTCTTGGGCACTGATGTTTGTATGAATTTCTTTTCTCGAAGAGGATTCCGTTTACACAAGTACTCATTCAAATCCTTGCATCCACTATATAGATGTGATGCGTCACGGATATTGATGGTACTACCATACTCTTTTCGGATTTGCAGAATGGCTTCTATCCCTGCACGGTCGTTATCAAAAAAGCAATGAATGCGCTGATAATTTCCCAACGGATAAAGAGCCTTGGAAACATTCGATACAGAATTCAGTACCATATAGTCTTGTTTGTCAAATTCCGGATATTGGGGACAACTGTCCAATCTCAATGTCAAGAAAGAAAGATAATCCATAAATCCTTCAAAGACATAGCAGACTTCATTCTGCCTGGTCGTATGCCGAATATGACTGATGTCCTTGGGAGCAATACACCCCTTGAAATACTTGTTCCGTATTTCATATCCTCCACGCACATTAGGGAACCCGACTGCATAATAATGCCTGTCATTGTTCTCAAAATGCACTTCGCAACATTCTCTTTTCGCAAGTTCTGTATTAATACCCCTTTCACGCAGATAGGAAAGCAGAACTGGTGATTCCAAAGGTTTCACTTCCATACGTTGAAAACTCGGCTCTGTAGGAGACTGCTTTTGAAAAGAAAAGGAAACGGGACAAATATGCGGAGCCTGTTCCTCAATCTGACGCAAAAGGTTAGGTACACTTTCGGAACAATACAGTACCGAAGCCAAGGTAAGTATATTACCTCCCTTGCCCAGCCCGAAATCATACCACTTATTGATTTCGGTATTCACCTTAAACGATGCGTCTGTTTCCTCTCTAAATGGTGATTTATACCAAAGGTTCATTCCCTGTCGTTTGACAGGATTATACCCCAAACTATACAGATAATCTTCCAGTTTAATATTCTTCGCTTCTTCTATTGTCATTTTCTTATGAATTTGAATGTGAATGAAATGTGTTGATTTGTTGAGCAGCTAACTTATTTTACTGAAATACAACAGAATTATGCCTCAACATCAACTCAACAAAGACTGATGAGAAAAAGAAATAACTATTTTTCTTTTCAACAGCATATTTAAGAAGTTGAGTGTTTGTTGAGAATATTATTCTCTTATACTCAGCAAGTTGATATTATCCTTCAACAATTCAACAAAAGACTTAGAATTCATCCAGTTGTTTTCTGGTAACAGTGTAATAGCGTCCTACCCGTCTGATTGGTTCAAATCTCCTTTCTTTATTACAGGCAAACAGATAAGTGGTATAAGTCAATCCGTTCGGAGCTGGAGTCAGTTTCCAATCCTCGGTCACAATTTTCCTTAACCAATGCTTGTCAATTCTGACCTGAGAAAGATTCAGTAGGATAAGTAGGTCATTCAGACAAAAAGAAAAGCTGTCTATTTCCATACACTCCATGATTTCTTTTATCAGCTCTGCAGCTTCCACCTCGTATTTACTTTTGTTGCAGCGTATAATTTTCAATAAGGCCGCTGTTTCCGTCTGTTTCGGTGAAAACCACATACGACTCACATTTTGAGTGGTCAGTGTCCGATGCTGCAAAAAGTAAAGGAATGCCGGAATCTCCTCAATCAGTTTCTGTAAGAAGTGCGTATCGTCATTTTCCAGATGATGAATCTTCCTTACCCAATACCGTGTTTCTCCCGGGTCGATAATTACAGGAAGTCTTTCGTTATTTGAGCAAAGCACAAACTTGGCAAAGAAGGCAATCTCGTCACGGTCTTTGCCTTTTGCTTCCACTTTATAGGATAAAGTTGTACTCAGGTTTTTCAACCGTTCCGAATCCTCCCTGCGGTTCAGCAATACCTCATCCACTACAATAATCAGTTTTCCTGCCCAATCCGAATTGAACTGACTGCGGAAATCTTCATTCGTATTAAAGGTTACATTATTGCGGAACATTGCTTTCAGAAAGTTCAGAAACGTACTCTTTCCCGTATTGCGTTCTTCCGATACCAATAATAAAATCGGCAATTTCTGAATAGGATGCAAATAAAGGAGTTGCAAATAATCTACCCCCAATTCGTATTGCTCACCGAAAATATGGTGCAGCAAAGCCTGAATATGAGAGAAATCTCCTTCTTTTGGCTGGTGCCCTATCGGTTCATACAGATTCAGAAAATTATCAATCACTTGACGGTAGTTCACATGATCAGGTACAGTACAAAAGCCGTCATACTTTGGGACATTTGCCAGATAATCTTTACCATAATCCTGACGAAGTGTTTCATTGTTCCAGACTATACGCTTTTTTACGTAACCACCATTCAGACGAGGCTGGTTCACTATCTTGTACAGTGTCGTACCAACCCGGACAAATGGGCTTTCATTCCTCAATGTTTCATCCGTACTCATACCTTAGCGTTTACGTTTAAAACATTTCTGAATGTTGGCCGCTGAATCACAACCTTCACTACTATTAGAAACCAATTGCTTGTGTGCCCATTCAATAAGAGCCTTACGAGAAAAGACAAGTTTGTTTCCATACTTCATAAAAGGTATCTGTTCCTGCGAAGTCATTTTGTATAATTTCGCTTTTGAAGTCGGAAAGCCGTTATCCTCCAGCACCTTCAATGCATTGGGCATACTTAACGTATCAGGTAAATCAGGACCAGGTATTGTCCGTTGATTTCCTGAAAAGAATTTTGAAACCGCATTGAATACAGCTTCTTGAATTTGTTCCTCTGTTGCGACAATGATATTTGCCATAATCAAACATTTTAGGGGTTAAACAATAAGCTGTCGTCACAGCCATCTCAACGTTGATACGGCAAAGGAAATATAAAAATAAGAGCTTATAAAACAGGATAATATCTATATCAGCTGTGCCAACAGCGGACATTTGATGTCATTTGAAGACATTTGCCAGACAGCATTTCAAGGCTTGGCAACAAATGGCTAGAATTGGCACTAATTGGCACAGTTAATATAGATGATAAAAGAAAATATGATTTTATTGTTTTTGTTTGCGAAGCTGGTCTATTACTTCGTCTATATTGAAGAATTCCAGATTGGTAAATGATTTCTTGCTAGGCTTTATCAGACCGTCCTTTATCCATTTATTGACGGATGCTTGGGTTGTCTTCATCCATTTGGCTAAATGAACATTTGTAATCAGGTAGCATCCGTTTAATTGCGTAACAGTATGTTTGTTTGCTGAAAAGCCACGCTGCAAACGGTCTATCAGTATATCGATGTCTTTTTTGATGATTTTGGGCGCTGGTCTGTTTTCTTTGATGGTCAGTTCAATAGAATTCATGTCGAAGTTAGCCAACTGTGGTAGTTTGGATAACTCTTCGATGATATGACCAGCACATCGCAAATCTTGAATATGGAATGTTAATTGCTTTCGTCTTGGCATAGTAGTGATTTTCCTTTTTCAGTGGTATAGTATTTCTGCAAACGGCTGTTAGGCTTATCAGGAACAGTCATTGCCAACAATCCTTCTGCAATCAAAGGATTTATATATTTCCTCTTAAACTTTGTTCTATCACTAAAATTGAATAAAGCAATAATCTGAGTTAAAGAATTTTCGAGCAAGCATGCTTCCAATATAGTTTTTATCTCCTTTTGACTTAATGCTAACTTAGTGCCGACTTGCTGCCAACTTAGTGCCGACTTAGTGCCGACTTGTCGGTGACTTGTCGGTATATTTTCTGCAAACTCAAATTCTTTAGGGTCGCGATAAGTAATGGAAAAGACAAACTCCTCTCCACTATGAATCTCTATCTCAGAGTTTTCAAAGTATAACGGAGCATATTTCCGAATATTTTTCTGTCCAGATCCAAGCTCCTCAGCCCATTTCATTTCACGGAATACCTTTGTTATTAGCGGATTCTTTGTACGGGTACGCCAGTCATTTATATCTATATCCCCTGTTTGGAAAGGTTTCGTCCAATTCTCCGTTATGACCCGATCACGGAATATGAGAAACTTATTGGTATATGAACTGATATATTCACGGTGCAGAAGGGTATTTGAAATCACTTCTCTGAATATCATTACCCGTAAATCCAAACGGTCTATACCATTATCTGCCAAACGGAACTTATCAGGCATGTTGCGTTGCACAAAATTCAGCAAACGGATATATGACTGAATCAAATTTACGCATATCATATCCCGGTCATTGTAACGGATATCAGGGTCAGTAGGAAGCGGATGCAAGAAACGCTCGTAAGACATGCTACGGTAAATGGCATCCGTACGATGCCACGGACAACAATTCAGAATAGTCTGTTCCTTGCCAAATAGAAGAATGGCAGCCAACTTATATCCCTCCTTGTTCGTTTCCCGTTGTTTACCCCAGAACAGACTTTTCAAGAATTCTTCATTTGTCATGCTCAACCACGGATGATTGGAGTTATGGATAGAAATGTGGCTACGCATAATCTTAAACGATTCTTCGTCCATATCTTCCAATGTTACATCTGGAAATACTTCATTCTCAGAAGATTCCTTTTCTTTTCGCATGAACATGTTCTTAACCAGATAGGTATGCTTGGATACATCATTATCTGCATCACCCCAACGGTCGTAAAAACGGTTCTTATATCTATGTACCTGTTCACTCTCCGGCACATTCAATAAAAGGATAATCTTACCGTCAACCTCTGTCTGCTCCGGCGTGATTGGCATTGGAGGAAGAAACTGTTCAGGATTATTCAGCGTATTGATAATACTTTTGGTCATATCTGTTACGCATTTAGGGTTAATTCCCAATATTGTACCATCATCATCCACTCCTAAAAAGATATATCCTCCCTCTGCATTCAAAAAAGAACATACCGTTTCATACACAGAAGCCGAAACCTTATCCGTGCATTTCTTAAATTCTACTTGCTTATTCTCGCCATGCGAAAGTAAGTCTTTTATTTTATCTGTTGATAACATACAGTTTCCTTTATAATACTTTTACCGCTTCGTCTATTACGCTACTGGCAAAACTATCCAAATAAGTATTGGTCGTTGCCAAATCACTATGACCTAATATCTGTGAGATAACTTCACGTGGTACTTGATTGTCCTGTAAAGTCATAGCCATTGTATGACGACTTACATAACTGGTCAGCTTCATGTCCGTAATCCCCAAAGTCTGCGCTAAATTAGCCAAATTCTTGTTATTACGTCCAAAACGGCTACGAATATGATTATATAGTCGTTCCCCCTTGTACCCGGCAATGGAAACAATCGGCAACAAATAATCTTCCACTAATATAGTATGAGCAGCAAACCAATCCATCAATTTCTGAATTTCAGGAGTTATCTTAATCTGGATAGGTTTGACTTTTTTGGCTTCTTTTGTTTTATTCCGCTTATAGACAATATAATTTCCACCATTATAACGAACAATATTCTTCTTAGTCAGCAATGCTGCATCTATAAACGATATGCCATAACAATAATAGGAAAAAAGGAACAGACGTCTGGCCAGTTCCTGGGCAGGACTTTCAACTACCGTGTGTTTCAATTTATCCATATCCTCATGTGGCAAATACCGCTTTGCTGTTTCTTCTTCCAAAGCAGCCACATTGAAACCTCCTTTTCCAAAAGGATAAGTACTTTCCGATGCTTCTTTATCTTGAATAGCCTTGTTTAAGATTGCACGCAGAGCTTTGAAATAAAATTTCCGGGTATTTCCCTTACATTCCCGTTTCTGAAGAAACACATCGAAAGCCTTGACATATTTAATGTCAATTTCAGAAAATACTTTCTTATCAAACTTATTATCAAACAATTCAAGCATATGCAGGGTACGGCTATAACAAACAGAATTGCCCACATGTCCCGTTTCTTTCAATGTAGTTATCACTGTATTAAAATAACCTTTCACATTGCCTTTCGAAGTTTTCCCCACAAAAGCATCTTCAAATTGATTCAATGTCCAGTCAATACCATCAAGCTCAAAATCACGAAAGACCGCATTTACACGAGTTTCTATTTCAGACAGCTTCGCATTATATTCCTTGTATTTAGGCACAAGTTTCTTATTAGTAACAAAACGATCGTTGGCAGTATTCCACTGCTCAGGAGTTGCAAGCAAACCTGTTTTAATGTACTTTCGCTTTCTGTCTTTAGTAATGCGTAAAGTTACAGCTGTTTTTCCGTCCTTGCCTGCATTATACTCTAACAACATGAATTTATAGTGTGCCATACTTCAATTCTTTTAGCGTTTCATTGATTTTGCTTTTGTTTGAATGACACAAATATGACACATTTTTCTGAAACTGCCAACAAAAAGAAGAAAATTCATAGAAAATAACCATTTGATATTCAGTAATATTTATTCTGAAAATCAAAGAGATAGAAAAATAAGAAAGTTTAAAATTGGCTCCTGGGGGGGCGTGTGGTCGCTGGTTCGAATCCAGTCACCCCGACTGGAAAAAAGCATTGATAATCTGATGATTGTCGGTGCTTTTTTTATTATATCCGACTCCCCCACTTCCTTCTGTCTCAGTTCTTTCCCCAGCTCCCTCTTCAAGGCTAACTGCTCCAACTCGGAGCAGAAAGGGCAGTAATACCACAGGAGAGGAGACCAGCGGATTACTTTGCAAATTTTTAATCTTACACAATCAACAGGGTTAAGAAAGCATCGTTTTTCACCTCATAAAGACTCCATATCTCAGAAAGGAGCATTCATCTTATCCGGACTGGAAATAATCAGGCAGCCTCTTCCATTGCCCAAGGTATAGATTTTATCCCCTTTCACCAGCATCTCCGAACGAGACAGACCGATTCTGCTCTTTACTTTGCGGTCCTTATCCAACAGAAAACATTCCGAAGAATCCGCCAGTGAAGAAACCAGCATATCCTCTCCGAAGCGCGCAGTTTCTACATATACCTGTTCCGGAGGATATGCAGCCAGCACGTCCAGCCTGCTGTTTACCAACGCGACATCATCCCAGGCTGTAAACAACGGATATACATTGCCCGGACGATAAAGCGGCGAAAAAGCCTCGCCCGAAGCATCCCGGAGGAAGAGATGACCGGATACAAAGTTCAGGAACTTTCCCCAGTGCTCCTTATCCCATTCCTCGGGAAGATAATCCAGATTCAGTTTTTCTCCCGTCGACTTCCGGAAGGCAGCAAAAAAGGGTTTTCCAACCTTCAACACCCGGTTTCCGAAAACTCCTGTCCCCTCATTCAACATGAACAGCGTATCCCCCTTGCACACCAGACGGGCACCGGCAGTTTCCTTCTCCGGAAAATCGTACCGCCAGATTTCATTCAGCGTACTGTCCATGCAGGCCAGATGTGTCCGGTCTGAAAAATAGTAACGTCCCTCCTCGTTCAATACATTGGAGAACAGTCCCCCCGTCCTCCCGTTAGAAGTCGCCATAGCTCCTCCCCCCAATGCAAAAGACAAGGCACTCAATGCACCCACCGCGAAATTTGCCTTCACATTGGGTATATTTGTCTTGGCCTCATGCACCTTAAGTTCGCCGGTCTGCAGATTCAGCAGACAAAGGTTATCGGCGACAAAAAGCAGATGGTTTTCACCGACACGCTGCAGGCTCCACCATGCACGGCCTGTACGGCAAGGAATCTCCTGCTCCCACAGCAGCTTTCCCGTACTCAGCTGCAGGCATTTCACCTTGTGGTTAAACTCACTCCGATAACCGATCCATACATCACGTTCCACATCAATGTAAGTTGTCAGGATTTTCTCCTGTCCTACCTTTTCTCCTGTCCTGCAATCGTACAGCACAGCCTTTATCCCCGAAGTATACAACACTTTGTCGGTCAGCAGACTGACAGAAGCCAGACGGTAATCCAGTTCGCGTGTCCATAAGGTCTGGCCCGTAGTGGCATCTACCACACAATACGTTCCTTTATTTGTATAATACCCTTTTTTTATCGGGCGCATGGTCAACAATACATAAGGAGAATTTTCAGAAGTTCCCACCTGATAAAAGTCGGCAGGCAAAGGGATACTCAGTTTTTGTGCCGGCAGCATCGAAAAGCATAGGCATCCTATCAGCAAAAGCAGCATTTTTTGAATCATAGTAATCTACGTTAGGTAACAACATAACAAAATTAGCAATTCCCACCAAAATCACCAAACAAATGCAAATGAATTTATCGCTTTCACGATACCTTCCGCAGCACAAGATAATGCCTTCTTTACCCCTCGGCCAGAGGTTGTCCGACCTCCGTACGAAAGTCGTATACCCCCCATACGGAAGTTGTACAGCCCCGCTGCGGAGGTTGAAATAAACCATCATGTCTTCCATTGATATCACAAGGGTACAGGGCAATATTATTCATGGGAAAAACGAATTCGGAAAGCCTTCGGTATCATTCAGGAAACGTACGGACATAAAAAAAGGAGTACCGCTGTACTCCAACCTTTGTTAACCTTAAATCTAATACTATGAAAAACACATTGCAAAGATACGGACTTCTGACTAGTTGCCAAATTTTCCAAGAGAAAAACTATGTTTTATAACACGTTTTAATAATCATCTGGGATTTACATATACTTTTTAACAAAAATCTCCCTGCGATACGTTGCTGCATCTGCAGTTTCCGTATCCGCAGGGAGACTGGTTTTCTTCACTTTTATCGGTATAAACCGGCCTTTACCCACCGTGCCAAAGGCAGACACCACTCATTCCTCCTGTTTGCCAGTACACTTCACCTCTATCAGGAAAGCAACCACCGATCCGAGTCCGCCTCCCAGCAATACACTGGCCGCATAGATAATCGATACGGTTTCCTTTACCGTATGCGAAACCTCCTCGGTAAAATATTCCGGTTGTGAAACCAGTGCCAGGGAGTAACCCACCAGCAATCCCAGTCCCAGTCCCAGCAGCAGACACCCCAAGCGCAACGGACTGAACGAAGCAGGCAACTTCACGTTCAGTTTCTTTCCGCTGGTAAGGTCTTCCGACGATAATTTCTCAATCAGCATCATCCGCTCCCTGCGGCAGGCAAACAGTTCGAACAATTTATAAATCACTCCAAAAATAATGGCCACATTGGCTACTACCATCAATTCTTCCATATTCTTTTCATTTTAAAGATAAATATTTTGTTTCTTTGTCCTGTTAGACGCCACTCCGGGAAAGCGGTTACACTTTTTCCGGGAATTTTTTTCTTCTCTCCCTGTAACCGGCGGCCCGATATTGCGTCTAAACGGACAAATGAAGAAAAACGAGGCACATATCATCATGCAGATACTGGCAGGAAAGGAGGAAGAATATGCCTATTTCCTGGATACGTACGGACAGGCAGTCTTTCACCTGATTGTCCGCATGGTGCATGTAGAGGCAGATGCCGAAGAACTGACACAGGATACCTTCATGAAGGCTTTTGAACACCTGGGATCGTTCGGCCAGCAAAGCAGTTTTGCTACGTGGATTTACCGCATCGCCTATAATACGGCCCTTTCTTTCCTGCGGCGGAACCGCCAGGAGGAAGTGCTGGCACTGGATGAGAGGCAGTGGGAAAATCTCTCGGATACCCGGATAGATGAGGAACTCAATGACGACTCGGAAGCACAGATCCAGCGGCTCCAACAGGCGCTGACACGGTTGACTGCCGAAGAAAGGGCCCTCGTCACACTCTATTACGAAGAGGAACGGCCGGTGAGTGAAATCGGACAGATCTTGAACCTGTCGGAAAGTAACGTAAAAATCAAGCTGTTCCGGATACGCAAGAAACTCTATGTACTCCTTCAAAACGACGACAGATGAACGACAACGGAAAATGGGAAGATAAAGGAATCAGACAGGCGCTGAAAAGCGAAAAGCCGGTGAGGCTTGCCAGCAATTTCACCTACCGCATGCTGCAACGGCTGGAGCAGGAACGGCTCAGAAAGGAAAAACAGCGGGAACGACAGTTGTTTGTACTCATGGTCTGCACTACCCTGTTCATGGCAACCGGATGCCTGGGAGGACTGTACTGGTGGTACAGCGAACCGCTACTGGCCTTCATTCACAGACTGGCCGGACAACTGACATTTTCCAGAGAGTGGGGATTTTACCTCCCCATGCTGGGTACCTTACCGATACTGGCCGGATTCAACTGGTGGCTGAGAAAGAGGTTCCGCCACCTGCTGGAATGATTCCTCCCGCCAGTCCGCCGTATGTTCTGAAACATCCGTAAGGAAACATTCTCAGAAAAAATGCCGTATCCCTTTTCACAAAGGCAGATACGGCCCTATGAATAATCAGTAAAGAAAGTTTCATCCGGAAATCGCTGCAAGCCCGACATACAATAGGCTCAAGCCTCATCTCCGGGAAACCGACACCGGCTGGAGACATTGCAGCATTCTCCAGTCCATGTTCATGGACAAAGCGAGAAAATCAGGGCAAATATCCTTTTTTATAATAAATATGTGCTTCATAATAGTCGCCCGTATACTTGCTCAGCGTCATGCAGGTATTGCCGGGTTCCATGAACACATCCCAATCGTACTCGCCGCCTGACAACTCGACGATATGCATTTTCTTGCCCGGTCCCATGCTCCATTTAAAGTCCTCAATGATTGGGGTTCCCGACCAGAAAATACGATAGCTTCCATGCTTCTTGTCACTTTCAAACATCATGCTGTATTCCATATCCGGATCATCGTATATCGTGACATTTCCCTGGTTATCCGAATCCTGATACAATATCCAGACTCCCACAAAGATATCCGGACTGTAATACGGAGGTTCCTGAGTATCTCCCCCTTCGTCTCCGCCACCACCTCCGGTTCCATCCGTCAGTTCTCCGTCATCTTCATTGCCCGGAGTGTCTCCGCTGCACGATGCGAGCGACAGTCCGCCTGCAAGCGCAAAAAACATGGCTATCATGAAAAAGCCATTCTTCACATGTAATAGAAATTTTCTCATACGCATATGTGTTATCTTTTTTTAATTACTTTCCGCCTTTCTCAGGCAGATTTTTCACTGCAAAATTACGGGTTGGCACGCAATGCCACAATCCGCTTATCCCCGTATTCTGTACCAAAGAATTTATGAGGAAGGCTAAATGAGAATAATTTGAAACTATTACAGCAATTTTATTTCTGTATATTTTTATTTACAAACAGAAACGGGAATATACCTACAAAAAAATCTCCCTGAAGATTCGGGAAAACCTTCAGGGAGACGCTATGATCAAGGTGCAGACAGCACCGTTTCCTTACGGATGATTATTTACGGTAGCTTTCCAATTCTTCGGCCTGGAACTTGCGGATGAAGTTGAAATGCTTTTCAATTTCAGCCTCTGCATAGTTCACATATACGTTCAGTGACTTACCGAACATTTCCGGAGCCTTGGTAGCATCCTGCAAGAGCAGATGGCTCATTACGCAGACTGCAGCCATTTCGTACAGACGACGGGCTACCAGATCCAGCAGTTCCTGGTTCTGTGCTTCCTTGACTGCATTGGTGCAAGCCTCAAACTTACGTGTCATGTTCTTGATACGGTCCATGTATCCTTCGTATTCAGGAGCGCACGGAACCATTTCGTATTCATGCAAAGTAGCCGCATAAGCTCCGTTGGTCACATAACGGATAGCCGCAACGGTCTGCAGCTGAGTAGTACCTTCGTAAATGCTGGTGATACGGGCATCGCGGTAAATGCGCTGGCAGGCATATTCCATCATGAAGCCGGAACCTCCGTGAACCTGAATACAGTCGTATGCATTCTGGTTGGCATATTCAGAGTTCATACCCTTTGCCAGCGGAGTAAAGCTGTCGGCCAGTTTGGCATAGCGCTTCTGTTCCTGGCGTTCTTCCGGAGTCAGTTTGCGTTCGCGGGCAATGTCATCCAAAGCCTTGTAGATATCTACATAACGGGCAGTCTGGTACAGCAGGGCACGGCCGGCATCCAGTTTTGCCTTGATGGTAGACAGCATATCGTATACTGCCGGGAATTCGATAATGGCTTTGCCGAACTGCTTACGGTCTTTCGCATAAGCCAAAGCCTCATTGTATGCAGCCTGGCTCAGACCTACTGACTGAGCTGCAATACCCAGACGGGCACCGTTCATCAATGCCATCACGTATTTGATCAATCCCAACTTGCGTTCGCCGCACAATTCAGCCTTCGCATTCTTGTACACCAGTTCACAAGTAGGAGAACCGTGGATACCCAGTTTGTTCTCGATACGGCGTACATCCACTCCGCCGTCGTTCTTGTCATAGATAAACATTGACAAGCCACGGCCGTCGTGTGTACCCTCTTCCGAACGGGCCAGTACCAGGTGCAGGTGAGCGTCACCGTTGGTGATGAAACGCTTCACACCGTTCAGGCGCCAGCAGTTGTTTGCCTCATCGTAAGTAGCCTTCAGCATCACACTCTGCAAGTCGGAACCTGCATCCGGTTCTGTCAAGTCCATAGACATGGTTTCACCGGCACAGATACGAGGGATGAATCGGCTGTGCTGGTCCTCATTACCGAACTCATACAGGGTTTCGATACAGTCCTGCAGTGACCAGATGTTACCAAAACCGGCATCCGCAGCAGCCACGATTTCGGCACACATGGTATACGGAGTAATCGGGAAGTTCAGACCACCGAAACGGCGCGGCATCGTCATACCGTTCAGACCGGCCTTCACCATTGCATCCAGGTTAGCCTTAGTACCCGAAGCATATTCCACACGTCCGTTGGCACAGTGAGGACCTTCTTCGTCTACACCTTCTGCATTGGCAGCGATGATTTCACCGGTAATCTCACCGGTAATTTCCAGTACTTTATCGTAAGAATCGATGGCATCGGCATAATCCTGCGGTGCGTAATCGAATTCGTCTTTATCTTTATAACTGCGTTCTTTCAGTTCGCAGATGCGTTCCATCAACGGATTATTCAGATGGAAGCGCAATTCGGGATGTTCTGTATAAAAATTAGCCATTACTTACTGTTCTTTTTGTAGTACTTAATCATTTTCGGAATCACTTCTTCCACTGTTCCGTTGATTACATAATCAGCGATGGTATTGATAGGGGCATTCGGGTCGTTGTTGACCGAGATGATGATACCTGCATCCTGCATACCGGCAATGTGCTGGATCTGTCCGGAAATACCACAAGCAATGTACAGTTTAGGATGAACCGTTACACCTGTCTGTCCGATCTGACGGTCGTGTTCGCAGAAACCGGCATCCACAGCCGCACGGCTGGCACCTACTTCGGCGTGCAGTTCCTTAGCCAGTTCGAACAGCATGTCAAAGCCTTCCTTGCTGCCCATACCGTAACCACCGGCGATGACGATAGGAGCACCCTTCAGGTTGTGTTTAGCCTTTTCCACATGGCGGTCGATTACCTTTACCACATAGTCGGTTTCAGGAACAAACTTAGCCACGTCGTGACGGATCACCTCGCCCTGATAATTAGTATCAATGATTTCTTTCTTCATCACACCTTCACGTACGGTAGCCATCTGAGGACGGTGTTCCGGATTGATGATGGTAGCCACGATGTTTCCGCCGAAAGCCGGACGGATCTGATACAACAGGTTTTCATAAGTCACCCCGTTCTTCTTGTCTTCGTGGTTACCGATTTCCAGCTGAGTACAGTCGGCAGTCAGACCGCTGGTCAGTGCAGAAGATACACGCGGACCGAGGTCGCGGCCGATAACGGTAGCACCCATCAGACAGATCTGCGGTTTTTCTTCCTTGAAGAGATTCACCAGAATAGAAGTATGAGGCAATGAAGTATAAGGGAACAAGCCCGGAGCATCGAACACATGCACACGGTCAACCCCGTAAGGCAATACTTGTTTTTCTACATCAGTAAGTGCAGAGCCGGCACAGATGGCTTCCAGCTGGCAACCCAGTTCTGTGGCTAACTTACGGCCCTTGGTAAGAAGTTCGAGACTGACATCGGCCACATGGGCACCTTCCATCTCACAATATACAAATACGTTATTCATAGTCTTTATCCGATAGTATGGTTAGCCAACAGTTCAACAATCAAATTCTCTACATCTGCATCGCTGCCGGTAATGGTCTTGCTTTCCTTTGCCTGGAAGATGATGTTTTCAATCTTCTTCACCTTTGTCGGTGAGCCCGACAGACCGCATTGTTTCGTATCACCATTTACATCGGCCACGCTCCATTCCACAATGTTCAGATAAGGACGGCTTTCGTACAACTCTGCATACGGAAGTGCAGCCCCGTCTTTGGTAAGCGCTGCTTTTTCCTGAGCGCCCAGTGCACGTTTGTATTTCTGTACCAGTTTGGCATTGCGCGGACGGCAAGGAGCCGCACTGCCGTTGACAGTCAGCACAATCGGAAGCGGGCCTTCCACGGTTTCCACACCACCGTCGATATGACGTTTTACACGGATATAATTTTCTCTCACTTCCTGGATTTCCTCTACGTAAGTAACCTGAGGCAATCCCAGTTTTTCTGCCACCTGCGGTCCTACCTGTGCGGTATCACCGTCGATTGCCTGACGGCCACCGATGATGATGTCATATTCACCGATCTTACGGATAGCCGTAGCCAAAGCATACGAGGTAGCCAGTGTATCAGCACCAGCAAACGCACGGTCAGTCAGCAGATAACCGTTGTCAGCACCTCTATATAATCCTTCACGAATCACTTCTGCGGCACGGCCCGGACCCATTGTCAGAATAGTAACGGTAGACCCCGGATGTGTGTCTTTCAGTCTGAGTGCCTGTTCCAAGGCATTCAAGTCTTCCGGATTAAAAATGGCCGGAAGAGCCGCACGGTTGATAGTACCGTCGGCATTCATGGCATCTTTCCCAACGCAACGAGTATCGGGAACCTGTTTTGCCAATACTACAATTTTCAAACTCATTAGATCTATATTTTGGTATTAGTAATTATCTGACGGCAAATTTAGTGAAAGCATTTGTTCTGCAAAAAGATATAACAAGAAAATGCACGGAAGATGTGAAAATGTGCATCAGTTTTTTATTTCCATCCCTTATACGGCCACAGTTTGAAATGAGTCTGGCAGAAAAAGTTTCCGTTTGTTTAACGAAGCGGAACGGGCAGATTTCAAAAACATGTGTATCTTTGTGCATCACGAAAATATAAAGTAATTCACAGAACCATGAACGAAGTAAATGAAGAAATTGCACAGATACTGACCCTGCTGGGAATCCAAAAGGAAAACCTCAGCTGGAGCACCCGCATCACAATCATCATTGGTATTCTCCTGATAGCTTATCTGGCCACCAAGCTGTTCCGCCACCTGATCATGCCGGTCATCAGAAAGATTACGGAACAGACCAAGGCCACCTGGGACGACTATCTGTTCAACGACCGGATGCTCAAGGCTTTCTGCAGGCTAATACCGCCCATCGTACTGCACATACTGATGCCCTTTGCCTTCCGCGACATGGAGTACCTGCTCAATGTACTGCAGAAGGGTTGTGTAATCTACATCATCGTAGCCGGACTGATGCTGATCAACCAGTTCCTGAACTCGCTGTACGAGATTTCGAATGAACACGAACGCCTGCGCAACCGTCCGCTGAAGGGAATCTACCAGATGATCAACCTGATTGCCATCGGAGTGGGCATCATCATCATTATCAGTGTACTGATCAATCAGGATGCCACCACCATCCTGGCCGGCCTTGGAGCCTCGGCAGCCGTACTGATGTTGATTTTCAAGGACAGTATCCTGGGACTGGTAGCCGGAGTGCAACTCTCAGCCAATGACATGCTGCGTCCGGGCGACTGGATTACGATGCCCAAATACGGAGCCGACGGAGACGTGCTGGAAGTCTCGCTGACTACGGTAAAGGTCCGGAACTTCGACAAGACCATCACTACCATCCCTCCCTATGCCCTAGTCAGCGATTCGTTCCAGAACTGGAGGGGAATGCGGGAGACCGGTGGACGGCGCATCAAGCGTTCCCTGTATATCGACATGACTTCGGTACATTTCTGCACGGAAGAGGAAAAGAAACATTTTGTGGAGAAAGGATGGCTGACACCGGAAGAAGCTGCCCAGGCACAACCGCCAGTCAATCTGAGGGTATTCCGTGACTACCTGCAAAACTACCTGAAGCAGCACCCGAAAGTACATAAAGAACTCATGATTATGGTGAGACAGATGCAGCCGACTCCGGAAGGGCTTCCGCTGGAGGTGTACTGCTTCTCGGATACAACGGAGTGGATCAAATACGAAAGCCTGCAGGGAGAAATCTTCGACCACTTCATTGCCATGCTTCCTGAATTCGGCCTGAGGGTCTTCCAGCGTCCGTCCGGAAAGGATTTTCAACCGGCCAATGAGACCAGCAATGCGTAATCAATCATTTATATTCAATTAATCATTTATATGGAAAAAGGACTTACATATACCAGTACGACTCAGGTGACTCCGGAAAATACCGCACTGACGATGGGTTCGGGAGACCTGCCTGTGTTCGCCACCCCGGCAATGGTGGCATTGATGGAAAATGCGGCCATGAATGCTGTAAAAGACCAGTTGGAAGAAGGAAGCTCTACCGTTGGCGCCTCCATCCAGATAGTACACACCAAGCCTTCGGGCATCGGAGAAACCGTTACGGCCACTGCCGTACTGGAGGAGGTGGAAGGCAGGAAACTCTCGTTCAGCGTCACTGCCAGTGACAGCAAGGGAAAAATCGGAGAAGGAACCCATATCCGCTACATCGTAGACCGGGAACGGTTTATGAGCAAGCTGTAAGCCTCAACGGTTCACTGCCCCGCAATGGGGGCAGATACCTTTTACCCGCATCTTTGCCCCGCAGTTGCCACAGGCATACGGATAGTTGGCAGAGGCACTGCGAAGATAGCGCCAGGCCATCCAGACCTGTACTGCCCATCCGATCCAGGCCAGCACGACCCATACGGATGTGAAAATGATATACAGGAAGATGCAGCAGGAACTCAGTCCGAGGAGGTAAAACAATCCCAGGACAGCCGTTGTCTGATGAAAAAGATCATCAAGCATGGCAATGCCTACCAGCAGAATCAGCCAGATACAGGTGATAAAGCCTCCCAGCACAAAAGGCAGTTCAAACGGATTCAGGGTAGGATGATAATAATAAAATTCCCAGGTGTGCGGCATGTAATGCTGTATGGTATTATAGAGTACGGCCGCAGTAGTGAAGAGCACCGACAGCAGGACCGGGAAAATACTGTCGATATCGTTAATTCCCAAGAGTTTTATTTGTTTCTTACGTGCCGTACGGTACATGTACCAGACAAAAAAGACAGCCAGAATCAGGAAAAACGGAAGGGTATGCGCCCTGCTGAACCAATGGATGCAGCGCGAAATCGGGTCGACAGGCACCACCTGCCTCAACAGTTCCGGTTCCTTTACCCATCCCATGGTATCCTGGTCGCGGGCCACCTTCACCCAGGGTACCTGCATGCTGTCGGCAGCCGGATTGCTAAACTCGGCTACCACCAGTTCATTACCGGCAAACACCGGCAGCGAATCCCGGAAAGGCAACTGGTGCAGCCAGAGCGTATCGGAGAGGACAATCAGATTGGTATTAAAGGAATAAGGCCGGGACACATCGCCGCACAGTGAATCCGCACAGGCGAACTCACCGGAAGCCTGCCTTCCCTGCTCCGAAGAGCATGCCAGGAAGAGCAGCAGCCCTATCCACAGAAACCCTATCTGGAAAAGTCTACTCATCGGCATATACTTTCATCTGACACTGTTTACAGTCGAACTGCAACCGGAAACGGCGTCCGTCGGAGCTGACCAGACAATACGGTTCACGGTAAGGTGAACGGACTTTATGATGCACCGGACACCAGCCCATGCTGTAACGGATGCAATGCTTGCAGAACATCAGCACCGCCTTTTCCGGAGCTTCCTTTTCAAACGCAGCAGCCACTTTTCTTACGCCGTGCGAACGGTAGAACGCAGCAGCCTGGGCATTCATGACATTTCCCAGGTAAGTAAGTTCCTGTGCCGGGAACGGATGGGCAGTCTCTTTCAGGCGGCAGATTTCGTTCCGGTAACTGATTTTCCGGACCGACAGAAGTTTGTCGACAGCCTTACGGCGGAGTTCCGAAAGTTCGGAAGCCGGAATGAACCAGTTCTCACTCCAGTCGACAGTGATTTCCTCTGCCTCAAACGGAGTATTTCCCAGTTTGCCCAACTGATTTTTCAGATTCTCAGCCTGCGGTGTACGCGCCAGTTCCTTTTCTCTCGGCAACGAGACACTGACACTGCAATCATCTTCATCGGTCAGACTCAGTGTAAAGCCGAAAGCATTCTCCGACAACCGTATCCATACGGCGATTTTCCGTTCGGCCGACTTCTTCTGCATGGTCCGCTCAAACTCCTGGTCGAAATTGCGGTACAACTTCGTTTTCGGTTTGATACGAGGCATCTCCTGCGGGAAAAGACGGTTGTTTTCCACACGGTTTACACGGAAGCCGTGCAGTTTGCCCTGCTCGTCCATGTAGCAGAGTCCGTCACCGTTGCTGAAAGGTTTTACCCCCGCAACCGTCAGCCAGTTGCCACGCACTTCCTTTACCGTACCCACTTCCTCACCCAAAGACTTCGGAGTATCGAAAGAAAAAATACCCGGATTGCGTCCGTGTACAAAATAGTCGGTGAATCCGCGACTGAAACTCTTATCCAACTGAGGCCGGAAAGCCAGGTGTACCCTACCGGAAGAAGCCCGGCAGTATTCTTTCCGCCGCTTCAGTATCGCATCCAGCTTCTGACGGTAATACGCCGTTACATTCTTCACATAAGACACATCCTTGAGACGTCCCTCAATCTTCAGGGAAGACGCACCGGCATCGAGCAAGGCCTCCAGGTTCTCACTCTGATTCATGTCTTTCAGCGACAGCAGATGCTTGTTGCGGGCTATCACCTTACCGTCGGCATCGACCAGGTCGAAGCCCAGACGGCAGAACTGCGCACATTCTCCCCGGTTGGCACTGCGGCCGTAACAAGCCTGACTCACATAGCACTGTCCACTGTAGCTTACACACAGTGCCCCGTGTACGAAGACCTCCAGCGGCGTATCCGGACAGGCCGAATGAATGCGCGCAATCTCATCCAGCGTCAGTTCACGAGCCAGCACCACCTGCCGGAAACCGGCTTCTGCCAGGAACTTCACTTTCTGAGGAGTACGGTTGTCCATCTGCGTACTGGCATGCAAGGGAATAGGCGGCAGGTTCAAGCGGGTAATCCCCATATCCTGCACAATCAGCGCATCCACCCCCACCCGATACAAGTCCCATATCATGGCTTCCGTTTCCGGCAATTCCTCGTCACGCAAAATGGTGTTGACCGTCACATAAATGCGTACATTATAAATATGCGCATAGCGCACCAGTTCCGCAATATCCTCCAGAGAGTTTCCGGCAGCAGCACGCGCCCCGAAACGCGGGGCTCCAATATAAATGGCATCGGCTCCGTGGTTTACCGCCTCGATTCCACATTCCAGGTTCTTGGCCGGCGCCAGCAGTTCAATAGGACGTTGTTTCAGCATGACTTGATTACTTGATTTCGTTGATGTCGTATGGAGTTTCTTGATATACATAATAATTCAGCCAGTTGGCAAACAGCAGGTTGGCCACACTGCGCCAGCGTACCAGCGGTCCCTGTTCCGGATCATTGTTCCGGTAATAATTCCGGGGAATCTCAATCGGAAGTCCCTTGCCCAGGTCGCGCCGGTATTCCGTATCCAGCGTATAAGGTGAATACTCCGAATGGCCGGTCACAAAGAACTCGCGTCCGCCCCGTGCCATCACCATGTGTACCCCCGACTCTGCCGATTCCGAGATAATCTGCAGTTCCGGACAACGGTCGATATCGCTGCGTCTCACCTCCGTATGGCGGCTGTGAGGCACAAAGAAAGTATCATCGAATCCGCGGAAGATGGGCAATTGCTTGAATCCCTCGCAGATCTGATGTTCAAAAATACCGAACATCTTCTTTTCGAGCGGATATTTGGGAATTCCATAATGATGATACAAGCCCGCCTGTGCAGCCCAGCAAATGTAGAAAGTCGATGTCACGTGCGTACGGGTCCAGTCGAAGATTTCCTGAATTTCCGCCCAGTAGTTCACTTCCTCGAAATCCAGGTGCTCCACGGGAGCTCCGGTAATGATCATTCCATCGAATTTCTGGTCGCGAAGCACATCGAAGTCGTGATAGAATGCCTTCATGTGCTCAATCGGCGTATTCTTGGAAGTATGACTTTTCAGTTTCATAAAGCAAACCTCAATCTGAAGCGGTGAGTTCGACAACAACCGGATCAGGTCGGTCTCGGTGGTCACCTTGATGGGCATCAGATTCAGGATGACAATCCGGAGCGGACGGATATCCTGAGTGGTCGCACGAGAGCTGTCAATTACGAATATATTCTCTTCTTTCAGTAAATCGATAGCGGGTAATTTATCGGGTAAGTTTAATGGCATTTTCCTTTAATTTTCAGTTTCTCTGCAAAAGTAGAAAATTCTTCAGAATCTCTTGGTAAAAAAATACGGAGAATCGGTGGCTTTCGGCATTGTCCACCGTTTCTCCGTAGGATAATCAACCGTATTGCTGTCTTACAGGCGGTGCTTGTAGAGAGCGGCTATCAGTTTCTGATACTGGTTCTCGACCTCCATATATGCCTGCAGGTTACGGTATACGGCATCGGCCTCCGTGTAATACTCAATCACGGAAAGCTGTCCGGCCTTGACCGCTTCCTTCAACAATCCCAAGGTCTCGTACATCAGCGGTACATCGTATGTCTGCAGGGTTTTCTGCAACTGCTGCACTTCGTTGAAGCGGCTCTGTACCTGTGCCTCTGCCTGCAGACGGACATTGTCCAGCTGGTACTGTGCGCCGACCGCCTGAGCCTTGGCGATTTTCACTTTTTTCCGTCCGTTGAAGAGCGGGAGACTTCCCCCGATCAGGAAACCGTTGCTTTTCTCTCCCAGCGACGTATTCCGACGATAGCCGACCTCCAGTTTCGGCAACCAGTTCTGACGGTTGACGCTCACGTTCTTCGCTGCCGACTGTGCAGCGGCATCGGCTGCCAGCAAAACCGCATCGCCGGCCATTACCTCATCGTATACCGCATTGTAATCGGTGACAGGTGCCACAGCAGGATAATCCTTCAAGGCAAATTCCAAAGGCATATTCCCGTTCAAAGCCAACAAACTCTGCAGGGCCGTCCGGTGAGCAACCTCATTCTGTGCCACTTCCGTCCGCACATTCATCCGTTCCATCTTGATTTTATTGACTTCCAGGACACCAGCATCTCCTTCTTCCAGGCGTTTCTGAAACAAAGCCAGCAGTTCGTCGGCATTCTTTCCACGCTCACTCAGCAGTGCCTGCTTCTTGTTCAGGAAAATCAAGTCCAGACAGAGGTTTTTCGCATTCAGCAGGACAGTACGTCTCACCTCCTCCTGCTGATGGTTCAATGCACTGTGCTGCAGCTTACCAGCCTTGCTGCGGGCTGCATACAGTGTAGGAAAGTCGAATCCCTGGCTCACCACCAGTTCGGAACTGACTACCCCGCTCACGTCTTTGGAAAAGAACGGACTGTAAGAGACTGAAGGACCTTCCAGGCTGTTCTGCAGATTCACCTCCATGCGGGCTGCCTCAGTCAGCTGCTGCTGTGCCTGAAGTTCCTTATTGTGCTGCTCCACCGAACGGAGTATCTCTTCTATATTATTCTGGGCCTGCATACCTGCCGAACAGGCCAGGCATACCATCGCCATGATGCATTTCTTTTTCATAACAAGCAGTTTAATTCATTTATACACAACCTCTATCAACAACCTCATCCTTTATTTGCCCTGGGAGTACGATTCATCAGTTCATACACAATCGGTACGATGAAACCGTTCAGGAAGGTTGACGTCAGCAGTCCTCCCAAAATCACCTTGGCCATCGGACTCTGGATTTCATTACCCGACAAGTCTCCGCGCAAGGCCAGCGGAATCAGTGCCAGCGCAGAAGAAAGGGCAGTCATCAGAATCGGGTTCAGACGGTCGAGCGAGCCGTGCACGATACTCTCACGGAGCTCCATATGCTCCTGTTCACGCAACAGATTATAATGACTGATCAGCAGCATTCCGTTTCGGGTAGCAATACCGAACAACGAAATAAATCCGATAATGGCAGGGATACTCACCTCATCGATGGTCAGCCACAAGGCAAAGACTCCTCCGATCAGCGCCAGGGGCAGGTTCAGCAAAATCACTCCACTCTGGGCCGCATTCTTGAACTGCATGTAAAGCAGCAGGAAAATCACGACGATACTCATCAGCGAAGCAAGCAGCAGTACACGACTGGCGGCCTGTTCACTTTCGAACTGTCCTCCATATTCCACGTGATAACCTTCCGGAAGGCTGACTTCCTTTTCCACACGTTCCTGAATGTCATTCACCACACTGCGCAAGTCGCGTCCGCTCGTATTCGCCGAAATCACAATCTTACGCTTTACATTCTCGCGGTTGATCGTATTCGGTCCGGTAGAAGATACCACATCGGCCACGTACGTCAGCGGAATCTTGCGTCCCAGGGCATCGTCAATCATCAGGTTGCGGATACGTTCCATCGAATTGCGGTTTCCTTCCGAAGCACGCACCACCAGATTGAATGATTTTCCCTTTTCATACACCTGTGAGACCACTTCACCCGCCATATTCACCGTAACAAACTCGTTGAACTGAGGCAAGGTAATGCCATATCGTGCCAGTAACTCTCTGCGGGGAACAATCTTCAGTTCGGGACGTTCAATCTGCTGCTCCACATTCAAATCGGCAATTCCCTCCACATCCGCCACAGCAGCCTTTATCTGGTTGCCGATCATGAACATGCGGTTCAGATCATCTCCGAAAAGTTTGATGGCAATACTGGCCTGAGTACCACTCAGCATCGCATCAATACGATGACTGATGGGCTGTCCGATTTCAATATTGGCTCCGGTAATGACCGAAAGTTTGCGACGGACCTCATCCAACAGTTCCGCATGCGAACGACCGTCCAGTTCAAAAGGAGCCTCAATCTCAGAAACATTCACGCCCAGCGCATGCTCATCCAGTTCGGCACGTCCGGTTTTCCGGGCCACCGTTTTAATCTCCGGAATAGAGAGCAGCAGTTCTTCTGCCTGACGGCCGATTTTGTCCGACTCCTCCAGAGAGATTCCCGGCATGGAACTGACATTTATGGTAAAAGAGCCCTCATTAAAAGGAGGCAGGAAACTGTGTCCCAGGGTAAAGAATACACCCAGTGCCATCACCAGCAACACACCGGTGCATCCCAGTACCGTCTTCTTATGATCCAGTGCCCACAACAGTCCGCGTTCGTAATACTTTCGGAGCCAAACGGCCAAAAACGCTTCTTTAGGCAACCCATTTTCTTTTACGTTCCGTCCGAGCAGGTAACTGCAAAGTACCGGTGTCAGCGTCAGGGCTACCAGCGTAGAAGCAAAGAGGGCCACGATAAATGCAATGCCCAGCGGCACCAGCATACGGCCTTCCATGCCACTCAGGAAGAACAAAGGTACGAAACTGACCACAATGATCAGCGTAGAGTTCAGAATCGGCATACGTACCTCACGAGAAGCCTGAAAGACCACTTCACGCACCGGAAGCCGCTGCTCCACCGGAAGCATCCGGTTCTGCCGCAAATGTTTCCATACGTTTTCTACGTCTACAATGGCATCATCCACCAGTGAACCGATGGCAATGGCCATACCTCCCAGACTCATGGTATTGATGCTCAGCCCCATGTAATGAAGCACCAGAATGGCCACCACCAGCGACAAAGGCAGGGTAACCAGAGAAATCACCGTAGTACGTACATTGGCAAGGAAGAGGAACAATACGATCACTACAAAAATCGCTCCTTCATACAAGGAACTCTGTACGTTGCTGATGGCACTCTCGATAAAACGCGACTGCCGGAAAATATCTGTCGAAATCTTGACATCGGCCGGCAGGTTCTTCTGCAAATCAGCCAGTGCCGCCTCCAGTTTCTCTGTCAGTTCAATGGTTCCGGTATTGGGCTGCTTGGTCACCGTAACCAATACGGCCGGCTTTCCCTTTTCAGAAGCCAGTCCCAGCTTCGGCTGCTGTGCCCCGATTCTGACATCGGCCACATCTTCCAGCATGACCGGAGTACCGTTGACTGTCTTCACTACCGAACGTGCCATCTTGTTCACATCCTCGGTAGAAAGCACTCCTCTGACAATGTATTCGTTTCCATATTCATAAATCACCCCACCGTTGGTGTTCTGGTTCATGTTACGGGTAGCCTCCATCACCTCTCCCAGCGTCACCCCATAATGCATCATCCGCTCAGGGTGCAGCAAGATCTGATATTCCTTGATATCGCCGCCCAACACAGCCACCTGCGCCACACCTCCGGTAGAGAGAAGGCGCGGCCGGATGGTCCAGTCGGCCAGCGTACGCAAGTCGAGCATGGAAGTACTGTCGGCAGTCAGTCCCACAATCAGCAATTCCCCCAGGATAGAAGACTGAGGTCCTAAAGTCGGCTTTCCTACGTAGTCAGGAAGCCCCTCTGCAGCGGCAGCCAGCTTCTCCGATACAATCTGACGGGCCAGATAAATATCCGTATCCCAATTAAATTCCACCCATACCACCGAAAAACCGTTGGTAGAAGAAGAACGCACACGACGTACTCCCGTAGCCCCGTTGACCGCAGTCTCAATCGGGAAAGTCACAATCTGCTCTACCTCTTCGGCAGCCATTCCCCGGGCCTCTGTCATCACCACCACCGTAGGCGCATTCAAGTCGGGAAACACATCCACCTCTGTATGAAAAGCAGTATAGGTACCTCCCACCAGCAACAAAATCGAAGCTACTAGAACCAGCAGACGGTTCTGTAACGAAAAGTGTATAATTTTATTCAGCATAGTCCGTATACTTTTTCTCAATGATTATGTGTATGTCCCGGAATGGCATTGGCCGCAGAAGCCAGTTTTACATGAATAGCCCCCTGAACTACGATTTCTTCTCCTCCTTTCAGACCGGAAAGCACCTCTACGCGGCCTCCGTTGGATGCACCGATCCGTACCTCAACCTTCTGGTAGCAGTCCGCATCCAGTTTCTGATACACAAAATAGGTACCCTGTTCTTCGGTCAGCGCACTGACCGGAAGCGAGATTACTCCGTTCCGTTCTTCACCCAACAGGAATATTTCGGCGAATGCCCCCGGAAGCAAGTCACCCCGGTTATCCAGTTCGAAAGTCACCGGAATATAGAGAGAAGAATTTCCTGAAGTACGTCCATACGACAGCAAACGACCATTCAAGTCCTCCAGCCGATAAGTCCGGTCTCCATAATTTGTCCGGAAATTAGCCGAAACCACCGAGCGGAGATTCGGATAAAAGCGTTCAGATACATCCGCACGAAGCTGCAGACGACGGGAACGGGTTACACTCAGCAGCGACTGTCCTACAGTCACATAATCTCCTTCTTTTACCAGACAAGCCTTGACATATCCTCCTACCGGTGAAACGACAGCCACTCCCCGTCCGTTCTTGCCGGGCGACAAAGCTTCGTAAGCGATTCTGGCGTTTTCATAATTTTCTCTCAACTGATTGAAATCTTTCTGCGATACAATCTGTTTGTCCACCAGTTTGGCAGCCCGTTCATATTCGGCCTTGGCGGTTTCATACGCAATCCGGGCACGCTTAACAGGATCTCCATCCTGCAGATTATCGGCAGAGACAGTCAGCAAAGTCGCATGCTCCGCCACCTGACTACCTTCAGTCAGTGTACGGGCAAAAGAAACCACCCCCGACACACTGGCCACCACCGTCACCTCATCTCCCTGGGCCGAAAGCAACTGGCCGCTGGCAGGGATGACCTGCCGGAATGTGCCCGGCTCGATTTTCATGACCTCTACTCCTGCAGCCTTGGCCTTTTCGGCAGTAAGAACAATTTCTCCCGAATGTCCTTCATGACTTTCTTCCTGATGAAGCGCTGCCTCATGTTCCTCGTGATTATGACCTTCATGACCCTCTTCCTGATGAAGCGCCGCTTCATGTTCCTCGTGGTTATGACCCTCATGTCCGTGGCCGGAACAACTTCCCATAAAGAGCCCCAGTGCACAGATCCCCATCCAAAAATTATATTTCATGGCAATAAATATATAATAGTAAAATTAAAACAGTTATCTTCTGAATTCACACACAAAGATACATGCCTCCCCGTGCAAACGGGTTGCATCATACCTCTTGACAGACCTGTGTCAGGCCGTCATTACAAAGAGAAGAAGAAAGAAGGAGGCGCACGGAGTCCACTGGCCCGCAACACATTACGGGCATACAGACGTTCCACATAAATCCCTTTTTCCTGAGAAGAAGAGACTTCCGGAAGCATCCACGTGCGACAAGTAGTCAGAAATGAATATAATATCGAATAAAAAGAATAATCGGGACCGACATCCTCCGAATGATTATCGGAAGAAGCAAACTGAAGGTTGGTAGCGCAACTGCCCCCACAGCAATTGTGAGCGGCATTCTCAGCCGGCACATCGTGCGGACACGAGTCCTTTTCACCGTGTACGGCACACAATACCTCCCAGTCGGACTGCAAGCAAAGATTGTCTGCATGATGATGATGGGGAAATACAGCCACCACCTGTGTCAGCACACAGATGACCAGTAACAGATATGACTTAAATTCCCTTTTCATCGCTCATTCTTACTTATAAAACAAGCGCAAAAATAATGAAAAAAGTACACCCGCTCAAATCTTTTTCACGCACACATACTAAAAAAACAAAATAACCCCTATCTCAAACTACAGTGATAGAGGTTATTCCTATGGGGAGAAAGAATGACTTCCCCTCCCCTTTCATAAATATGTCAAATGCTCAAATCCGTAAAATTATTTACAGTTTCCTGCACAACGGGGCTTAATCTGCTTGAAGAAATCATTGCCCTTATTATCCACCAGAATAAATGCAGGGAAATCTTCTACTTCAATCTTCCAGATAGCTTCCATACCCAATTCCGGATATTCTACGCATTCAATGCTCTTGATGTTGTTCTGAGCCAGGATAGCAGCCGGACCACCGATAGATCCCAGGTAGAAACCACCGTGCTTCTTACAAGCATCAGTTACCGCCTGACTACGGTTACCCTTAGCCAACATGATCATAGAACCACCGTGACTCTGGAACAGGTCTACATACGGGTCCATACGTCCGGCAGTAGTCGGTCCCATAGAACCGCACGCCATACCGGCAGGAGTCTTGGCCGGACCAGCATAATAAATAGGATGATCCTTGATATACTGAGGCAAATCTTCGCCGCGGTCGAGACGTTCTTTCAGTTTTGCATGAGCGATGTCACGTCCTACGATAATAGTACCGTTCAAAGACAGACGGGTAGCTACCGGATACTTATCCAGTTCAGCCAGGATTTCCGACATCGGACGGTTCAGGTCGATGCGTACTGCATTGCCTTCACCAGCCTGACGCAATTCTTCCGGAATCAGTTCACCCGGATTAGAGTCGAGTTTTTCAATCCAGATACCGTCCTTATTGATCTTACAACGGATGTTACGGTCTGCCGAGCAAGAAACACCCAGACCTACCGGACAAGAAGCTCCGTGACGAGGCAAGCGGATGATGCGTACATCATGTGCATAATACTTACCGCCGAACTGAGCACCGAGACCGATACGATGTGCTTCTTCCAACACCTGTTTTTCCAGTTCTACATCGCGGAAAGCACGTCCGTACTCATTTCCGGTAGTAGGCAGATTATCATAAAAACGAGTAGAAGCCAGTTTCACAGTCAGCAGGTTCTTTTCAGCCGATGTACCACCGATTACAAATGCAATGTGGTAAGGAGGACAAGCAGCTGTACCCAGAGTCTTCATTTTCTCAACCAGGAAAGGAACCAGAGTAGCCGGATTCAGGATAGCCTTGGTTTCCTGATACAGATAAGTCTTGTTGGCAGAACCACCACCCTTAGTCACGCACAGGAATTCATATTCCATTCCCTGAGTAGCCTCAATATCAATCTGAGCCGGCAAGTTGCAACGGGTGTTCACTTCCTCATACATGGTAAGAGGAGCATTCTGAGAATAACGCAGGTTTTCTTCCGTATAAGTCTTGTATACACCCAGTGAAAGAGCTTCTTCGTCACAGTATCCAGTCCATACCTGCTGTCCTTTTTCACCGTGGATAATTGCCGTACCAGTATCCTGACAGAAAGGCAAAACACCCTTGGCAGCCACTTCCGCATTGCGTAAGAAAGTCAGCGCCACATACTTATCGTTATCGCTAGCTTCCGGGTCGGTCAGAATCTTAGCTACCTGTTCGTTATGAGAACGGCGCAGCATGAAAGACACATCACGAAAAGCAGCATTCGCCATTGCTGTCAAACCTTCCTTTTCGATTTTCAGGATAGGTTTTCCTTCAAACTCGCTTACAGAAACATAGTCCTTGGTAAGCAAATAATATTCAGTCGTATCATGTCCGTGTTCGAACATTGGCTGATACTTGAATTCAGGTGTTGCCATAATATAAAATATTAATTGTTAGTTATAGTGACACAAAGTTACAAAGTATTATTGAAATTTTTCCTTAATGAAGATAAAAATATTTCCTTTTCTGCCGGTCAGTCCATGGCCCGGAGCAAATCCCGCTGCAATACATCCACTCCCGGGAAACCGACATAACGGTCCTGCAACTTACCATCGTAGCTGATGATCAGGTAGCCCGGTATCCCCGTAATCCCGTACGAACGGCACAGATACTCCCACTGCCTCTGCGTCAGCCGGTAATGGATTCCATTCATCTCAGCAATTGCCGCCAGCCACTCCCGCTCGGGGGAAGAAGGAGGTGTCAGATAAATATACGTCACATCCATTCCCGCCAGTTTCTTTTTCAGCCAGCCAATGGCCTTCATGCTCTTCCGGCAAGGTCCGCACCACGTAGCCCAGAAATCAACCAGGATAGCTCTTCCCTTATGTCCGGAAATAATCTCCGGCAAAATATCCGCTCCCTGCACCAGGGTATCCAGACGGGCTATCACATACGTTTCCGAAGCCTTCGCCTGTTCGGCCACTGCCTGTAAGTCTTGCAGTCTGTTCTTCACATAGGTTCCGATTTCCGGATTGGCTATCTTGCCCAACTCTTTCCGGTCGGCAGCGCCCAATGTATGCTGTTCCTGCATCTTCCGATACACCTCACGGGCCACCTTCATATCCTCCCAGCAATCCACTGCCTGTCCCTGCTCAAGCTCCATCCGGCTCAGATAAGTCATATAGCCTTGCGCATAACGAAGCCACAAAGGATTCTCCGGCAACCATTCCGTACCGTCCGCTCCGGCAGCCAGCCAGGCACTCAAACGCTGATTGGCCTGAAGATAAGTCTTGCAGGCATTTCCGACAGCCTCATCGCCCTCCATTCTTCTTTCCGCCTTCTCCACTTCATCCCATCCGCTCATCTTCAACGGATAAGTTCCCAGAGAAAGGTCCGAGTTGATGACCGAAGCCGCCCCGTCAAACCAAGCCTTCCGTACTCCCCGGAATTCCTCTTTCAGCAGGCGCGATGCCGACATGCTCAATCGGGGCAGATGCACATATACCGTCAGTTCCTTTCCCGGCACCAGAAACAGGTTCAGTTTTCCCTGATTGATATTCAGTTCCGCTCCTCCGGGCAGCAGCAAGTCGGCCTCAATATGGAACGACCCATCCTGACGTATTTTCACAGCCTCTCCGCTCAGGCTGCCTCCCAGCCAGTCGTTGAAGCGGAAGGACGCCTTGACTTCCATACCCTCGTCATACCCCAGTACATACCCGTTGATCACCGTTTTTCCGGCCCGCAATACCGGTTCGGGAAGTACCTCCTCCCTCCGGTCCGGTTCCGTCTGCAAGAAACTCGGTACATACACATAAGGCTCTTTCCGGGTCAACTGAACTCCCCAGATGCTCCATCCCTCTTCCTTTTCCAGAAAATCGAGGACATGCACTCCCTGTGGAACCGGAGGAAAGAAAAGACTCATCAGGTGACTTCCCGAATCCCCGATCTGTTCCGGCTCGGTCTTCCCATCCACAGATACGTGCTCCGCCTTCTGCAAGAGCAGTTCCTGAGAAGCCGTCTTCAGTACCGTATTCGACGAAATGACCACAGCCTCCCCCGGATTTCCATACACCATCACATCCACCTGCGTATCCTCCATTCCCTGAACGATCCGCTTGATTTCTATCTTCGAAGTATTCGACGTAATAAAACGAGGCAAATTCACCTCACGCCGGTGATAAGCGTTTGCCTGCAGTAAGATGCAGCACAAAGCGCAAATCGCCAACCAATATTTTTTCCACATATTCCAATTAAAATCTTCAGTTCTTCTGTAATAACGGCTGCAGACGATCCAGCAATTCATTTCCCAGATCTGTCTTTATCCGGATATGTTCCAGGACAGCCATCACGAACGGATTACTTTCAAATGCCCCACGCACCTGTTCAAAATCCTGCTGCTGTTCCGCCTTGTCTCCATCGGCTCCGAATCCGGTCATTGAAGTCAGTGAGAATTCCTTCTTCGCATCCTCATACACCATCCGGTCGAGGCGCACGACGGCTTCCTGCCACTGCGTCACAATGGCCGCAATCTCCCTGGCAGTGATCTTGTCAGGCTCCAGGCCATAGAATTCCAGCATCTTGCCATAAGCCCAGGTCCATTCATACGTATAATAAAGCTTGTGCATCTCCACAAAGCGTGCATGAATCTCTTCCATCGACTTCAAACGGCCCGACTCCACGTCCTCCATCAGACGCTCAATCTCACTCTTCGGAGCAATCAGTCCGGAAATGTCCACCCATTCTCCCGTTCCGACCGGAACATCCGGCAGCAGCCTCTTCCGGATATCCTCATCCGATGCAAACTGCAGGTTCTCCAGGCGCTTGATCACCGAATTTCCCAAGAATTTATGAATCGCCGTCTCATAAAATCCGATTCCCTTGTTCAGGGCCACATTCTTTATCTTCGCACTCTGATAAGAATAGATTTCCGAAGTCTCTCCCGATACCCGGGCCAGATTCTTCAGAATCTCCCTTCCTTTCATCATCTTCTGAATGGTATACGGACTCAGCAGGTTATAATTAATCTGATCCAGACGGTCCGGATCTTTACGCAAATCTCTTTTCGGCCATTTCTGGGCATCACGGATGGTACCCACGCTCCGCAGGTTCACTCCCGGCACCAGATACGTAGTATTCTTATCCTCTATCAGATACGAAAAAGGCAGGTCAGAAGTATCCGGATGTTTCACATGACGTCCCATCACCAGTGAAAAGGCTCCGATACGCGCCGGCCACAGAATATAAGAATCGGAAGTTGTCTTGGCACCGCGCTCCAGCGCTCCCTGATGAATCGGCCCTAATTTATACATGTGGTTGCTCTGGTTCGAACCCGATCCGGCATTCATAAACGAGAACATACCGGCAATCAGCAGGGTCGACTTATGGTGTGTCACCGTAAACGGTCCGGCAAAGATAGCGCACGCCTCTCCGTTCTCTTCCTGGCAATTACTGAAAAACAAGGAATCAGAGGCCGAGTAATTATGCCCCATGTGGCAAGCCTGACCCACGAAACACCGGGTCAGCGTCGTACCGTCTTCGATACGCGAGCCGCTCGAAACAATAAAGTCATCACAGATTACTCCCTGTCCGATATGTACCGGATCGGCCTGATTGCTGTTGATTGAGCCATTTTTCAGACGTCCGGCTCCTTCTATCTCACAATAGTCCCCGATGCACACGTTCTTTATGTATCCGGAATCCACAATCGTCACGTGACTTCCAATCTTTCCGGTTTCCGAAGCCTTCTCCTCCACATAACCGGCAACCAGTTCCTTCAGTTTCCCGATCAGTTGCGGACGATGGCGGTACAGCGCCATGATATAAGCCTGCTGTGCCGACAGACGGTCGTAAATCACCACCTCCCGTCCTCCGGTCTCGTTCAGGACCGAAACTTCCACTCCGTTTCCGAAAGCACTTTTGCGGTCGACCAGGATAATATCCACGTTCTCGATAAAGGTATGGTCCCCGATCTCGTAATTGGCAATGTAATTCTTCACATACTCAATGCAACAATCGTTACCCACCGTTACATTATGCAGCGTCACATACGACAGTCCGGCATGCTTCGCAATTCCCCCCGGAAGATGAAATTCACTTTCAAAAGTTCCCAGGTACACCTTACCCGAGAACCGGGCATGACATACATGATCTGGAGTAAATGCTTCAGCGACCCAAACTTCCGACCAATCTGCAGCAGTACAGGCCTGAGCCTCCAATTGTACGATTTCTTCCGGTCTCAAAGAGCGATAACTTCTTTCCATAAATACCTATTCCGTTTAGTTATATAATATAAAGCCTCCTAACAAACAAAGTGACAGACCTGTGAAGCCAACTGCCATCATTCCGCCACACGATCCGTCACTCTGCCCGATTTGTCCTTTATTCTTCGTACGTCTGATAGAGGAAGTCATTATACGGGTACTTCTGTACATGAAGTTCCTTGACTTTCTTGTAAATGACTTCTCTCAATTCGTCAATATTCAACTTATTCTTTGCCGAGATGAAAATGCAGTTCTCATTCATCTTTGCCATCCAGGTGCTCATCAACTCTTCCAGCGTAATGTTTTCCTTTGTCTTTGGAGTCAGGTCATCGGCGGCTTTTTCCACATAAGTATAAGCATCAATCTTATTGAAAATAATCATGGTCGGCTTTCCGCCCGCTCCCAGGTCGGCGATTGTCTTGTCTACCACCTTGATCTGTTCCTCAAAGTCGGGATGTGAGATATCCACTACATGCAGCAGCAGGTCGGCCTCGCGCACCTCATCCAGTGTCGACTTGAAAGAATCTACCAGGTCGGTAGGCAACTTCCGGATAAATCCGACTGTATCCGACAGCAGGAAAGGCAGGTTGTCGATAATCACCTTGCGCACCGTCGTATCGAGGGTTGCAAACAACTTGTTTTCTGCAAAGACATCACTCTTTGCCATCAGGTTCATCAAGGTCGATTTTCCGACGTTGGTATATCCCACAAGGGCCACACGGATCAGACGGCCGCGGTTCTTGCGCTGCGTACTTTTCTGCGTATCAATCTCTGCCAGACGCTGCTTGAGCAACGACATACGGTTCAAGATGATACGGCGGTCCATTTCCAGCTGCGTTTCACCCGGTCCACGAAGTCCCACCGAACCTTTACCGCCGCCGGCACCGGAACCACCTCCCTGACGTTCCAAGTGTGTCCACAGACGCTGCAGGCGCGGCAACATGTATTTATATTGTGCCTGTTCCACCTGTGTCTTGGCATTTGCGGTCTGCGCACGCATGGCAAAAATATCCAATATCAATGAAGTACGGTCAAGAATCTTCACCTTCAGCTCATTTTCAATGTTACGAATCTGCTTCGCCGAAAGTTCATCATCGAATATCACCATACCGATTTCTGTCTCTTTCTCCTCATTCTGCAGTTCCAGGTATTCCTTTATCTCCTGCAATTTTCCCTTTCCCACATAAGAAACCGAGCTGGGAGTATCCAGTTTTTGTGTAAAACGCTTTACCACCTCCGCTCCGGCAGTCTCTGCAAGAAAAGCCAGTTCATCCAAATATTCATTGGTTTTACGTTCATTCTGAGACTGAGTAATCAATCCCACCAAAACAGCCTTTTCGGTCTGTGCTTCAGATATTACAAATTCTTTCATTCAGTCTGTATACTACATAATTTCTAAACATCGCAAATATACAGAAAAAGCGTGCATCTTATAAAGAGACGCACGCTTTTTTATTGCGGAATCTTAAAATTCCGGCCTAGTTTATGACAAATATATTTTTATTTTAGTCATTCTGCTCGGTAATCGCATCGTTGGCATTCAGTTCCTTATCCGGAATCTGATATATAAACAATTTACTACCGGCTTCTACCGTTTTCGGAGCATTCGGACTATGATTTACCGCATGAGTTCTATCCAGATTTTCTCCACGGCGCTTCATATCCAGCAGTCTTCGTCCTTCGCCCCACATTTCAATACGCTTCTGGATTTTGATTTCCTCCAACAGTTCATTGCCCGACTTAGTACATGTATAATCAGGTACACGAGTCTTCATAATCTCCTCCAGCATTGCCTTTGCCTCTTCTGGCTTATTGTCATTATACAAAGCCTCTGCAGCCAAGAAATACATTTCACCCGTTCTCAGGAAAATATAGTCAGAACTGAAGGGATCTCCTTTACCCAAAGAGCCTACATCTACAAATTTATGCTGAACATACTGCTGTACCTTGTAATGTGGGTCACTGGTTTCCTTGATTTCAATACCAAACCATCCTTTACGGATGTCATTGGCGGCAATCTTGTCATATAAATCGCTGGCAATCATTTTATAGCTCTTCAACGCTCCACCATATCCCGTAGCAAATGGATCCATATGACTCATAAATGAAGCATAGAAAGTATTGGTTTCCGCATTGATATCTGCTCCCCAGAGAACCTCGCTCAGTCCGAGGTCATTGAATCCAGACAAAAGTTCATCTTTGCTCATCAGTTTTCCACCTTCGATGGCCAATTTTGCATACTTGGCAACTTCTGCCCACTGATCTTTATGATCATTTACAAAAGACAAGACATTGGCATAAATAGCTGCAGCAGCATATTCATTCAATTCACTCTTGCTGGAAATACCTTTCCCTTTCAAGAGATTATATCCCTTGTCAATATCCGAGAGAATCTGAGTATAGACTTCGCCTACAGGCACTCGTTCAGGACGTGTAAATGCTTCTGTATAAATAGGAATACCTGGTTTTTCCTTGTTCCACTGATAAGGCTGCTGATACAAGTTTATCAACCAGAAATAGCAATAAGCTCTAACTGTATAGCTCTGTCCCAACATCTTTTGCACATTCTCTGCGCTCTGGTCTTCCAATGTAGAAAGTTTGGCAATTACCTCATTGGCACCACTGATAACCGCATAAAGTTCCTGCCAGCAAGTGGTAGGCCGACGGTATGATGAGCCTCTGTTATCCAGAAAATAGTCGTATACAAAGAAATTCTGAGTCATATAAGCCATATCATCTCCCATCATATCGGTAGCCAACTCAAATGCCTTCAAACCAAAGTCATCATGACTAGCCCGAGCTTCCGGAGCGAACAAGTTTTTATAATAACCAGTAATATATCCTTTTATTGCATCCGGATTTCTTTCAATAGCATCCTGAACTTGCTCTTCCGAAGCATTTTCAGAAGGAAGTTTGTTCAAGAAATCATCGCCGCATGACGCAAATAAAAACGGAGCGGCTAACCACAATATATATTTTGAATATTTCATAAATTTCCTGTTTTTATTAGAAGTTGATATTTACACCAAATGAAATAGCACGGATTGCAGAATAGTTCGCTGCAGAATATCCATATTCATACTGGCGCGGATCCAATCCTTTTCTCTTTGAGAACATAGCGACATTATCTGCCGAAACATAAATACGAGCAGAATTAGCCTGAATAGCCTTCATCCATTTATTCGGGAATGTGTAACCCAATGAGATGTTGCGGATATTGAAATAGGAAGCATCTATCAAGAAACGAGAAGACTGCTGATTGGCATTTTGTGAACCGTCCATAATAGGCACATCCGTATATTTGTTTTCAGGAGTCCAGGCATTGAGAATGTCATTGTGCCAGTTAGATCCAATGTTACTTCCTGCATGCATAAAGTTAGCATACATTGAGTCGTACAACTGTCCGCCAATCTGGAAGTTCGTACCGATTGAGAAGTCAAAGTTCTTATATGAGAAGTCCATGCTCAGTCCACCTTGGAAATCTGGAAGAGTAGAGCCCAAATCATACTTGGAAGCCTTTGAATAATCTTCAGTTACCGTACGTCCTATCACATTGCCTTTCTCATCTTTTTCGTCCATATACCATTGTGCAGCACCTGTTTCTGGATTTACCCCGGCATACTCATAAGTATACAAGTCATAAATTGAACCACCTTCTGTCAAGCGGAACAAAGAAGCTGTACCATGAATAATACCATCTTTTCTCTTTTCTTCCGGCAGACTGATAATTTTATTTCTGTAATGAGTACCATTAAAAGAAATCACCCATTCAAAATCTTCTGTCCGTACCGGAGTTCCAGTCACAGTGAATTCAATACCCTGATTCTTCATATCCAGCAGATTCATTGGAATATACGAAATACCTGAAGAAATCGGATAAGGCATATTGTACAACATGTCAGAAGTATTCTTCAAGAAGTATTCCATATCAAACTTCAAGCGATGGTCAAAGAAGGCAGACTCGATACCAACGTTCAAGTTCTTACTCTTTTCCCAAGTCAGGTCTTTGTTGCCACGATAAACTTCTACTACAGAGAAATCACCGTTATTATTAGATATTTTATACTGCTTCAAGTAAGGCTGGTATACAGGATTTTTAGCTTCATCCAAAATACCGTCATTACCCTGAGTACCAAAACTAGCCTTTACTTTAAGGTCATTCAGCCACTCCACATCTTTCAGCCATTCTTCCTGTGTCATTCTCCATGAACCACCAACAGACCAGAATGTACCTCTACGATTATCCGGATGGAATTTTGAAGAAGAGTCTGTACGCAAACTTGCAGAGAAATAATATTTGTCATCATAGTCATAATTCAGACGGCCAAAGAAACTTTCAATACTGTGTTCCTGGGTATATGACTCCATATCACTCATTGTAATTGCATTGTTGAACTCCGGATTACCAACGGTATAGAAATTATATTTATGAGTATACTGATAGCTGGTAATATAGAGGTAAGATTCATGTCCGACCATTACGTCGAATGAGTGCTTGCCCAATGAATTTGCATAGCTGGCAATCTGATTGGCAGTAAACGACTGAGAACGAATATTGTACTTATAAGTACGACCGTTTACTTTAGCGGCATCACCGTAAAGCTGGTTCATATGGTCTGTACGTACCTGATTAATCAAGTCGTAACCAATATTGGCACTCAGTTTAAAGCCTTTGAACAAATTCAGGTTCACAGAACCACGGCCCGAGAAATTATCATTTAATGTACGGTGTACATCCAAGTCGGAATTTGCGGCCACATTCTGATTAGCAAAACCACCTAAACGTGTACTGTAAGTACCGTCACCAAAATCATATATCGGTTGTCCTGCTTCATCAAAAATTTGCACACCGTTAGCATCGTATGCATATACCGGATAGATTGGAGCAATCTGCTGAGTAAACATAAATGCATTCGAGAAATTACTCAGAGAAGCCCCTTCAGCCTGTCCTGCGTTTTTCTCACTTCTGGCATAAGACAGGTTTCCGCTTAAATCAATGTATTTATTGACTGTATGAGTAATATTGGCACGAGCCGAAAAACGGTCAAAGTTTGTATTGCGCAAAATACCTTCGTCTTTCAAATATCCTAAAGAGAGGAAATGAGTGCTTTTTGAACTACCACCCTGTACACTGACATTATATTCCTGACGTGTACCATTGTGCAAGGCTTCTTTAGCCCAGTCGTCATTGTGTTTCAAGGGAGCACTTGAAACCACACCATCAGGTGTTACCATTGCATTGTTGGCTACCCCTACAAACGGGTTGTAACCAATCTTATTGATCAAGTCTTCCGAGGCCTTTGCACCATCACCCAACTGGTTCTTTCCTACTACCCAAGCAGTCTGCACATAGGCTCTCTGGTCCTTCATAATATCATATTCAGGAATAGCACGTGTATTAACACCCCAACGGGCTTCCACACTTACACGACTTTTATCGGCCGAACCTTTTTTAGTTGTAATCATTACCACACCATTTGCAGCACGAGAACCGTAAAGGGCAGCAGAAGCCGCATCCTTCAAAATTGACATGCTTTCAATATCCGATGGGTTCAACGCATTTACAGCATCTTCTTCATATGGCATACCATCTACGATATAAAGAGGAGCAGAAGAAGCACTGAAAGATCCTATACCACGGATACGGATTTTTGAGTTTTCACCAGGCTGACCACTAGTAGATATCACCTGTACACCTGCGGCAGCACCTTCAAGCGCTTTGGAAACAGAAGAGACTTGTAACTTAGCGATATTTTCACCACTGACTGCGGCAGCCGAACCTGTGAAGGATGATTTTTTAGCTGTACCGTATGCTACAACCATCACTTCATCAAGCTGCTCAGAATCAGATTTCAGAGCAATCTTTACCACCGGTTTGATAGCCACTTCCTGGCTCTGCAATCCGATGAATGAAACCACCAAAGTCTTGGCGGAACTTCTCATACAAACAATTCCGTTGATTTACAGATGATTATCATTCTTAACGGAAAAGTTTAAAATCTCCCTCTATCACGCCTCCAGATAGTCTGTCCTACATTGAGGACCTCCGATTTTCTACCCGAAATCACTCCGAAACATACCTCATTCTCCCATTTCCATAAAAACAAAAGAGACCGCACTCAAACAAGTGCAGTCTCTTTTTCAGACCATTTATACTGTCAGATCTTACTCGTGTGTTTTCCCAAAAAATCAGATTTTATTAGCGAGTACCATTGGCCCACCATACATTTTCAGTGAACACGTATTGTCCGTTACCGTATGCACTCTGTACATTCGGATTTGCACTGACTTCGTCACTTCCGTATGGGGCACGCAACGGGAATTTGTTTTCGTTCTGGAATCCGTAGAAAGTCTTCAGGTCTTTTCCTTCTGCCATCAGACGACGTACATCGTTGTAGCATTCTGTAGTTTCACCATTCGATCCCCACATTGCAATGTACTTCTGAATCATGGTTTCCTTCAACGGGTCAGCATCAAACAGTGCTGCGATTTCTGTATCGAAGTATTCTTTTGCCTCTTCTTCTGTCAGTGCAGCTACGTCATTGGCAGTAATCGGATAACTTGTCTGCTTCAATCCTGAAGCCACATTTTTCTCCATATTCATCAATCCGGCTACTACCGCATCCTTCAAGACTGATTTAGCCTCATCCAGACGTTCCAGACGTACCAGGGCTTCTGCTTTCAGGAAGAGCAGTTCATGGTAGCTCTGCAGATAAGTAGGAGCATCGCTGGCAAATCCGAAGATAGAAGTCACGTACTTACGCTGGTCCTGATCCGGTTTACCGTTAGGAGCCAACAGCTGTTTTGATTCGTCCAGATCCTTGATCTGTGTGCCTTTGCTGTTGTTGTCGAGGGCAGTGACATACACACGCTGCAAGCGCGGGTCCTTGCGGGCAACCAGTTTATCATACATACTCTTGCTGGCAGCCATGTATTCGCGGCTGTCGAAGAAGTCATAGCACGGGTTGCGGTTGGTCATTCCATCGTAGATGGTAAAGGCAGCCTGTTCGTCTGTCGACTGAGCCGCTTTGCTGATACAGTCCAGAATTGTTTCCAGGGTAGCTTCTTTATCAGTTGCTTTGTTCAGCGTATGCATCAGGTAGCGGGCTTTCAGTCCATAAGCCAGTTTCAGCCATTTGTTAGCAGCGGTACTTCCTCCACCGAACAGAATATCCTGTGCTCCCGGACCTCCGGTAGCGTGTTCGTCTCCACGTGGAAGATCATCGATGGCCGCATTCAGGTAGTCCATGATTGCATTGTAGATGCTTTCCTGCTTGTCCAGTTCCGGAGTCATGGACTGAGGCTTACCGTTATCCAGGTTCGGCAGAGCTGCCTGACTGAACGGTGCATCACCGAATGCGTCGGTAATCAGAGCGGCATTGATGGCAGCCAGCACTTCTCCCATTCCTTTTGTAGTGTAATTACCCGACTGTGCACCGCCTTCTGCGCATCGGTCAATAATGATACGGGCATTCTTAAGCGTGCTGTACAAGTTGGTCCATACGTTATTATAGGTAGTAGACGAGTACACTTCTGTGGTACGGGTCTCTGCATTCCACAACTGGTTGAAAACTCCGACTTCCTGTTCGATGTATGAAGAAAAATAATGGTTGAAATCTCCTCCCACGTTACTGAACGCTGTTGCTGTAATCGCATCGGTCAGTATAAACTTGGCATCCACCTGATGAGGGTTATCACGGTCGGTGTTTATTTTGTCCATTTTATCCTCGGAACAAGACATCATTGTACCTGCCACCAGAGCCATAGACAAATAAAAACGGATATTTTTAAATGTATATTTCATAATGAATCTGCTTAAAATTTAAATGTTAAACCAAAACCATAGCTTGATGTACCCGGCATAGAGAATCTTTCAAATGCTCCGGCCATGTTGTTGTTACCCAGGGTAGCTTCCGGATCCAAACCTGGCAGCTGTGACCAGATCAGGATGTTGCGGGCAAACACATTGGCTGTGATGTGCAGGAATTTCTTGTCTACAATCGGATAGCTCAATGCAATTTCACGCAACTTGATGAATGAGTTGTCGTATACAGAAGCTTCATCGATTGAGTTCAGAGCATTGAAGTAATCGAATGCATTCTCACCCTTGATCATGATGTCGTTCGGAGAGTAAGAACCGTCTGCATTCTGTTTTACGGCCGGCAGTTCGAACAGGAATTCTTCCTGCTTGCGGTAATCAGCTGAGCGCTGTGTCACACCGTAGTAGTCGAGTACCCCCATTGTACCGCAATACATCTGTCCACCCTGCTTCCAGTCGAACACTGCCGACAGACGGAACTTGAACAGTTCGATGCTTGTATTAAATCCTAAGCGGAAGTCCGGAGAAATCTTTCCGATCACCTGCGGCTCACCAGCCATCGGCATACCGTTCTCATCTACGACGATATCACCGTTTTCATTGCGCAGGTATCCTGTACCATAGATAACCGGGAACTTGTCGCCGATGCTGGCACGTACCTGAGGAGTTACGAATCCACCCAACATGATGCTGTTTACACCGTCAGCCAGTTCATCTACGTAGTTGTCAATCTTAGAGAAGTTGAATCCGAAATCCCAGTAAAAGTTCTTCTTGTCAATCGGCTTCACTGTCAGTGACAATTCGTGTGCGTTAGTATGGATGGCACCTCCGTTGGTGATCATTTCGCTGTAACCGGTAGATGGAGACAATGGCACAGGGAAAATCTGGTCTTTTACATTCTGACGTGAATAAGTATAGTTCAATGAGATCAGGCCGTGCCAGAAAGCAAGATCCAGACCAAGTTCATACGATTTAGTGTTCTGAGGTTTCAGGTTCGGGTCATAAATTCTGTAATAAGGAATGTATGAAGTAACCGAACCGAACGGATACTGGATAGGAGTTCCGGCAGAGAAACCGCCACCGTAACCCGGCACTGCATAGAAGTTTTCAATGTATTCTCCAGCCATACCTACTTCTGCATACGAACCACGTACCTTACCGAAGGTCAGGACTGAGTTGTCTTTCAGGAAAGGAAGTTCTGTAAAGATCCATCCCAAAGATACTGACGGATAAGTAAACGAACGGTTGCCGCGCGGCATTGAAGACACAATATCATTACGCACTGTAGCGTTGAAGTACAACATGCTCTTCCATGACAGAGACAAGTTGGCAAAGTTTCCGACCGTACGCTTTTTAGTCGTACTCTGGTTAGACTGGAAAGAAGTCGCATTTCCGATATGGTTCCATCCCGGGAAGTTGAAGTTATATCCTTCTGCAGTCGTCACACGTGTTGCCTTGTCTACCCATTCATTACCGTAGATAAGGTTGAAGTTAAAGTTGCTGTTCACCTGCCAGTCGTAAGTAACTGTCAGCAAAGAGTTCATTTCAGTGATGGTATACGAATCCTGTCTTGAATATCCTGTCGGATAGCTTGAGTCACCGTATCCGTAGTTATCTGAATAGATTGTGTTGTAAGCATCCACACCCAACTGATATTTTGCAGTAAGGTTATGGTTTTCTGTTCCGAAATTCGTATGATACTGTGCATACGCATTTCCGAAGAAGCGCTGTGAGCGTTCTTCGAACGAGTTGTTCTCAGTAGCCCAGTAAGCGTTGTTGAAAGTAGACGAACGATAGTTGTTCTGAGTATACGGGTCGCCTTCAATGTGTGAAGGAATACCGTTGAAGTCGTAGCTTGAAGGTGCACCATAGATAGTAGCTACCACACCTTCGTTACCGGCACTCTGTTTCTGAATCTTAGAAGTGATGAAGTTACCGCTGAAACCAGTGCTCCAGTTCTCGCTCAAGTTGGCAGTTGCATTCAGTTTGGCATTGTATCTGTCCATACCGGTATTCGGGATGATACCTTCCGAATTGCTGTTACCCAAAGAGAATGAATAATAACCTTTGTCGAATGCCTGAGCCACGTTCACGTTGTTGCTCCAGGAAACTCCAGTATTGAAGAATTCCTTGGCATTGTCATAAGCCTGAGGCACTGCCCATGGGTCCAGTCCCGCAGCTGCACGCTGAGGCACATAATACATACCTTCGTGCTTACCGTATTTCTGAGTATATTCATTGTCGGTATTACCACCATAAGTAAGGTCGTTTGCCAGGTCAGAGATCAGCGGTCCCCATGCAGTAGAAGCGTAAGGTGAATACACACCGTCCACACCCTGTGCGAATTCTTTCTGGAAATCCGGCAAAGTAGAAACCTTTTCGAATGACAGGTTCGTATTCAATGTCACTGTCGGTTTGCCTTTAGAAGCTCCCTTTCCACTCTTTGTCGTAATGACAATCACACCGTTCGAAGCTCTCATACCATACAGTGCCGAAGCAGCCTGTCCTTTCAGAATGTTGATGCTTTCAATGTCGTTCGGGTCGATATCCACCGCACGGTTGGCAAAGTCGGCACCAGCCACACTACCGGTGTTACGGCTGTCTGTATCAATATCTGAAGCAGAAGAAATAGGCATACCGTCGATTACATACAACGGAGTATTGTCACCGGTAAACGAACGTACACCACGGATGACAATCTGTGAAGAGGCTCCAGGCATACCTGATGACGGAGTAATGTCGACACCCGATACCTTACCCTGAAGTGCTGATGACAAACTGGAGCTGGCAGCCTGAGTCAGCTGGTCTCCTTTCAAATCCTGTACGGCATAAGCCAATGCTTTTTTCTCTTTCGAGATACCCATTGCAGTGACAACTACCTCATCCAAGGCCTGAGCGTCTGATTTCAGGACTACCTTGACTACCGGCTGCACAGGAACTTCCTGAGACTGCAGACCGATGAAAGAAACCACCAGTGTCTTGGCGTTTTCCGGTACATTCGAAATGGTAAAATTACCATCGATGTCTGTCACTGTACCAACCGAGGTACCTTTCACTAATACCGAAGCTCCGACTACCGGGAATCCGTCTTCTTCCGACATTACCGTACCGGTAATCTTAGTCGTCTGAGCATACATCATGCCTATTCCTATGAATATAAAAAGGCATGACAACCACATTCTTTTTACCATAATTCTCTCTTTAAAATTTACTCTATTAACTTATTTTTCGAAATTAGGCGCAAAAGTATAAAACTGAATTTAACCGACAAATGTCTAGCAAATACATCTATTTTGTATCAAATAGATATTTTAAAAGAATGTTTACAAACAATTTTTGGCAAATGTTTGAGAATTAGAAGATAAAAAGAAACGGGTAATATTTATGCGTTTTTCTATCACAAATTGAGGCCGATGCCTACTAACATTTATTAACAATAATTTTTCTCAAAATGAATAAATATCTCTAAAAAATACAATAAGTCTTTCCTGATTTACTATGTAATTCATACAATAGAAAAGAAATAAAATATATAGTGTAAGAAAAACGCCCGGTTTAGTTTTAAACTAAAAGATAAATTGGAAAAATTCAACAGGACGGAAAGAAAATACGAAATCCGTCCATATGATAACCGGAGCGAAAGAATGCAGGAATGTGGCATGCATCAGACACCGCACTGCAATAAAAAACAAAGGGCCGAAGCCATCGGCTCCAGCCCCTGCTGTTCAAAAATCCTCCCGATCAATATCCGGCATTCTGTTTGACAGAGCCTTTGGTTACATTGATTTCAGCCTGAGGTATCGGCAATATGGTACGGTAATCGTTCCAGTTGACTTCACCCACAGTGGCATGTGTTACTGATTTGCGGTTGCGCCACATGTCCCATGCCATATGACCTTCCCCGTTGAGTTCCAGACGGCGTTCTTTCAGAATATCCTCCAAGGTCACGGAAGCAACCTCTGAATAGCCTGAAATCCGCTCTTTCCGCAAATCGTTGATGTATTTGGCTGCATCTCCCGATGTCTTCAGTGCGGCTTCTGCAGCAATAAGGTAGACTTCAGACAGACGAATCACCTTAGGATTGTTCACATAGATTTCCCCGTTCAGTCCCGGATATTTCTGTGTATAGAATCCGTCGTTGTCGGTACCGTCTACTTCATGGGCGATCAACTGCTTGCGTACATCTCCTTCCGGCTGTTCATCCATCAGGGCCTTGAATGAGGTACCGATACCGGCTTCGGCATAGCCTACGGCATGCGTGTAGAAGCCTAACGAATTGCGCTGGGCATTGTACTGGGAAGAAATGGCAAACTCAAAGATGTTTTCTGAAGGAGAAAAGGCCTGCGACCATACATTCAGGTAATCTCCCAGTTTATACAATGTGTAAGGTCCTTCTTCTATCACCTTCCGGGCATCTGCCAGCGCCAGGGCATTATGGTCGGTACCGTCCGCCTTGTCAAGATACAGATGTACCCGGGCACGCAGGGCCAGTGCTCCCCAATAATTAATGTGACCCGAAGTCTTGTCCTTGGAATTTTCCAGTTTCGTCAATGCCGTCTGCAGGTCTTCCAGAATGGTCTTATAAGTATCTGCCAGTGAGGCACGCACTCCGGCATAGTCGGCAGGAAAACTCTGTTTGGCCAGTACGATACCCATTTCCGTATTCAGGTCGGTCGCAGTAGTCGGCAGTTTGGCGTACAAGCGTGCCAGGTCGAAGTGGAACAAGGCACGCAGGGCATACAATTCTCCCAACTGTGCTTCCACATCCTCTCCCGTCAGTCCGGCTTCCTGTGTCTGTTCCAGCACCTTGTTGATTCGTGCCAGCGACTGGTAAAAAGCGAAATAGAAAGTTTCCGGTGCCTGGCTGGTGGGAGATGCCAGGTATTTGGAAACATCGGTAAACTGGTTGTTTTTTCCGATACACATATAATCGGCCCCTCTCAAGTCGGCATACAGCGTAAAATCTCCGGCATAAATACCTCTTGAAGAGGTTACCGTATTAGCTGTCCAGGTCTGGCTTTCATAAACTCCATTGACGGCATTCACCAGATCCGTATAGGAAGCGATGGCAGAGGATGACTCCCAGGAGTCTGCCGGTTCTTTTTCCAGGATATTGCAAGAAGCAACTGTGGCCGCCAGCATCAGTGTGGCTATATATCTTAATTTCATATTTTCGTCTTATTTTAATGTTACAATTCAATGTTAACTCCAAACACAAAGCTCTTCAACTGAGGGGTGTCCACCTGGCGGTAACCGTTGATCGCTACGTCGGGATCGATGTTTTTGGTCTTTGCCCAAATCAGCCACGGATTGTTGGCGCGGAAGTACACTCTTAAGCGCTGCATGTACTTCTTGGCTATCGGCACATTGTATCCCAAAGTCAACTCACGCAAACGGATGTTGTCGGTCGATTTCACCTGACGGCTGGAGAAGCGGTCGGCTCTGTAAGGGTTTCCGTAAATCGGTTTCGGATTGTCTACCACATCGCCCGGCTTGGTCCAATAGTTACCGGCTACGTCGGAATCCGGCATGGTACTTCCCAGGCGGAATCCGTCATTGTGGGTAAAGTATCCCGGATAATCAAACAGGTCACCTCCGAACTGGTAGGTAATCAGGAACGACAGGTCGAAATCCTTGTAGGTAAATGTATTGGTCAGACCTCCCATTACATCGGGCAATGCCTTTCCTACCACGCCCCATCCGGCTTTCGTATAATCCGTAGTGGCACCTTTTGAGTGGTCAGCAGGGTCGATCCAGAACTCACCGAGCCCCGTGTCCGGATTTACTCCCTTCCATTCCGGCAGGTAGAATGTATACATCGATTCGCCTTCACGGTGGATATACATCTGTCCGTCTCCGTATTGGATATCTTTTCCGTCCGGCAATTTTTCCACCACAGCCTGTTGATAAGTCAGGTTGAAGTTGGTTGTCCAACTGAAGTTCTTGGTCTGGATGTTCTGAGAATTCAATTCAATTTCCACACCGTCATTCTTGAGTTCACCCAAGTTGTCCCAGCGGTTTTTGAATCCGGTAACATAAGAATTCGGCACCTGGAAAAGCAGGTCGGTCGTTTTCTTCAGGTAGTATTCCACGCCCAGTGTCACACGTCCGAACATGTTCCATTCCAGTCCCACGTTCAGGTTCTTGGAACGCTCCCAGGTCAGCTCATCGTTAGGCAACTGATACCAGTAAATGGAAGGTGCCCCGTTGTATCCCGAACCGGCATACAGGTCCTTGTATCCATAATAGTCGGTAGGAAGATTACCGTTTGTACCGAAAGAAGCCTTCAGTTTGAAGTCGGTAAACAGCGGCATGTCTTCCAGGAAGCCTTCCTTGCTCAGACGCCACGCACCCGATACCGACCAGAAGTTTGCCCAACGGTCTTTCGGACTCAAACGTGAAGAACCGTCCCGACGGAAACTGGCCGACAGATAATATTTGTCGTCAAAGTTATAGTTTACATTTCCAAAGTAAGAAAGCATCCCCGAACCATAAGTCGCACTTGAGGCTGCATCCGGCTGCCCGTTCACCAGTTCCGGCAAGTGATTGGAATATTTCTTTGCTACCGTTACAATCTGCAGCAGGTTCTGGTCTTCTGCCTCAAAACCGACCATGGCAGTCAGGTTATGCATGTCATTGAACGTATCCATGTATGTCAATGTATTCGATGTGGTCAGAGTTGAATTCTGGAACGTATAACGAGAACCCATTCCTCCTACTGAAGAACCGTTTACTCCGTCCTTGTCCCAATATTCAAAATGCTTGTTGTCGATATAGTCATAACCGAATACCGACTTAAAGAAAATCTTGTCCAGGAAATGCAGGCTCAGTTCGGCATTGGTCAGGCTGCGGAACATCTTGCTCTGAATCCAGTCGGCCTTTGAATTGCCTTCGTCCTTGCTTCCCAGCATCAGGTGCGGGTTCGTGATTTTTCCGAAACTAACATTCTCGTTGTACGAACCGTCTTCGTTGTAAACCGGAGCTGTCGGGTCGAGTGCCAGCAGAATACCGAGCGGAGAAGAAGTACCCAGTCCCTGTGCCTGGCTATTCTGGTCACGGAATCCGTTCTGCTTGGTAGATGCCACCATCTGCTTCACCGAGAAATCGGCCCAGTTGTTGATTTTCTGGTCCACATTGATACGGCCTGACACACGCTGGAAATCACTTCCCAGTACAATACCCTCACTCTTGTTGTAACCCAGGCCGGCATAGAACTTCGTATGCTGATTACCTCCGTTCAGCGAAATCTGGTGATTCTGGGTAATTGCCGTACGATAGATTTCATCCTTCCATTTGGTATCCGTCTTTCCAGAAGGATCTTTTACAAAGCTGTACAGGTCACCGGCTTCCTCCACCTTGCGGTAAGCCTCGTCTTTGCTCGTCACTCCCTCGTATTCCATGTAATAATTGGCCAGTGACTCCCGGGCATAACTGATATAGTCGGAGGCTCCCATGGTATTGTATTGGTCTACGGCCATCTTGTTCCAGCCGATTTCCCCGTTGTACGATACCCGAGTCTTTCCCTCCTTACCGCTCTTTGTGGTAATGATGACTACACCGTTTGCCGCACGTGACCCATACAAAGAGGCAGCGGCTGCGTCTTTCAATACAGTCATTGACTCAATGTCGTCAGGATTCAGCGTACTGAGGACACTCTGCGACTTGCCGTAGTAATTCATGTCGTCATCGGCTTTCATGACTACTCCGTCGATTACATACAGCGGCGACTTTGAACCGTTGATGGAGCCAACGCCACGGATGTTCATTTCTCCCATAGAACCCGGATCTCCTGTAGCGGAAGCCACACGGACACCGGCCATTTTTCCGGAAAAAGCTTTATCGAGTGATTCTCGTGAACCCGAAGTGATCTGTTCTGATTTGATTGAGGTGGCCGAACCGGTAAACGATGACTTCTTGGCAGTACCGTATGCTACGACCATTACTTCATCCAGCTGTTCCGAATCGGATTTCAACATTATTTTTACTACCGGCTTGATGTCTACTTCTTGACTCTGCAGTCCGATAAATGAAATCACAAGAGTCTTGGCGGAACTAATGATATTTATTAAATGGTTTATTATCAATATATTAACCAAAATCATAATTCCTGTTTAAATTGAAGAAACCTTTCCCCTGACAGTCTCAGAAAAGGGACAGACAAAAAACTTTCTACCGATATACCCCTGAACGGATAGAAGAACCGATGCAGCCACCTTATTGAAGTTTTTTTATTTCTTCTTGAAGAAAAGTGCATCGTCCCGTTAAAGAGTAGTGAAAAACTGGCGACGTTTTCAAAAAAGATCGCCAGCTTTTCCTGTTTCATCGCCAGCTTTCCCGGTAACTTTCAATATGCATTCACTTACGTTTAAGCAAAGAAAAATTTTACGCCGAATAATTTCTGCATCAATGCCATATATAAAGAAAAACAATTTGTTTTCTAATGCAAAAGATTAACTTTGTAAGAAAATTGGTTGACTTTGTCGGTACAGTAAGGTTTATGTAAGAGAATTTCTCAATGGGGGATAACTCATCAACCGACACCTTATTATATAATATACACCTTATTAAAATATACCTTTGCATATCATAAACCCTAAATAAAATTCATTAATTATGAAAAAACAGTTTTATTGGCTATTCTTATTTTTTACTCTTTTTACCCTTTCAAGCCTGCAGGCCGGTGAAAGGAAAAATGACCACAGAAATGAACCGTCGGTTTTGACCGGAGCACAAGAACGTGTGTTATGGGTTAAGTACCTTTGGAAAATTTCATATCCGGTAATTCACAATCTGGCTGAAGGAACCTTGCGGCAGAATATGCCCGTAGAACTTTCGCCCACTTATGAACTGGATGCAGAAAAGGTGACTTACCTGGAAGCCGTAGGACGTACCCTGGCAGGAGTTGCTCCCTGGCTGGCCTTGCCGGATGACGATACGGAAGAAGGGAAACTGCGCAAGCAGTTGCGTGAGGAAGTGCTGAAAGGACTGAAAAACGCAGTAGATCCTGCCTCCCCCGACCGGCTGAACTTTACAGAGCATGCACAACCCATTGTCGATGCCGCTTATTTGGTACATGCCTTTTTACGGGCTCCCGAAGCCTTGTGGGCTCCTCTCGATGACACGACCCAAAAACGTTATATTGAAGTCTTTAAGGTACTGCGCGACAGAACCGGGGCTTACAATAACTGGCTGTTGTTTACCGGGCTGACAGAAGCCTTCCTGCTTCAGCAAGGAGAAAAACCGGATCCGTTCCGTATCAGAATTGCCAAAAACAAGGTCAAGGAATGGTATGTCGGCGATGGATGGTATAGCGACGGCAGCAAATTCAGCATGGACTATTACAATGCCTACGTAATGCACCCCATGATGGTGGAGATGCTTGAGACATTGCTTCCTTCCGGTCAGGCTTCACAGGAAGAATATCAGGAAGCCTTGAAAAGGATGATCAGACATGCCGAGTATTCGGAACGTATTATCAGCCCTGAAGGTCATTACCCGGCCTTCGGACGTTCGGTGACCTACCGTACGGCAGCCTTCCAGTCTCTGGCAGATGTGGCCCTGCGCGAAAAGTTGCCTGCATATATCTTACCGGCACAAGTAAGGGAAGCTCTTACGGCAGTGCATCGTAACATGTACGAAGGCAACCAGAATTTTGATAAGAACGGATGGCTGGTACTTGGATTCAATGGTCACCAGCCGGAGTGTGCGGACGTATACACTTCTACGGGCAGTCTGTATATGGCCACATTGAGTTTCTTGCCATTGGGCCTGCCGGCAGACAATCCTTTCTGGACAGATCCGGCTGCCGACTGGACCACCAAAAAGGCATGGAGCGGACAGACGTTGCGCAAAGACTATAAGGTAGAGTATTGAACCGGTCTGCCTTGTCCGCTGTCAGCGGTACATATTCCGCGGAGATAACGGTTTATACCGGAACTGATGATGCCTGGCTTACGTCACTTTTGAGACGCGTAAGTCAGGCATCCTGATAAAATGGCCTGATAAAATCACCGGATGGAAAGCCGGCCGTCCTCCTCCTCCTTCTGCTTTTTCATTTCGCCGCACACTTTTTCAAGTCCTTTATGATGGTATCCGGCAGAATTTCACTGTAAATTTCTGTCGTTTTCACACTGCGGTGTCCTAACAGTTTTTGTACCGTAGTAATGGGAGCTCCCTGGTAAATCAGCAAGGTAGCATTGGTATGACGGGCCGTGTGAAAAGAAAAGTGCTTCTTCAATCCGCAAAGCTTGCCTATCCGAATAAGATCCTTGTTGATGCTCGAATTAGGCTTCAGACAGAAAAATGCATCCTCATAACGATACTTTTTTAAAATTCTCATTGCTTTTCCTTGGAACAGAAGGTACAAGGGAATTTGTACCTTCACTCCAGTTTTCTGGGAAGTAAAAATGAGCCACGGCTGTCCGGAAGAGACAGTCACAATGTTTTGCGAAGTGATACGGATAAAGTCAGAATAGCGCAATCCGGTATAGCAGCAGAACAAAAAGGCATCCAAAGAATGCTGCAGCGTCTTCTCTTTTCCCGAGAAAACATGCTCTTCCAATATTTTCACTTCCTGAGGAAGAAGATAGCGGTGATGGCTTTTGGCATTTTTTATTTTGTAAAACTGAAAGGGAGAATCTTCTGCCGGTATCAATCCCTGTCGGATACACTCGTTGACTAAGGTTCTAAGGTGTCGCATGTGTTTTCCAATCGTATTAGTGCAGTAGTTTTTCTTGAGCAGAAAACCCTCGAACTGCTGCAGCAAGGCATAATCCATCTCTTTAAAATCAATCCGCCGCCGGAACTCCAAAAGCAGGTTGAGCGTCGTATTCAAGTTCTGTTTGGTGCTCTGTTTCCTCTGTGAATTTTCTACCCATTTTCTACCGAATGTAATCAGATCTCTGAAAACGCAGGGCTTTCCGTGCTCCTCTTTCAGCAAATCCAGTGAAATCGGAAATCCTTTCTTCCAACATTCCAGCTCTCTCAACTGGAGCTTCAGCACGAACTTCCCTAACATTCTGTTCAGCAATTCGGCTTGCGGGTGACATATGATGATTCGTTTCTTATTATCCCATTGATAAGGAAACACATAAATATGCGTTGAAAAATAGTTCTTATGCCCTGAGAGGTATGCCTCTGTCTGTATAAGTGCTTTTCCTTCTTTATTCAGTTTCCCTTTTCGGTTGTAAATTAAACGATAACTTATTTTCTTCATAATTCTCTTTTTAAAAATATAATTCAGTATAATGGGGTTTACTGCTAAAAAGAAATAGTTAAATGACAGTTCTATAACAAAATGTATATTTAAAAAGATTTTCCTAATAGTTCAATGGAAAAAGGCTGATTATGCTTTCAATATGATAAAAGATATAAATATCTGCTTCCCTTTTTTGAATAAAAATCCGGAAAAAAGATGTTTTTCTTCACGTTTTACACAGATAATCTTATTGTCTCATGGTTTTAAGGCCGGTTTAAATACATATTGTTAATATCTGTCCTATAATGGAAAAATAAATGTTATCCTGAATAGGTAATTTCATTTTTTTTGTTTATTTTGCATAATGGCAGACTGCAGGAATATCTATTATTTTGTCATTTTTATGCCTATTCTAAAAACAGAAGTGTTAAAAAGACGGGCAAAGAGTGATTTTTATACGAAAAAGATATAATATATTTATTTATTTGTTTATTTTTGCATTCCGAAATAAAGTGAAAGTATTTTATTTTAGTTAAACATTAAGAGAGATTTTTTATGAAAAGAAAATTGATGCTTTTTATGACCTTCCTTGTAATAGGTATAGGTCTGGTGAACGCGCAAATTTCAAAAGTAACCGGTACGGTAACTTCTGAAGAAGACGGTTTGCCTGTTGTGGGGGCGTCTGTATTGGTAAAAGGTACCACTGTAGGTACAGTTACTGACATAGACGGAAACTTTACTATTAACAACGTTCCAAGTTCCGCCAAGACTTTGGTGGTTTCATTCATCGGATTGCAGAGCCAGGAAGTGGCTATCAAACCGGTGGTAAAGATTGCTCTGAAATCTGATTCTGAGGTATTGGATGAAGTAATGGTAGTCGCTTTCGGAACCGCCAAAAAGTCGGCATTTACAGGTTCTGCTGCCGTAGTAGACAGTAAAGAACTGGCTAAACGCATCACAACCAATGTATCGGATGCATTGGTCGGATCTGTAGCAGGTTTGCAGATCAGAGGTAACTCTGGAGCTCCTGGTTCAGACAGCAACAAGATCAACATCCGTGGTATCGCTTCTATGTATGCCAGCACCGACCCGCTGATTATCGTGGACGGAGCACCGTATACTGCCAGCCTTTCCAACATTCCACAGAACGATATTGAGTCAATCTCAGTACTTAAGGATGCAGCTTCTGCAGCACTGTATGGTGCGCGTGGTGCAGCCGGTGTCATCATTGTAACCACCAAGAAAGGAAAGAGCCAGGAAGCTGAAGTCAACCTGGATATGAAATGGGGTGTAAACTCACGTGCCGTACAGGACTATGATGTAATCACAGATCCGGGACAGTACTATGAAGCTTACTATGCACAGTTGTACAACTACGCTTTCTACGGTCAGGGAAATTCAGTTGCCGCAGCAAACTCATGGGCAAACAAGACCATGATTGAACACCTGGGATATAATGTATACACCGTGCCTGAAAACGAAATGCTGATCGGCATGGACGGAAGACTGAACCCGAATGCAACTTTGGGCCGCCGCTACACTCACAACGGTACAGAATATTATCTGTGTCCTGACGACTGGCAGGATATAGCTTACCGCAACTCTCTGCGTCAGGAATACAACGTAAGCGTCAATGGAGGTAATGAAAAAACATCTTTCTATGCAAGTTTAGGATATCTGAACGATGAAGGTATCATCATCAACTCAGACTACGAACGTCTCAGCGGTCGTTTCCGTGCAGACTATCAGGCAAAGAAATGGTTGAAACTGGGAGCTAACCTCAGCTATAACCACTCTGTACAGCATGCTATTCCGAACTCATCGGGTGCAACCAGCTCTAACATGATGTACTTTACCAGCTCTATCGCTCCTATCTACCCTGCTTTTGTACGTGTAGTAGATGCGAACGGCAACGTGGTAATCAAACAGGATGAACAAGGACGTAACGCATACGACTTTGGTATGACTTCTAAGGACTATGGATTGAACCGTCCGTTTATGTCAACTGCCAACCCGCTGGCAGCCAACCAGTACGACCAGGTAGAAAGCATCGGTGACCAGATGAATGCGACATTTACTGCCGACATCAACATCACCAGCTATTTGAAGGCTAATGTAACCAGCAACGTAATCTGGGGACAGACCAACTATTCAAACTACGGTAACCCGTTCTATGGTTCAAAAGTTTCTGTAAACGGTGAACTTGACAAGCAGTCAACAACTACATTGAGAACCAACAATACACAGACATTGACTTACTTCAAGGACTTCGGTCTGCACAGTGTAAGTGTACTGGCTGGTCACGAATATTATAAGACAACTACCAAATACCTGAGCGCAAAGGCACAGGGAGGTTTCTCTCCTTCAATTCCTGAAATTGATGCATTCGCAAAGGTTATTGACGGTTCTTCTTATAAGAGCATTTACAACGTAGAAGGTTACTTCGGTAGTGCTCAGTACAACTATGATCAGAAATATTTCGCATCGGCTTCGTTCCGTCGTGATGCTTCTTCATACTTCTCAAAGGAAAACCGTTGGGGTAACTTCTGGTCTGTAGGTACTGCATGGATCATCTCTAAAGAAAAATTCATGAAGGAAACTGCTTCTTGGCTGGATATGTTGAAAGTGAAATTCTCTGTAGGTCAGCAGGGTAATGACAACATCGGTGCTTTCGCCTACACCAATATCTATCAGCTGGCTCCGACAAGTGATACAGCTATGGGAGCTACCTTCAAACGTATGGGTAACCCTGACATCACTTGGGAAACTACTACCAACTACAACGTGGGTGTAGAATTCAGTTTGTGGCATGGCCGTCTGAGCGGTAACATCGATTACTATACCAAGAAGACCAGCGACTTGCTCTTCTGGCTTTCTATTCCTGAATCATCAGGTACACGTGGTTACTACGGTAACGTAGGTGACATCCGCAACAACGGTATCGAAGTTGCACTGACTGCAGGTATTATCCGTACGAGAGACATTGACTGGACTGTATCAGCCAACCTGTCACACAACAAGACTAAGATCTTGAGCTTGCCGGAATCTAAGACCCGTAACCTGGGAGGTTTCAATGAAACCAACAGTACTGGCCAGGGTGGTAACTGGTACCAGGTAGGCGGACCGCTGTACAATGCATTCTGTATCGAATATGCAGGTGTTAACGAAAAAGGTGAAGCACTTTACTGGGTAGACGATGAACTGACACAGGCCGGTGCTCCGGGAAAGAACCATTCATCAACTACCACTGACCCGAACCAGGCTACTTACTACGAACAGGGGTCTATCCTGCCTAAGGTATTCGGTGGTTTCAACTCTACATTGAGAATCGGTAACTTCGATGCATCTGTATCATTCGACTACCAGATTGGTGGAAAGGTTCAGGATTATCGTTATGCCAGCCTGATGACTCCTAATGAGACTTCAAACGGTGCAGGTTCTGCTATCCACAAAGACTATATCAACTCATGGAGTCCTAACAATACAGAAAGTAATATTCCACGTTGGCAGTTCGGTGACAAGTATACTGCATTCTCTAAGTCAGACCGTTTCCTGACAAATGCAAGCTACCTGAACTTCCAGTCATTCACTATCGGATACACATTCCCGAAGAAATGGATGAAGCATATCTCTAAGCTGCGTATCTATGCAGCCGGTGAAAACTTGTGCTTCTGGTCAGTACGTAAGGGATTTGACCCACGTTACTCTTATGAAGGTAACTCATCAATCACTCCTTACTCACCGGCACGTAACATCTCCGGAGGTATTCAATTAACATTCTAAAAACATAAACAAGGACTATTATTTTATGAAAAAAATATTATTATCAGCTATAGTTGCGACTCTGGGAATCACACTTCCCACGAGCTGCATTGAGGAAGTCGTTCCTCAGACTGATTATGTGACAGAAGATCAGACAGCCGATGCCCCTAACGCATTCCAGAAATTCGTAGACGGTATCACCTCTTCTATGATCGGACAGATTTTGTATAATTCAAGCTATCCGTTCGACTTCGGTTATCCGACTTTCTTCCAGATGCGCGACGTAATGGGACAGGACGTAGTAATCGATGACGCCGGACACTGGTATCAGACATGGTACACTTCAAGTACCGCTCTGGGGCCTCGTTATGCCATCGCACAGTTCCCTTGGACCATCTACTATAAATGGATTAAGAACTGTAATACCGTATTAGCCCTGGCAGGAGATGAACCGGATGACGCACATAAAGTGGGAGCCGGTATTGCACACGCCATGCGTGCAATGTATTACATGGACTTGGCCCGCATGTTTGCCAACAAGACTTATGCATTGGACAAAAACGCAGAGACGGTGCCTATCATTACAGAAAAGACATCTATCGATGAGTTGACCAACAACCCGCGTGCAACCAACGAAAGAATGTGGAGTTTCATCATCTCTGATCTGGATGCAGCTGAAAACTATCTTAAAGATTACAAACGTGAAGACATCTCTACTCCTGACCTGTCAGTAGTTTACGGTTTCAAGGCACGTGCTTATCAGGTAATGGAAGACTGGGCTAACGCTGAGAAATATGCAAAACTGGCACAGGATGGCTATAACATGATGAGCCAGGAAGAATATTTGAGCCGCGAAACCGGATTCAACACTCCTAACAGTTCATGGATGTTCGGTATGCAGTTCAAGAGCACTGACCCAGTGATCACAGGAAACGATGCAGACGGTTCATGGGGTTCCTTCATGTATCTTGAAGTAAACGGCTCTGGTTGTGGTTATGCATCAAGCTACGGTTACCAGTTCAGCATCGACCGTCACTTGTATGAAACAATTCCTTCAACCGACTTCCGTAAAAAGGCATTCATTGATTTCTCTATCGATGAGTTGGGCAATAAGGAAAAAATCGTAGAAGCACTGAAAGTATATTCTGATTATCCGAATGATATCTATCAGTCTGGATACGAAGGTGTTGGTGCAAAAGCAGTAGGCGGATTCTCTGTAAAGTTCCGCGCAGCAGGTGGAGCTGAAGGTCATAAGAACCAGTACATCGGTTTCCTGGGAGCTGTACCGTTCATGCGTGTAGAAGAAATGAAACTGATCGAAATTGAGGCAGCCGGTATGCAGGACGAAAGCCGCGGTATCCAGTTGCTGACTGAATTTGCGAAGACCCGTGACCCGCAATATACTTACGGCAAGCACAATGAAGCTTATTATAACTTCAAGACTTCTGCTTTCCAGAACGAAGTTTGGTGGCAAAGACGTGTAGAACTGTGGGGAGAAGGCTTCGCAACCTTCGATATCAAGCGTCTGAACAAAGGTATCATCCGCAGCTACGGCAATACCAACCACCTGAAAACATTCCGCTGGAACATGCAGACTCCTCCAGACTGGATGAACCTGTGTATCATCGAAACTGAAACAAGCTACAATACGGCTTGTACAAACAATCCGACTCCGATACCACCAAGTTCAGATTCAGAAGAATTTATATGGTAATAAGTTGACATTAAAAATTAGAAGATTATGATAAAATACATTTCATACCTATTTTATGCATTGCTTTCTGTTTTTGCCTTTGCATCATGTGCGCAGCACGAAGGTACAGAACCGGGCAATGACGGTTCTCCTAAAGTTACGGTTTATACCTTCAAGCCGGGAGCACCTTATAACGCAGACAATGACCTTCAGCTTCGACTGGCTACAAACAGCCAGACCAGCGAAGTCTATTACCTTGCAGAGCTGGCCTCTCAGAAAGAAACCAACGTAGCTTCTATGGGAGAATATGGCTACATGGATTATGTAGTAGAAAAAGGCAAAAAAGTAGAAGGCCTTGGCGGTAATTCATCTGCAGACATCGTTGTTACTGACATGATCGGTACTTACAGCATTACCATTGTAGCAGTAAACGGGGGTGATAAAACAGCAACCACCGTATCCTTCATGGGTATCGAATGGAATGCCATCGGAGAAGGAACTTATAATTCCACAATGTTCAAGAAGCAAGTTAAGGTTCAGGTATACAAAGCAGCTCATGCTGATTGGTACAAACTCCCGTCATTGTTTGAAGAAGGCAAGAACATGGTCATCAAGATGGACGGAGCCAATGCTACTGTAGAACAGCAGAATGTAGCTACTGACACTCGATATGGAGATGTATACGCTACCGGTGGAGGTACATTGGAAAATGGTGTAATTACACTGACTCTGCAGTACACTTGTTCTGCCGGCTCATTCGGAAGCTATACTGAAACTCTGCAGTTGCCGCAGTAAACCGATGATTATCACTCTCTCTTGAATGAGACTATTAATATCCCGGATCTGGTATACCAAACAGATCCGGGTATTTTTTTGCACAATATCCTACCTGTAAATAACTTTATCGGCATATCTGTTGGAGATACCAGATTTCATTTGTATCTTTGCAATGATTATACGATACCATTAAAATCTGGGGTTGTTTGGTTTTGACAGCGAGAGATGTGGTATGTAAGCATGCAGTGCGTCAGTGATTTGCACTATAATCTCAGTTACTGAACTATTATCTGGCAACGAAAACTATGCTCTCGCTGCTTAATCGAAGTACAGTAGATTAGCTTTATTTCCGTCACAGTGATGGAAACGAGACATTGCCCAAAAGCTCTTGTTCCGAAGCGTTTGATCAGGCAGTGCAGTAAAATCGGGAATAGTTCCGGTTTGGCCTTGGAGCTGGAATGAAATTTTAAAGGCTAAGGCATAAGTGGGTGGCTCTGGTCTTGCTTATGCACGAAAACCGAAGGCAGAGATAAGCATGTAGAAAGCATATGGCTTCCTTGTTTGGACGAGGGTTCGACTCCCTCCAGCTCCACATTTTGAGCGGATAATTCATTAATTCCCAATGCAATGAATTATCCGCTCATTTTTTTCAGATCTAGAGGCCTTTTGGTATAACTCATAACTAATTTACACAATTCCCTCAAATCATAATCCATCCGGACGACAATTACAACAAATTGACTCAAAGCACAATACCCTATTAACACTCTTCATCCAATACATATAAATACGCCGGTAAAGAAAATGTTTCCTTTACCGGCATATCCTACTTTATTTATTCTTCAAAAAAGAAATAAAGCATCCTACCACAGCTTACAAAGAAGTCTACATTTACTTTAATAAAGCATCCAGTTTCACTACAGTTTCCGGCTGAGAAGGACGACTCATATTGGCAGATATAATATTTCCTTCCTTATCAAGCAAAATAAAACGAGGTATTCCGTTTATCATATAATCCTTCATAAATTCGGATTTAGCCCCAATATAAAGCTGTACACCTTTCATTTGCTCTTTTTCAACCATTTTCTTCCAAGCCCCTTTATTCTGGTCGCAAGACAAGGATACAAACTCTATCTCTTTTCCTCTATACTTCTCTTCCAGTTCTTTCAAGTGAGGAAGTTCACCACGACACGGACCACACCATGTAGCCCACACATCTATGTAGATATATTTTCCTTTCAAGTCACTTAACGTCACTGTCTTTCCATCTGTAGTTTCACCACTGAATACCGGTGAAGGCTTTCCCGATGAAAGTTTTCTCCAAGAATCACACACAGCATTAAATTTACTTGTCATTTCTGAGTCCTTCACATATTTATTGAAGGCTTCGATAGCAGGAGCAGCCTCATCTATTCCATTGCCCTTCACAAAATTATAAGCTACGGTATTGACCAAATACTCACGTACCTTTTCCTCTGTAACATTTTCTTCAATATACTTTAATTGAGCCTGCAACAACTGCAGTTGCGATTCATTCTTTTCCCCATTTAGTCCAAGACAGGAGACAGCATTGAAAAGAAATTCCTTATATTCTTTCAAAAGCAACAAATCTGCATCTATCACAGTCAAATTCTTCAAATGGCTATAGTAAACTTCAGTTGCCTTAAAATTTTCCGTCTTATTAAGATAAGCATAATAAATCGGATACAAAGGAAAACCGGCATAAGAATAAAACTTCAATCGCTCCTTTTCTTGCTTTACAAACCCATCAGGCAATCCGGCAACTTCCAATACATTTAAATTTGCCTGATACAGACTATCCGACTTCTGTATATAAGCCTTTTCTTCCACTTTTGCATCATTAAAGGCCAACTGTTTCAATTTTCCATTATTCAAATACGTATTTACAGATGCCCCAGCCCCTGTAAATGAGATAGCCTTCCACATACTTTCCCCATCAAAAGACATGGACAAGTCCTGCGATGGATCCAAGTAAAGCAAGCGAGAAGCACGTCCATACTGTAGTTTTACATACTGAGGTTCAAAGTCAGTCAGGGTAACCGACGCTTTTCCAGCAGCATCTAAAGTAATCTCCTTTTTTTCTTTATTAGCAAAGGTCAACACTACTTTTTCCGAAGCATCCTGATTGGTTACTGATATTTTGATAGTAGATGCATTTACAGTTACAATACTTGCTCCTATCCCTAACAAAAATAGGAAATCTTTCTTTCTCATAATAAAAACTTTATACTATAAACTATATAATCATTGATTTTGTAATTGAATTCCGTCCAGACAGAACCATTCCGGAGTACGCATTCTACCATCTGCATCCTTATCAGAAGATTCCAGATAGAACACCACTTTATCTACCACTCCCAATGACACTAAATCCATTCTACCCCATTTGGAAATAATATAATCCCAATTAGGGTTATCCACATTTGCTCCCTTACAAGCCAAATCAAATGTTACACTGCCAGTTTCTTTTCCACCCTGGAATCCTTTAGCTGTCAGCCGGAAAAAATCCTTATCCTCTTTATCGAATTTCTTCACTCCCCCAGGTACATACGTATACCAAATTCCTTTAGGTTTGCTAGGTATACCCGGATTCTCCACCGGTTCTTCTTCTCCTGTTTCCTCATTAATTTTACAATACTTATCACCATACAACATGGCAAAATAAGACCATGCATCATTTGCAACCAAGATATATTGGATTACGGAAGGAGTATCCAAAGTAAAATAAGCCTCATCCCCCTTCACCCTGCATACAGCATATGTTCCGGTATCATTCGGTCTAGCATTGTACACACTGTATCTCATGGAGTCTATCGACAATTCATCCCCGTTCCAAGGCAAGGAGCGTTTCATACGGTTACTGTAACAAAAACCAGCTTCCAACTGCCCGTCTGCCCCTTTTACGGTATTAAAGTGAATACCTTGAGAACTGAAACCACCTTCGGGCACCACATGGCTGGAGCGCTCCAAGGTCAATTCATTTAAGGTAATATTATTAGGATAAGGAACTCTCAACTCCAACTCGTCACTACAGGAAGTAAAGAATGCCGCACACATTACGGCCATACTTATTAATTTCATTTTCATAATACAAGCATCTTTTTCAATATGATTATTCAAGACCCGGATTTTGTGCAATCGGATTAGTATGAGCTATGATTTCATCATTGGGGATAGGCCAGCAATACTGGTTCTTACTGTAGTTGATTTCATTTCCCTTCAATTTCTTCAACCAAGTATCCCCTTCAGTCTGCATTCGAATGGATGCAAGCCAAACAGCATCATTTTCCATGCACAAAGCCACAACATATTCTTTAAAAATAGCATTCATCAATGCATCATGACTTGAAGGAACTTCGATTTCCGGCAAGACAGGATTAGTATATTGGGCTCGATATTCATTAATCGGTGCAATTGCTCCAGACAAATCTCCCGGATTAGTACGAGCCAATAATTCTGCTTTCATAATATATAACTCCGTCATTCTAAGCACATATGTACAATACTTAGCATTAGGATCTACAATACGTCCTCCATGGTATAATTTGGTTAAAGTCAATTTCTGTTCACCCTGGTCTACCTGCCATTGCTCTGCTCCATAAGCCATACCAAATATATAGTCATAACGAGGATCAGCCTGCAGCCAACCTGTCGGAATATCTGTATATTCCTGCCCATACAGTCCTGCTCCCCAAACATAGTCGGAATATCCAGCCGAAGTATAGCTGCTACTAGTTTGAGCAATAATATCTATCTTATTTTGAGCAAAAAGTAATTCTTTAGAATCCCAAGCTTCTGTATAAAGATGCTCTATATCGGGATCTATTGCAGCTGCTCCCGGAGAAGAAAGCACCGCATTGACCAATCCTAAAGCTTCTTCATAATCACCTTCCCATCCACGAACTAAAAGCAGTTTTGCATGTAAAGCCTGTGCAAACTGCTTTGACATATAAACAGAGGTTTCATAATCGTCCAAATGCTGTTCTGCATAGCTCAAGTCATCAATCACATATTGATAACTCTGCCCCACTGTACTTCTGTCAACCATCAAATTTGACAAGTCTGAGACTTTATCCCGATAAATAATTCCATAAGGAGAATCTGGTTCATCAAACCAGCGGGCAAAATACCACAGTAACTGTAAATTCATAAAGCCGCGGAAACAACGTGCTTCTGCAATAAGTTTCTCTTTAGCCTCTACAGAAGGGAAGATGGTTTCCGGAGCAGTTTCAATAGAATTGATTGCCGCATTGGCAGCATTGATGCACGTATACAATTGCTTCCAAATATCATCCGTATCGGAATTACTTTGACGGTAAGTCATATTTACGTGAGCAGCACTATACTCCCACAATCCCGCCTGACTATTTAGATAGGCTGAAACATATCCTCCTAACTGGCTGGCATATTCATAAGTGGAATACATTCCATTCACCAACTGCTGCGCTGACTCATAATCACGAACAGCATTTTCCATAGTCAATTCATGTCTTGGCATCTGTGTCAGAAAATCATCGCATGAAGAAAAAGCCAGACCGACTATCAGAAGCGATGGCATCAACAATTTATTTATAGTCATAGTAGTTACTTATTTAAAAGTGAATTTCAAACCAATATTAATCGTACGTGCTGTAGGATAAGAGCTGCTATCGTAGCCATATCCCTGCAATGCCAAATTACTCGTACTAAAGTTTCCCTGAGGGTCCATTCCAGGATAAGGCGTAATGGTAAACAAGTTTGTTGCCTGGAAGTTTGCCTCAACCCCTTGTATTACCTTATTTTTAAACCACTTTTGCGGCAGTCGGTAAGAAATATTCAAGGCACTCAAACGAAGATAAGAGGCATTGTGCAACCAGCGATCAGTAAACACTCCGTTTTCTCCATAACCATACAGACTGACATTCGGATATTTCGCTTCCGGTCCGGCCAGCGTCCAGTTATCCATTATAAAGTCTGGAGTATTATACACATTAGGTGCCATACTAGCACTTTCCTGCTGCCAATAGCGTTTTCCTCCCAATGAGTAAGTAAACGTAAGATTAGCCATCAACCCTTTCCAATACAAGGTACTTCCAAATCCTCCGAAAACTTTAGGATTGGAACTTCCCAAATAAGTACGGTCATCGGTTGTAATCTTACCATCTCCATTCAAGTCAAGCACATAAACATCACCGGCAATCTCCGTTCTTGAAGAACGATAACTTCCAGAAACGCCAGTAGCAGGATCAACAGGCAACAAACCGTAAACTTCCTCTCCATTGGCATAGAAGCGTCCCGCATCTACATATCCATAGAAAGTTCCCAATTCTCCACCTTCTTCCAATTTAAAAGTTTCATAACTTCCTCCTCCAAGAGAAGTGGTTACTCCATTCAGTCTTTCCAAAATTCCCTTATTATGTGCAATATTAAAATTCACTTCCCAAGTCAGATTGTTATTTTTAATCAAATCTGCGCGAATATCAAATTCAATACCTGTATTGCTGATAGCTCCCACATTTTGAGTGATATTACTGAAAGAAGAAGAAATAGGAACTGGTTTACCATAAAGCAAATTATCTACATATTTCCGATACCACCCTAAACTACCTCTTACGCGGTCATCAAAGAATCCATAGTCAATACCCACATCAGTTTGTCTTTGTGACTCCCACTGCAATAAAGTATTACCCATACTGCTGGGCACGATACCCGGTAGATTATTATAAACCTGAGAACCCATCAATGTTACAAAGTCATAATTTCCCAAATTCTGAGAACCGGTCAAACCAACTGAAGCCCTCAATTTCAAATAACTGACATAAGGTTTCAGAGGTTTCATAAAGTTTTCCTCTGTCATAATCCATCCCAGCGCACCAGAAGGGAAATATCCCCAACGACTATCCTTTCCAAAACGAGAAGAGCCATCCATACGATAAGTAGCAGTCAGCAAGTAACGGTCATAATACTTATACTGCAAGCGGGCAAAAGCTGAGACCAAAGTATTGGCATACTCAGAACTAGACATAGAAGAGCGGTTAGCTGCACTTCCCAAATCTGTCAATATATCATCATCTGGAAAATCCGAACCAGTTGCCGACAGCCCATCACCCCAGTTTTTTTCTACAGAATGTCCCAGTAAGGCCTGTACATCGTGCTTACCAAACGTTTTAAAGAAAGTCAATAAGTTATCCCATACCATTGTATAACTCTGAGTATCGGCTATGGTTCCACTATTAGTATCCGTATCATAGGTTGCCCGCTCATGGCTTTCGCTCTTTACCATCGAATAAACGATATTTCCTGTTGTTCTAAATTTCAGATAAGGAAGAATATTATACTCCAGAAACAAGGAGCCGTTAAAATTTCGAGCCGAACTTTTATTAAGATCCAATAATTCCAACATCGGATTCTTCATATAAGAATCAATGGTATTAATGCTTCCGTCTTCATTATAAGCAGGATAGTCTGGGCGCATACGAATAATCTGATAAATCAGATTATCCTTATTATTAGCAGTTCTAGCTGATGCATCCATATTAAAACCTAACTTCAGTGATTCACGGATAGATCCTTCAAAGTTGAAACGACCGCTAAAGAACTGTGAATCACTTCCCTTCACAATACCCTCCTGATCCTTATAGTTGAAAGAGGCATAATAAGAGTTCGACTTGCTGCCTCCTCTCATTGAAAGATTATAATCCTGTGTCAGGGCATTCTGAGTCATCATATCCCAATAATCATCATCCCCATCATAATATGCCCCCGGAAGGAACATGGATTTCAAATCATCTCTATTCCATTCGCTTGTAGTCAAAGCATTAAACTTATTGTCATCCAGAAATTTTTTGGTAAAATAAGTCTGTTTACCGGCACGCCAAGCTTCATCCAATATCGCCTGTTGAGAGAAAGTCCGATATTGTTCTGCCGTACAAGAACGCATTTTATTTGAATTAATAAACTGCCATCCAACGCGAGCACTGGCTTCAATCGTAGGTTTCATTCCCTGTGCGCCCGACTTAGTAGTGACAATAACTACCCCGTTGGCTGCACGAGATCCATATATAGCAGTAGAAGAGGCATCCTTCAAAATATCAATGCTTTCTACATCATTCAAATTCAAGTTATATAACGTATTTGACACATCTCCCGAAGTCGTATCACTATATTGCGGTACCCCGTCGATAATCCATAACGGCTGCCCATCACCCGACAAAGAAGAAACTCCACGGATAACCACTGTTACAGGCGAAGTAGGAGAAGCAGAAGCAATCATTACATTAACTCCAGCTGCACGTCCCTGCAACATACCTTGAATATTATTTGTCATAGGAGTAGTAGCAAGTTCAGCCTTCCCCACACGAGCCACCGAACCAGTCAAGTCCTTACGCCTGGAAGAACCATATCCTGTTACTACCACTTCATCCAATGAGTTTACTTCAGGACGCAAGTGAACAACCACATTCTTCTTTCCCTTGAAGCTCACAGTTTGGCTTCCCATCCCAACAAAACTCACAATCAGTTCCGAACTTTTCTTTGAAGCTGAATACGACAAAGTAAACTTTCCCTCAATATCCGTAATGGTACCGATAGTACTCCCCTTCAAAATTACAGATGCCCCCGGAATAGGATCCCCATTTTCATCTTTAACTACCCCACTTACAGTCAGTTTTCCCTCTGTAACATGTACATTTTCTACATTGTTTTTCAATTCACAGATTTCTTCAGCAAATAATGGCGAGTAAGACAAAGAACTCAAAACCCCTAAAGAAGTTACCGTAAAAACCTTCAATAGTTTGCCGTCCAAACAAACATTATGTTTTTTCAAAACCATAACACTGCTTTTTTTAAGATTAATAAAAGCAAATTCACAAATATTCTCTTTATTTTTTATAACACATAAAGCAAATTTATAAAATTAAATTTAAAACTAACAAATAAAATCATGCAATTTATTACATATAGGCAATTTTATATAATAGATCATCATATAAATACATATTTAAAATAAAATATAACACAAACAAGAATATAAACTCTTATTAATATTATTAGCTATTTTTTATTTAAAGTATAAAAATGACACCTCAATAATTTGCATGACTACTAAGACTTCTTTTTTATAACACTTCAGGATTTCAGTAGTCTCAAGTACTTTATATGACCTCTTCCACAAGACTTTCCAACCGCATAATACCGTCCACATATTTAACAATAACAGAACTTACTAAAGAGTCTTAATCTCGATAAATTTCTTGCTGGTGCGTTTACTCAAGCAAACAATCCCAATAAGCTCCATACAACAACCCCATCTTTCACCATCGACAAAACCCGTTTCAAAATCAAAAAACTACCCAACAAGCCTTCAGAGAACAAAAAGCATCACTAAAATATTTAAAAAACAGAAGTGATTTCCCAACCTCACACCCCGAATCAATATTCATTAATTACCACCCGACTTGCATAAAACTCAAGGCGCAACATTTCCGATAATAAAATTTTTTCTGTATGTTTGTAAATAAAACCTTAAAAAACAGCAGAACAAATATGCAGAAAACAATCATATACTTACTAATTTGTTTAATCGGAATCATTTCCGCACCTTTGAAGGCGGAACAGATTACCTTCAATCACTTAACGACTGAAGACGGATTGTCTCAGTTCTCGGTGAATGCACTCTATTCTGATGAGAACGGAGTGTTGTGGATTGGTACACGCGAAGGATTGAACCGGTATGACGGTCATAGCATACAAACTTATAAATTTCATAAAAATGACCCCTCCAGTCTGTTCTCAAACGTCGTATTACGGATTGTCGGAAACCAGCAGGGAAAATATACCTGCTGTGTACTGGAGGAGTAGCGGAGCTGGACCTGACAACCCAGAAGTTCAAAACCCTTAAGCAGGGCAACATCAATGCCATCTATTACGACCAGCAACTATTCATAGCCATCCACAACGAAATTCACAGCTATGATGAAAAGACTGGAAAATTCAGTTTATTTGCCCAGGTTCCGGAAAAAGTAAACATCAATACAATCTTACATGACGGCCAGACCTTCTGGCTGGGGACCAATACACATGGAGTATATTCGTACAATATACAGAACAAGCAGTTTACCCACCCCATTGTCAAAGGAAATATTGCCAGTATCTACAAGGATTCCGACAATAATATCTGGATTGGAAGCTGGGAAGAAGGATTATACTGTGTATCTCCCAATCAAACCATCCGGAATTTCCAGCATAAGGCAAACAGCAACAGCCTTTCTTCCGACTTCGTACGTGCTATCTGCGAGGATAACCTCGGAAATTTGTGGATCGGAACCTTCAACGGACTGAACAAATACAATAAAAAGACCGGAGAATTCAGTAATTATACATCCGAAGACGAAACAGAGACCAAACTGACCCATTCATCCATCTGGTGTATCGTCAAAGACAAGCAGGGAACCCTCTGGCTGGGAACTTATTTCGGAGGTGTCAATTTCTTCAACCCGGAATACGAGAACTACAATTACTACCGTTTCTCGAACCATCCGGGCAACGGTTTGAGCAGTCCGATTGTAGGAAGAATGGTGGAAGATAATAAAGGAAACCTGTGGATTGCAACAGAAGGAGGAGGTCTGAATTACTATGACCGCGAAAGCCATCAGTTCAAATGGTTCAAACTGAATCAGGTACCTAACAATAACATTTCTCCCAACAACCTCAAGTCGTTGTATTACGACCAGGAAAATGATATTCTCTGGATTGGCACCCACTTGGGAGGCCTCTACCGTTTTGTTCCCAAGACCGGCCAGTTTACCAATTTCAGAAAGGAAGAAGGAAATCCCCACACATTGCCTTCCGACATTGTGCGTGATATTGAAGCTTACGGCAAGGACAGCCTCATCATTGCGACACAGAATGGAGTATGCACCTTCAACCGGAAAGACGGACGGTGCACACGTCTGTTCCAACAGCACCCGGAAGGAAGAAGAATACAAATGGTGGCAGATGTGGCTTTCGACAAAGACCACAATCTATGGATTGCAGCAACCGGAGAAGGAGTCTTCCGCTATAATTTCCAGACCTCTCAGTTGAAAAACTACAGATATTCGGAAGCTGATCCGCACAGTATCAGCAACAACAGTGTCAACAATATTAATCCGGACAGTAAAGGTAACCTGTGGTTTGCAACTTCGGGTAGTGGACTGGATCTGTATCATCCGGAAACTGACAACTTTGAGAATTTCGATAAGGAAAAAAACGGACTGGCCAGTGACTGTATCTACAATACCCAGGAATCACCGCTCAGCGGACATTTATTGCTGATTACCAATGAGGGATTTTCCATCTTCGACCAGGAAAACAAATCCTTCTCCAACTATAATACGGAAAAGGGACTCCCGCTGACTGCCATAAACGAGAATGCACTGTACATTACCCAGGACGGTGAAATCTTCCTGGGAGGAGTACGCAACATGATTTCTTTCCACGAAAAAGATTTAAAGCGTAAACCCAAACCCTACAAAATACTGTTGAACAAGCTCATTGTCAACGGAGAAGAAATCAAAGTGGGGGATGAAAATGGAATTCTTTCGAAGACGCTGAAATACACCCCGGAAATTACACTGAAAGCGCATCAGAGCATGTTCAGCATAGAATTTGCCACGCCTAATTACATCGCGGCAAACAAAAGTGACATCATTTATCAGTTGGAAGGATTCTCCAAACAGTGGAACAGTACCCGAAACTCGAACACCATTACATATACCAACCTCAATGCCGGAGATTATACACTGATTATCAAGGCCAAAGATACAGACGAAAGCATCTGTAAGCCCGTATCGCTGAAAATCAGGATATTGCCTCCTGTATGGAGGACCCCCCTGGCCTATCTGGTATATTTCATACTGATATCCAGTCTGCTGATATATTTGTTCCGTACTTATCAAAGCCGACTGAAATTAAGGGAGTCATTGAAATATGAGAAAAAACACCGGCTTGACATTGAGGCCCTCAACCAGTCTAAGTTGCGTTTTTTCACCAACATCTCGCATGAGTTCCGTACTCCCCTTACCCTCATTATTACACAAATAGAGGTGCTGCTTCAGTCGAACAACTTCACACCTCAATTATACAGTAAGGTGCTGAGTATCTATAAGAACAGCATCATTTTGAGGGAGCTGGTAACCGAACTACTCGACTTCCGCAAGCAGGAACAGGGTCATATGAAGTTAAAGGTGTCCTCACATAACATCATTGACTTTATGTATGAGAACTACCTGCTGTTTAATGAATATGCAAACAAACAGCAGATTAAGTTTGAATTCAAGAAAGAAGAAGACAATCTGACTGTATGGTACGATGCGAAGCAGATGCAGAAGGTTATCAACAACCTGTTATCGAATGCGTTCAAGCATACCAAGGCAGAAGGCAGCATTACACTGTCTGTACACAGAGCGCAGGAGCAGGTAATCATCGAGGTGGCAGATACTGGCCGCGGAATACCTGCAGCTGAACTGAACAAGATATTTGAACGCTTCTACCAGATAGATACCGAAGAAAGCGGACGAAACGAAAGTACCGGTACGGGAATCGGACTGGCACTGACGAAAGGTATTGTGGAACTGCATCACGGAACAATCCGGGTGGAAAGTACACTGGGACAGGGAAGTAAATTCATTGTCACCCTGCCACTGGGAAACAAGCATTTCTCAGAAAGCGAGATCTGCCAGTCTAATGAAGAGAATCTGATCATCGAGAATCCACCTGTAACCCTCTTGGATGATGCCATCATCCAGCCGCTGCAGGAGGAAGAAGAGATACCAACGAGAATCCCGAATGCCAAAATAGTAATTGCCGAAGACAACGAAGCTTTGCGGGAAGTCCTGGTTTCGCTGTTTGCCCCCTACTATCAGGTATTCAGTGCCAGCAACGGTGAAGACGCACTGGAGCTTATCCGAAAGGAAATGCCGAACATAGTGGTCAGCGATGTGGTAATGCCGAAGCTTTCGGGAACCGCTCTTTGCAAAATGGTAAAAGAAGATTTCAATACGTCACATATTCCTATCGTATTGCTTACTGCACGGACTACACTCGAGCAGAACATTGAGGGACTGCTTACAGGGGCCGATGATTACATCAGCAAACCGTTTAATACACGTCTGCTGATTGCACGATGCAATAACCTGGTCAACTCACGCATTATCCTGCAGGAGAAATTCAGCAAACAGCCACAGGCCACCCCGCAAATGCTGGCTACCAACCTGATGGATAAGGAGATACTGGATAAGGCACTGAGCATTATCGAGGAACATCTGGATGACACCGAATTCAACATCAACGCTTTTGCCAAGGAAATGGGAATGGCGCGTACGAATCTGTTCACCAAACTGAAGGCGATTACCGGACAGACTCCCAATGAGTTTATCCTCAGTATCCGTCTTAAGAAAGGTGCATGGATGCTCCGGAATAATCCGGAACTGAATATCGGAGAGATTTCGGACCGGATTGGCTTCAGTTCTTCCAGATATTTCTCAAAATGTTTCAAAGACATGTACAACATCAATCCTCTGGCCTACCGAAAAGGTGACGGGGCAAACAAAGATGAGGATGATAAAGAAGAAGAAAAACAATCATAAATAAATGAGAGAAATGGACATATATCTATGATTTTCATCGATTTGTACATTTTTCTCATTTATATGGACTGTATACACACGTAAGATAAAGGCTTGCCCACTAAATTTGGAACACATTCTTAAATCATCATAACCAATGAAACAATTTTCTTATCTCTTATCCTTATTACCTGGAGCTGCATTATTAAGTGGATGCGGAAGTACACAACAAAAAGCAGAAGAACCTGCCAAGCATCCGAATGTGGTATATTTAATAGCAGACGACTTAGGTATCGGTGACTTGAGTTGCTACGGGGCAACTAAAATCCATACGCCTAATTTAGATAAATTGGCCAGTCAGGGACTTCAGTTTACCAATGCATATACGACTTCTTCTACCAGTACTCCTTCGCGCTTTGGCCTGCTGACAGGTATGTATCCATGGAGACAGGAGAATACAGGTATTGCACCGGGAAATTCTGAGCTGATCATTGACACTGCGTGTGTGACTATGGCAGATATGTTCAAAGCTGAGGGATATGCCACAGGAGCAATCGGTAAATGGCATTTGGGACTCGGTCCTAAGGGAGGAACCAATTTCAACGGCCTGATCAAACCTAATACCCAGGATATCGGCTTCGACTATGAATACATTATTCCGGCTACCGTTGACCGTGTTCCGTGCGTCTTTGTGGAAAACGGCCGGGTAGACGGATTGGATCCGAATGACCCGATTACGGTAAGTTACGAACATAAAGTGGGCGACTGGCCTACCGGAGAAGAAAACCCGGAACTGGTAAAACTGAAACCTAGCCAGGGACACAACAATACCATCATCAACGGTATTCCGAGAATCGGATGGATGACCGGAGGTAAATCCGCATTGTGGGTAGACGAAAATATTGCTGATGTAATCACGCAGAAGGCAAAAGATTTCATTATCAGCAACAAAGATACTTCATTCTTCCTGTATATGGGTACACAGGATGTACACGTACCTCGCATTCCGCATCCACGTTTTGCGGGTAAAAGCGGACTCGGTACGAGAGGTGACGTGATTCTGCAGCTGGATTGGACCGTTGGAGAAATCATGAAGACATTGGACAGTCTGAAAATCGCAGATAATACCATCTTCGTATTCTGCAGTGACAACGGACCGGTCATCGACGACGGCTACCAGGATCAGGCAGCAGAGTTGCTGAACGGACATACACCGATGAAGCATTACCGCGGAGGTAAGTACAGTGCTTATGAAGCCGGTACACGCACTCCGTTCATCGTACGCTGGCCGGAAAAGGTTAAACCGGGAGTACAGCCGGCATTGTTCTCTATGGTTGACGTATATGCTTCCATGGCAGAACTGCTGGGATATACACTTCCACAGGGAGCTGCTCCAGACAGCCAGAATAATCTGAATACCCTCCTGGGAACAGACAGTATCGGAAGAGAGCATATCATACAGCAGAACCTCAACAATACGCTTTCAATCATCAAGGGTGAATGGAAATACATTGAACCGAGCGATAAGCCGGCTATTGAGCGATGGACAAAAACAGAGTTGGGAAATAATCCGGAAGCACAGCTCTACAACATTCTGAATGATCCTTCAGAAAAGACAAACATCGCAAGCCAGCATTCGGAAAAGGTAAAGGAATTGTCTGAACTGCTGGAAAGTGTAAAAAATAAAAAGGTAAAATAAGTATTTCAACCGGCAATACTTAATTAACCAATAACGGTAAACAGACCGGAGTTCTTCCCCCTCCTCCAATGAGAAAAAGAAGAACTCCGGTTTTTATTTTTATCCTCGCATCGTGATAAAAAATGTCATTTTGCACAGATATTCCTGGTTTATTCGAAAAAACAACAAAATTAAAGAGCTAAAATTTGCGTATTTCAAAATAAAGCAATACCTTTGCATCGCATTTAAGGAAATGCCCAGATGGCGGAATCGGTAGACGCGCTGGTCTCAAACACCAGTGGAGTAACATCCATCCCGGTTCGACCCCGGGTCTGGGTACAAGAAAAAGAGCTAAGTATTTGCAAATCAAATATTTAGCTCTTTCCTTTTTATATTAATGTTCCCAAATTGTTCTCGAATATCGGGTCAGTAGCTTTTTAGTGGGGATATGCATATAAGTTCGCAATGCGGAATAAGAAAAACTTCTTGTCAACAACTCCCCTGAGAT
>OKTS01000071.1_pt1 | contig 80662 bp, 88 predicted proteins | sample 1606331 | NCBI WGS metagenome assembly OKTS01 (sample SAMEA3879564, study PRJEB24766) | human gut metagenome | biome: human-associated habitat; feature: feces | place: USA | collected 1985/1987 | reverse complement strand
CACCCTATATATGAATTTACAATGAGAAGTCTTTACTGCATCCCACCAATAGACCGCCCCAACTTTATAACACTGTCCTACCTCTTTATGAAAGTGAATTTGGATATTAAAGTGAAAGGCTATTATATCAAGCTCCTATTAATAGCAGAAGATAACAAGATATTGCTTTCTTCTAATAAGTTGGCTAACAAATTGGGAATGGGTAAGAAAAATGTAGAGAGTTACAATTTGGATTTATATAATGCAGGTCTGTTGAAATTCATACCCAACGGATTTGAACTTACTCCAAAGGAACTACTATTAGACAATGATATAGCCCAACAGCGTAAAGAGTGGATTCCCCAACCTCCAAAAGACTTTCTCAAAATGACTTTCAAGCCCAAATAACAGGCAAGCAGGATTTTTCGTACTGTTTATTATTATATTAATAGATGGTACGAATAATCCCAAGTCTATCTTATTCTGACTTTAGAAGTGCATAAAGTTAAATTTTTAAAGTTGGGTGCAACATTTAAGGCAAAAAGTGGATTTTATAACCCCAAATCCCAAAATGTTGTACGAGATACCATACCACTATTTTAGCCCCCTCTCACCCAGTAAAAGTAAAATGAAAATTGGCAGCCACCCACCCACCTCCTCAACCATTATTAATTTTACTATTCACCTCACATCATTCATGGACTTCTTAAAGAGATACACAATACAGACATAATGGTAATATAGTCTAATTGTAATACGCTTAAATGTAATTCAGCGAATTGTAGTGAAGTCAAAATCGTTATGGAGCAATCCTAAATGATATGGACTTTACCAATTCCAGAGTTAAATCAATCAATAACCATTTAAACAATTTATCATTATGAGAAATTTAGTTATCATGCCAGCTATGGCAAACAATCGTGAGAGAATGAATTTGGGTGAATATGCAGAGGAAGCAACCATCATCATGGATGAACCTGTAAGACCTGCCAACCATTTCATTGAAGCCAACACACAGGAAGCAACCTTGCATCATCTGAAACATGACTGCATTACCCCAGTGTTCTCTAAGGACAACGAACTTACCATTAACCATGCCGCATTTGTGGAAACCATACAGGATGCAGCCCAATCATTCTTTAGTGGTGAGAGAGTGGAACAGGCAGATATTCGTGTGAGCCATATTATCAAAGGCAGAATCCCTGAAGCTATCCATAAGCCAGCCAACCAACTGTTGGAATCTGATAAGACCATTTATTATGAGAGGGCAGCTTTCAGCATTGATGTTCCTACCATCTATGAAACAGTGGGTGGAAACAAACTGAACTTGTCTATCGTAGGTGTGAGGGCTTATAATCAGATGAACCTGTACAGCAAGAAAGTTCCAGAGCTGTTCAGATTGGCTATTGGCTTCAAGAACCAAGTCTGTTGCAATATGTGCATCTTTACAGATGGCTACAAGGACGATTTAAGAGTGAGCAGTACAAGTGAACTCTATCGTGCAGCATTGGAACTGTTCAATAACTACAATCCTGCCAAGCATCTTTATCTGATGCAGCAATTAGGCAACACTTCCATGAGTGAACACCAATTCGCACAGATTATAGGCAAGATGCGACTTTACCAATGCTTGCCAACAGGCTATCAAAAGGCATTGCCAAGAATGTTGCTCACTGATACGCAGATTAACAGCGTAGCCAAAGCATACATTCACGATGATAATTTTGGCAGCTTTGGAAGTGAGCTTAATATGTGGAAGTTCTATAACTTGCTTACAGGAGCTAACAAGTCAAGCTATATTGATTCGTTCTTAGACCGTTCTTTGAATGCCACTGAAATGGCAGTTGGAATCAATGCGGCTTTACATGGGGATGAGCGTTACAAATGGTTCATTGATTAAATGGGCTTTATTGATTGAGAGAGGAAAGGGCAGCTATTAGGTTAGTTGTCCTTTCTTTATGTTTAATAATTAACTATTTATATTTGCAAGTACGCAAATAAGTACATACCTTTGCGTTATAGAAAGGAGAACTTATGAGAACAGCCAATTACACAGATTTAAGAGCCAATCTAAAAGGTTATATTGATTCAGTCATTGACGATTGCGACACAGTGCTTATTAATCGTGGCAATGGCACAGGAGTAGTAATGATTTCTTTGGAAGAATACAATTCTTTAAAGGAAACTGAATATATTATGTCCTCTGAACAGACCATGAATGATATTCGTAAAGGAGAAGAAGACTTAAAGGCAGGCAGAGGAATAGAAGTAAATTTGGATGAACTATGAAACTGATATTTACTCCTGTTGCACAAGAGCATTGGAACTATTGGAAGAAGAATGACCCCAATATAGCTAAGCGCATAAAGAAACTGCTTGCTGATATATTGGAACATCCTTACAGTGGAATAGGCAAGCCCGAACCTCTCAAATATGAATTGGCAGGTAAATGGTCAAGACGAATTAATTCAGAGCATAGACTTATTTATTCTGTGCATAATGATATGATAGAGGTTTATATATTCTCCATGAAATATCACTATTCCAAGAAGTAACTACATTATCATATACCATTAATTAAAAGGACATCTATTAAGTTAGGTGTCCTTTCTTTATTTCTACCAACCTATTAAATATTATACATTATGGATAAATCTAAAATTGAAAATGCTATCAATCATATCACTTCTTTACAAGAGAAATTATGTTACTGTGAGAATAATCTGCAATATATCAAACGCTTGCAAGCACTTAAATATTGGCTGCACAAGTTTGATTCATTTTTGGATAGGAACAGCAGGCTGCATGGTGAATATGCAGCAGTTTATGAAAGCTACTTCCATACTTGCTGTGGGTTCTCATTCTATGATAGAGTATGCAATTCAATTCTTGTTTATGAATATGGCGACAGACCATTTTAACTGTCCAATTTTTCTTCCACCACCACATTAATATTGATAGAATGAATAGTAAAATATTAGACATGAATTATACTATTGGAGAAGTGGAACTCACTTACAAATCCACTTCAACGAGCCGGAGTAAAATATATAGTTCGGAAGACGCTTATAAATACTTGCTTCCTACATATAAGAAAGGTACAATCTGTTACAAAGAATATTTCAAAGTCTTGTTCTTAAACCAAGCCAAGCAAGTCTTAGGTTACACGCTCATTTCAGAGGGTGGAATTACTGAAACTTGTGCTGATATAAGAGTGATTCTACAAGCCGCATTGCTCACCAATTCAGTAGCCATTATCCTTGCGCATAATCATCCAAGTGGTAATCTGAAACCAAGTAGGCAGGATATGGAGATTACTAAGCAGGTCAAAGAAGCTGCAAGACTTATGAGAATTACAGTTTTAGACCACCTCATACTTACTGATGCAGGATATTACAGCTTTGCTGACGAGGGAGAATTATAATAAAGGTAAAGGGCACTCAATTTCCAAGTTGGGTGTCCTTATCATATTCACTTCTGCTATTAGTGAATGTTCCTTTAGTAATCAATGAGTTAGTAAATCCAACTCAAAATTAATATTCACTTCTATTCGTTTCATTATAAAACAGAACATTATGTCACTTAAATATTCAAGCACAACGGCAGACTATCTTGTTTGGTCTGATGCAATGAACCTCATAAGGAAGTTAGCCAAAGACGAGAATTATAAAATCTCACTCCTTATTAGTTTGGGATGCTTCACAGGATTAAGAATATCTGATATTCTATCTCTAAGATGGAAGCAGATATTAGGTACTGACGAGTTTACAGTAATTGAGAAGAAGACAGGCAAAGTAAGAACTATCAGACTGAACCCCCAATTACAGCAGCATATTAAAGAGTGCTACGGGCATATAAATCCTGTTGGAATCAATGCACCAATTCTTATAAGTCAGAAAGGCACTATCTTCACGGTCCAACGAATTAACATCATTCTTAAAGAGGTGAAGAAGAAGTACAGGTTAAAGATTAAGAACTTTAGCTGCCATTCTCTTAGAAAGACCTTTGGTCGGCAGGTCTATAACATGAACAGCGATAATGCTGAACTTGCCTTAGTAAAGCTGATGGAACTGTTCAACCATAGTTCTGTTGCCATTACTAAAAGATACTTGGGATTAAGGCAGGAAGAAATCTTACAGACTTATGACTGTTTGAGCTTCTAATTGATTGGGACAGGATTATTAAGATACATCTTTATAGTGGTCTGAATGGTTCTGTCCCAAATCAATGAAATATTGAGCTTAGACACATCTAAAGTCCAGTCTTGGCAGTTTGGCATTTCAGCCTTATAGAAGTAAGTCAATTCCATAAGTTTACAGAGTTTATAACTATCTCAGCTCTTATTAGTTAAGCCACAGGTAGCACCTTTTAAATATCCAACAATATACTGACATAAAGTCCATAAATCAAAACAAATGATAATAATTTGAGCTGTTATATTTATAAGGTGAAATATTTTATTACTTATCTAAATGACTAAATATAAAACCTTTATATAGTTTTATTCCTTTTATATTTCTTTTATTCATAATAATATTATTATATTTGCATCCGTTATAGCATTGGTAATCAAACTAGATTATATGTTCCTCAATGCTTGATTTATTAACAGCTTATCCATAGGGAACAGGTAAGGTTCTATTATTTAGATTATGGATTTAATTAGAAGAATGAGCTTAAATCATCCATTATTTTTTGATACTCAATGTAGGTTATATATGCCATCGACTATTTTGGGGAAATATAACCCATTTGCTACTGCTTATATAGAATATACTTGCAGAGGAACTATTACGAAGGAAGAAATAAAAATTGACCAAGCTCTTAAAGAATGGGAAAAAGTAAGGTTTTTCTATAACTGCATACTTACTTGTTCGCATAAAACATTAAAACAGAATGAATATGATTATCTATGTTCTCAAGACTTCAAAGAGCTTTGTAATTGTTTTAAATATGCGAATCCTCCCATATATGGAGATGGTGGAGTTTTAATATTTGAATCTTTTACATCTCAAAATACCTATATAAATATACCACATCAACAAGGAGAATATCTAATAAAAGGAATACAATATTTCCCAACACTTGATTGCGTAGATTTTGACTTGATACAAAAGTACTCAAATAAAGAATCATACACAGAAGTTCCATGTACAAAAGATTTTCAGACATATTTTGAATTATATTGTGGAATACATTATGCAATAGCAATGTTATATGGGAATTATAATGAACGGACTTTATCGTGCAAATATTTTGATGCAGAAGAAGCATTAAGACTTGGGATTATCAAACTAAAATAGAAAAGATGAAAACATTTAGATTATTAGCAACCTCATATTGGTTGCATTATGTGTAGGGCAAACTTCTTGCAGTAGTAAAGTTTATACTCCAGACGTAAATGTAAAAGAAGTCAACTCCAAACAATATATTTATTATCAAGATGAACCTTTTAATGGGACAGTCTATGGTTCTGATGAGAGTTGCTATATGGTTGTTGAAAATGGAGCACCAGTAAAAGCTATAGCATTACATTCTAACGGAGCAATTGCCATTGAAACTACAACAACAGGAGCTAACTTTAATAGAACTTTCTATGATGAGAATGGCAACACCATCGAAGAACGAGAGTTTGAAAAGAAATATAGAGATTTGTGTAAATCTTTAAAGCATAAATTACCCATTGATTAATCTTTTATCATGCGACATACTATCCTAACAATAATAGCATTTATTGGGTTAGCTTCTTGCCAGTCCAAACAGGAAACTATAGAACTAATGTCCACCATAGATAGCACTTTGCAAGTTAAAGTAACCTCTATCCTAGAGAATAAACTATCTGAACTCAATGCCTTATCTGGACAAACTATCATTATGGAAGTCCAGACAGGGCATATAAAGGCTATGGTTGGACTTGAAAGCACAGACAGTGCTAACTACCAACCTTGTGAGAACTTCTCCCAAGCATACGAATCAGCACTGATACACCCTATATCCATATTGGCAGCATTGGAAACAGGTAAAGTCAAATTAGCTGATACGGTAGATGTGGGCAATGGAAGCTATTCTATACAAGACAGAGAACTGAAAGACCATAATTGGCATAGAGGTGGATATGGTGAAATCTCTATCAAGCAAGGTTTAGCTTCAAGTTCAAACATTGCTGTTTATAAAACAATGGAGAAAGCATTTGGTAACAACGCACAAGCATACTTCAATCTGTTGAATAATATGAGTTATGGTAAACCAGACAGCATCGCAGGAATAGCTAATCTGAAACCTGCATACTTTGTTACTCCTAAAGATAGCGGTTGGAGTGATACAGCCTTTGCATGGTTCTGCATTGGATATAATCAAACTATTACCCCTATACAAATGCTAACCTTTTATAATGCTATTGCTAATAGTGGAAAGATGGTACAACCTCAACTTTACAAAGACAGTACAACAGTTATCAATCCACAGATAGTAAGTCAAGCCAACATTGACAGTCTGAAACAGGCATTGGAATATGTGGTAACTGATGGCTTAGGACAACCTACCAAGTCTGATAAGATACAAATTGCAGGTGAAACAGGAACAGTACAGCTTGAAAATGGGAACTATATTGTAGAGTTCTGTGGTTACTTCCCTGCCAATGCTCCCCAATATTCTATCATTGTTTCTATTCATAAAGATGGACTACCTGCAAGTGGTGGATTGATGGCAGGTGATGTGTTTAAGCAAATTACAGAATATATTTTTATTTACAATAAATATTTTAATTCAAAATGAGAACATTTAGATTAATTGGAATGACCTTATTAATGATCATGTTAACTGTAAACTTTACAGCTTGTAGCGATGATGATGATAATGAACTTTCGCTTCCTGTTGATAACACTTTAGAGTTGTTAATAGGTACTTGGGAGGGAACAGGGGAAGTAGAGGGAGAAATCCTTACCTTTAACAAGGATAACACTTATACGAAGCAGAGTGAAGATTATACTCAAAGTGGTACGTTTGAATACTTCCCTAACAGATATATGTTTGTTACTTACTATACAACAACTAATTGGGGAGAAGAGAATACCATTTACACAGTCGTTAAGATAACAAAAGAGGAGCTATACCTCAATGACAATGGACATAGTGATATAGTAATTTATAAACGGAAATAATAATCCATACCAATTAGGGCAGATTAATAAACAGCATTTGAGGAAACTCTTATGCTGTTTATTCTTACTATAAAACAATAAAATCAAATAATTATGACAATCACAGCGGAAGATTGGGTAAGAAGAATAGAAGAAGTGCTAGATAAATTTAACTTATCTAAAGAAGAATACTGGAAAGACCCAGACAAATTCTATGAGAATATCAAAGATGAAGAAATTAGAGCCTTTTTATGGTGGGCAAGAGAAATGTGTTAATAACACTATTTTATAAATGATGGAAACAGAAGATACATATTGGACTCCACTTAAAATGGATGAACCTGTTGTTGGAGATTATATGGCAACAGGTGAGAATTGCTATGTACCAACAGAGAATGACACTCTTTTGGGTTATTTGGCAGATGAAGAAATTCTTGAATTGTTTGAGTAAGCAACATGAATACACCAGCCATTACAGCATCTATAATAAATTCTAAAATGATATATGACTATGATAAAAATATTAGAAGCTCCAACACAAAATGAAAGACATAAGTTCGTTTCATTCCCCAATCTTAATGGGAGTCATCAATTTAACTTAGATAACTATGACATAAGAATATATTACCATAAACTCTTTGACAATAGGACAAGTAAAGATAAGCTCTATATTGATAAGTACAATTCATTAGATGAATTAGAAGAAGATGTTTATGGAAACATCACTCATATTGATGGAGGAGAATGGACTACTAAAAGTTTTAAAGAAGTCTATAACAGTCTTGATAAAGAGAAATTCCTTATCAAGATAAACCAAGCAATAAAGAAATATGGCAATATGATTAGTGTCTATGGTGGAGTGCCATTTTGCATACGTACTGACGAGAAGATACATTTGCTATCATATTTGAAGGGGTTGCATCCAGATGAGAGAATAGAAACTTGGGATATGGTTTATGATTGAAGCAGCATTTAAGGAAACTCTTATGCTGTTTCTTTTTTTAGCTACTACATTTCTAAAGAATACTTCCCATATAGCCCCCATTCACTAAAATGTTGCAGCAAATCATGGTGATTTAAAGGAGAATGATTATCTTTGTTTCAAACTCATAAACATAAGATTCGTGGAATATATCAATGAATTTCACAAAGAATGGATAGAGCGTACTCGCAAGTCAATAGAAGAATGGAAGAAACATCCCCCTACAAGGGAAGAAGTGCTTGAACAACAGAAACGTTTAGACCATCAGAGAGCTATAAGAGAGAGTAAACAACAGAATAATAAAGGTCAGTAGTTAGTCATTTGTGACTTATTTACGACCATTTAATAATATAACAGTAACTAATAAGCTGGGGAGTTCTTTAATATACTTGAATATCTAACTGTAACACAACTATCTATAACAGATTAGCAAGTGGTTACAGGGATGCTGTGTCGCTGCTTCTTACGGTATGACAGACACTATGGGTCGTATGCACTCAGACGCTCAGTTCGCCGGTTCTTCATCAGTTCCTGCTCACGTGGAAATGATGGGATTCCTGGGTATCGGTAACAACCCGATGGTAGGATGTACAGTGGCTTGTGCGGTTGACGTGGCTACTGCTTTGAGCAAGTAATATAATACATTGCTAATATATAAATCCCTGTAACCATTGCAGTTATAGGGATTTTTATTTCCAGTAATTTCATTCGTTTAACTGATGACCCACCCCCTCCTATTTTTCAATATCAATCAAAAGTATTGCAAATAATTGTCTAAAATTACGGAATGAAATTGGTTCTTTAAATCATAAATCGGTTATACAATTAAGAGTTGGTTTAGGATAAAAGGAGGTCAAAACGAAGATTATTTATATGCAATCTGGCATTTTTGAAAATTTAAAAACAAGCAAAATTCAACAACCTGTTTTATCCTGCATATACTCAAAGAACGATTATCATAATATAAAATTGACGAGCAAGAAAAACTAGATCAAATCCCTGTATCTTAAATATTATCAAAAAAAGGAAGGCTGTTTTCACGCCCTCCTGTCTGTCCGCACAATTATATAATCCCGTATTTGCAGTATCTCACAGAAGGTAGAGTTAGCTGATGCCTAACATGATAGCCCCTTTACCTAGTTGTTTTCGGTCTGTTCGAACTAATATACATTTTAATATCAGACTTCCCCTGCCAAATTCACATCAAAAACGAGGTTTTACAAATTTGTCATCTGGAGATGTAAAAGACAACCCCGGAACAGAACGGCGGATATCTTTATAGGCATGTTCTTTAATCAGTGAATAATCTGTAGCATCCAAAGCATAGTAATAATCATCTTTATCTGTCGATAACTTTACAGTCCAGTCAAACATATTTCCAAAGATGGTCAACTCATCTTTTGCCGGATCGAAACCGGGGAGAGCTGATTTCACCAAACTTCCATCACTATTGATAATATAAAAATGATGCTTGCTATCTACCATATACCCCAAAGTCCGACGGCTACGGAATTCAGTAATAAACACATATTCCGGCAAGACTCCTTCAGGCAACTGAATAGCTTTCACATACGGACGTCCTTTGGTGCACTTCAGATGGAACAATTTATGGTTGGCATCTAAAACCAGATATCCCTCATCATAGTCTTTACGAGTAGTTGGATTGCCCGAAGCATAGCATGCAGGAAAAGCAAACCCTTTCTGAACCAGCATATCCGTAAACAATTTACTTTTCGCCTCATCGATACAATTCGTTTCCATACGAATAAATTCTATACCTTTATCGGTAAAACGGAATGCATCTTCGGGCATTTTCAAATCCACCCGTTTGGACATGGACTCCATCAGAAAATAGAGTCCTGTCTGGGGAGCATTGATGGCTGACGGCACACTCTTGAAAGTAAAGTTTGTCAATTGAATATCTTTCGGACTAACTGCCTTACCACAAATGGTATCAGGGAAACGTTCGTCCGCCGTAAGCTGGCGCACATAGAGAGAAGGCAACAAACTGTCTACCTGCTGTTGTGTATATGTATTGCCTTTCGTATCATAGCGGTGAAGTTGCTTATTCTCATCTAGTTGTGTAATAACAAAATCACCAAGTACGGAACTATACATAGTAAAAGGAGTTTTGACAGGCTTCAGTGTGAGAAAAGCATAACACCAAGGCAACTGCCATACAAGCAGGACAGCTACGGTAATATAAAAAAATATTTTGCTGAATCGAATCATGTTTGTTTGATTTTTTAATAATAAACATTCAATTAGTCTTGCTTACCGGCCTTGAACCGTACCACAGAAATCCACGAAAGAGAAGCGGCAAGCAACGTATAAAGTGTCAGACAGGGCAAGAAACTATTATATGCCTCCGCTCCCGGAGCCAGAAAGTAGACACGGAAAATCAATGCCGCAATAATCAGATTCAAAACCCTGCGCTTCCATGTGGGTTCCAGGCAAATCCATGAAACAAGCAGATAACCGGCAAATCCGGCAAAAAACCATGGAGCCGCAGATAATAAAACACGCTGCACCAACTCACTTGTAAAATGTTGTGGCAGATAAACTCCCATCATAATAAAACTCATAGCAAAACAGGTCACCAGTGCAAGTACGCCATAGGCCAACATTGACATGACCATTTTCTTCTGTGAATAAGGCAAATGCAAAGTAAGCTTCAAACACTTACGTTGCATCTCGGGGAAAAACTGTACGGCAGCAAGCAAGATACCGATAAGTAAAGGGACAAATTGCAACAAATCAATAAATATAGCATCCTTCTGGACCATCACTACCCATAAATGATCGATTCCCTGTATGGCAATGGTACGGCCAATACGAAGCATGGAATATCCTGTGATCCCTATCATAAAAAGAGTTGCCAGCAACCAATACCAACGCGTTTTTATCCACTCTTTATAAAATATGGCTTGTATCATATTTCTTCTATTTAGTTTACATATTAATACTTTCCGGTAAGACCGATAAAGGCATCTTCCAGACTTACATTTTCGTGCTGCAAACCAGTAAAGGGAACTTGACTTTCCTTCAACAGTTTCTCCACATCCACGGGAGGCAAAAAGGAGTACGTTTCCAAGGTTTGACGAATGACAGCCGGATGATAGCAAGTTGCCGGCAACTGAGGCTGATAACCCTCGGGCACAGTACAAGTATATCTTCTCAGCTCTTTCATCAACGTTTCAATAGGCTGTTGAATAAGGATAGAGCCATAATCCATAATAATACAATCATCAATCAACCGCTCCATATCCTGAATAATATGGGAAGTCAGGAAAACAGTCTTGTTCTCGGAACGGGCATAATCACGTAAATAATCCACAAAAAGACGGCGATAGCCCGGATCAAGTCCTAAAGAGAAATCATCCAGAATCAACAACTCCGGATTTTGTGCCAGGATCAGTCCCAATGCCACTTGCGAACGCTGTCCGTTCGACATTCTTGAGATACGTTGCCCCGGAGCTACCTTCAATTTATTCATCAAGTCATAATAAGCCTCCTTTTTCCATTGTCCCGGATAAAAAGAAGCATAAAACTTTTCTATTTGTGTGATATTCATAAACTGATATTGAACATGACCTTCCAGCAATAAACCGATATTCCTGCGTAAAGCAGGATTCATGGTCTGAATGTTCTCACCAAAGATGCGACATTCGCCTGAACGCGGCTGAAGATAACCGCTCAATATATTAATGGTTGTCGTTTTCCCTGTACCATTTTTACCCAACAACCCCAAGATACGCCCTTGAGGAACTTCAAAACTCAAGTTCTCATAAATCTTGCGTTGACCGTAATAATGGGTCAGGTTCTTACATTCTATAATTGCACTCATGCTTTATAAATCATTTTTCGTTTGCTATTAGAAACACGCCAGGAAAAGAATAGGAATCAAGATACCGGCCACCAACTCGATTCCTCCTCTGCCCCACAATCCTTTAGGACCTTTTATCATCACTATACCGCTGACAGTGATAATAATCAGACAGACAGCAAAAGCATCGGCAAACCAAGTCCACCACTTACCCGGATTGAAATGGAGTTGTACCATGGAAGAGATCAGCGGACGGCGCTTCACCCCCTCGTAGACAGCATCTTTTGTCCGGGTGTTAATCACCAGACTTGAGCCTCCTTTCAGAAAAACCTTAATCAGATCCGGTTCCGGGTAATAATATTTAGTAAAATTTCCGGCTTCGCCCAGCGGTTCCAACAAAGTCAAAATCATCTTCTCATTAACTTTGCTCTTGTCCGACAGATCCTCTGTTATTTTATATTCCGTTCGTGTAACTGTATAATGGGGATTTATGCTATCCCTATGGTTCATCACGATACCCGAAATAGCATAAATCAAAATCATTCCCGCAAAGAAGAAAGACAGATCACGATGGATGATCCGGCTCCACTTGCGGAATGCAGTACCTTTATTCTGCGATTTCATAAGAACTGGCTTCCATATAGTAGAATGACAGATAATCTTTTCCGGTAGCAGCTTTTCTTTCTGCTATCTTTGCGCGAAAGTCCGCAATACGGGCTTCAGGGGTGCTGGCTGTTTCACCGCGTGCTTTTTTTTCCGAATCACACCCGGCAGCAGTTTCTCCATGAGATTTTTCAGTCTGTGCTTTCAGTTTAGCCTCCCAGTTTTGCAAGTAAGCTTCATCTACCCGCTGTTCCTTTAACGTTCCGGTCACTGTGACAATAGCGTTGATGCATTTGGTATCAAACGAGCCCAAAGGTCCGGCTTCCACACGAATCGTTTTGGTATCATCACTACCCATCAGGAATATTTTTGTAGCTCCGTGCTTGCAGGTATGTGTGCAGATTCCTTCGATAGTCACCTCCTTGTTGGCCAGTGAATCGGCATGCACCAGCAGATTATCGATGCTCAATGCCGCCGGAGCCGCCTGCTCCGTTTTTTCAGACTGGCTCTGTTTGTTACTGTTTCCACAAGAAGTAGTAGTTACTAAAGCTGCCATTAAGGTTGCAGCGACCATAAACTTAATTTTCATATGCTAACTGTTTTTATTTTTTAAAAAAAGATGCCCAATGAACAAACGGCATACTGGGCCGTTCCGCATTTTTTATAATATGCCGCCTGCCATTGAACAGACAAAGACAGGTTATATTGTTTCATGATGGGATAATCCCCTTGCAGACGAATCCCCACCATACTATAACTATCAGATAAATAGTCAATATTTGCCAATAAAGTCTGGGCGGACGACTTCGCGGTATTCAATCCCGGTAAAGAATATTCAGCCGATAAATTGGCATAATATCCACCGTTAGCTTCTGCGGTCAATCGTAGCAGCCTCTTCTGATACAGCAAACGGGCACGCAAAGAACTCTCCAAAACAGACAAGTGAACAAACCGGGATACGGCGTTGTAATCCGTTTCCAACCGATGGTAGATTATGTTTGGGACAATTGCTCCTCCCCATACACCTTTATCGGTCAAAAGCTTCTCCCACAAACCACTTACGGCAATCCGACTATTCGTGACCTTCATTCCCGGAGATGTACTAATTAATGCTCCATAGGAGCTTCCGCCCGCCTCTCCGTAAATATTCTCCATTCCTTTACGAACTATATAGCCTGCATCCAGTTTCACAGCAAGGTGTTCTGCCTGCTGAAGTTCCCGCATCCAGGTCACGTTTCCTTTCAAATCAGTCGTATTCAATTCCAGCAAAGTGAGATTATTGGCATTGCTCAATTTCTTGTCCATTGACATACGGTCAATTGAAACTGTGGCCGATATCCCCTTTTCCGTATCAACTGGCAGAATGCCTATGCTTCCTCCCCACCGGATGCCTTGATGCTTCGTCCCGGTCTGGTTTCCGGCGAAACGCACATAATCCATGCCCAATCCCAACATATGGTATACCGAAGTAGAGCCTTTATCTGCAAGGAATGAAATCTCACTTTTCTGCTGATAAAGCCGGAAATCTGCGGAAACTCCCAAACGATATGTCCCCAGACGATATCCTGCTCCCAAAGCAAAAGAGAGATCGGAAGCTGTATTACGTGGACGCGGATCTTTATCCCGATAATTATGAGACGCTCTGTAACCACCGGTGATTCCCCATGTCCAGGAACCTGACTCACTGGCGTAACCTCCATTGAAATAATAAGTTTCTCCCTTCAGGAAACCACCAATGGAATCACCAGTCACGTAAGGAGCGATCAATTTCCAGTCTATATTTTCATTCCATAACACATTCTCCTGCTTCTCACTCCTGTATCCTGCTGAACCGAATACACGATCACGTTCCGAAAGAATAACGAAGGAATTGACATCTACCCCGATACGGGTATCCTTATCACCTTCCTGTTTCAAAGATGCTTTTCCTTTATCATGATAAGCTCCATTTACGTCCAGCCTTGTCCATATATACGGAGTATAGTAATAATAAAGTGCCGGATTCTGCCATATCTCGCCACGAAATCCAGTCGCAAATGAAGCGGTACGGATTACCTTATCGGACAGGGAGAGTGTGTCGGTAGTCTGCCCGAAGGCTTCCTGCCGACTCTCCACAAATAAAGCAATCAGCAACATAATGATAATTCGGATTAGCATCATGAATAATAAAGATTTATATATCAATAAGACGGATTCAATTATTTGTTAAACAGGCTCGGAGTAGCCGCAGGTGTGAAATCAACGGTAGAGTTATTTGTATCCTGCAATACTTCCCGATCACCATCCTTGTAGGCGGCTTTACGCATTACGCACTTTCCGATGTTTTCTGCAACGGTATTGTTCATACCGATATAAGTATGCCCCATATCCAGCCCGGTAGAGGTTACATTCCACTGCCATTCATTGGAAGCACCTACATTTACAGCATCAATCACCCATTCATTGGGGAACTTATATTTGCTTTGCGGTTTACTGGCTGTTCCATTTTGCATAATATACGTATAGTTGTATGCATAGTCTGAAATATACTTTTCTTTAGTCATACTTTTGGGTAATCTGCCAATAGCATAAGCGCGATTTCCCTGTTTATTCAACACCCAGATAGTTTTGGAATAACAATAATAAACATCTAGATTGGGAACAGCCGGATTATCCACATCTTGCTTTGATTCAATATACCACTCAAAATTGGCTTTACTTAAATCTATAGAATTCGGATTAGCCTCTTTATGATTGATCGCATTGTCACAAAGGATAAAGGATTCTCCCGGTTGTACCGGATAATCTGTTCCACTGCCCGGTACTGCTACAACAGAGCCTACCGCAATAGCTTCATCCATGATATCCGGATCTACCGATTGATATTTCTGAGTAGTTTGGAATTGTGATTCCATAAATATCAATCCATCCGCATACAAAACTTTATCCGAGTTATTATAGATACGTATATACTGGTCGCCATTATATTGCTTACCTGCTTCATTATAGGTTCCGGGAATAAATATCTCGGCAATCACAAAATCAGGATCACCTGTATTGAGTACATGAACCTTCAGTTCCAGCTTGTACGACCCTCCAGATACGGCCACATTCTGTTGTACTCCCTGTACATCGACTTCCACCGGAGTTCCATTCTGTGAGTAAGTTCCCTTACCAATGAAAGTTACATTATACAACCCGTCCGCCAGTTCAATACTCTGAGCCGGATAGGTAATGTCTGTCTTGACAGATGTATTTACATTTTCAAAAGTATAGGTTCCACCGGTCAGTTGCAGCCCCTCGATAGTTGTATCTACAGTAGTGGTAATACCTACAGTGGATATGCTCACTTTGTCATCATCACTACATGCGGTAAATCCCAGCATTGTCACAAAAAGGACTAACATTGTCAATTGATTCTTTTTCATCTTCATCTCTATTTTATTGTTCATTTACTAAAAGGTTAAGTTCATTTCCATACCGAAATAAGGCGATTCGGACGTTCTCCGTTGCAGTACGCCCCGTAACGTATAATCAGGATAAATACCCAAAAGCCGGTTTACATAAAAAGCCAGATTCAGATACTTACCGATCCGTTTACTCGCCTTCAAATTGATATCCATATAAAAAGGCACGGTAGTACGCTCAAAATAAGTGGCTGAATATTTCTCCACCAGATGCTGTAACTGAATATTGTTTTTATCCTCTTCGCGAAACGGATGCGTTTCACCGGATTGATCTATATAGCTTACTGGCACGCCATTATTCCACAAGTTCCGTCTGTTGGTATACCAAGTGCATTGTGCCGACGTAGAGAAAGTAAGTCCCAAACGCTGTATATAGGTATCAAACATAAAGTTCGTATTGAATGCCTGGCTTTCTGTTCCGTTGTCCCCATTGTACAATCCCACATATTTCAGCTGTTTATTGTCCAACAATATAGAAGAGGCCTTATATTGAGGAGAATCCGAATTATAAATTGTCTTTATCCAGGCTCCATACATAGTGACGCGAGTCTTGAGCGATTCTATTCGTTTGGAAGCGAACTGAAACTCCACTCCTTCTTTACACACCTTCATTACATTACCTTGTGTGGAATACACATCCAGATTATATTCATTTGTATAAGTCAACTGAGAAAGTTCTGGAGGAGCCGTCAATGCTGATCCGTCGATACTAGCAGGATCATATAGTTTATATGCCAATGACCTATAATAAGTGATATCATCAAAAGCATTATTCATCCGTTCGCGGAAATAAGTTATCGACAGGCGGTTTCCCTTATAGCTGACGTCGGCCCGCACTTCCCATTTCATGTTACGTGCTGGTTCCAATTGATAGTTTGTATTATCCCATTTATATGTCATCATATTGATACGGCGATAATCCGGATTGGTATGGTAATAATTCAACTGAATCAAATCTACATACTTAAAATCCGGATATAGCTGTGCGGTGGTCGGCATACGGCTGATCCAGCCCAAACCTCCCGAAAAGGAAACATCCCATCCGTTTGATACCGGTAAACTCCATTGCAAGTCCAGACGAAGATCGGGATATATCTTGCCCTGCATCTTATATTTAGTGTCCAGCCCCAATAAAGACTGCAAACGGATACCAGCCGTAAAAGCCAATTTATGTCTATTTACAGGAAGATTCAACACCTCCTCGGCATAGAAGGCGAAAGGTTGCAGCTCCGGTATATCCTTAAAACGGCGAGGCCGTGTACTCAAACTTTCACTGATGGGCCGTGTCACATCGAATACCTGGCCTTCTCCCAAATTCTTCTGATAATTCCATTCCATCCCCATATTCATCGCATTCTGTAATACCCCCAACGGGAAAGCCAACCGCGTACGGGCGGAAGCCGTAACATATAAAGGTTTACCATCAATATCCATCTGTGCCACATAATTATAAGGTAGATAGATGCCATCAAACTCTCCGGTTTCTGTCTGAGTAGCAATAGCTGCCGGACGATTCAGAGAAACGGACTTTATTTCACGCATCTTCTCCCACTGCTGACTGACAGAAGTAGCCACACCAACCTCACGAATCCATAAATGGGCCGGAAACTTCATGCTCCATTTCCCCGCTATCTTCAGGCTGTTAAAGTCCGATTTATAAGAATCTTCCTTTACTGTCGCATCTTTATCCCTCTTCGCATCATCAAACGAGCCGGTATAATCGGAACTGATATTCCAATGAATATTACGTTCATTCCATAACCATTTGCCATCCAAGCGGGCGGAAGCAGTAAGGCGAGTGTAATTTTTCACACTGTTACGCGGATCTATTTTGGACTCCAAATAGTTTAAATCAGCATTCAACACATAACGCCCGTTCCCATCCAGCCGAATTCCCTTGCCTACAGAAAACAGTTTACTGGTTTTATCAGCCTTAAAACGCGCAGACAAGGGGCTCTCATTCATTTTACGCTGAATGATTACCGCACCGTTTGCCACATTACCATAAGCCACGGAAGGAATGCCACGAATGATTTCCACCTTCTCAATATTATCGGTTGAGATGGTACGCATATCTATCCCTTTTGACATTGTGCTCGTTGCATTCACTGCGGAAGTACTGTTTGGCATATATTGCAGATTCGCATCCGTATTCTGGGAGATACCATCAATATAAAATCCAACTCCCAATGAAGAGATATCCTCCGTCTTACCTGTTTCACGTATCCGGATCAGATTGGCCTGCCCCATCTGAGGATCAGCCGACTTTCCTCCAGGTACTAATTCCATCAAGTCACTGAAACTGCTGGGCTGAAGATGTTTCATGGCTGTACGGTCAACGATAGAAGCGCTGGTAGCGCGTTTTGATTCAGAAGCGGTCACCACTACCTCGTTCAGCGCCATGACCGAAGGTTTTAAATAAAAGATTGCTGAAATATCCCCAATGACCTTCACTTCTTTTTCTGTAGAATCATATCCTAAATAGGATACAATAACCCGATAAGTTCCAGGATGGATATGTAGAAGTTCAAAATGTCCATTCGCATCTGTTATTCCCCCATAAACAATCTGCTTATCCACAAACAATTGAACTGTAGCGTAATCCAACGCTTTATGAGTCTGCTCATCCAGTACAGTTCCCCGAAATACAAATGTCTGCCCCCATAAAAGAGACACATTGCTACAAATTATAAATAAAAAAATATATGCAATCTTACAAATCATTTCATTCTCTATTGGTTTGCAAAATTACAATTCATAAAAGCTCGGCACAATCCCCATTTCTAGGTATATACTAAATTATACATAGATCGGAGATACCTACATGACGGTATACAATTTACAAATAAAATCACTTTCACCTAAACTTTATATTCACATTTTTTTTCAATGATAAGATAAATACATCTACTTTTTACCTATTTCAATGGGGAAAATGCCACGCCATATAAATACAGTTCATTATCAACATATTACCCCATAAGCAATGGTATGAAAGCATAATGGCATACAACTTTATATTACAAATCCATTGGCAGAATATTTATATCCGGCAGTCAAGGCACATCAGGTTTATTAAGTAATATCTATCCTTCAAATATTAAATTAGCAAATGAAGAAAAGCAACTGCAAAAAACACTATATTTGTGAAAATGAATTCAAATTAAACAGTTAGATTATGGGTACTTTAGGTTGCATCAATAACATGATGAGAAGAGATAAAGAAAATCGTGAACTACGAAAGGCAGGAAAGGAACGCTTGAATGAAACTAGAAACCGACTGATTGATTTGAACAAAAAAGGGCACTCCTCCCATCTATCCCTTGAGCAATTAGAAGAGATCAGAATAAAAACGCAAGAAAAAGAAGAAGCGGAAACCCACCAGCTCTTCAAAATAAAATTAATCATGTTAGGCATTGTTCTAATAGCAGGAGTTCTGATATGGATAGGAATTACTTTTCTTTAAAATTCCACTCTCTATTTTTCTTTCTTATTCCTTGAAAAAACCAATAAGAATTCTTATATTTGTGATACCAACTTGGAATAACCTTAAAAACAGATAGATATGAAAAGAATATTATTACTACTGGTTTTATGTTTAAACATAAGTATGGTGCTTGGACAAGAGTATAAAAATTGGGAAAAATATGATATAGAGGGATTCTATATTATTGCCAAATCAAAAGCAGAAGCCAAGATTAGCAAAAATGTATTGAGGGAGGGAGCAGATTATTATATCCTCACCGAAATGGATGACCAAGTATTCCCATCTGGTGTCAGCAAAAAAATAACTCCCAAACTCTATAAATTAAAAGATACTGAAATATACATATTTTTCAGCTTTCCTCCTTTCCTATTTGATGCCGATAATGGAATGATAGAGATTAAAGACAATAAAGGAACTTTTTTCAAAAAGCCAACACAATAAACATCAAGATACTCCATCACCAATATCTTCATCAACCACATTCATTATCCCTAAAGATGAAGAGGGAAAAGTATGCTATAAACATACACCATCCACAAAAGAAATAATATAAATTAAAATACCATGCCTAAAATTACAAACTGGCGGTTATAGCCTCAGCCAAATCTTCATAACTTGCCAACGGGTTATCCGTGAAAACACTACGGATAACCAACTCTTTATCTATGACATAAACACGAGGTATTCCCGATTTAGCAAACTGATAGTATACCGTGCGGTTTTCTTGGGCCGAATAGGGCAAGGTCAAATGATTTTCGTCCCAATAACGGACAATCTCTGCCGAGCTCTCTTCCCTGCTAATACAAACCATCCGGATTCTTCGACCGTAATCCGTATATATTTTTTGCAGCACAGGAAGTTCTTTCCGACAGTCCGGACACCCCGTATGAAAAAACACAATCAAAGAAACCTCTCCTTTCAGAGTTTCGGAAGTTATTATTTGTCCATCATCCATTACCACAGAGAAAACAGGAATGCTCTCTCCTGTTTGTAAATCAACAGTACCTTCCTCCACATCATCATCAATACACGCCGTACACATTACACAGGTCCAAAGCAGAAAACAGACCGTTTTTATCCAATTCTTCATTTTCATTCCCATTTTTCTTCTTTACAAAGATAACATGATTTTCATGAAATTACTACTTTTGCAGCATGAAACAAGAATTAAAAGAAAACCAAGGACTACCTGCCTCCTTACTTTGGACGCTAGCAATTATTGCGGGAATCTCCGTTGCCAATTTATATTATAACCAACCTTTATTAAACCGCATCAGCCGTGATCTCCAAACATCCGAGTTCACCGCCAACCTGATAGCAATGATTACCCAAATAGGTTATGCCATCGGATTGCTGTTCATTATTCCTTTGGGAGATTTATTTAAAAGGAAAACCATTATTCTAATCAATTTCACAGTCCTGGTCGTTTCATTACTAACCATCGCACTGACTCCCTATATCCATCTCATTTTATTTGCCTCTCTGCTGACCGGCATTTGTTCGGTGATGCCACAAATCTTTATCCCCATAGCTGCCCAGTTTTCCACTCCCGAAACCAAGGGAAAAAATGTAGGTATGATTGTATCGGGATTGCTGACAGGTATCCTGGCCTCGCGCGTAGTAAGCGGAATTATCGGTGAATATTTAGGATGGCGGTTCATTTTCTTTGTGGCAGCCGGGATGATGGTGATATGTGTCATCATCATCATGCGTGTACTACCCGACATGCCGTGTAATTTCAAAGGCAGATACAGTGATCTGATGAAATCCTTGTTTTCATTGGTTATGGAATACCCCCAGTTGCGTATTTCTTCCCTACGTGCCGGAATTGCTTTCGGCTCATTTCTTGCTCTATGGACTTCATTGGCATTTAAGATGGAACAAGCCCCTTTTTTTGCGGGAAACAACATTGTAGGGTTATTGGGATTATGCGGCATAGCAGGAGCTCTCACCGCCTCGTATATAGGAAACTATGTACAGGTTTTAGGAGTCAAACGACTGAATTACATCGGTTGTGGTTTGATATTTGCAGCGTGGTTCTCGCTTTATTCCGGTCAGAACTCCTATGTGGGAATCATCACCGGAATTTTTATCATAGATATAGGCATGCAATGCATCCAGTTAAGTAATCAGGCTACGATTTTCTCTCTTAACCCGAAGGCGGCCAACCGTATCAACACCATTTTTATGACGACCTATTTTATTGGCGGTTCCATAGGTACACTTCTTGCCGGAACATTTTGGCACTGGTTTGGATGGCAGGGAGTAGTAGGAACAGGTATCACACTGGCAACCTGTTCCTTTATGATAAATATCTTCTCAAAAAAATAAATCAGGAATCCATATCGCTTAGATGCAATTCCAGCGCCTTGACCGAAATATAAATCTCGCGCACAGAAATCCCCAAAGAAATAATGAGCAGCACAAGCGCCAGTCCAAAAATATATACGGATATAAGGTAGAACTGTATATACATTAAAAACATACTGACCACACAAAGCAACAAACTTCCGATACCTGTCACCTGCATGGCACGTGTCAGATAAAGACGCTTGCGGAGATTAGCAATCTGTGCTGCTGTCACAGCCGAATGATTCTCACGATATTGGTCCTTCAACGTACGCACTAATTGAGCGTATGAAAGAAAACGATTAGTATATGCCAACATAATCAGCGATATGGCAGAAAATAATAAAGCAGGAGTTGTTAAATCTATTTCCATTTTTATAGGTATTTCAAAGTTAGAATATTGCAAAGATAAAGTAAATATCCCGATATTCTCCTTCCTTTTTACAATGAAAGGAATATCTTTGCAATAAAAATAATTCAAATAAACTAATATGCAAACCATAAAATTATACATAAAAGATTGGTTGGCTATCCATCCTTACATCCAACAACAGGCTACAGACAGATATTTTGTCGATCTGGCTAACCGATTATACTCCACTTGTACGATAAGAGAGATTCCCGAATCCATAAAAAAGAAATTATGTCTTTACACCGCTGCCTATTTTGAAGATGTCATTTCAGGTTTAGGTCTATGGCAAGCATTCATCAAAAAACATCTGGAACTATATGATACGTCACTTCCTTTCTATACCATCCGGCCGGATTATATAAAAGATGAGATCAATGAAGAAGATATCCGCTTCATCATTTGGAACACTTTAGAGAAGGCTCCATATAAACATCCGTATATCAATCCGATGGACAGGAATATCGAAGAAACCTCGCATTCATTTTTCCGGATATTGGATGAAGAGTATGAAACGGCTCCCGCCAATGACACGTTACAGGATTTCTTTATGGACTTCAAAGGAAAAGAGAACGCAAACCATAAACTACGCTGGCTGTTCGGACATACTTATCTCACAGAACCATCTGTACAAGAATATATTGCACAGGTTACAGAAACCGACAAATTCATCATTCCATGTGGTCCCCTTGCCCTGTTTCTTCATGAATGGATTGACCTGCTGACCAACGGAGAAGCCGAATGTTGGGAAGAGATAGAAGGACTATACCCTGCCATTCCCGAAATATCGGATGAAATGAAGGAAAGGAACCACCATACCTATCAATTGTTCACGCAAGGCACAAACGGTGCCCGTATCGTATATCTGGAAGGATATAAGGAACTACACCGTTTCCTTACCCAAGTATTACAATGGCCGGACGATCCCAATCACACTTTGCCCCAAATGAAGGAACATAAGGATTTCATCATGATGGTGAATTCCGAAAAAGGTATTCTACTGGCGAAAGATATATGCAAATATATCAGTGACCCTCTTAACCCGATGTATGATGCCGCAACAGCTGCCCAAGAGGCATTCAGCCTGCTTACTATCCCGACCAAATGCCCACCGGACCTGATGGAATATGTAATAAACAACCACTATATCCCCGATGCACAATTCCCCGAATTTGGTGAAAGGGAACTGGTTCAAAAGAATGCGGACTTTATAGCCCGCCACTCCTTATTATATTACTACAGGGGAGATTAGACTCTCCCCACCGCTACTTCGTTCACCAAAGATCTACTTTCAGCAAAGTCTTTCACATTTTGCAGAGTAGTATGAGCAATATTCGTCATTGCTTCTTTGGTAAAGAATGCCTGATGAGAAGTCACAATCACATTGTTGAAAGACAAAAGACGGGCTAAAGTGTCATCATCAATAATCTTGTCGGACTTATCTTCATAAAAATAAGGCTCTTCTTCCTCGTATACATCCAGACCGGCATATCCCACCTTTTTGGTCTTCAGTCCCTCTATCAAGGCATTGGTGTGAATCAACTGCCCACGCCCCGTATTGATAATCATCACTCCGTCTTTCATTTTACTGATGGAATAATCATTAATCAGATACTTTGTCTGTTCTGTCAAAGGACAATGCAGGGAGATGATATCCGAACTATGATAAAGTTCATCCAAAGTACAATAAACCACCTGATGTTCACGGGCAAAATTGTAATCGGGATAAAGATCATATGCAAGAACATTCATACCGAATCCACGTAATATCTGAATTAAAATCTTGGCAATCTTACCCGTACCGATAATTCCGGCAGTCTTGCCATGCATATCAAATCCCATAAGCCCGTGCAGGGAGAAATTCCCGTCACGTGTCCGCATTGTAGCACGGGGAATCTTGCGGTTGAGTGATAACATCAACGCTACCGTAAATTCGGCAACGGCATAAGGTGAATAAGCCGGTACCCGTACCACTTTCATCTTACCTGCCGTTGCCGCTAAATCCACATTATTATAACCTGCGCATCTTAAAGCCAGCAGTTTAACACCATTATCCGCCATTGCCCGGATAACTTCGGCATCAGCCGTATCGTTTACGAAGATACAAACCACATCCACTCCTTTGGTCAACACCACGTTATTCATATTCAAATGGCCTTTGTAATACCTGATATCAAAGCCAAACTTCTCATTAGCCTCCGTAAACGAGCGTTCGTCGTAGGGTTTCGTGTCGTAAAAAGCTATTTTATAAGCCATAATTGTTTTTCCATTTATAGTTCATATAAATAACAAAAACACGGCCCCTACTGTTCACATACTGACTTATAGTTTTTTCAGTTCCGTGTACAGGCGCTGTACAGGAAGCCCCATCACATTGAAGTAACTACCTGAAATACCACGGACACCAATGAAACCTATCCACTCTTGTATACCATAAGAACCAGCCTTATCCATCGGCTTGTAAACCCGGATATAATAATCGATCTCCTCATCGGACAATTCTGCAAACGTTACTTCTGTCACAGCTGAAAAACTTCGCTGAGCCCCGACGGTAGTCAGACAAACTCCGGTTATCACCTGATGGGTCTTGCCGGAAAGCTTCCACAACATTTGCCGTGCATCATCCTCGTTATGAGGCTTGCCCATGACTACACCATCCAACCATACAATGGTATCGGCAGTAATAATCAATTCGTCCGGATGCATGGTATTCCGGTAAGTAGCCGCCTTCTCGCAAGCTATATACAAAGGGATTTCCTCTGCTTTCAATGTATCCGGATAGGTTTCCTCTATGCCGGGTAGTGTTTTTACTTCATATTTTATACCTAAGCCGGATAACAATTCTTTGCGGCGCGGAGAATTGGAAGCAAGGATTATTTTATATTTTTCTAAATTTTCCAACATAACTTTTCTTTATTTCATTACCACCCGAAGGCTTTTTCATGAGCCATCCATTTTCCTTGAGCCTTCAAGACCTGTTCCACCACGTCACGGCCACATCCATATCCCCCGTTACGATGAGAAATATAAACAGCTGTTTCCTTTATCTCAGGTGCCGCATCAGCAGGACAACAAGGCAGCCCACACAAACGCATCACTTCATAATCGGGAATATCATCGCCCATATAGAGTATCTCCTCATCCTGCAATCCATATTTTTCCTTCAAATGGGCATACTCCCGGGTCTTCACCGCAGCAGCCAAATAGACATCTTTGATACCCAGCCCCTCATAACGCTTACGCACCGCCTCGGTATTTCCACCGGTAATGATGGCAACATGCAGCCCGCATTTCACAGCCAACTGCAATGCATACCCATCCTTGATATTAACCGTACGCATGGGTTCACCATTGGGGTGCAAATAAATAGTTTCCGCACTCAATACCCCATCTACATCAAATACCAATGCCTTTATTTTCTTTAAATCATAGTTTATCATACCACTTATGAGTTCTTTCCCTCTTTATTTGCCTGAATGACAGACAAAGGGAGATTATGAATACTTTTACTTATCTTTTCGTACAATTCCTGCAAAGACTCCTCATCCGCCAACATCTCCAAATGTTTGCTTATTACGTTTTCATCGTAGCGTACAGCCGGACCTGTCTGCGCCTGTGTGGGAGAAAGTTCATGTACTTTGTCGGCAGTTTCGTCTATCAGCGGAAGCATCACTTCAAAAGGAATCCCCTGCTTTTCCAGTATATGTGAACTTAATGCATACATATGATTTGCAAAATTACAAGCAAAGACTGCCGCCAGATGCAAATACCTACGTTGCCCGGAAGTCACTTCATACACTTTAGGACTGAGACGAACTGCCACCATACGCAGCAATTCCACTTCTGCCGGAGCAGATGCTTCTATAAAAAAAGGTACAGTATTGAAATCCACTTCACGCTGCTTGCTAAAAGTCTGCATAGGATAAAGTACCCCATAGCGTTTTACCAATCCCTTCCATAAATCCATAGACATACTACCCGCCGTATGTACAAACAAGGCCTGCTCCCTTCCTTTCACCAATACAGGAGCCAATTGTCGCAAAACTGCATCTTTCAGCGCTACAATATACAAATCGGCATCCCGACGTATCTCGTCCGGCACAATTGTGTAGTCTACTGAAAGTCTGGCAGCCAATGCAGAAGCAGATTCCTCTGTACGGCTGTATACCTGCAAGATAAGACACCCCGCCTTTTGTAAAGCAATTCCCAGATGGGTTGCCACATTGCCGGCTCCTATCAGAACTATTTTCATCATCGGGTCGAAACTAAATATAAAATAACTCCCACCAGCAACAAAGCCGCCGGCAACAAATAAGCAGACATCTGTCCCAACAAAGCTATCACCAAACCGATATTCAATATCAGCCATATACCCGCCAATACAATTCCTACTGACTTATCGGCCTTGAACCAAAGGAAAATAACAGCTGCATACAGTAACAGATTGTCTTTCTGCATAACCCATGGCAACCCGTGTGAAGCAAATCCTATAAACTTATCGATCAGATAAAGCATCCCCATCACAATGAGAAACACCGCAGAAGCTTTATACGTATCCTTATGATTGACAGCAGCCACGTTTACTTGCCTCCATATTTATTAATGTGAATTTTCTCCCATTGTAAATGCTCCTCATTAAAAGGCTTGCGTTCCATACCCTTATGTCCTACCGCTATAATGGAAACCACCTGCAACTGCAACGGAATATCAAGCAACGTATGCACGTATTCACCCGAGGGCATCCCGGTAGCGGTAAAACGTTCACGCACCTGTATCCAACAACTTCCCAACCCCAAATCTTCTGCCTGCAACTGGATCATTATGGAAGCAATTGACGCATCTTCAATCCAGACATCACTAGCCAACGGATCAGCCATCACAACTACAGCCATAGCAGCATCCGCTAGGAAAGCCGCCCCCATCTCCTTACAATGGGAAAGTTTTTCCAACATATCCTTATCATCTACCACAATAAACTGCCAGCAATTGCTACGTTTAGAAGACGGAGCCATCAAAGCAGCCTTCAACAAAGCAACTACCTCTTCCTGTGTCAACTCTTGATCCGTGAACTTACGCATGCTGCGTCTGTTCTTTATTAAGTCACTAAATTGTTCCATAATATACCCTGTTAATTTATTTTTCTGCACAAATATACAACTAGAATGTGGATTGATAAACAAAAAACAATAAATTTGCAATTAGAGATGCCTGTCAGATTAAGTACATATCGCAAAGGAAATGCCATTCCCCCTCTGCCGGGAACAAACATTTTCCATTCTACCGAGCTGTTTCATGTCTTTGAAATGACCCGGGGATACGAACCTTTGCTTATCGTAGCCTATATAGGAAACCGTCCTGTAGGCAAATTGCTGGCTGTCATCCGGAAGAGTGTGCGCCTGTTTCCCCCCGCAATCATCAAACGATGCGAAATTTATGGCACAGGCGAGTATTTTGATGAAGCACAGAATAAGGAAGACCTGTTCGGGGAAATATTGGAACATCTCACCAACGAAGTATTATGCAAATCGTTCCTCATCGAGTTTCGCAACTTGGAAAATCCGCTATTCGGATACAAAGCCTTCAGAAAGAACAACTATTTCGCCATTAATTGGCTAAGAGTACGTAATTCACTGCACAGTAAAGCTCCTTACGAACGGCTGAGCATGTCTCGCAGAAGACAAATAAACAAAGCTCTGAGAAATGGTGCCATCATGGAAATAGCCGACAATGAGAAAGATATACAAGATTTCTCACGAATGTTGAAAAAAGCCTATTCCTCACAGATAAGAAAACATTTCCCGGACATCGGCTTTTTCCGGTTATTAGCATGGCAGAACCCGGAAAAAGAATTAGCCAAAGTGTTTCTTGTGAAATATAAAGGAAAAATCATCGGTGGTTCTATCTGCCTTTTCTCAAAAGAAAGTGCCTACCTGTGGTTCTCAGGAGGTATGCGGAAAACCTATGCTTTTCTTTACCCCGGTATTCTGGCCGTATGGGCACCTATTACCTATGCTTACGAAAAAGGATATGCACATTTGGAATTCATGGATGCAGGATTACCGTTCAAAAAGCACGGTTACAGGGACTTTGTACTCCGCTTTGGCGGCAAGCAGAGCAGTACACGCCGCTGGTTCCGCTTCAGTTGGAAGTGGCTGAACAAACTCTTGTGCAAATTCTATATTTAACTCATTTTTGTCTTTTTGTCTAAAGTGTTGTGAAGCATCTTGCAAATAAGAAATAAAATTGAAGAAATATTTCTTTATTTAACTCGAAATTACTTTCTTTGTGCAGTTTTATCTGAAAACTTGAGTATAAAACCAAACTATTAAAATTATAAGATCATGAAAATCTCACACATTGAACACCTGGGCATTGCCGTAAAGAGCATTGAAGAGGCCCTGCCGTATTATGAAAACGTATTAGGTCTGAAATGCTACAATATCGAAACAGTAGAGGATCAGAAAGTTAAAACCGCTTTTCTGAAAGTAGGTGATGTTAAAATAGAACTGCTGGAACCTACAAGCCCCGAAAGCACTATCGCAAAGTTCATTGAAAAAAATAATGGCAACGGTGGTATGCATCATTTGGCTTTTGCAGTGGAAGATGGTGTGGCAAATGCGTTAGCCGAAGCTGAAACCACCGGCATCCGTCTCATTGACAAAGCTCCGCGTAAAGGTGCTGAAGGTTTGCAAATTGCTTTTTTACATCCCAAATCAACTTTGGGCGTCCTGACCGAGCTTTGCGAAAAACCATAAAACACGAGATCTGACTATTCACGATTGAAGTCAGTATATTTAGTCTGGTTCAAGCGTAAATAGAATTATTTTTTAATCGTAAATTGTAAAATCATAAGTAAAATGAGCAATCAACTTGAAAAAATAAAAGAGCTTATCGAACGCCGGGCTACAGCACGCATGGGTGGAGGTGATAAAGCAATTGCAAAACAGCATGATAAAGGAAAATATACAGCCCGCGAACGCATAGCCATGCTGCTGGATGAGGGCAGTTTCGAAGAAATGGATATGTTTGTGGAACACAGATGCACCAATTTCGGCATGGAGAAAAAACATTATCCGGGCGACGGTGTAGTAACAGGTTGTGGTACCATAGAAGGACGTTTAGTTTATATCTTTGCACAGGATTTCACTGTTTCTGCCGGTTCTCTTTCAGAAACAATGTCTCTGAAAATATGCAAAGTAATGGATCAAGCCATGAAAATGGGTGCTCCCTGTATCGGTATCAACGACTCAGGTGGCGCACGTATTCAAGAAGGTATCAATGCATTGGCCGGTTATGCTGAAATTTTCCAACGCAATATTCTTGCTTCAGGTGTTATTCCGCAGATCTCAGGTATTTTCGGTCCTTGTGCAGGCGGAGCTGTTTACTCTCCTGCGCTGACAGACTTCACCTTGATGATGGAAGGCACATCATATATGTTCCTTACCGGACCGAAAGTGGTAAAGACTGTTACAGGTGAAGATGTAAGCCAGGAAAACTTAGGTGGTGCAAGCGTTCATTCAACCAAATCCGGTGTTACTCATTTTACTGCCAAGACGGAAGAAGAAGGGTTAGCCATGATCCGCAAATTGTTAAGCTATATTCCTCAGAACAATCTGGAAGAAGCTCCCTATGTAGACTGTACCGATCCTATCGATCGTCTGGAAGACTCTTTGAACGAAATTATCCCCGACAGCCCCAACAAACCATACGATATGTATGAGGTGATCAGCGCCATCGTAGATAATGGTGAGTTTTTGGAAGTCCAACCTCACTACGCTAAAAATATCATCATTGGTTTCGCACGTTTCAACGGCCAGTCTGTAGGTATTGTTGCCAACCAGCCCAAATACCTGGCGGGTGTGCTTGACAGCAATGCGTCACGCAAAGGTGCTCGTTTTGTACGTTTCTGCGACGCTTTCAATATACCTCTTGTTTCATTGGTAGATGTTCCGGGATTCCTTCCGGGTACAGGACAAGAATACAACGGTGTAATCCTCCACGGTGCCAAGTTGCTGTATGCTTACGGCGAAGCGACTGTACCCAAAGTGACAATTACCCTGCGTAAATCATACGGCGGATCTCACATTGTAATGAGCTGTAAACAACTTCGCGGTGATATGAATTATGCATGGCCTACTGCCGAAATCGCCGTTATGGGTGGTGCAGGTGCAGTAGAAGTATTATACGCACGCGAAGCCAAAGAACAGGAAAATCCTGCCGCATTCCTAGCCGAAAAAGAAGCTGAATACACCAAGCTGTTCGCCAATCCTTACAATGCTGCCAAATATGGTTACATTGATGATGTGATTGAACCGCGTAATACCCGTTTCCGCATCATCCGTGCATTGCAACAGTTGCAGACTAAGAAATTAACCAATCCGGCTAAGAAGCATGGTAATATTCCTCTTTAATTAAAAATTAAAAATTGAGAATTGAACATGAAGAAATTAAATATAGGAATATTCCTTTCTTTGCTGCTGATGGTGGGGTTATGTTCTTGTGGAGAACAGAAATCGAACACCAAGCTGGTACTGAATGAAGTGCTGATTGAAAATGAAAGCAATTTCCAGGATGACTACGGAGTACACAGCGCATGGATTGAAATATTCAACAGATCATTTGGTAGCGCAGACCTTGCCGGTTGTTTACTGAAGGTGAGCAGCCAGCCTGGAGATACTGCTACTTATTTTATCCCTAAAGGTGATGTATTGACTTTGGTCAAACCTCGCCAGCACGCTTTATTCTGGGCAGACGGCGAACCCAACCGCGGTACTTTCCACACTAATTTCACACTGAATGCCGCAACCGACAATTGGATTGGATTGTATGATTCAGGCAAAAAATTATTGGATCAGATTATTGTTCCGGCAGGCACATTGCAAGCAAACCAATCATACGCACGTGTCAGCGACGCAGCAAATGAATGGGAGGTGAAAGGTTCCAGCGCAGACAAATATGTGACTCCGAGCACCAATAACAAGACTATCAACAGTCATGCAAAGATGGAAAAATTCGAAGAACACGACGGTAGTGGTATCGGTATGGCCATCTCTGCTATGAGCGTTGTATTCTGCGGTCTTCTTTTACTTTTCATTCTCTTCAAATGTGTAGGTAAGATTTCTGTAAACCTGAGCAAGCGCAATGCCATGAAGGTAAAAGGTATTACCGACAAGCAAGAAGCCAAAGAAAAGAAATTGGGTGAAGCTCCGGGCGAAGTATTCGCCGCTATCGCCATGGCCATGCATGAAATGCAAAGCGATGTACATGACGTGGAAGAAACCGTTCTTACCATTACCCGTGTAAAACGTAGTTATTCACCGTGGAGTTCCAAGATTTATACCTTGCGTGAAACTCCCCACAAAAAGTAAGTCACCAATAAAAAGATAAAATGATGAAAGAATATAAATATAAGATCAACGGTAACGTATACAAAGTTGCCATTGGAGATATAGAAGACAATATCGCTCATGTTGAAGTGAACGGTACTCCTTACAAAGTGGAAATGGAAAAAGCTCCGAAAGCTGTAGTGAAACCGGTAGTTCGTCCTGTATCAACCAGCCCTGCTCCGGCACCAGCTACAGTAGTAAAGCCTGCTGCAACTTCTACAGGTAAATCGGGCGTTAAATCTCCGTTGCCGGGGGTAATCCTTGATATCAAGGTAAATGTGGGTGATACCGTAAAAAAGGGGCAAACCATCATTATCCTTGAAGCTATGAAGATGGAAAATAACATCAATGCAGACAAAGACGGCAAGATCACCGCAATCAATGTAAGTAAAGGAGAATCCGTTCTCGAAGGTACTGACCTTGTAATTATTGAATAATATGGGAGAATTTATCAACTTTTTAGGGAATAACCTAGCTGACTTTTGGACATATACGGGTTTTGCCAATGCTACTGTTGGTCATATCGTAATGATCCTGATAGGTTTATTCTTCATATACCTTGCCGTGGCCAAGGAATTTGAGCCGATGTTGCTCATTCCTATCGGTTTCGGTATCTTGATCGGTAATATTCCTTTCAACATGGAAGCCGGACTGAAAGTCGGCATCTATGAGGAAGGTTCTGTTCTTAATATTTTATATCAAGGAGTTACCTCCGGATGGTATCCACCACTTATCTTTTTAGGTATCGGTGCAATGACGGATTTCTCGGCATTGATTTCAAATCCTAAACTGATGTTGATTGGTGCTGCCGCACAGTTTGGTATTTTCGGTGCATACATGATTGCATTGGCAATGGGCTTTGATCCGATGCAGGCTGGTGCTATCGGCATCATCGGTGGTGCGGACGGTCCGACAGCAATCTTCCTTTCATCCAAACTGGCGCCTAACCTGATGGGAGCTATTGCGGTATCTGCCTATTCATACATGGCATTGGTACCGGTTATCCAGCCGCCTATCATGCGTCTGCTCACTACCAAGCACGAACGTTTGATCCGTATGAAACCACCACGCGTCGTTTCTCATACAGAAAAAGTAATGTTCCCTATCATTGGTTTGTTGCTTACTTGTTTTCTGGTTCCGTCGGGTCTGCCTCTATTGGGTATGCTTTTCTTTGGTAACTTATTGAAAGAAAGCGGTGTAACCCGTCGCTTGGCAGAAACTGCCCGCGGTCCGCTGATTGATACCATTACCATCTTATTAGGATTGACAGTAGGTGCTTCCACGCAAGCTTCAGAATTCCTTACCATTGATTCGATTTTGATTTTCGCGCTGGGTGCATTGTCATTCATCATTGCTACCGCTTCGGGAGTTATCTTCGTAAAGATATTCAACTTGGTATTAGGTAAGGATAACAAAATCAATCCGCTTATCGGTAATGCCGGTGTATCTGCTGTTCCTGACTCGGCACGTATCTCTCAGGTTATCGGTCTGGAATATGATCCTACCAACTACTTGCTGATGCATGCCATGGGTCCCAACGTAGCCGGTGTAATCGGTTCTGCCGTAGCTGCCGGTATTTTACTTGGGTTCTTGATGTAATTCATTGAACAACAATAAATAAAATCCTCTTCAACTAATATGTGGAAGAGGATTTTTTATTGATATAGATTAAGAAATGAATGATTTATTATGATTTTTGAACGATTAGTTATATAAGATATGCTGAAAAACATATAAATTTGCCGCCGTAAAACCAAACTAAATTAAACGAAGATGGAAAAGAAAACAGTTAAGTACCATATTCCCCAACACGGAATATATATGTACGCACGTACTAATTCTGGGAAAACTGAACTCATTGTCCTAAACAGCACCGATGCCGAACAAGTGGTGGCAAATGACCACTACCGCATAATGACAAATGATTCAAAAAGCGGTAAAGAACTTATCAGTGGCAAAAAAATTGACCTTACCAAAAATATGACAGTCGGTGCACGTCAATCATTGATTATTGAATTATAATTGTTTTTTTAAGGTAAGAAGGTAAAATGAGAAAGTAAGAATAAAGGCGGCTTTTATTAAAGGGCCGCCTTTATTTATATCTCTGTCCACCTCTTTTATTTACGTGAAACAATTGTCCCTGTAGCTTGATTAGTAGGCATAACCAACATTTCTGCAATCTGCATATATTCCGGTACGGAAGCTGCAAAATAAACCGTTTCCGCAATATCATCTCCCGTCAATGGACGAATGCCTTTATATACATTATCCGCCTTTTCCTTATCTCCCCGGAAACGAACAACTGAAAAATTTGTTTCCACCAGCCCCGGTTTGATATTAGTCACTCTCAATGGAGTATCAACTAAATCTATACGCAGTCCATCCGATAAAGCTTTCACAGCAGCCTTTGTAGCACAATACACACTACCTCCCGGATAAGCAGCATCTCCGGCAATAGAACCAATATTAATAATATGTCCTCGTTTACGTTCCACCATTCCCGGTACGATCAGGCGTGTCATTGCCAGCAAAGCCTTAATATTAGTATCTATGACAATATCCCACTCATCCAGACTGCCTTCCTGTTCTTTATCCGTACCGATAACCAACCCAGCATTATTCACCAATATATCAATGGATTGCCATTCCTTGGGCAATGATTCCAAAGCAGACGTTGCCGCTTTACGGTCGCGCACGTCAAAAGGAAGCAAATATATTTTCGCACCATATTGCTTTTCTAATTCTTCTTTCAATGCACTCAGTTTATTTACGTTACGGGCATTTAAAATCAAACTTGCTCCCTGTGAAGCAAACTTGCGAGCGCATCCGGCACCGATACCGCTGGAAGCTCCTGTGATAAAAACAATCTTATCCATTTTATTATTTCGATTTATTAAAGAACTTACTGAAAAATAGTATTTGATAGTCTATGGCATTATTCCAATACCTGCCTGTATGCCCACCCGGACGGATGATAAAGTCATGATTTATTTTCTTCTTCAACAGTTTTTCGTGTACAGCCTTATTCACTTCCAGAAAAAAATCATCACAACCGCAATCTATTATAACAGCCAAATCACCATTCTTTATCTTATCCAACTGATTAATTACCGTATGTTCGTCCCATCTCTGCTTGTTGCTCGCTTCTTCACCTAATTGCTTCTTCATCTCCCAATTATTGGGAAACGGACGGATATCTAAACCTCCACTCATACTACCTCCTCCTCCAAAGACATCTTTATGACGGATGGATAACCATAAACTTCCATGACCACCCATACTTAACCCGGTGACAGCACGTCCCCCTCTCTCCGCTTTCGTAGTAAAATTCTTATCAATATAGTTCACCAATTCTTTTGACACGAATGTTTCATAACGGTACTCCTTGTTCAAAGGGCTGTCCCAATACCAACTGTTCTTCCCGTCCGGACAAACAAAAATGATTCCTTCCTTATCAGCTATCCGAGGTAATTCCGGTTTTATCCCGAGCCATGTTCCCGCATTGCCCCCATATCCGTGAAGCAGATAAAGTACGGGACATTTTTCACCTGCCATGGCTTTATCCGGACAGATGGTAATTACCTGAACCTCTTTATTCATTGCATCGCTATGTACCGACAAAGTATCCACCTTAGCTGCCTGCATTCCTACAGACAAACACCAGCTTCCTATCAAAAAAGCCCAATATCGTTTTTTCATGTATATAAAAAATTACCCGATGTAAAGGTACAATATAATTTGCAATTTAGTTGCATCTTCTTTCCGCTATCTTTGTTGTCATAAATAAAAAGAAACAATGAAAAAAATAAAATTAGAATCAGTTTTCAATGAATTCACTTTAATGGGAATAGCTGTATCAGGAGCATTCTATCTAGGAGAATACTGGGAAGGTATTGCCGTTATTCTGTTCTATCTCATAGGTGAATGGTTCCAACACAAAGCTGTACACAAAGCACGCAGCGACATCAAAGCATTATTGGATGTACGTCCCGAAACAGCCACTGTAATATATAACAACACATATAAAATAACAGTACCGGAAAAAGTACAGCCAGGAGAAACCATTGAAGTAAAAGTTGGAGAAAAAGTACCTCTAGACGGATTTTTGCTGGAAGATTCCGCTTCATTTAATACGGCCGCCCTAACCGGAGAAAGTGTTCCCCGGACTCTATATAAACAAGAAGAAGTTTTAGCAGGAATGATCGCTTCAGATAAAGTGGTACGGATCAAAGTAAACAAACCGTATGATCAAAGTACGTTAGCACGTATCCTCACTTTAGTACAAGATGCAGCAGAAAGAAAAGCCCCTGCCGAATTATTTATCCGCCGTTTTGCACGAATTTATACACCGATAGTGACAGGACTGGCGATACTAGTTGTCATACTCCCCTATTTATACTCTCTGATAAAACCTGAATTCATTTTTGTTTTTGATGATTGGTTCTATCGGGCTTTAGTATTCCTAGTCATATCATGTCCTTGCGCATTAGTGGTCAGCATTCCATTAGGATACTTTGGAGGTATTGGTGCCGCATCTCACAAAGGGATTCTTTTCAAAGGGGGTAATTATCTAGATGCCATAACCCAAATAAACACCGTAGTATTCGATAAAACCGGAACACTCACCCAAGGTGTATTCAGTGTCCAGGCAATATCGGCAGCCGAAGGTGTTTCGCAAAAAGAACTGCTTCAACTTATCGCCTCTATAGAGAGTTTCAGCAATCATCCTATCGCAAAAGCCATTGTCAAATATGCAGAAGAACAAAGTATATCCCTTAACTCGTCACTGAAAATAACCGAATTTGCCGGATATGGAATAAAAGCCGTAACAAACGGTAAAGAAGTATATGTAGGAAATACACGGTTATTATCAAAATACGGCATCTCTTTTCCCTATGAAATCAGCGACATGACAGAAACAATCGTGTTATGTGCAATGGAAAACAAATATTTGGGATATCTTTCATTGGCGGATACACCAAAACCAGATGCTGTACAAGCCATCCGCGAACTGAAAGACTTAAATATTAATAATATTCAAATATTATCGGGAGACAAACAGACAATTGTTTCTAATTTAGCCGAAAAGATAGGTGTCACACAGGCTTTCGGCGATTTACTACCCGAAGGTAAGGTAGCACATTTAGAACAATTAAAAGCAAATTCTGAAAATCGTGTAGCTTTTGTAGGAGACGGTATCAATGATACTCCCGTACTGGCACTCAGCGATGTTGGGATTGCCATGGGTGGCCTAGGATGTGACGCTGCTATAGAAACTGCGGATGTAGTGATACAAACAGACCAACCCAGTAAAGTGGCGGAAGCTATAAAAATAGGGAAACAGACCCATCGCATCGTATGGCAAAATATATCAATGGCATTCGGAGTGAAATTGTTAGTATTGCTATTGGGAGCCGGCGGAATGGCCACTATGTGGGAAGCCATATTTGCAGATGTAGGCGTAGCTTTACTCGCCATTTTTAATGCAATGAGAATACAGAAATGGAAAGAATAAAATGATTTGACCTATGAATGAAACAATCTATTTAAAAAAACTGGAACAGCGGGAAATCAAACCGACAGCCATACGTCTGCTTATTCTAAAAACCATGATGCAGCACAAAGAAGCATTTTCACTGTTGGATTTGGAAAACGAATTGGATACGGTAGACAAATCAACCATCTACCGCACCATAACCCTTTTTTTAGCCCATCATCTGATTCATGGCATTGATGACGGTACAGGATCGTTAAAATATGCAGTTTGCAGCAATGATTGCAATTGTGAGGTAGACGACCTCCACACTCACTTCTACTGTGAGAACTGTCACCGCACGTTTTGTATGAAAAGTATCCACGTGCCCATCGTGACACTACCTCCCGGATTCACCGTACAAAGTATCAATTATGTCCTGAAAGGTCTATGTTCGGAATGCTCTCATCAGCATATATAACTATTGCCAGAAAAGGAAATCAACCCCAAAGCCCAGTTGATATAATCCAATGCAGGCATCCGAATTTACTGATCGGATGCCATTCATCTAATTGTCTGTTATTCAAAGCTGTAATATTTTCTTATATAGTATCCGCCCTTTTAATGAACATCAATCAAGAAATACAGTATTTTTATTTGGGAGCAAGAAACTTCTTAGTCAGCCATTTTCTCACAGGCTCATCATACAGTTTCAGACACAGGCAAGCCAAAATGACACTCAAAACAAAAACACCCACAGCTACATACCAAGTTTCTCCCAATGTATAAAGTTTATTCTCAATCAACCATGCGTAGAACAAATACATCAACGGATAATGTACTACATAAACCGGATAGGATATATCTCCCAAGAACTTGCATATCTTTGTAGACTGCTTATCCGTAGTAGTACCCGACGCCCCCAGCCACACAAGAAAAGGAAAAACCACAATTACACAAAAAGCTTCATAAATACCATTCATGCAAATCGGCTCCAATCCTTCCAGATAAGGAACCGAGAACAGCGCAATCAGTATAATAGTACATATCCAAAACGCCCCATTCACCTTCATAGGCTTGAAGTTACGCGACATCAACATACCCAATGAAAATGGGAAAAGCATACGCAAAGTTCCACCTAAGAAATTCACTCCGTCGAGTGTCCATCCCACTCCCATATTCCCATAACCAGACACATTGAAAACAGCGAATGACGCTAATGCCATACCCAGCATCACAACCAGCACAGCCAATGCTTTATTAGATAACCGACGAATGAACAACGCATAAAGAATATTACCTATATACTCAAAAAACAGGGACCAGCAAGGTCCGTTCAACGGAAACATCTCACCATTACCACGAACTTCATATCCCACACCCGGCATGGCAGGAATAAAGAATATTGTACAAAGTAAAGACAACATAATCATGGAAATAGCGACATGCGTTCCATCCCATTGCACACAACCCTGAATACAGAACGTAATAGCTCCCAAAACAGCACCCATAATTACCATCGGATGAAGACGGATCAAACGGCGTTTGAAAAAGTCTTTCATAGTGAAATTCTTCCCCCAACGGTCATCATACGCATAACCGATAACAAAACCCGAAAGAATAAAAAAGAAATCCACAGCAAGATATCCGTGGTTGAGAGTTTCGATATTGCCGGCACTAGCAAAAGCAAAACCTTCAAATACATGATACCATATTACCATAAGAGCAGCAACTCCTCTCAATCCATCAAGAAGATCATAATGAGGCTTTGTATCAGTAAATGCTGCAGAAGAGATTTTTTCCATAATAAATTAATAGATTTAATAATTGATTCTTTTTAACTGTTACTAATAATGCTGCAAAGTTACACAACTTAAAGGCTTTTAAATTTGTCCTATGACAAAAAATCAGCAATACATAAATTATTTCTTAGCTCGGAGACGACTAAGTGTGGGAAGTGTTATACCCAAATAAGATGCAATATACCTTAACTTCACCCGTTGGCATATCTGAGGAAACTGTTGTTTAAACTCCTCATATCTTTCCTTTGCTGGCAAAGTCAGCCGTTCTTTGTGAGAACGATGCAAACGCCTGTACTCATTTTGATGAATAATCCTCCCCCAATTAGCCAATTCAATATTAGTCTGAAACAGTCTGATTAAATCAGCTAATGATATTTTGTAAACAACTACATCTTCAAGCGTTTCCACAAATTCCTCGCTCGGCTTATTATAGTACAACTCGTCCATACTGAAAACAATACCTCCTTCCCATGAAAAGGAGGTTGTTATTTCTTCTCCATTTACAAGCCAGAAAGAACGTGTCATTCCTTTTTCTATGAAATAAGCTGATTTACAAAATGTATTCTCCTTTATTAACTGATATTTCTTAGGGAAACGACATAAAATCATACATTTTTTCAGTTCTTGTATCGTATCTTCAGAAACCGGACACAAAGAGAGCATATTATCTATAATGTTTGTCATAAAACCGTAGTCCATTTAAAATACATATAAACACACCCGATATAAACACGGGATATACCTTTTTTTCTTTTCAGCCAAAAGTACAAATATATATTGGAAAACGACATCATTTTTCCAAATAATCGGAGTTTCCAAGACCACTCCATACAAGAATGTCCATATACCTCTTTTATTTATTACTTTTTGTTCAAATTACAAAGATAAAGCATTAAAATGCCAACCAGACTTTTAAAACATCCCATCGCTTAATGCACCACTCTAAAAGAATTTCAATAGCCTCCAAATCACTTTTCATATAATCTATCAGAAATTTCATACCAAGAAAACCCCAAAGAAATACCAAAGAATTGAACATTTTTTATGAAAAACAGCCCTTGACATATTAGCGGATGCAGGCTATTTTTGCATTTTAACAATTATAACCCTTAAAACAAAAAACATTTACTTTGCAGTATGAAGTATTTATTATCGGAAGAATAAATTCTTAATTAATAATCTGCTACTGCTTTAACCAACAAGTCCAATCACATGAAAAAAATTATAACATTACTTTTAATATTGTTGTTTGCCACAAAAAGCACTTTCTCCCAATCGCCAAACAATATAGAGAAGTTCGTCGTAGTCAGTGTAAATGATAAAGATAGTATTTTAAACAAAATAAAAATGTCTGCTCCCCAATTCTACAACATCGGAAAAGGTAAACGTATAGAGGTAAAAGTATGCAATGAAGACAGCATACAAATAAGAAGAGTACGCTGTCTTTTATATTATTCCAACTCCGGCAAGAAAGAATGTATAGGAAAAATATGGATTTCTCCTCTTATTGGCTACGAAACCTGCTATTTTTGCATGAACGTGGATATCCCCCTAACAAAAGATGAATGGCATAAACTAACTTTCCGAATAAAGAGAGGAAAAAATTATAAGGATTACAAATTCTTGAAACAGCAAGTACAAGAATAAAATATTTGATAATAAGAGAGAGATTGACAAGAATAAGAACAAGTAAGAATTGTTTTTATTTTAAGTTTCAGCCTTAAAATAAATCTAGATTTATTTCATACCATTCTGATTATTTGTATATTTGTCTCTTGATAATAAAATTATGCAATTTATTAATTTACAAAAACGATGAGCTATATCCAAAACAATCTACAAGCTGGTGAAGAAATTAAATACAAAGCAGATATTCACTGGTATATATTTGCATATCCGGTAATACTACTATTATTAAGCGCCTTCTTTTCTTCCGCACAAACCGGATTATTCTATTATGTCAGCATATTTCTATTGTTGTCAGGATTATTCCAATTGATAAAAAGAATTCTTCTTAAGATGGGAGCTGAATATGTTGTCACAAACAAGAAAGTCATTCTAAAATCCGGTATTTTAAACCGGGATGCCCTTGAATTGGTTTTAAACAAATGCGAAGGAATACGGATTAATCAAAGCCTCATGGGACGTATGCTCGGTTTTGGTTCTATTGTAGTTACTACAGGCGGGGTCACCAACAAATTTGACTTTATCACCAATCCTATAAAGTTCAGAAACGAAATCAATGCACAAATTCAATAAGAATAAGTGAAAAGCATTTAAAGAAATACAAAGAGAACGGGTATAAACACGCTTTTGCACATACATCCATACAAGGCTATACCTACGTACGTACGAGCTTATGCGTATGTATATGTAAAATGCCTCAGTCCAGAATAAAATTCCATATCAAAGACAAGGGCGTTTTAAAAAAAGATCAAGAGCTTTTTAAAAAAGATAACCGCCTTTTTTTAAAAGAACAAGAGCTTTTTTTAAAATGTCTTGTTCTTTTTTACCGCTGCCGCGAATCCGTAAGCTATCATTTCGTGGAAGTTTCCTCTTTCATGCGCATTTCTTACGAGGAAAAGGCTTGAAAACGCCCTACTTTATACCAGGCAGGAACTGTCTATAAAAAAGAATATATGGCTGACAGCAAGCATATTATGTGAAAATCAACTTCAAAACGTAGTGAGGGCATGAGAGTATAAGTGAGAGCATTTTTTTTACCATTATCATATAAGTCATTCATAATAAACCCATTATACATACAGTGAGGGCATGAGGGTATAAATACCCCGAACTTTCTAATGAAAAAATATGCTTATTTTTGCTATGCACCAAAAACAAAAATCCGCCGTAAAGTATTAATTTACAGGGGATTTTCTTTGTTTTGTAATTCTTTCCAGCGGAGAGGGAGGGTTCTGAACCTCTTCTCTTTATTTCCGTATATATCAGCTTATTAGCTTTCATTATTTTGCTTCCTGTAACGAATTTGTAACGACCTAAACTTTTGTCCTAATGACCACTTTTGTCCGCTATTCGTCTACCATAGCTTTCGGGTTCAAAAGTATGGAAAATATGAACATCTTCCAAATGTTTGATTATTAATTATCTATTTTTTATATTCCAATGCAAGGTGCGAGCCTATATATATGAATAGGCTTGCACCTTGCACCGGACTTTATCTTGCACCCGACTCCATCCCACTCATTTCCAATCGTCATGTAAAAAAAGTTATGCCAAGTTGGTAACAAGTTGGCAAATGCCCCGATTTAATTCGATGAACTTTGTGCCAAACTTTAAAAGATAAGTGTATGGACGTAATAACAATGGAGGCGACTGCCTATAAAGAACTAATCCGCAAAATAGAAAAGATTGCAGACTATGTATTCAAAAAAGAGAGTAAACCAAACGAGGAGGAAGAGATATGGTTGGATAATCAAGAAGTTGCCAACTTGCTACGTATAAGTACCAAGACACTGCAACGATTAAGAAAAGAAAATCTAATCAGCTATTCCATGTTACGAGGAAGATGCAGATACAAATTATCAGAAATAGAAAGAGGACTAAATGAGAAAATAATCGTTTGTGATCCACATACGCTGGATGAGTTCCGTAGAAACTTCTTATTCAATGGGAACTATGAATAAAGATGATATTCTGCGATTGACAGATAGAGGAATGGCTATATTCAAGCACTACCTCCCTACCCCATTTCGTGTAGGACGTAATTTCCTTAATCCGCTTTATGAGGATAAGCACGCTTCCTGTAACATCTATTATGAGCGAAGAAGTGATACTTATAAAATGAAGGACTTTGGTAATGACGACTATTCAGGCGACTGTTTCGCATTCGTGGGAAAATTGAATGGACTAGATTGTAAAGATTCTAAAGACTTCATTCAGATAATGAAAATAATCGATCGTGACCTGCATTTGGGATTATCATCGGGAAATTATATTGAAACGAAGACTATTACTCCCATCAGTCCTGCTGTCACGGCAGCAACATCGCCATCCAAAGTGAAAAAGGCAAGACCTTATACGTTGGCGCAAAAGAGCTTTACGGCTGCGGAACTTGCCTTCTGGGGAAAAAGCGGCATCACGCAAGAGGTACTGAGATTATTCCGGGTGGTTTCACTGAAGAAGTTCAGCAGCGAGAATAACGAAGGGAAACCGTTCAGCATTGCGGCGACGGATAAAGAACCGGTGTTCGGATATACTGCAAAGCAATATGTGAAGGTGTACCGCCCGCACTCGGAGATGCGCTTTTTATATGCCGGGGATTTTGGGGAGAATTATTGCTTCGGGTTGGAGCAGTTGCCTGCTAAGGGGGATTTACTCTTTATTACGGGTAGTGAGAAGGACGTGATGAGCCTGACGGTTCACGGGTTCCATGCTATCTGCTTCAATTCGGAAACGGTGACTATTCCCGTGGGAATTATTCATAGGCTCTCTTTCCGGTTCAAACATATTGTACTGCTCTATGATGTGGACAAAGCGGGGCTGGACAGTTCGGCAAAACAAGAACTGGCGTTGAAGAACTACGGGGTGAAACGATTGTTGCTGCCATTGGCGGGAACGAAGGTGGAAAAGGATATTTCGGACTTTTTCCGTTTGGGAAATAGCCGGGAGGATTTGATTAAACTATTTCTGGATTATCTGGATACAATATACAGCGAAACTATGTCTGCTCTAAAATCTTGTGAGGTGGATTTTAATAATCCGCCACCTGTGGCACAAATGGTTGTGTCGGTGAATGATGTGCCATTAGGCACGCAAGGGAATATCCTCTGTATTACCGGTGGTGAGGGAACCGGTAAAAGTAATTATGTGACGGCGTTAATAGCCGGTGCCATCGGACAATCCGAAAAGAACAAGGATAAGGCGATGGACACGTTGGGGGTGTCGGTCAGTGAAAACAGCAAGCGGAAGGCGATTCTGTTCTATGATACGGAACAGTCGGAGGTGCAGACGTACAAGAACATTACAAACCTTTTAAAGCGTTGCGGACGGGAATCAATGCCGGAATACCTGAAAGCGTATTGCCTGACGGGAATGAGCCGGAAAGAACGCTTGCAGGCGATTATCCAAAGCATGGATAAGTTTCATTATCAGTTCCGGGGGATTCACATGGTGGTGATCGACGGGATTGCGGACTTGATAAAGGGTGCGAATGATGAAACGGAAAGTATTGCCGTGGTGGAGGAATTGTATCGGCTGGCGGGGATTTACAATACTTGTATCGTTACTATCCTGCATTTTATTCCTTCGGGGCTGAAATTGCGGGGGCATTTGGGCAGTGAGTTGCAACGAAAGGCGGCGGCTATCCTCTCGATAGAGAAAGATACTGATCCGTCGGTGTCGGTGGTGAAGGCGCTGAAAGTGCGCGACGGCAGTCCGTTGGATGTGCCTATCATGCAGTTTGCATGGGATAAAGATGTCAGGATGCACGTGTATCTGGGGGAAAAGCCGAAAGAGGAAAAGGAGAAGCGGAAAGAGGATGAACTCGTGGCAGTGGCACGGGATATTTTCGGACGGCAGGACTTTATTACTTATGTGGATTTGGCAGAACAAATTCAAGCGATACTGGACGTAAAGGAACGTACAGCGAAAAGTTATATCAAGTTCATGCGGGAGAAGGAAATCATACTGAAAGACCCGTCAAACCAAAGTTATTATATCATCGGAAATTTAAAACAGGCGAGCTTATGATACCATTGGATAAAGAAACATTCGAGGCGTATATGGAACGGTTGCTCGAACAAGTGGAAAAGGTCGTAGGCGCACTGGACAAGAAGAATAAGAAGCCGCAAAATTACCTGAATGGTGAACGGCTGTACGATAATCAGGATGTTTGTCTGTTGCTGAACATCAGCAAACGAACACTACAACGGTACAGAGACAACGGGCTGAAGTATTACACGATCTTGCATAAAACGTACTATCGTGAAAAGGATTTGCACGAGTTTATTCGTCGGTATTTTGACGGGGAGAATGTAGAAAAAGGCAAAACGAAGGAATGTAACGGAGATGAACGTATAGAGGGTGGCATGTTGTCCGATGATAAGGATGAACCTATGGAAGAAGATAAGCCGGTGGATGAAGGTAAACTCACAGAAGATGCTTAGAGAGTTATAATTTCCATATAGAAAATTCTGCCGATACCCTGACGTTATGTGCATATCCCGTACTATAGTGATGAAAGGATAAGATTCACATGTAAACTTGTGTATATAGTAGTTACAATGTTTTGGAGAAAAGGAATTTAGAGTCTAAATTTGCAAACAATAATCAGATTATGAAGTTTTATATTAGAAAATCACTAACTTTGTGAATATTATATCCATAGACAGAAAAAAAGAAAATAATATGATACTTAAAAAAATAACAATTGAAAATTTCCGTTGCTTTAAAAACTATGAGGTTGATTTAACACCAGGAATTACTGTTTTTATTGGTAAAAATGGCGCAGGAAAAACTTCTCTACTAAATGCCATTCGTTATGGATTAAGTGTCTTTTTTTCCAATGATAGCACAATGGGAGATGATTTACTTATATCAGGTAATCCCGATTTAAAAGTCATTTCAACATTAGCTACAGATTTTTATCGAGCCCAAAATGCGGATTTACCAGCAGTTGATTTAACAATCAACATGGAAGCTGAATTTAATGATATACCTTTGAATTGGGAATACTATAAGCGTTCTACATCAGGTGCTTCGTTATTCGTTTCCAAGTATCAACAAGCATATCGTACACTTATGGCAGAATATCATAATAGCGACCAACTTCCACTGTTTGTTTTCTATTCTGATTCATTTCCACATATAGATACAAGAACCAGCGATTTTGCAAAAAAAGCTATTAAGGAACAAGGATATATTATCAGGAATTTTGCTTATTACAAATGGAATTCAGAAGTATCATGTACATCTATCTGGCAAAATAGATTCATTAATTCCATGCTAAAACAAATTTCCCTTAATGATAGTGACCCGTTAAATTCTAAGGAAGTAGAATATATAAAAAATAAATTGCGCACTTTTTCTGAACCTATCAATTCTGCGTTAGAAGAAAAGGATGATTTTGAAATAAAAGATTTCTTTCCGGTTGTAGATGATAAGACGCTATCATTATATCTGCGATTAAAAAATGAACGGGACGTTATCTTTGATAATTTACCTGCTGGATATAAAAGACTATACTCCATTGCTTTTGATTTGGCTTATAGATTATATATTTTACGGAAAACAAACGAGGAAGACCCAAAAGGTATTGCCATAATTGATGAAATAGACCTCCATTTACATCCTTCTTTGGAACAAGAAGTGTTAGCTCGTCTGAAAAAAACATTTCCAAGTATTCAATTTATTGTATCTACACATTCTCCAATGGTACTCTCCAATCTTAAAGTCAAAGATACGGGAAATATGATTTATAGAATGCAGGCAGACGAAGATACACCAAATGCATTGCCTAATTTATATGGCGTGGATTATTCTGCTGCTGTTTATGATTTTATGGGAACTCCTTATGCAGACAATGAGGTTAAAGAAGAAATAGAAGCCATCTTAAGGCTTTCAAGAAGAGGTAAGCCGGAATTAGTAGAAAAAAGGAAAGAAGAACTTAAATCTATGGTTTCGGAGGAACAATACATAAATATTATCTCTAAAATAAACTCTCAACTGGCAGAGGACAAATACTAATAAAGAATATGCAATTTATCAATAAATTCAAATATAAGAGGAAAGGACACCGAATTATCAAGGCTTTCATTAAAGATAAGTGGAACAATGATATTCAAAGATATGTAAATTTAAACTACAACGAACTTAAAAGAATTAAAGCGTTTAAGTATTTACTGCTCAAAGAACAACAAGGATTTTGTTGTTATTGCATGAGAAAAATTCCTTTTAATGAGGTGACTTTAGAACATGTAATGCCACATCATTTAGAGGACAAAAAGCGTAAGGAAGAGGTAAAATATTACAGTAAGTTTGGACGATTAAAAAGGGGGAAAATATATTATTGCCCAGATAAAGAGATTCCCATATCTCCCAAACTACATACTCCTCCCTATCCCCATTGCATTGCACATGAAAATTTAGTTGCTTCTTGTCAAGGAAAGGTCTTTGAAGGTGGAGAAAAATATATACTACATAAATGCTGCAATAACTTTAGGGGAAATGATAAAATTGTTCCACTATTTTTCATTCCGAGAGCAGCAGAGATTGTACGATATGAAATTGATGGTACATTAACTTATTTTGAAAAATACGAGTCAACCATCAGCTCTCTAAATTTAATGCATTCAACCTTGATTTTCATGAGGAAGATATGGGCAAAGATTGTTATAAATAATATTAGTTTAAATCAGGTAAATAAGGCTTTGACTGATAATGATATTAGAATTAACATCATTGATGATATTGATATTGACATTTCTGAAAGAAAGAATCTAAGGATTGACTTATATTGGAAATTATTGATCGAGTACCATTGGTTTTATAATTACTTTCAGAGAATGATAGCATAATTCAATTATAAACAATCGGATAAAATAACCGCCATCACTTTGGACATGAAGTATGGCGGTTGTTTTTTAGAATCTAAATCATTTTTGGGGTTCTGCAAGAACAGACACCTCATAGTTACGACTATATTATTTTATCTATAATATTTTTTTTATTAACTTTGTGCATTAACCTTTTGAATATAGAATATGACAGGACAAGAAGAATATCCTCGTTTCATTTCTAACAGACCATGCGGAAATGATAAATACGAAGGGAAATCACAAGCTAAGCGTGTAAAGCACGAAAAAATAAATATATCACGGACATTATTCAATCTATCTGTCGCAAATTTCTTTTTGATAATTTTCTCCACTTCCTTTTCTGTTAGATAACCTCTATCTACCCGTTTCAAACGAATGGTATAATTAGCAAACGGGTCTGCAAAGATCCAACCATTATTTTTAGCAATAATAATTATGCGGCGAAAAAACTGCATGAATTTAGCAGTCGTATTCTCATTACAACCACTTTCACTACGCAGGTAGGTTTCAAAGTCAGTAATAAACATATGGTTTATCTCCTTTAAAGAAATATCAGAGATATTATATTTGTATTTCATGAAATCAATCAAACGTCTATAAGTACGGTCATACTTAGCTATTGTTGCAGGCGTCTTGCTTATTCCTACTAACTTTTGAATATCTTCATTGTGTTGTTTGAATAATTCCAATAAAGTACGCTGACGAGTAGTAATTCCTAAAAATGCATTACGGATTTTTTCTGCTGTAACAAATGCTTCTGTGTTTTCTATCTCATGATAATGATTAACCAGCGATGCACGAATATTATCTAACAATGCATTAAATTGGGCAGCCTGAATACTTCTGCCTTTCAACTTGCCAGCCTTGACATCCCACTGTCCTGGATCGACATCCAATTTAGAACTGAACTGACTGATTTCGCCATTTAATGTAATGCGAATCATTATACCTGTCTTGCCGTTCTTGTTCACGTAGTTCTTTCTCACATAAAAGAGAATCTTAAAAGTACTGCTGCTCATAATTCTTAATTTTTAAACCTTTGGGGAATGGATTAATTCCTCCGCCACAAAGGTAAAGTTAATAATGTTGTTATAAGCTATGCAGACATGGACAAACTCTGTACAAATCAAGGACTTATAGTGGAAATCGTTACAGAAACAGAAGCCCAATTTTATGTAACGAATCTGTAACTGAACTCTGTCCGTTTTTGACTTTTCAATGGTTTCAAACTGTCCGGAAGGTATATAAAAAAAGTCCGTAAAACGCTGGTTTTACGGACTTTGTCTGCTTTTGACCTTTTATTGTCTAAAGGTTCCAGCGGAGAGAGAGGTTTTTGAACCTATAACTCTAACCACTTATGCTACAATGTCTTATATTCCAAAATTTCAAATAGGTAACGAAACAGTAACGATTTTCAGACGTTGGGCTTGTCCAACTTTGACCGCTGTTTGTCTGCCTAACTTTCGGGTTCAAAGATAAGTCTTTCTTTTGAAATACGCAAATCATTGATAATAAATCTTCTGCGATTAGTGCAAGGTGCAAGCTATATATATAAATATATACTTGCACCTTGCACTAAAAATTTTGTCATTTAGCGAATTTGCTATAATTTTGTGTGAACTAATGATTTCAATAAATGAATGATTTAACATGAAACAATTTAATTTGCAATTTGCCAACCATTCGAAATTAGAACAGCTAAAGCTGTTCTTTTTGGAACATGGCACTTATATCGAACTCAAAAAGGGCGAACAGTTCTCTATTCAAGGTAAAATGAACTGCCGGGGGGCTTATATTGAAAACGGTTTATTGAGATATACCCGTGTGGATGAAAGAGGAAATATACATATAGTAGGATATACTTTCTCCGAAGAATTTGCAGGAAGTTTATGTACACTTATAGAACCTAATCAACCGTCATTAGTAACAATTGAAGCTGTTTGCGATTCAAAGATTTACTATCTACCGTATTCAAAGTTAGAGGATTTTTTTGCTACAAATGCCGAGACAGCACAAATAAAGTGCGCTCTTGTCGAACAATCCTACTCGTTAATGTATCATAGATTATTGGATATGTACTGTAAAACTACGGAAGAACTTTATCTTGATTTATTGAACAGATGTCCCGACATTCAAGAATATATTACGTTAAAAGAGATAGCCTCTTTCTTGCAAGTCACACCGGAAACTGTTAGTCGTATACGTTGCAAACTGAAGAAATAACTTATCCTTTAACATACTTTATATTAGGGTCTTGACAATTGTCAAGACCTTTTTTATTTATTCTTCCGTATTTTGCATTCACTATTTAATAATATTGATATGATACGTAAATTAACACAAGAAGAATATAACAATGCTGCCGATTTATCTTATCAAGTATGCATGGAAAGGAATGATTTCACCCAAGAAGGTATTGAAACCTTTAAAAGCTTCGTGTATGACACATCGTTGATGAATACGCTTGACATATATGGTGCTTTTGACAATCATCTATTGATAGGAATAATCGGTGTACATCGGGAAAGGCAACATATATCCCTCTTCTTTGTCTTGCCGCACTATCATCGGCGAGGAATAGGAACATTGTTATTTGACTATATGATGAGCAATTGTAATTTTACTTATATAACAGTTAATTCTTCAACCTATGCAGAAACTTTTTATACATCTTTAGGCTTCAAAAAAGTGGGTGAAAAAGAGATTAATAAAGGTATTGTTAGTATCCCTATGGAGAGAAACATATAATTATTGCCAATCATTTAAAAGAGATAAGATGAAAAAGAAAATTACTTTATGTATGGTGCTTTCCACATTTATTATTTGCGCCATGTTATGTCTGACAAATTGTAGTAACGACGATGCTCCTACTTCTGTCTTCACCCCCGAAGCCTTGAAGCAAACTACTTGGCAAGCGCAAATGACCGTGTACAATATCGAAGATGAGATAGACTACACAAAACAATCCATTCTTCAATTTACCAACGAATCAGAAGGCATTTATACAAGAACGAACGAAGAAGACGGATATATGTGGAACACAGATTTTACTTACCAAGTAAATGGAAAAATCATCACGTTCGACAACATAGCAGGTCCATGGACGGTGCTGGAATACACAGGAACACACCTCGTAATGGAAGCCTATAATCCCAATAAGATGGTGTGGACATTGGAGAAGATGTATTAACCTAAAAATAGCGGATATGAAGATTTCAACAATTCTCTTTTTCTGCCTACTAATGACAGCTTGTATGCAGACAAAATCTTTTCACCGGATAAACGGCTGGTACTACGTAACATCACAGACTACAGACAGCCTTTCACTAACACCTTTCCTTACTGTTAAGGATTTCGATACTTTACGTTTGGAAACTGATGCTTTTGGACACTCGGTCATTACCGGTGTCTTCCTCCAAAATAAATCGCCTATATGGAGAGAAGCCACAAAAAAGAGTATAGGAAAGCGTATCGCTTTCGTTTTCAATGACACAGTGATAACTGCCCCTCTGATTAATATCCCCTTAGAAAGCGGACATTTCCAAATTTCCAATCCGCATGGATATGATTTGGAACGTATCTTTAAGGAGTTACAAAAAGAGAAGAAATAGAATAAGGTTATTCAATAAAATGAAAGAAGATTTTGATAAACTCCTATCGGAAATAGATGTAGAGATTGCTAAAATCGACCTCTACGGCAATGATATTATCGAAACCTCTCTTTCAATAGTACGTCACTTACAAAGTATCATCACTGGGTTAAGAAATGAATTGCAAACCTACACTTTCCCCACACAAGAGGATGAAATACGCTTTTTCAAAGTTCAAAAACCGGAACTATTGGGGCGGCTTCTCTATTTCCACAAAATATGTCGTATAGAAATGCAATGTCCTAATGGGAGTAACGAAGTTATCAGAAAGCATCTTATCGCAGAACTGGATAATCTGACCTATTTCTTCAATCGGAATTTGGACTTTTACCAGTATTATCGTTCACACTCTACCATGTATGATAAATACTACTTTGTACGAGGGAAGGCAGATATTCGGCTATGCGCTGATAGCGCACAATTCGATAAAGACCCGAATTTTTCAACAGGGTACGACTATACGGTAGCCAAGATATTAGCCAATGAAATGTTGCGTATTTACCTAAATCAGCGATTACAGTTATTAGAGAAAAAGCAACTGACAAACGATATAAAAATATCATTGTCGGACTTCAAACTGAAATGGACTGGCACAAAATCGGAAGCGATAGAATGGGGATATGGATTGTTTGCCGCTAAAACGCTGAATTATGGCAACGCTACAATAAAAGAGGTTATGGCATTTGTCGAAACTGCCTTTGACATAGAGCTGGGCGACTATTACCGAACATATCTTAGCCTTAAAAACCGGAAGAAAGACCGAACGGCTTTTTTCACATTCATAATGGAGCAACTGCAAAAGCGCATGGATGATGATTTGTAAATAAGTACTTTAGCTGATTGAAAAACTACCAAGTTACTACCAACGTGGTAGTTTTTCTTTTTATACAAATGGAGCACATGAATAGGAATAAAAACTATTTTTCACCCCTAAAATCACCCTGAAAAAAATTTCAACCAAGTTGGTAGAACCTTGTATTTTTTATCTTACAGAAAGATGCAATTTTGCGGCAAATCAATTAGTTACCATTATGGAAATAATAACATTCGAGTCCAAAGCCTATAAGGAACTGGACAACAAGATTACCGCTATTGCCGATTACATCTTCAATCATGCGGAAATGGCAAAGCAAAGTGAAGAAGATATGTGGGTGGACAGCTATGAGGTCTGCACGTTTCTGAAAATAAGCGAAAAGACCCTACAACGCCTGCGGGTGTCGGGTACTATCGCCTATTCCAACATCAGGGGACGCTATTTCTACAAGGTCAGCGAGATACGCCGGATGCTGGAAGAACGCCTGATAAGGAGCAACAAAGAGAACATCGACAACCTGATAACCAACCACCAACTGTATGCTAAGGAAAGAGGAAATCTTAGAAAGAACAAGTAACGGGCTGGCGATATTCAAACACTACCTGCCCGGAAACTGGCGCATAGGTCGCAACTTCCTTAACCCGCTGTACGAGGACAGCAAGGCTTCCTGCAACATCTACTTCGACCGCCGGAGCAGCATCTACAAGATGAAAGACTTCGGCAACGACAGTTACAGCGGCGACTGTTTCTTCCTCGTGGGGCAGTTAAAGGGGCTGGACTGCAACCGGGCGGCTGACTTCGTGGAGATACTGGAAATCATCGACCGGGATTTAGGCTTGGGGCTGGCTTCCGGCACTCCTGTTTCCATTCCTCCGGCAACCGTCCACCGGACAGTATCGGGCAAAACCGAAGAAACACCCGAAAAGCCCGTCAAGCCCTACCAGTTCCGGGAACAGAAGTTTCCGCTTGCCGAACTGGTGTACTGGCAACAGTACGGCATCACGCCCGAACTGCTGGAACGTTACAAGGTCTGTTCGCTCCGGGAGTATCACAGCGAAACGGCAGAGGGCAAACCGTACACCTACACTTCATCGGTGGCAGAACCCATGTACGGCTACAAGGGCAAACAGCACATCAAGCTGTACCGCCCGTTCTCCACGCCCCGCTTCCTCTATGGCGGCAGCTTCGGCGAAAACTACTGCTTCGGGCTGGAGCAACTGCCAGCAAAAGGCGACACGCTCTTCATCACGGGCGGCGAGAAAGACGTGCTTTCGCTGGCTGCACACGGTTTTCACGCTATCTGCTTCAACAGCGAAACGGTGACTATACCGCCCACGCTGGTATATCGGCTGACGTTCCGATTCAAGCACATCGTCCTGCTCTTTGACATGGACAAGACGGGCAGGGAAAGTTCATGCAAGCAGGAAAAACTGTTGGAAGAATTTGGAGTGAAACGCCTGCTCCTGCCGCTTCCGGGTACGAAAGAGGAAAAGGACATTTCCGACTACTTCAAAGCCGGGAACACCCGTGAAGATTTCCTGAAACTGTTTATCGAATTTTTAGACAACCTGTATAGCGACACATTGATTATGCTAAAATCGTGCGAGATAGATTTCAACAACCCGCCCGCCAAAGCGCAAGAGATTATTTCGGCGGGTGACGTTCCGTTAGGAACACAAGGCAACCTGTTCGGCATCACCGGGGGCGAGGGAACGGGCAAGAGCAATTATGTAGCCGCAATCGTGGCGGGCTGCATCTGCCCGGCTGGTGCGGAAGTAGATACGCTGGGAATACAGATAACCGCCAACGGCAGACACAAGGCGGTCTTGCTCTATGACACAGAACAGTCGGAAGTGCAACTGTTCAAGAATGTAAGCAACCTGCTGGCACGAGCCAAACAGCCGGACAAACCCGATGAACTGAAAGCGTTCTGCCTGACGGGTATGTCACGCAAAGAACGCCTGAACGCCATTGTGCAGAGCATGGATAAGTTCTACTACCAGTACGGCGGCATCCAGTTGGTCGTCATTGATGGCATCGCCGACCTTGTAAAGAGTGCCAACGATGAAGCGGAAAGCGTGGCGGTGATAGATGAACTCTATCGGCTGGCGGGCATCTATAACACGTGTATTCTTTGTGTGCTGCACTTCGTTCCTAACGGATTAAAGTTACGTGGGCATTTGGGTAGCGAATTGCAACGCAAGGCGGCTACTATCCTTTCAATAGAGAAAGACGAAGAACCCACGCAGTCGGTAGTGAAAGCCCTGAAAGTAAGGGAAGGAAGCCCGCTGGACGTTCCTCTGATGCTCTTTGCATGGGACAAGAAAGCCGGGATGCACGTGTACAAGGGGGAAAAGCCCCGTGAAGAAAAGGAGAAGCGCAAGGAAAGGGAACTGGTGAACGTAGCCCGTGACATCTTCGGGCGGCAGACACGCATCACTTACATAGACCTTTGCGAGCAGTTGCAGCAGGTTTTGGACATCAAGGAACGCACCGCAAAGAGCTATATCCGCTTCATGCGGGAAAGGGACATCATCACCAAAGACACGGCGAACCAAAGTTGTTTTATCATCGGTTCATATAATCTTCAAAGGAACGCAAGCTGCCCGTAGGCGTATGGGCTGAACTTGTGTATTTTTAAGTGCTTGTGTCCTGCCCTGTTGTGAAACACGGCAGGATTTTTTCTGTTTGCACGTGAAAATTCAGGGTATTTGCTTAACTTTGCAGAAGTTACACGAAAAGTAACGGCAGTTGAACGGCGGTTGCCGGAATATTGCCTTTATATATAACATATACGTTCGCCGAACGTCCCAAAGTAGAAAACTGGCACTTTTCAAAAAGAGGGGATATTCAGCGCAGGATATGCTATGCGTTTGTCATAGCGTGGCTGCACTGTTTCCTCTTTTGGGTATGCCAGTACCTCTACTTTGAAACAGCGTCATGCCACGCTTTCTTTTTGGGGTGGCGGCTAACGTGCCAAGACAGTAGGGATTTATATCACTTTAATACCTGACAATATGGAACAAATCAAAGCGCACATCGCCGTATCGCTGGACGGGCATACCGCCACGCCGGACTATGAACTGGACTGGATGCCCCGTGATGTCAAGGAACTGGCGGCAAGGGAACACGCCGCCGCAAGCTGCCTGCTTATGGGGGCGAACACCTACAACTACATCTTTGAACACTGGGGCGGGTGGCCGCACAAAAGCAAGCGGTCTTTTGTGGTGTCACACTACGATACCAACGTGACACCGGACTGCGGTGTGGAGTTCCTGACCGAAGAACCGCTGCAAAGGGTCTATGAACTGAAACAGGAAAATGACATGCTGGTGGTGGGCGGCGGCAAGCTGCTTACTTCGCTGATAAAAGCCGGACTGTTGGATAGCCTGACTATCTACACTGTCCCCGTCATGGTGGGCAAGGGTATCGGTTTCATCGGGGAAACATTAGGCTCGGAATGGAAACTGTCGGAAAGCAGGGTGCTGGATAACGGGGTGGTCTGTTCGACCTACCTGTTTGGCGGGAGCGTATAAAAAATGCGCCCGGTTTCCCTCCGGGCGCAACCACTAAAATTTCAATTATCATAAGTGGCAAAACCTATCACAATGAAATTTCAGCGGTAAAGATAGGCTATTTCTTCGGTTTTCCTTTCTTTTCGGGAAATGAAAAGGCGACATTGAACTGTTCGTCCAGCACCAGCGAAGCATCGAAAGCCTTGCCGTTCTTGCCCTTGAAGCCCTTGATTAACCCGGTCTTGCGTTTCGTCACCAGCTCGACAATCTGTTTGTCGGAAAGCTGCTTGTCGCACTTGTTGCGGAATATGGTAAGCGTACAGTCCACGTTGGAACATTTTGCCACTTTCGGGTAAAACAGGATGCGCCCGTTATTGCATTTGGGGCAGGGACAGGTTTCACTGCCCGCAACAGATAATTGTACCGAAAGCAGTTCCGCCGTGATTTGGGCGGCGTACACCTCGATACCCTTTCGGAACGTGTCGGCATCCATGTTTCCCGCTTCTATCTTGGAAAGGGCGGTTTCCCACATACCCGTCATTTCGACATCGGCAATCTTCTTGTCCTTGACAATCCTGTAAACGGCAAGCCCCTTGTCGGTGGGTACAAGGTTCTTCTTCTCACGCACGATGTACTGGCGGGTGAACAGCGTTTCGATAATCGCCGCACGGGTGGCGGGTGTACCTATCCCGGCATCTTTCAAGCTGGCTTTCAGTTCGGCATCCTCCAGTTCCTTGCCTGCGTTTTCCATTGCGGCAAGCAGACTGCTTTCCGTGTGCAGCGGTTTCGGCTTGGTCTGTTTCTCCAACAGTTCCACGTTGGAAATAGGCAGGCTTTCGCCCTCTTGAAGCGGCGGCAGGCTGGCGGCTTCTTCATCTCCGCCCGGTTCCTGCTCGCCGAACACGGCACGCCAGCCTGCTTCTTTCATCACCGACCCTTTCACCGTGAAGTCGGTATCTCCGGCAGACAGCACAGCGGTGGTTACGTCTTTCACGCACCTGCCCGAAAAGGCTTCCAGCATACGCCCGGCTACCAGTTCGTAAACCGCCCGTTCGTCTTTGGAGAGTTCACCGGGCAGGTTTTCAGTCACGATTAAGGCGTGGTGGTCGGTCACTTTGCCGTCATTCACGCTACGGCGGTTCAGCGTTACGCCGTTCAATCCGGCGGCATATCCAGCAAAGCGGGGGTACTGCCCCAGCATGGCGACACGTTCCGGCATTTCATCAAAAACGTCCTCCGGGATATAGCGGCTCCCGGTTCGGGGGTATGACATCACTTTCTTTTCGTACAGGCTTTGCGCTATGGAAAGGGTCTTGTCCGCCGAAAAGTTCAGTTTCGTGTTCGCTTCCTTTTGTAGCGTGGTAAGGTCATACAAAAGGGGCGGTTCTTGGCTGGTTTCTTTCCTTTCAACGGACTTCACCGCAAGCTGCCCGGTATCCTTTACCCGTTGCAGGGCGGCTATGGCTTCGGGCTGCTGCTCCCACTTGGCGGTAGATTGGGCGGTGAAACTGATTCTACCGCTGGCGGTATCGGCTTTGAGTTGCCAAAACTTGGTCGGGACAAAGTTCTTGTTTTCCAAATAGCGGCTGCATATCATCACGAGCGTGGGGGTCTGCACCCTGCCCAGCGAAAACACCCCCTGCCCGGCGGCTACGCTCAACGCTTGGGTGGCGTTTATCCCTATTAGCCAGTCCGCTTCGCTGCGGGACTTGGCAGAGAGGTAGAGGTTGTCGTAACGCTCTCCCGGCTGCAAGTTATCCAGCCCCTCACGGATTGCCTTGTCGGTAAGGCTGCTTATCCACAGGCGCACAAAAGGCTTGGTACAGCCCAAATAGTTATAGATGTAGCGGTGTATCAATTCGCCCTCACGCCCGGCATCGGTGGCGACAATAATCTTGTCGCACTGGTCGAATACCTCTTTAATCACTTTCAACTGTTTCAACACGCCGGGGTCTGCCTTGTAACCTTTCTCGGCTTTCACCTGACGGGGGATTAGCTGGAAATCGGGCGGCAGTATGGGCAGGCTCTCCCTGCGGAAGTTCGCCACGCCGTAGGCTTCCGGCATGGCAAGCTGGATTAAGTGGCCGAACGCCCATGTCACCATATACCCGTTGCCGGAAAGATAACCGTCATTCTTCTGTGTCGCTCCGATGATGCGGGCGATGTCTTTTGCCACGCTGGGCTTCTCTGCTATCAATGCAATCATAATTCTTTACTTTTTAAGGGTGGGTACTACATTTTCATTCCTTTGGACTTCTTGGGCTTGTCCGCTTTCAAACTCTTGTCTTGCGCCTTGTCCTGCTTCTCTTTCTGCTTGGCGGTAGGCTTTTGCTGCCCCTGTTTCAACGGCTCTTTTCCCTGCTTGGTGGCTTCGTTGGTCTTGCCCTCTGTATTGACCGCTACCTGTGTCCGGCTCTCGGCGGCGGGGGTAACGTCTTTCGGCTGCACCTTGTCGGGTGATTTGCCTTGTGCGCCGGACTGCACATGACCGTTGAACTCAACGCCCTGCCCGTCCTTTAGCCCGGCTACCTGCTGCTGTCCCTGCTGCAAGAACTGGACGGCGGCACGGGGCAGGAACTCCAAGCCACGCTCCACTGCGCTGACCTGTAGATAGGCACTGCGCTTCATGCCGTCCCTGAATTGCAGGTTTTCCATTTTGACCGCTTGCCCGGCTTCAAAGGCGGCTTTCTGTTCCAGGCTGACTTTCACGTTACAGATTGTATCGGGGCATTTCCATTTGTCTGCCCGCATGTACTCCAGTTCGTGCGTGTACCTGTCCCGGCTGACGAACACGGGGATTTGTTCGCCGCTTTTCGGGTCTTTGATTTTTGCGATGCCGCCCAAGTTGCCAGTACCCTGCAAGTTGCCCTGTTCCTGCTTGGTGAAGTCGTGTTCATGGAACGGGCGTTGCAACAGCTTTTCGTCCTGCTGGACGCCATGCAACTTGGGTACTACCGTGCCGTCCTTAGCCTGATAGAAAGAGAGCTTGACATCGGTAGGTTTCAGGTAAAAGCCACCCACCGTTCCCGAAATGGTGTAGGTATTGCGGGACTTGTAGCCACGCATCACCCGGTCGAAGTCTTTCGTGTTTTTCAGGGTGTCGGCGGTGATGCCGACTTTTTTCAGATTCTCCCAGTCGATTTTTGCCGGGTCGAAGCGGTAGCCCTGCTTGAACTCGTGAAAGTCTGGCTTCGGCACTCGAAGCATTTCCGTTCGTTTACTGTCCTCCGGTGTCGGGTTGCGGTGATTGTCCTCGATTGCCTTTGCGTTACGCTCCGCTTCGGAAGCCCTCACGCTGAAAAGTTCCAGCCCGGATGTGTCCTGATACTTGCGGTAGAAGTTGGAAAGGAAGTTGCTGAACACATCGCTGTTCTTGTCCACCTGCATGAACTCGCCGCCGTGTGCGGCGGTGGGCGATACAGTCTGCAAATTACCCTCCTTGTCGAAGCCTTTAACGGCACTCACTTTTCCCTGCTGTTTATCCAAGACCAGCAGCACGTCTTTTTCCTGCCCCTCTGCGGGCGGGGTCATTCTGTTTGCCATAAATAATTGGAATTTTAGTGGTTACGGGAATAGTCCCGCTCAAAGGTAGCGACTAAATATGCTATATTTGGATAGGTGGAAAGGAGTGTCCGTATTTGTCCTGCGCTGTCCCGATTTGTCCGGGTAGGATAAATTACTGCAATTAATGGTTGCAGAATTGGAAACGGGCATAAAAAAAGAGAGCGAAGTTAATCACTCTCTTTAGATGAGCCATTTGTGAAACGTTTATGAAGCGTTTGTGATTTTAGCAAACACTTTATAATAAGCTATATATAAAAATCAAAGCTAAAAAACAGCTTATTTTTGGAGCGTTTGTGAAGCGTTTGGTAAACCTTTGATTGTATAATATGTGTTTTTGCCAGTAACGCCCTGCATTTCCAACCACGTTTCCATTTGTTGCAACAAACGGTAAGCGGTGGTTCTATTGGTATTCAATATTCTTTGAACGTCCGAATTGGTAACACTTCCATTTTGGGCTGCATATTCGATAATAGGTATAAACCTTTCATCTGCCCGCTGCGCCAATAGCTGCGAACGTATATCGGTATAATAGGTAATCATCAGACCGCTTAACATTTCAAGTTTGGGCGGCAACAGCTTGTATGCGCTGACCGCTTCCAAAATACGCTTGTAACCACGTCCCCAGCTTTCAATGTCCCCGCTTCTGAAAAAGGCGTTGGCGATTAGCGGATTATAGGGAGTGGACGGGTGACTTTCAAAAAGTTTCTCGGTTGTCCAGTTCTCCGGCAACTGCCCGGCGTTCCAAAAAGTGATGTGGTCGGGGAACACGCTAATCTGTATCGGTACGGCACTGGCATAATCTTTATGGGCTATGGCATTCATCAGTGACTCCCTGACAGCTTCCACCGGGAACTGCGGTGTTTCACGCCGGGAAATACCCTCGTATGAAATGTGATAAATCAGGTATTTGGTCTTTATCAAATCCATAGCCTTATCCACCTGTTCCATTAAAGAGCCGTGAACCTCGTCCTGAAACTCCAAGTTACCTTTATCGTCCCGGAAGAAACCTATCTTGATATACGCCCCGGTCACAAAGCGTTCCGGGTCAGGGTGGAACAACAGCAAGGCTGCACGGGTCGGGCATTTGGTTTGGGCATCTATCAGCCGCAAATCGTGCAACAGGTTTTCGGCTGTATCTTTCAACACATTTTCATCCACACGTCCGCTTCTCGCCGCTTCCTTGCGGAAACGGTCTAATGCGCTGGTGGAAAGTTCCTCTATGCCTGCCCACTCTACGGGAAATTCATCCCAATGCCTGCCAGTACGTTGCAGGATAAAGCGGTTCAATGCCGCACCTTTCAACTCCTGCTTCGTGCTGCCGCTGCGGTAATGGTACTGACCTTTGTAATTGATAGGGTTTGAATAAGGCGGCACGTCAATCTCGACATATTTCAGCCCGTTTTCTTCCAGCAGGTTCACGTCCACGATGATGCCCAGCACGTCACGCACTTTGTTCGGTATGTCTTCCAGCAGTTTGTCGGCATCGGCAACGCCGACTACCTTACCGCTGTCATTCATACCTATATATATCTTGCCGCCTGTGGCGTTGGCAAAACCGCATATCCATTTCAGATACTCGTCACGCCAGCTTTCTTTCCATTCTATATTTTGGTTTTCATTCATAATTATTTCGTTGTCTGCAAAATTAGTAAAAATCCTATGTATCAGGAAAGAATATTGGTTATTCTTCCTCTTTTATCAGGTGGCATAGCTCCGGGTCGTTCTTGATACGGGTTATCTCGTCCTCAACTATCTGCCGGACTTCCTGCCGGATGCGGTCGTAGTTGGCTTGTATCTCTTCCTGCATCCGGTCGTTTCCGTCCTTATCCGTAAAGTCAATTATTTGCGGAAGTTTCACGTAGCGGGCGGTTTCCCGCTTCACCTTTTCATTGTCCACCACGATTTCACAGTGGAAAATCTTCTGCTCTATCCGTTCATCGAAGTTGTCCGCTACCGCACCCACGAACATGCCTTGCGTGAGGTTGGATATTTTGCTGGCGGGTATCAGGCTGTCCATTTGGGTGCTTATTGAGGTGGATTTCTCCCGCTGGTTTATCGTCATGCTCTGCCGTTTCTGCAACACCTTTCCGAAACGCTCCGATAGGATTTTTGCCGTTTCGCCGACTACCTGACCGCTAAACACGTTACCCACAGTATTTTGTATCACCCGGCTTTCCTTGTCCCCGTAGTCACGGGTTAGCTGGCTGTAATCCTGAAAGCCCAGCAGAACCGCTACCTTGTTGCTTCGGGCGGTTGCAATCAGATTGTCAAGCCCACGAAAATATATGGTCGGTAGTTCATCTATTATCACCGAACTTTTAAGCTGCCCTTTCTTGTTTATCAGCTTCACGATACGGGAATTATACAGCCCCAGTGCCGCCGAATAGATGTTCTGACGGTCGGGATTGTTGCCGACAACCAGTATTTTAGGCTCTGCTGGGTTATTGATGTCCAGTGAAAAATCATCACCTGTCATTACCCAGTAAAGTGCCGGGCTTATCATGCGGGAAAGCGGGATTTTCGCACTGGCTATCTGCCCCTGCAACTGCTCTTGGGCATCAGATTCCCAAGCATCTACGAACGGGGAAAGGTAGTTTTCCAGTTCGGGATAGCTGCGTAAAATCGTGAAAACATCAGCATATTTCTTGTTCAGCAGTTCTATGGCATGGGGAAACGTGCAATACTTACCGCCCTGATAGATACGGAGATACCAAATTATACTTGCAAGCAGGATAATCGGGCTTTCCACGAAAAAGTCACCCTGCTTGCTTATCCAACTGCGATTAAGGTTAAGCATAATCGTGTAGCTGGCTTCATAGGCATCCGCAATGTCCGACATGAAGTTGGCGTTTATCGGGTTGCATCGGTGGCTCTTACGGGGGTCGTCAAAATTGATAACGTAAAATTTTGGCTTTACCTTGTAGTCGTTCAAGTGGTTAAGTAAATGATTGTAAGCGATTTCTGAAAGGTCGGGAAACTTATAATCATACAGATAGAGTGCAAAACCTTTCTCTATCTGCTGTTTTATGTAGTTGTTTACCACGGCGTATGACTTACCGCTGCCCGGCGTTCCCAGTACAAGACTGGCACGGAACGGGTTTACCACGTTCACCCAACCGTTATTCCATTTCTTGTTATAATAGAACCGGGTCGGCAGGTTTACGGAATACTCGTTCTCGATAAGCCTTGTTTCCTGCTGAAAACTTTCGTTCTCCATGTTAAAGACATCTTCCATAAGGTTGTTCTTCAAAAGCCGGGACATCCATGTGCCCGCCATGAGCATACAGATATAGCCCACCGACAGCGTGGCGATATACAACACCGTACCTGCCGTGTGTGGCAGGGGAAGTTCCAGCAGCCACCAGTTCAGGAAGAACAGCACCATACCCACTGTAAGGCTGCAATGTATCTTCGTCCACGTTATCTTTTCCTCTTTCACGCCCTTAGTGCCGATACACGACAGGGCGAGGAACATCACGGAGAAAAGTTTCGTCCACAAGATAGAGGAGAACAGCCCGGTGGTACGCTGGAATTTCCACAGTATCTTGTCTATCACCTCAAAAGTTACTCCCCACTCTTTCAGGGTGGAGTAACAGAACCAGTACACGTTTATTCCCACGAATAGAATACTGACAGCCCGCATAAAGTCCATGACCCTTGCAAGCCCTCTTAAATCATCTTCTTGTTGCATGATTGTTATGTTTTTTGGTTATTCGATGCGCCTTGTGCGCTTCTTTTTCTTCTTCTTTCTCTTTTGGGCGGTGTCCTGCGGCTCGTCACCAGCGGATGAACCACCACCCAGTAAACCGCTGAAAGCACCCAGCACGGATGCTATACCTGAAACGATGTCTGCTTTCGGCATGAAGTCCGACTGTTCCTGATGTGGGGATTGTTCCTGCCGTATATCCGTTTTTCTTTCATCGGAATGCAGGTCGTTGAACACATTCGCCGAATACTCCTTGCCCAACCGTGAACCGTTCAGCACCACCCGGCTGTCGTGGTCGATGAACGTAACGCCATAGATGCGCCCGCTGTCGTTCTGACGAAATACCACGTCAATGCCCTGCTTCTTTAGTTCCCGCTCCAGTTCCTTGCGGCTGCGGGTATTCCTCACGGCATCGGCTACAATCTTCCGGGTGCGCTCTTTCAGTTTCCCATTCTTGATTGCTTCGCCCGATTTCTCCATTCTGCGTTGCACCGCTTCATAGCCCACCGACTTACCGATGCGGGATGCCTTTACCGGGTTGCCCACCTTTTCGCCCTTGTCATTGGTAGCGGAATAGACAATGCCCTGATAGGGTTTGCCGTTTACCTCGCCTTTGACTTCCTCGGCACATATATTATAGGTGGCAAGCAAAGCCTTGTACTCCCCGAACGACTGGAAACGGTAGCCGTAGCAAGCCGCTTTCACGGTATTGCCGATTTGGTGCTTCACGTCCCCGGCGGTGTAGTCCACCTTTTTAAGTTCCGGGCGTTCCGTCCTTGCTTTCTTCTCTGCCGGGTGCAGGTTATATTTCTGCTCCAATTCACGGGTGATTTGCTTGCTGCGCCGATGCTCGAACCTGTCATTCAGCGGTCTGCCGTTCTCGTCCACCCGCAACCCTACGATGTGGATATGGTGGCGGTCGATGTCGGTATGCTTGTACACCAAATAAGGCTGGTCGCCATAGCCCAATTTCCGCATATACTCCCGTGCGATGTCAGAAAGTTGGCTGTCCGAAAGCACGTCTTCCGGGTGTGGATTTATGGAAATATGAAGTATCGGCTTCTTGGTGGATAGCTGGACGGGCATCTGCATTTCAAAGCTGCGCATACACTCGCCGATAGAGAAATTCCCGTCCTCGCTTAACAGCATCCGGTTGGAGAAAAGCACCTTTGCTTCCTCGCTGTCCACTTTGTTTTGGTTGTATGCCAGTGCGCCGAACATATTGCCGCCCGTGCTTATTTGGGCAACCATAGTTCCTTGCACTCGTTTGTCAGGTCGATAACCTGACGGTTCAACATAGCCAGTTCAGTGGTCGCTTTCTCCAATTTATAGAGAAAAGCCAGTGCTTTTTTCTCCGAAAAGTTGCCGTGCAACGCCTTTACAACTTGGTTGTAATTGACCGCTACCGCCCGGAACTGGGCGTAAAATTCGGTCAGCCGGGCGCAATATTCTACTGCCGACTTGTCCACTTTCACCACCCGGAACGGCTCGCCGAACAGCCGGGCGGCGATGAAACGGGACTTGCTCGTAACGCCCGACTGCTCCCACTGCGAGAGAAAGCGGGCGTTCTCCCGGTCGTTCAGGTAAAGGACATGGCGGTGCTTCGCCGGGTCTGCGAGGGCGGGGCGACCGCCCTTGTTGGGTTTTCTTGTTTCCATACTTCTTTGGATTAAAAAATTACGACTTCGGAGTGATTTTTACCCCCGCAAGGGGCAAGGCGTTTTCAGGCACGGAAAACGGTTTTGTATGCTACAAAACACACCTTGCTATTTTCTGACGAAAATCGAAATCCGTCACGGACGGATTGGGGTTAGCGTGAAACGGTAAGCCCTGCCATTAACCAGCCCTGTTTTACCCCTCTGCCCCCAGCGGTTCGTTACTCCGCTGCAAAGTAACGGTGATTTATAATGCTGTAAAATAGGTGGTTGGTGGACAAATCGGGACAGCGCAGGACAAAACGGGACAAGGTTTTCAGGGGACGTTTTTTCTCCCTTTTTTTGCATCGGATTTCAAGATTGAAAGCAAGATTGAAAGAAATATTCCAATCAGGAAAGAATGATTGAAAGCATGATTGCAGGATTTCAATATTCCAAGAAAGAATGAAAGCTGGAAAACAAGATTGAAATAAAACAGTCTTTCAATATTTCAAGATTGCAATATGGAAAGAATGATTGAAAGCAATAAATAAATCTATCTATCAACCAATAATGAACGAAAGCAATATGGAAAACGAGAAAACACCCCTTTATGTCGCCTTTTCCACCCAAAAGGGCGGGGTCGGCAAAACCACCTTTACCGTACTGGCGGCGAGTTACCTCTATTACCTCAAAGGCTACGATGTGGCGGTGGTCGATTGTGACTACCCACAACACTCCATTGCCGGGATGCGAAAGCGGGATGCCGAGCAGGTCGGGGCGGATGAAGATTACAAGCGAATGGCGTATGAACAGTTCACCCGGCTGGGGAAGAAAGCCTACCCGGTATTGTGCAGTTCACCTGAAAAGGCGATTGCAACGGCTGACGAACATATAGCCGCCGGACACGTGCCGGATATAGTGTTTTTCGACCTGCCCGGCACGGTGAACAGCGAGGGCGTGATAAACTCCCTTGCGGGCATGGACTACATTTTCACCCCCATTTCCGCCGACAAGGTGGTGCTGGAAAGCAGCCTGTCGTTCGCAATGGCTATCCAAAAGCTATTAGTGAAGAATGAAGCCTGCCGACTTGCCGGGCTGTACCTCTTTTGGAACATGGTGGACGGTAGGGAGAAAACAGACCTTTACACCGCCTACGACAAGACCATTAAGGAACTGAAACTGCCGCTGATGAAAACCTTTATCCCCGATACCAAACGCTACAAAAAGGAACTGGTAGCAGATAAAAAGGCGGTGTTCCGCTCCACGCTCTTTCCCGCCAGCCGCCCGCTGGTAAGGGGAAGCAACTTGGAAGAACTGATAACGGAAATAGTGTATTACATCAAATTACAGTGATATGGCAAAGCAAAGCGGCGGTATGCCGAAGATAGACGAGGATTTCATGAAAGAACTTATCTCGCAGGGCGTGCCTGCCAAGCGGGAGAACCAGCCGGATGATGCACCGCAGCCCGGCGGCGAAACGGAAACCGCCCATGAGGGACGGCAGACTGAAACGGTACGGGTGGAGAAACCGACAAACCGCAAGCGCAAGGGCGGCACGGACGACTACCGGGAAACCTACTTTCAGAAAGTGGAACTGGCAGACCGACAGCCCTTGTACGTGAGCCGAACCACCCACGAGAAGCTGATGCGTATCGTGACGGTGATAGGCGGGCGCAAGGTGACGGTAAGCAGCTACGTGGAGAACATTCTACTGCGCCACTTCGAGCAGTACCAAGACGAGATAAACACCCTGTACGAAAGCCACTTCCAAAAGCCTGTCTGATTATGGTAATCTATTGCATACTTACCGGGCTGGCGGTGTACTATATCGCCCTGTGGCTGTGGTATCGCTACACGGACAGCCGGACATCAACGAGCAAAGCGGATGATGTGTCACTTCCACAAAATAAGGTTTCAAGTTACACGCTGGTAGGTGAAAGCCGATACAAGAGTGGACTAATCGGGACAGCGCAGGACAAATCGGGACACCTCCCGCAAACTGCTGGAAATGATACTATTTTTGCGCCGCAAGCTGGCGAACAGTCGGAAGAAAACATTTCGGAAGCAACACCCGAAGCGGAAGAAACGCCCGGTTACGAGAATGACGAACCCGACTACGAGGACGAGGAAATAGCCGGGTACATGGACGGTGACGATGATACCGGGCGGGCTACGGGCGTGAGCTTTGACGAACTGGGCGAAGCGGTACGCACGGCGAACGCCGATAACCCCACCGAAGCGGAACAGCGGCAAGCCGCCGGGACACTGGCAAGTATTGAGGGGACGAACCTCTACGATGCGGTGGTGGAGAACATCAACGGCGGGCTGGCAAAGGTAGCGGAACTGCTGGGGCGCAACGAAGCGGAACTGGCTACGGCTGCTGTCCCTGCCGGAACTGGCAATACAAGCAAGGAACACGAAGCGTTCGACATGAACGACTTCCTTTAATATAATAATGTATAAGACTGACAACATGAAACAGCGTGATTACGGTTGATTGGCAACCCTAAAACCAACAGACGGCATCCGTGCCGCAGCCACTAAAATTTCAAGTTATTCATCAGCCGGGTGACAGCGGACTATCCACCCGCTACCCCGGCATTAAAATCCAATTCGCAATGAAAAAGAAAATCTTTTTGTCGGCGGCTATCCTTGCCGCTGCGGTAAGTGCCTACGCACAGGGCAACGGGCAGGCGGGCATCACCGAAGCCACGAACCTAATCACCGGGTATTTCGACCCCGGAACAAAATTAGTGTACGCAATCGGGGCGGTCTGCGGCTTGATTGGCGGGGTAAAAGTATATAACAAATTTTCAAGCGGCGACCCCGATACCTCAAAGACCGCCGCCAGTTGGTTCGGGGCGTGTATCTTCCTGATTGTCGCCGCCACTATCCTGCGGTCGTTCTTCCTATAAACCAGCGGCTATGTCTGAATATCCGGTAAACAGGGGTATCGGAAAGCCGGTGGAGTTCAAGGGGCTGAAAAGCCAGTACCTTTTCATTTTTGCAGGCGGCTTGCTTGCCGTCTTCGTGGCGTTCATCGTCCTGTTCATGGCAGGCGTGAACCAGTGGCTATGTATCGGTTTCATCGTGTCGGCTTCGCTGCTGCTCGTGTGGCAGACGTTCCGGCTGAATGCCCGATACGGTACACACGGGCTGATGAAAGCTGCCGCCCGCAAAAGACACCCCCGCTTCATTATCAGCCGAAAGGCGATACCCCGACTGTTCAACTACAAAAGAAGAAAGGAAGAAAGAACATGAGGAATACATTAAAGGCTACCACGCTGGAGAGGAAGTTTCCCCTTTTGGCGGTGGAGAACGGCTGCATCATTTCAAAGGATGCCGACATCACGGTGGCTTTCCGGGTGGAACTGCCCGAACTGTTCACCGTCACCAGTGCCGAGTACGAAGCCATACATTCGGCATGGTACAAGGCTATCAAGGTGCTGCCCGACTACTCCATAGTACACAAGCAGGACTTCTTCATCAAGGAGAACTACCAGCCCGATACCGAAAGGGACGAGCTTAGTTTCCTGTCCCGGAGTTTTGAACGGCATTTCAATGAACGCCCGTTTCTGAACCATTACTGCTACCTGTTCCTGACGAAAACGACAAGGGAAAGAAGCCGCCGACAGAGTGACTTCTCCACCCTCTGCCGGGGCAGGATTGTACCGCAGGAGATAGCCGACAAGGAAGCGGCAACAAAGTTCATCGAGGCGGTCGGGCAGTTTGAACGAATTATGAACGACAGCGGGTTTGTCACCCTTACCCGGCTGGCGGCATCGGAAATCACCGGGCAGGACGGAAAGGCGGGCATCATCGAGAAATACTTCTCGCTATCACAGACCGATACCACCTGCCTGAAAGACATCGGGCTGTACCCGGAAGAAATGCGTGTCGGGGACGATATACTGTGCCTGCACACGCTTTCGGACGTGGAAGATTTGCCCGGCAAGGTCGGGACAGATACACGGTTTGAAAAGCTGTCCACCGATAGAAGCGATTGCAGGTTAAGTTTTGCCGCCCCGGTGGGCGTGTTGTTGTCGTGTAACCACGTCTATAACCAGTATATTTTCATAGACGACCACGCCGAGAACCTGAAAAACTTCGAGCAGACCGCCCGGAATATGCAATCACTCTCCCGCTATTCCCGTGCCAACCAAGTGAACAAGGAGTGGATAGACGAGTACCTGAACGAAGCCCACAGCAAGGGGCTTGTATCGGTACGCTGCCACTGCAACGTCATGGCATGGAGTGACGACCGGGACGAACTCAAACGCATACGCAACGATGTGGGAAGCCAGCTTGCCTTAATGGAGTGCAAGCCACGCCACAACACGGTCGATACGCCCACGCTCTTTTGGGCGGGCATACCCGGCAACGAAGCCGACTTCCCCGCAGAGGAAAGTTTCTACACATTTTTGGGGCAGGCTCTCTGCCTGTTCGTGGAAGAAACGAACTACAAGAGTTCGCTTTCGCCGTTCGGTATCAAGATGGTGGACAGGGTAAGCGGTCGCCCGCTGCACATTGATATATCAGACCTGCCCATGAAGAAAGGCATCACGACCAACCGCAACAAGTTCATACTTGGGCCGAGTGGGTCGGGCAAGTCTTTCTTCACCAACCACATGGTGCGCCAGTATTACGAGCAGGGTGCGCACGTGCTGCTGGTAGATACGGGCAACAGCTATTGGGGGCTGTCCCAGCTTATCCACAACCGTACGCACGGCGAGGACGGGATTTATTTCACCTACACGAACGAAAACCCGATAGCGTTCAACCCGTTCTATGTCGAGGACGGGGTATTTGACATCGAGAAGAAAGAGAGTATCAAGACCCTTATACTCACCCTGTGGAAGCGGGACGATGAAGCCCCCAAGCGGTCGGAAGAAGTGGCGTTGTCCAATGCGGTAAGTGCCTATATCGAACGGATAGGCAATGACCGTTCGGTAACGCCCTGCTTCAACACGTTCTACGAGTTTGTCCGGGATGATTACCGACAGCGGCTTGCCGAAAAGAACGTCAGGGAAAAGGATTTTGACATCGACAACTTTCTGAACGTGCTTGAACCGTACTATCGTGGCGGTGAATATGACTACCTGCTGAACTCCGACAAGGAACTGGATTTATTGCATAAACGCTTTATTGTCTTTGAATTGGATAACATCAAAGACCACAAGATTTTATTCCCGATAACAACCATTATCATTATGGAAGCCTTTATCAACAAGATGCGCAAGTTAAAGGGAATAAGAAAATTAATCTTGATAGAGGAAGCGTGGAAAGCGATTGCAAGCGCAAATATGGCGGACTACATAAAATATTTGTACAAAACCGTCAGAAAGTATTTCGGGGAAGCGATTGTGGTAACTCAAGAAGTGGAAGATATTATTTCCTCGCCCATAGTGAAAGAGAGTATCATCAACAACTCGGACTGCAAAATCCTGTTAGACCAGCGGAAATATCTGAACAAGTTCGACAGCATACAAAACCTGCTCGGATTGACCGACAAGGAGCGTTCGCAAATATTGTCTATCAACATGGCGAACCACCCCGGACGGAAGTACAAGGAAGTTTTTATTTCGCTGGGTGGTACGCAGTCGGCGGTGTACGCCACAGAAGTTTCGTTGGACGAATACTACACGTACACTACAGAGGAAAGCGAGAAAATGGAACTGTTCGCCCTTGCCGACAAGCTGGGCGGCAACCTTGAACTGGCTATCAAGCGGCTTGCGGAAAGCAAACGTAATCCCCAATCATCAACAACTTAAAAATTAGGAACATGAAGAAAATAATCCTCTTTATGGCGGTGTGCATTTGCTTTATCGGCAAGGCATCCGCCCAGTGGGTGGTGTCAGACCCCGGCAACTTGGCACAGGGTATCATTAACACCACCAAGCAGATAGTGCAAACTTCCACCACAGCCAAGAACACGCTGGACGGCTTCATGGAAGCACAGAAGATTTTCCAGCAGGGTAAAAAATATTACGATGCGCTCAAAGCGGTGCATGACGTGGTTAAGGGCGGTGTCAAGGTGAAGAAGTCCATTGAACTGGTGGCGGAAATCTCCGAAATCTACGTGCGCAATTTCCAAAACATGCTGGCAGACCCGAATTTCACGCCTGACGAACTTTCCGCAATATCGTTCGGCTATGCCAAACTGATGTCGGAAAGCTCGGACGTGTTGCAGGACTTGAAAAATGTAGTGAACATCACGGGTATGTCGCTGACGGATGCCGAACGGCTGGCAATCATCGACAACGCTTATCGAAGTTTGCTCAACTATCGCAACCTTGTGAACTACTACACCCGCAAGAACATATCCGTGTCCTACCTGCGGGCGAAGAAGAAGAACGACACCGACCGGGTGTTGGCTCTCTACGGCTCGGCGGATGAACGCTATTGGTAACATATAATATGGTACGCCTATGTTATTAGCAGCAGTGGATTTTGACAACCTGCACCAAGTGTTGCGGGTGCTGTACGATGAAATGATGCCCTTGTGCGGCAACATGACGGGGGTAGCCAAAGGGATAGCCGGGCTGGGAGCTTTGTTCTATGTAGCCGCCAAAGTGTGGCAGTCGCTCGCACGTGCCGAACCCATAGACGTGTACCCGCTGCTCCGTCCCTTTGCGCTGGGGCTGTGTATCATGTTCTTTCCCACGTTCGTGTTGGGGACTATCAACACGGTATTGTCGCCAGTGGTGAAAGGGTGCAACCAGCTTATGGAAACGCAGACTTTCGACATGAACGAGTACCGGGCGCAGAAAGACCGACTGGAATATGAAGCCCTGATGCGAAGCCCCGAAACGGCTTACCTCGCATCGGACGAGGAATTTGACAGGCAACTGGAAGAATTGGGCTGGTCGCCCTCCGACATGGTGACTATGACGGGTATGTATATGGACAGGGCGGCTTACAACATCAAGAAGTCCGTCCGGGACTGGTTCAGGGAATTGCTGGAAATGCTCTTTCAGGCGGCGGGGCTGATTATTGACACGCTGCGGACATTCTTCCTAATCGTGTTAAGCATACTGGGTCCGCTGGCGTTCGCTATTTCCGTCTATGACGGTTTCCAAAGCACGCTGACCCAGTGGATTTCACGCTATATCTCCATTTACCTGTGGTTACCCGTGTCTGACTTGTTCAGCAGTGTGCTGGCTCGCATACAAACGCTGATGCTCCAAAAGGACATTCAGGAACTTTCAGACCCGAATTTCATTCCTGACGGGAGCAGCACCGTGTATGTAATCTTTATGATTATCGGCATCGTGGGCTACTTCACCATTCCGACTGTGGCAAGCTGGATTGTGTCGGCTGGCGGTATGTCCGCCTATAACCGCAACGTGTCGAAAGCCGGGTCGGTCGCCGGGGCTGCGGTTGGCGCAGTCGGTGGAAAGGTATCGGGAAAACTACTCAAATAAACAACATCAAATTTTTTAAGGATATGGAATTTAAGTCATTGAACAATATCGAAACGAGTTTCCGGCAAATCCGGCTCTTTGCGCTGGTATTCATCTGCCTGTGCGCACTGGTGACGGGCTTCGCCGTGTGGAACTCGTACAGCTTCGCCGAGAAGCAGCGGCAGAAGATATATGTCCTCGACAACGGCAAGAGCCTGATGCTCGCACTCTCGCAGGATATGGCGCAGAACAGACCAGTGGAAGCCAAATCGCACGTGCGGCGTTTCCACGAACTGTTTTTCACCTTATCGCCCGACAAGGGGGCTATCGAAAGTAATATCAAACGCTCGCTGTTCCTTGCCGACAAGACCGCTTTCAACTATTACAAGGACTTGGCGGAAAAAGGCTACTACAACCGGGTGATTTCGGGAAACGTCACGCAGACGGTGGAAATTGACAGCGTGAAGTGCGACTTCGACCAGTACCCCTACAAGGTGAACACCTACGCCCGGCAGTTGATTGTCCGGGAAAGCAGCCTGACGGTGCGAAGCCTTGTGACCTCGTGCCGCCTGCTCAACGCCACAAGGAGCGACAACAACCCGCACGGCTTCATTATCGAAGCGTTCACGATTACGGAAAACAAGGATTTGCAAACCATTAAAAGATAGCCGTATGGAAAGGAAACGAAACTATATCGGAAAGGTGCAGGACTGGGCGGACGACCACCTGCGCCGGATGTGCGGACGGATTACGCCGGGCAAAAGGCTGGCGGTTATCCTCGTGATGTTCTTCTTGTTCGGCGGCTTGTCTATCTACATCACCGTTTCATCAATCTATAACATCGGGAAACGGGACGGGCAAAGGCTGCAAATAGAACACATCAAACAATACCCGCTACATGATAGCGACAGTATCAACCCCTTAAACAGACCGGAATATGGACGAAGTACAGAAGAATGAGAACGGCACGACCGTACCACAAGCGGACGGGAAGCCTGAAAAGGAAAAGAAACCCAAAAAGGAACTGACACCCCAACAGGTGCAGCAGCGCAGGAAAATGATAGTCTTCCCGCTGATGTTCCTTGCCTTTGCAGGGTGCATGTACCTGATATTCGCACCTGCTGATAAAGAGGACGTGAATGTGGAAAGCGTGGGCGGCTTCAACGCCGACATACCCCTGCCCGCAGAGGACGGGATTATAGCCGACAAGCAAAAGGCATACGAGCAGGCGATGATGAACCGCAAGCAGCAGGACAAGATACAATCCTTGCAGGACTTCGGTTTCACGGGGGACAATGAAACAGAAGAACCGCAGACGGAAATCGACCTGATGCCGGAAGAAGATCCGAAGCCCCAACGGGGCGGCGGTGCTTCTTCGCAGGCTGCCTACCGGGACATCAACCGCCAGTTAAGCACGTTCTACGAAATTCCGGCGGTGGACGAAGAAAAAGAGGATTTGAAACGGCAGGTGGCGGAACTGACAGACCGACTGCAACAGCAGCAGAACGCCACGCCCACCGCTGACGACCAAATGGCTCTCTTGGAAAAGTCCTATGAACTGGCGGCAAGGTACATGAATGACGGCGGGCAGAACGGGCAGGTGGCACAAGTGCCTGTTGCTGGCGGCATTGAACGCAAGCCGGATGCGGTGACGGTACAGGCTATTAGGGAAACCACTGTATCGGGATTGCAGCAGCCCATGAGCGATGCCGACTTCATCCGGGCTTACAGCCAGCCACGAAACTACGGCTTCAACACGGCGGTAGGCACGGGGTACGCTATGGGAAAGAACACGGTAGCCGCCTGCATCCACCAAGACCAAACGCTGGTGGACGGGCAGGCGGTGAAACTACGGCTGCTCGAACCCATGCAGGCGGGAAATATCGTTGTGCCGAAGAATACCCTCGTGGCGGGGACGGCAAAGGTGCAGGGCGAACGGCTCGACATACTGGTGTCCTCGATTGAGTACGCTGGCAACATCATCTCGGTGGAACTCGCCGTGTTCGACACGGACGGGCAAAAGGGGCTTTCCGTACCGTCCTCTATGGAGCAGGAAGCGTTCAACGAAGCTATGGCGAATATCGGAAGCGGGCTGGGTACAAGCATATCCTTTGCCCAAAGTGCCGGGCAGCAGGTGGCTATGGACGTGACAAGGGGCTTGCTGCAAGGAACGTCCGGCTACCTCGCCAAGAAGTTCCGAACCGTGAAAGTGAAGCTGAAAGCCGGGTACAAGGTGATGCTTTACGCCAAACAACAATAATTATTTAACCACTAAAATTTCAATTAGCAATGAAACAGATTTTTGTAATGTTCGCCCTCTTGCTGGGCGTGTGTGCGGCAAACGCACAGGAAACCGACACCGTGAAGTATGCGGCTGGCAACGACTTGTACCGGGGCATTACCCGGAAACTCCCGTACCGCCAAATGGTTACGCCCTACGGCGTGGAAGTGACCTTTGCCAAGACGGTGCATATCATCTTCCCCGCCGCCGTTCGCTACGTGGATTTGGGAAGCAACCACATCATAGCGGGCAAGGCGGACGGTGCGGAGAACGTAATCCGGGTGAAAGCCACGACAGAGGGCTTTCCGGGCGAAACGAACTTCTCCGTCATTTGCGAGGACGGCAGTTTCTTTTCATTCAACGCCAAGTACGCCCGTGAGCCGGAAATGCTCAATATTGAAATGAAAGACTTCTTGGAAAATGAAGATACGTCCGACTTCTCGCATACCCGCATGAATATCTATTTCCGGGAACTGGGCAATGAAAGCCCGCTGCTGGTGAAGCTGATAATGCAGAGCATCTACAAGAACAATGACCGGAAAGTGCGCCACTTGGGTAGCAAGCGTTTCGGAATACAGTTCTTAATCAAGGGGATTTACACCTATAACGGGATGCTCTATGTACACACGCAGACGAAGAACAGTTCCAACGTGCCTTTCGACACGGACTTCATCAGGTTTAAGATAACCGATAAGAAAGTGCCCAAACGCACGGCTATTCAGGAAACGGTACTGGATGCGGTACGCAGCTACAACGAGGTGATAGAGATTGCCGGGAAATCGACCGTGCGCACGGTGTACGCCCTGCCGAAGTTTACTATTCCTGACGACAAGCTGCTGGTCGTGGAACTCTACGAGAAGAACGGCGGGCGGCATCAGACCATACGGGTGGAAAACGCCGACATCGTGAACGCAGAAGTGATTGACGAACTAAAAATCAAATAGGGAATGAAAAGACACATCTTTATAATGATGCTCTTTGCGCTGTACCTGACCTCGTTTCAGGCACACGCACAAAGATACCTGCCGGGCATGAAAGCCTTGCAGGTCACGGCGGGCATGACGGACGGGGTGCATTGGAACGCCAATACGGATTTTGCCTACCACATCGGGGCGGCGTACAGCGTTTACACCAAGAACGCCAACCGCTGGGTGATTGGTGGGGAATACCTGCACAAGAAGTATGACTACAAGGATATGAGAATACCAGTCGAACAGTTCACCGCAGAGGGCGGCTATTACCTGAAATTCCTATCGGACAGACGAAAGACCTTTTTCCTTTCATTGGGCTTGTCGGCTCTCGCCGGGTACGAAACAAGCAACCGAAGCGAAAAGCTGCTGCCGGACGGCTCTACCTTGCTGGATAAGGACTGCTTTATTTACGGCGGTGCGCTGACGCTGGAACTGGAAGCCTACCTGACAGACCGGATAGCCTTGCTTGTCAATGCAAGGGAACGGGCGTTGTTCGGCTCGGACATCGGCAAGTTCCACACGCAGGTATCTTTGGGAGTAAAATTCATTATCAACTGACCGCTATATAATAATGTATATGAAGAATGTAATGTATAAAATCATCATGGGCTGCTACATCGTGGCCGCCCTTGTGCTTGTCACCGCCTGTAATGACAGTTTGGATATTCAGCAGGCGTACCCGTTCAGCATTGAAACGCTACCAGTACCCAAGAAACTAAAAGTCGGGGAAACCGCTGAAATACGCTGCCAGTTGGTGCGTGAGGGTTACTATCAGCCGACTACCTATCGGATAAGGTACTTCCAGCCGGACGGCAAAGGGAAGCTGGAAATGGACAACGGCACGGTGTTCCTGCCCAATGACCTTTACCCGCTGGAGAAAGAAACATTCCGGCTCTACTACACCTCGGCATCGACAGACCAGCAGACGATTGACATTTATATTATCGACAGCTTCGGACAGATGCAGCAACTTACACTATCATTTAATAATGACAACAGCGAAGAAGAAACGGAAACAATAACCCCCTAACAATAAAATGACATGGTAAAAATAGAATTGGATATAAAAGGTATCTCGTGGTATATAGAAACCACGTTGGAAACAGATACGGTTCCGGCAGTAGGTGACATCATTATCGTGGATAAGGACTGCATTTCCGCACGTGACAGGGCTGAATTGTGGAAAATACCGTCCAATCAGGTTTTCAAATGGGTGGACGAAGAAGAAGATATGCCCGTTATGGAATGGTTTGACAACGACACGGAAATGCTTGTCAATAAGCGGACTTGGAAATACGACATCGAGGAAGAAGAAACCGTGTGCATACTTAGTGTAAAATTTATTCACTGTGAGGATTTGTAGCTGTGATATTCGTTTAATGATACGCAAAGCGTAAATATTGGGCAGACAGCCCGCCGGGAAGCATCGGCGGGCTGTTTCCATGATAGGGAAACGAGCGGCTTCTTTGTTACTTTCTTCACCCGCTGGCAGGCTCACGGAAGAAAGTAACGGCGGCAAACAGCCGCCGTTCTCTATCAACTGATTTTAAGGCTCTTTATGGACGTGTATTTCTCTAACCACACCTTTACCTGTTCCATGTTATATTCGCCCGTTATGACCGCCGTATGGTCGTTTATGGCTACAAACCGGACACTTTCATAGCTGTTTACCCAGCCTTGCAGGGAACAGACACCCCACGTTGCAACATCTTCAAAAACACTGCGGTCTATTTGGCTGATTGGCTCACCGAAAACTACCGTCATTGTCTGAAAGTCCGGTTTGTCCTCCAACAGTTGCAAATGGCGCAACGTGCCGAACTCGTCAATTTTACGCCCCCACGCCCATACATCATTATATAAATCATCGTCCCACTGGTGCGGGCGGTCGAAACGAACTTTTACCTCTATGGTGTGTTCGTTTTCTTCTGTGTCCTCGATAACGCCCGTTACCATTAAGCCCGTAAAAATACACTCGCAACGCTTGCCGATAAGCTCCTTGTTTACTTCTGTCGTTTTCATATCCCTAAAATTTACTTATTACTCTGTTCTTTTTTCGCTATCCACCCGTCACGCCTGCGGCGGCACTCTGCCAGCGTTTTGGCTACCGTGCTGAAAAGTTCCATACCGGTATGGCGGTAATCGTACTGATAAAATGTTTGTCCCTTAAATGCGCTCAAACGGCATTTGACAAACTTTTCCTCTCCCAGTGTTTGGGTGATACTTACCCCGTTTTTGTTAAGTGACTGCATGATGTCTTATTTTTTTATGGTTATAAACTTGGTTGTTTTTAGCGGGCAGGGCTTTGACACCCCGCCCGGATTGGTTGTTATGCCGCACGGAACACAAAGCCGTCATCAAACCAGTAATCGCACATAAACAGGTCACGGGCAAACCTTTGGTAATCAAAGTATGTTTCGGCGAAGTCGGGAAGTTCGTAGCACTCGGCGACTATTTGCGTGGCAAAATCTTCTTCATCGTCATATTGTCCTATATACTCGTCTTGAAAGGCTTTTATCAAGTCGTCTGCATCTTCTTCGCTCAAATCATGGCTTTTATAGTTGCACCACACGAAAAAGGCTTCCTGTTCGGTGTCGTTCAAATCTTCCACCGCATCACGCAAGGCGAAGAAGTTTTCAGAAATCCAGCTTTCACCGATTAAGCCCTCCGGCACGTTCTCCCAGTCTTGAAACATATATTCCGCATCTTCTTCGTCCTCGTGCAGTTCCCGGCAGGCTTCGTAAAATTCTTCCTTGTCTGAATAGTCCGAAAGGTCGAGCCATGCGCCGTACAATGAACCGTTGTTATACTTGGCGTAAGTGCCTACATAAACCCTTGCTTCTGATAATGTCGTTGCTTCCATGATTGTAATTTTTTTAAGTTTATGCGGATTTGAGAGGTGAGGGAGTTGAAGTTTCACTGAACTTTTTTCCTGTTTCCCGTAAATCCGACTTTTTTTTTATGCGTCTTCCGGTCGGGTCGGTCGTTTTCGTTTCACATAGGCGTAAAAGGGTAGTGTTTAGAGTTTGCAAGGTTTTGGGCAAAAAATACCTCGCAAGGCAGGGAAGATTTTTCGCCAAACCGGAACGGCTCGACCTTGCAAAATCGTGAAGAACACGTAACTACCTTTGCCTATTGAAATGATTAAAACGACCGTCCCAGCTGGGGGACTGCGTAAGAGGAAGATTTACAGATAGGGAAACAGGGGAAAAGTGCCTGTTCTCTTTCATCTTTTAGGGAACACTCCATGCGGGCGGGAAAGGCAAGGGTGTTGTGAGCTTGCTTGCAATACGCTTGTGCGGGTTTCCAACGGCTCTTTTCACGGAATACAGTCAGCCATGCCACGCACGGCTGGCGTTTCGGGGAATGTGCCAGTTGGAAAAGGATATAAAAAATACGGGTAGTCGGTGGACTGCCCGCAAGGTGGAAGAATGTACTTCATTGGGATATAGTTTGTTAGGCGGAATTTCGTTACCGAAATCGTTACCTATTCGTTTTTGTCACGGTTATAGGTAACGAAACCTACCGGACGGCGTTCTTTCTGTTGTTTCGACTGGCTCAAAAGCTGGGTAAGGGCTTGGTACAGTTCGTTGAACTGCGCATCGGTGCTTACCTCCAGTTCCTCGATGCGCCTTGACAGTTCCTCGTAACCGATTGCCATTTGGCGCATGAGGACGAAAGCCCGCATGATTGAAATGTTTACTTCTATGGCTACTTTGGAGCGGAGAACCGAAGAAAGCATGGCTACGCCCTGCTCGGTGAAAGCCATAGGCATAGCAACGCCGAAGTTGTAAGCAGGGGGTATCACATTTTGTGATACCCCTATGGATAACAGCAAGTTAGCTTCCTCTTGGGTGAGTACAAACATAAAATCACCCGGAAAACGCTCGATATTGCGCTTGACCGCCTGCTTCAAGGCTCGTGTTTCCACTTGGTAGAGTTCTGCCAAATGATAATCGAGCATCACCCGGCAACCTCTGACCTCAAAAATCTTGTTTTGGATAATCTGCAAATCCATAATCGTATATTTTAGGAGATTTAGCAATGTTGGAATAATAGTAAGGACTGGTCACAATTTGTGACCAGTTCCCAATAATCAAGATTACATGGCGACTTCCTTGTAAATCTTCTCGATGCCGACAAACTTCTTGTCAAGCCCCTGCATATCGCTGCCTATCTTGCTGTTGGTGATGCGGGCGTAAATTTGCGTGGTTTCTATATTTGTGTGTCCCAGCATCTTGGACACCGTTTCAATGGGTACACCCTTTGACAACGTGGTGGTCGTGGCGAACGTGTGCCTCGCAAGGTGGAATGTCAGGTTCTTTTTAATACCGCAAATATCGGCAATCTCTTTCAAGTAGGCGTTTAGCTTCTGATTGCTGATTACGGGAAGTATCTTGCCGTCCGGCAACTTGCCCTTGTACTTCTTCAAAATCATCTTAGGAATATCCAGCAGGGGAACATTCACGTCCGTGTTGGTCTTTACCCGCTTGGTGATTATCCAAAGGTTGCCGTCAAAGGACTTTTGGATATTCTCCTGCCGCAAGTTGGCAACATCGCTGTAAGCCAAACCGCAGAAACAGGAAAAGACGAACAAGTCCCTGACGTGTTCCAGCCGTTCGGAAACCATTTTCTTTTTAAGGATAATTTTTATCTCGTCCTCCGTCAAGTAGCCCCTATCCACTTTTTCCAGCCGAATTTTGTAGCTGGCGAACGGGTCGCCCACCAGTATGCCGTTGTTGCGGGCAATGATGATGATGCGCTTGAAGAACTGCATGAACTTGGCGGTGGTGTTGTAACCGCACTTGCAGGCGGTACGCAAATACAACTCAAAATCGGTAATGAACATTGGAGTAATTTCCTTAATGGATATGTCCGATACGTTGTACTTGCTGCGGATGAACTCGGCAAGGTGGCGGCGGGTCACTTCATACTTGCGGTAGGTCGCTATCGTCTTGGATATGCCCACAAGCTGCTTCACATCGTCATTGTGCTTTTGGAACAATGAAAGGATTGTTTCGTGGCTCTCGCTGTGTCCCAAGAACTCGTTCTTCACTTTCTCGGCGGTCACGTAGTTGTCACGCCGCTGCATTTCGTGGTAAATGGTGTTCAGGGAAGAACGTATGTCATCCAGCAGGGCGTTTATTCTTCCGGCATCCCTGCCTTTGGCTTTGCCTGCGGCAATGCTCCAGTTATCGGGCTGGATGCTCTGTTTCGTACTGAACTGGCACTGTTTGCCGTCAATGGTGATACGTGCCATAATCATTACCTCGCCGTTTTTCTTTTCAGAACCTTTCTTCAAATAAAAAAGAACCTTGAATGTCGATTTCATAACTCACTTTTTTTAGTTGCAAAATTACTTTTTACCTCTCGTTTTTGAGTTATGCAGACTATGGACTAATCAAGTCATTATCAGGTCATTTATGGACAAATCGTTACCGTTTTTGTCCGGTGGGGAATAGGTAACGATTTAGTAACGAAACTTTGTCTTTTACCGTACTTTTGAAGTCTTGGAAGCAGGACTTTCGGGCAATAAAAAAAGCCACAAATCATTGATTTGTAGCTTTTTGTCCATTTACTGTCCATTTCTGTCCAGTAAGTTCAGCGGAGAGACAGGGATTCGAACCCCGGGTACCTCGCAGTACAACGGTTTTCAAGACCGCCGCAATCGACCACTCTGCCACC
>OKTS01000039.1_pt1 | contig 106313 bp, 107 predicted proteins | sample 1606331 | NCBI WGS metagenome assembly OKTS01 (sample SAMEA3879564, study PRJEB24766) | human gut metagenome | biome: human-associated habitat; feature: feces | place: USA | collected 1985/1987 | reverse complement strand
ACTCCATTCAGGATTTCTTCTGATGTGAAACCACCGGACATCTTGATAATAGGAGCTTCAAAGCTGTCAATCACTGTGTTTACCATGTCAAGTTCTGCTTGTAGGTCAGCTATCTTGCTTTCAAGTTTAGCTTTCTTTCTCCTTTGCATACTGACATTCTGTGCAGTTCTTTTAACTGCTGCAAGCTCAAATTTACTTAATTCTTTCATAATGTTTTTAAAATATTTGCAACAACCTTCTGCTACCTTGAGGTTCAAGCATACTCTGTGCTGCATAAAGTTTTGTTATTGAAAATTCTCTTTCAGCCCAATCAAGTGCCTCATAGAACAAGTCTATAAGGATTCCTTTCTTGGATGCTACTGTTACAAACAACTTTGATTGTTGAGGGTCTTTGCCCTTATGTACACAATATTGCCATACAAATAGCTGGGCACCATAGTTACTTAAGGTGTTAAAGTTCAATTCTCTTGAAGCTCTAACTACATCCTCTCTAGTCATTGTATCTTGTAATACTTCCTAACAGCATCATCTACAAGCTTCAAACTGTTAGGTATTTCAAACTTGTCAAACATACCAAGAGGAGTCTTTGCACTTGAGTGATTGGCTCTAGTCTGAAACCAATACTTGTTGTCACCATTATCACCAAATTCAACCCTAGTCATTATGACTATAGGATAGAATCCTTCAGGTGGAGTCTTGGTCAGTTTCTTACCAATTACAGAGAACACAATCTTCTCTGTACCATCAGGTTGAGTCTGCAACATAGTATGACCCATGATATATACTATCTGGTCTTCCCTAAGCAATGTATTACAGAGCATATTCAGCTCAATAACATCATTTGCAGCATCTCTCCATTGGTCAAAGGTCATCTTCTTCCTGTCATTGAACTCCTTCATTGCAAGATAGATATTGATAGTATCAATACTGACAGACTTAATGTGTTGCTGCTCTGCAATCCACTTAAGTATCTCTCTTATCTCTGCAAATGAAGTGGGTTCAGCATAATTTCCCTTCTCCAACTCCCAAATACCTGCTGGTATTGGCAAATCTTTCCTGTCAAGATTCATAATGAAATGACTCTTTGGGTTCATACCTTGATAGTCCTCAAGGTTAAAGCTTCCATCAGGATTAATTACAGTTGAAGTGGTTTTACCATCACCACTTTGTCCTAAAATTGCTACTATTTTTGCCATTCTTAAATTATTTACCTGCAAAGGTAAGGAATTTCTTCCACCTGTGCAAACTTACTTTCACTTTTCTAATTCCTCGCTGTCTACCAAAGGCTAACATTGCTACACTTGGCTTTCTCCTGACTACAGTGTCAATATACTCCATCACCTGCTTTAGCTGGTCTTTCTGTTCAGGTAAAGGCAATTCAGCAAATGAACTGACTGCACCATCAAAGAATAATGGACATATTTGACCTGCTGAACCATTATCCCTGTCCTCAATAACATAAAGAAATCTTATATTATTTCTGAACTTGGTAATATCATACTTCTCATGTTCCTGTAATCCATACTTAAAGGGACTATATAGCCCCAATACTAGGTTTGCATCCCTAGTAGTTGTCTTACAGTCAGCTAATCCATCTGATGATGGATACAGCTTGTTCAACTTCTGATTCTCAATACCTTCCTGTGCTTGAGCCTGATGCTGAATAGCAATGAAATTAAGGTCAAATGTATCTCTTAACTCTATTGCATATTTACTCATCTTCTCAATGGTTTGCATCTTATTCATTCCACTCTCTTGCATAAGATTGGAATAGTTATCAAGCACACAAAGAATATATTCATTCTCATCCTTGTACTGGAAGTAATCAACTACCTTTCCCTGCTCCATTTCACCAGTAAACTCATTCCTCTTTAGTCCCATCTTATACTGAAATGCTCCTCTGGTCAACATGTGATTCCTGATATACTTATATATACCAGTAGGATTCCTTTCAGTATCAATATAGGACACCATTTCCTTGAACTTATTGATATACTCCTGATACTTATCAGATGCAATCAAGTCAAGGATTTCTTGAGGTACTGGCTTATCAGCTGAAGTACTCTTGAGGTCAGTAGGAGAGATTCTTATACCATCAAGTCTGAATAACAAGTGACAGAGAAACTCATAGAATTTCTCCTTCTTGCCCATTTCCAGAGTGAAGTAGAGAATCTTTAACCTTAGTTGGTCAGGATGTTCTATGGCATAAAAGAAAGCTTCATACACAAATGTATAATCCACCAATTTGGATTTACCAACCTTCTGATTGGCTGTTACAATAGTGTATCTTCTCTTTTCTATGCCCGGGAGCCAGTTCCTAAGTCTGGGATAACATAATGGGATACAGTTAATTAACCCATGAAGTATCCTGTTCCTTCTAGTCACTAGTTCTTCTAGTGCCCTGTCAAAACTGTCTCCTGTATCAGTTGATGCTACTTGTCCAGTCATAACTATTTGGATTTACTTGGTCAGCATTCTCTATCCATTCAGCTAATTGAGAGACTTGAACTACTTCACCATCTCTATTTTCATCCTTCCAAATGAAGTACTTAAGTAACCTCAAGTACAGGTAACTACCATTGAATGATTCAACATATCTCTTGGTTGCATCTAGGATTTGTTCATCAGTGTAGTTATCACCATATCTTTTGAAGAATGATACCAGCTTCTTCTTGATGTCAGGGGTATTTCCCCTATAATAATAACTGGTTCCTTGCATCTTTCCTTCAGGATAAATCTCCCTTAGTTTGGCTGCTAAATCAGCTATTCTATCCTGTGCAGACTGTGTAGGTCTGTCACTCTCAAGTACTACATCACTGAATAGACTAATACCTCTATGAGTAATGGTGTATTTCTTGTCAAGTTCAAACATGGAACCATTAGCTCTAGTAATGTATCCCTTGTTGATTAGACCTTGATAAACATCATCATTCCCATATTGTATAGCTCCTAATACTAGAACTTCCTCTTTGGTAACATTGTGCTTAGAACAGATTTCATCATCAATTCTCACAATCATGTATCAAAACCCCCATTTCTTGTGAAATAAAATATGGCTGCTAATACTACAGCAGCTACTATATACTGTGCAGTACTATGTTGTGCTGCTAATAATATGATTGCCATCTTAAAATTCCGTTAGGTTATTTACTACTGTTATATACTCTGGGTCAATACCTTCAAGTGCCTTATTCAGATATTCTTCATCTCTTGTACCTTTATAGTACATGATGTATATCTCTGGTTCATCAGCTCTCATGGCTCTACCAGATTTCTGAACAAAGGCTCTCTCCTGACCATCAAGTTGAATGATAACACCTGCCTCAATATCAGTTAGATTCTGTCCTTCTTGAATCATTCCAACAGCATAAAGGCTATTTATTTCCTTATTGTTGAACTTATCAATTATAGCTAAGGACTCTTTCTTCTTCTCTGAATGAATGGCATTTTCTCCACCTAGTTCATTTGCTTGCTCTATGCTGGAACAGAAGCACACATATCTTTTACCCGCCAATTTAGACAGTAAGTAAGCAGCCTGACCTTTCTTTAGTTCTCCAAGGTATCTTTTCCTTTGGGAACCATATTGAAGCCATTTGTTCTTGATTGCTGTGCTCCTGTTTCTCATAAACAGATTTCTCCAGTATTCAATCTTGGCATCAAACCATTCATATTTCTGCTGCTCGGTGCATTGAATCTCCAGTCTCAAATTAGGATAATGGAACTTGTCCTTAAGATAATTCCATCTGTCCTTCATATTGCATTGAACTCTTTTCTTTAGAGCTTCCTTGCCTCTCTCTTCAATGATTGTCTGAGTGAGGTAGGTGTTATCCAACTTCAAAGGAATGAGATAAATCTTTGGTTTAGGAAGTATGCCCCAGTCAATAGCTTGTTGCATACTGACTTTGAAGTTTACAAACTTGCCAAAGATTCTGTTCAATTCAAGGATAGTATTAGTAGGTAATGTAGCTGAAAGTACAAGAACATTATCACAAGTTATGTCCTCAAGTATATCAAGTCTTAAGTCTGAATTAGAATGATGACCTTCATCCAATATAATTAGGTCATAATGTTCATGTCTATGATTCTTAAGTGAAGCATAAGTGTCTACTGAAACCATTCTATCCCATATATAATCCTCAACTTTCCACTTAGTGAACTCCTCCTTCCAGTTCTTCTTATGTGCTGTTTCAGCTACAATAAGTAATACTTTGAATGGAGTTCCCTGTCTGGTTTCAAGACTAATATATTCAAGGAATAAGTGCTTCAATATATCAATTGCTGCCTTACTTTTACCTAAGCCTGTACACCACTGGAGCATGACTCTTCCATGTTCTTTCATTAGTTCTACAGCTTCATTTTGTACATCATCCTTTGTCATTGTTTATCCCATTTACCAATGTTTTTACTTTACTAATATAGTTTGGGTCCTCTGCATACCCTATCTCTTCAAGGAATTGATAGTAGTTATTCGGGGGCTTATATCTATATTGTATGCAGTTAAGATAAGCAACCACACTCTCTGTCCAATGATTAAACTTAAAGTAGTCCTTATTCTTACTGTCATATAAACCAAACAGGTTATTATATTCCCTGAACACTTTGGACCTAAAGTGTCCTGTTTCAAGAATAGCCTGTGCTCTCACTATGTCTGGGTACATGACACCATAATAATTAAGAACTTTAGGTAAATCCTTTTCAGGATTATCTGACATTAAGAACTCTGGTTGCTCTAACTTAATGCACTCCACTTTTGGTGGATGCTCTAGCTGTGCTATCTTCTTGTGAATCACCCATGAACAATAGGCATTCACTGAAAGAAGTATAGCACAAGCCAGACATGTTATAATATGTTTCATCTCACTTGTTTTAAATTAGACTCTTGGCTGTCATTGTAGAATACTCTGTCATATGACAGGTCTGTATACTCATCAACAGTTGTTGCTATGGTCTCATGTGTTGGCTTAACTACATAGTCAAATAAATCTCCTCCCATATAGTCAAATCTTCCACTATCCACTATGACATCAGTATGAGTAACCACAAGGTTGTACTTTAGATTGTACATCAATTTGTAGTTATCAAGTCTGTGTCTTTCAGCAGCTCTGCGGAGTAATCCTGTCTCCAAGCATCCTACTTTGAAGTCAAGTTGAAACTCATTAAAGGTATTTGATTCCTTGAATTTCTCAAGGTTGGCTTCAAGTTTGTACTTGGGTTCATACCCATTTCCATGTCTGGTAAGATAACTTCTGGTCACAAGGTACACCTCTGCATCTTTAAGATACTTCTTTGGTACACCATTGAGACCAACTCTTGAAGGAGTTACATGAGGATAGAATCCGCAATCCATATCAAGTAGAAGACCTTGTGAGCCTTCAAATATGAGAACATCATACAAACTTAAGTTGCTTTGATTGAATGAGACACACTTGGCACAGTATATAAACTGTTCTTCAAATGATGTATCTTCTTCAACTTCATAATATTCTCTTACCTTCTTAATATGTTCAGACTTATCCATACTCCATGCACCATAGCCATTGCCTTCATTGTATCTCTTGAATGTAGGATATATGCCCATACCACAAGTACCATCAGATAAGACTTTGTTATCCTCTCTGCCTGCAAATACATCATAAGGTGTAATGACTCTGTTAAACATTGAAGCATAAACAAGAGTTTCTTTGATGCCCTTCTTTTGAAGGACTTTCCTCTCATTGTATAATGCAATCGGGTCAATGAATACATCATCAGTATAGTATGTAGGCACACCAAGTAATACACCAGAACCAAAGGATGAACATATATGTTCTATTCCCTCATTAACTACTGTATGTCCTGCTTGTGGTCCACCACTAAACCTTACAACTGCAACACTTTTTCCTTCTTCAATAGCTTTCTTACATAGCCATTGAACTGTCATGCCCTTACCTTCATCTCCAAAGGCATAACCCAGTACAATCTTTACTTCCATTCTATCTCAAATGAGTTATAGTTTCACTTTCACTTTTGGTACCTACTTGCTCTGCTGGTTTAACCTTGTTTGCATAGTAGGACTTTAGCACAATACCTGATATGATTTCAGGTATTTCTTTTCCAGTACTGTCTTCTGTATGAATTACATGGTCTCCCAAGTAATCCTCAAGACCTTCTTTCACGGATGGTCTGCCACCACTATGGTCATTCAAGTTGATGTGATATACATCCCATGATTCCTTTGCAGCTTCAAGTAAACTTGAACTTGTTACATCAGCTTCTGGGGTTTCACCAAACAATTGTTTGATACTTGATGCACCAATTGTACCATGAATAGGCTCATCACCAATAGTAATAAGTACTCCCTTTTTGCCTCTCTTCAAGGAGTCAATAGCAGTATGAAAGGCACCAAAGTACCATGCAAGTGAATATGATTCACCATTATTTCCACCACCTCTTCCTTCAAGCCAGATGAGCTTAAGCCACTTGTCAAGCAGTTCATCTGATGATTCAAATTGTCCTACTTGAATAGGTGCTCTATCAGTATAATGGTCACCAATACCAACAAAGCATACTTGAAGGTCTTGTACACCTTCATCCATAATCTTCTTCATCAGTTTAGGAAACCCTTCTGTAATAAGCTCATAAGGGATTCTACCCATACTGCCTGTGACATCAAGGGCAATAATAACAGGGAAACTATTAGGATGTTCTTCACTATCCCTTGCTTCTCTTACTTTGTCCTTGATTCTCATTTCCTCACTTATGTATCTCTGAGAGAATACCTCTTCTCTGTCCTGTTTACTATAGTCTTGTGCCATTGACATAGACCTAGCATAGCTGTAATTTCCGCCACCCATTATTCGATAGTTGATTTCCAGTTAGGTAATACCTTGAGGATAATGCTCTTGTCAGCAATAGCACCAAAAAGGTACTCATATCTGGCAATAACAATCTCAAGTTTGATAATAGCATCTCTCTTATTCAGACCAATCTCTATATCCTTTCTCATGAAAGCAACAGGGTCAAAGTCTGATGGCACAACAGCACCATTGCCGGCACTCATAGGAGATAAATCCAGCAACAGATTCTCTCTGTCTCTGTCAAAGTTACGAATCTTATGACACAAGTCTTCAATTTCTCTCTTGTAGATAATTTCTACATCTTCTGATACACTTTCAGCTCTGCTCTCTTTGAGTTGTCTGAATGTTCTCATCAAGTCTTGTTTAAAGACTCCATGTTTGTTTTCTTCCATTTCTGCCATTATATTTCTTTATTTAACCATTTAAACCACATTAAGTAAGGTGCTCTTAGCACAATCCTAGTGTCTACTTTCTCCCAGCCATTGTTGCTACATTCTCCACTATATTGTATATAATAAGCTATAATTGCTATTATACTGACTACAATATTTATAACAGGAATAAAGCATATAATCATAGCTATAATGACTATCCATAAAGGTACTTTCACTCTCTCATTTCCATCATTAACCCAAGGATAATGGTCCCAATGTTTAGTAACATCTTCTCTAACTCTTTTCTGTGGATATGAGAAGAACATCAGTGTACCCAATATGAGTACACTGATTAAGAAACTAATTAACCAAAACATAGTTACTGTCCTATATTCTTAAACAATGTAGGGACTTGACCATATATAGGAAGTTTCCCATCCCATTTATCAATCCACATTTGCTCAAGAATAGCAGGAGTAAGAGCTTTAGTCTTAAGCTCATTAGCTTTATATTCAGCTTCAGCAGCTACAATAAGTTTCTTGGCTTGTGCTTCTGCTACCCTGATTTCATTCTCTACTTTCATTGCATCCTGTACAGCCTTGTTCTTGGCATTTACAGCATCTACAATAGTTTGAGGATATTTGAGTCCAGAAGTTAATTGCTCAAGTTGGAAGTTTTCTTTAAGTAATGCTGCTGACAAATGAGTCTCAATTGCTCTTTCTATACTATCCCTATTACTTACAATATAATCAGTGGTGAAGTTATTCAATTGTATCCTAAAGGCATCCCTTACATAATTGAACAAGGTTCCTTCAATGACTTCATTCAGATTTTTTCTATACTTCTTGAATACTTCCGGGGACTTCCCATCAACTAATTTCAATGATATAGTAGGGTCTACAGTGAACTCTGAACCATCTTTGGCATTAATTGTAAATGCTGGATAATCTACAGTCTTCACATAAGTTTCATACTCATAGATAGCTGTAGTAACAGGATTGTAAAATACTCTACCTGTAACCAAAGCAATATCACCAACACCCTTGTCATCACCATAAAGGTTCACTTTGATACCTTCACAACCTGCATCAATTCTCTCACAAGATGATAACAGCACTGTTGTCATCACCATAAAGGCTGCAAGCAAGCCTTTTACAAATTTACTCTTCATGTTTTCTTTTAAATTTAATTGTTGTTAAAAACCTTGTATTTATTGTCACAGCTATAGTATATACCATGATAATAAATCCAATAATATTCTCTATGGTATTAGCTGCATTCAACATGCTAAAACCAACTGAGCTTACTACTATAAATAGTATGAACCATACTGATACTTTAATAAAGTTACTCATGCTTTCTTAGTTATGAATAAATAGTTACTTCTTGAATCTTTTGAGGCATCTACACACCATGAATGATGAGGACTGTATACAATAACATTAGACTTAGCTATCCCCACATACATACTTTTGATTACTGAATCTCCAATACCGGAAATAGTACATGGTTTGTATTTGAGTGAGACTCTATTACCAATATCAAACCAGTCTTCTTTCCTTATAAGATATACTAGCTTTGGTCCTCTACTATAATTATAGTATAATGTACCCACTAGTTGCTTCTTGTGTGTTTCATCAGCAAGTTCACATATAGGTTTCAATACAGGCATATTATTCCTGTTATATTCCTCTGTGTTGATGTATCCTGATAGTGGTTCACAAGACTTAGGTCTTGAGGTTCTCTTCTTGTAGTTGAGTATTCCATTTGTCACATAGAATCCACCATACCAAGTAATCTCATCTTTCTCCTTTATATGGTCATAGAATATCTTCTTCAAGTTATAAGACTTTGTTGATTTATCACATCTCTCAAGGAACTCTGAAAAGACTTTGTTTACAGGTCTGCCAATGTTGACCTTAAGGAATCTTTCAATACCATTAAATGCCCATTTAGCCCTGTCATCTTCCCAGTTGTTCTTGAACCAATTAGCCTCTTTGTATGCCACTCTGTCACCACCTAGTCTATTAATTCTAGCTCTAGGGGTTCTGTGATGCCATTTAGTGCCTCTACCTCTTTCTTTGAACTCTATCATACGCTGAATAATTTAATGTACACTCTTTCTTGGAATGTATTATCCCAATGGTACTTATTATACCATAACAATACTAAGTATCTATTGTATGATTTAACAATACTGATACTGGGGTGATACCTGATGTAGGTGATGATTAGCCATATAATGACTAACACACCTACTATAGCTCTAATATATAATGTACTTAGCATAACACAACTGATTTAGTTAGTCCTCTAATACATTATAAGTAAAGCCTTGACCACCAAGGTGTTCTGTGATTCTCCTTAAATGAGCTTCAAGTCTCATCTTGGCATTCATTGCTTTCCATTGACTGCCTCTAACCTTTACATCAACATTGCTTCTGTCATCTATCATCCAGAGATAAGCATCCTTTGTAAGGTTAATAGACTGTTTGATGTTCTGCATTTGCCTGACACTCACAGTGACTACCTCTTTGTTTTTGCCTTTTGCATCAGATACCTCAACATTGAAGTTATCATATGCATTTTGAGCCTTGGCATCAGACTCACTAAGCATTACTCTACCTTTGAGAATAATGCTTAGATTCACTTTGATTTCACTCATAGTTATTCTTTACCACTTCCTCTGCCTTAAGAGCTATCATAGTCAGTCTGGCAATAGGATTATCACTCTTTGAAAGTTTATCAAGGGTGTACATTGTCATGAACTCCTTCTCCTGCTCAATGATTTGAGGAACTTCATCAACATGAAGACACTTGTGCATCAAGGCAATAAGGATTAATCCTTGTGCTTCTTGAGGTGCTTTCATGATTTCAATCAAGGTATTGGTGTATGCTTCCTTAACACCTTTGAATTTAGAGTCACTCTCTTCCATGATGTCAAGAGACTTTTCAAAGGCATCAATGACTTCATCTTCAAAGTGTTTACCAACTCCTAGTGTGTCCTTCATCTCTCTAAAGATATCCAGACCATCATCTTTCTTTTCCATTACTATTTATATTAAGTTAAACAATGTGTACAAAAAAAAGCTACCACTCATTGCTGAATGATAGCTTAAAATATGGAATACTTTTAAATGAGAAAAATAGAAGTAGAACATTCATAGTGGATATTGTTTGCCACTGGTCAGTCTGTTAATCCAGTGGATTACATTAAAATAAATAGTTGGTCTTTTATATTATGAAGTAACCACTATATATCACTAACTTCTATTTTTTGTGGGGGTGAAAGGACTCGAACCTTTATGAGATAGTTTTACAAGACTATTGTGTCAACCGAAGTAACTCTTACTAACCACTACTGTTTTACCAGAGAACATTTGTAAGAGTGTTGTGTTTATTGCACCACACCCCCTTGTTTTTGCTGTCTTTCCAGCTGTCAAATGAAGTGTCAACTATTGATTCTATCATTATTAAATCATGCCCTAGACACTATAGTTCATGCGTACTCCATACACCACATGACCTCCTTGTAACATTGACTTGTTTTCAGCTACTCTTGATAGTATATGCACATTCCTAGTTCTGGTATTTATCATTCAGTGAATGATACTTTACTCTGACTCTCCTAGTGGGATACATCTTTGCTTACTTTAAGATGGATAAGGAAAATAGTGGGGATAACAGGATTTGAACCTATGACCACGAGCTTAAAAGGCTGAAGTAACTCTATCTATCACTACTTGTATATGATACAAGAGAACATTTTAACAGAGTAATACGTGCTCTACCTGACTGAGCTATATCCCCGAATAAGTACCATAGAACAGATAACAGAGTGTTATTACAAAACCCATATTGAAGTAACTCTGTTGCACACTAATGGTACTATATTTTAAAGGAGCTTGGGAACATTTATCAGACTGATTTTGGTAAACTGATTTCACATATTAGTTTGAAGTAAGTCTGAAACTCACCACAAGCTCCTTTTCTTTATAAGCTTTAGTATGTACTCTGGCTTTAGAGAGTCTCATTTCATCACTTTGCTTATATTTATTGTTCCTCAAACTTATTTTCAATGCCCTCAAGAGCAGCAATATAAGTTAGGAAATGCTCACTGAAGCCGGATATCTCGGCTGTCCACTTACCTCTGTAGTTTACCCCCTTTGTGTTAGCACTTACATCACAAATGTAATTGTATGTACCATAAGGTTCTGGTATTCTAAGGTTAGGGAAGTCACAATCTTGTGAGTCACTGAATACAATGATTCTATCAAACTCTTTGCCTACATGAGACTTACACCAATTAAGACATTGTCTGGTGAATATACCACCACCACCAATTCTTTTATTAGTGTCTTGTATCTGCTTAATGATACCAAATCCTTTTTGAGGATACTTGATATGTTCATGTGCTCCTTCATGTCTTGCATCAGAACCAGCTGTAGTAACTATTTCATAGTCCTCACACTGATTAACTGCCAACATAGCCATTGCACAAGCAGCATCATATCTTGTAAAGTCTGATTTACTTGACATTGGTGCACTCATTGAGCCTGATACATCAACAATGAATAAAGTCTTGCCGGGTAACTTAGGTAAATTAGCATAAGATGCCAGCATACTATCTTCAATATCTCTCTCAAATTCAGGATTCATCCTTGCTGTCTTAAGGAAATCAAGAGGTAATAGCATACTTGACTTGAGGTTCTTCAAGCCCTGTTGAATAGTTCTTCTATCAACATCAGCTCTCTTCATATTTGCTATGTTCCTCAACATTGCAAGTCCACCAATCTTTTGATTTTCAATCAGCATTTGCCAAGCTTGTTTCTTGTCTTTGCCTGTTGAAAGCAATACTTCCCATGTTTCAGGTGGTGTAAGAGTTCTTGTAGCTACCTTTTCAAATAGCTTGGTCTCATACTCATTTCTTGCTTTAGCATGAGTCAGGAATAATACATCCCTTAATTTAATAGCACTATCTCTGTCATATTTAGCCAGTTTGTACTCATTAAAATTATGAAATGCTTCTGCCAGACCTTTCTTAGCTTGATTACAGATTGGTTTCTTTCCTTCCTTCCAATACAATGCAAGGAAATCAGTCAACATATCTGCTCTAGTTATAATTCTAGGCAACAAGTCTTTGACAAACATCTTGTGTTCAGGATACTTACACATCTCAACTGCAATGAACAGTGGAGTATGCCTTAGTTTGCTTACCAATCTTGCTTCAAGTGCTATGTTATACACATCTTGAGCATTACATAATGGTATCAATCTCTTGATTTCTTCTGCTACTTTAGCACCATCAACATATGCTATATCTTCCCATAAGAGATTAGCTAATACAGCTCTCCTAAGTAAAGCAATGTTTGACTGTCTTGCAGCAAATGAACCTGAACCACCAGCCAATCTTTCATCTACAACTTTAGGTGTAGGTTTAAGTGACGGATTTAATTTACTCATAGTTCTTTATCTTTTAATATTTAACAATACAAAGGTAAGTCATTCATCTGATATATGCAAACAAATGAATGACTTTAACCTAATTTAATAACTGTCTCCCACATTCAACAAGACATGTAATTATCATGAGAATGATGATAACAAAAGCTACTGCTATTGCACAGCCGGGTTTTTCTTCTTCCATACTATATCTTTGAAATTGCAAGAGCAGTTAAATATACTATCACACACACTATAACTACAGCACATATAAGCATACATGTTGCTGTGAGCATAACATCATCTGGTCTCTTTTCCATATTATAAATGGTCTGGATGATTATGTATAATCCACCTGCATGAACATAATATAATTATATGTTGTATACCTGTAGATAATAATGTACCAATTACTACAGTTTGCCAACTTGGTAATTCCTCCCAACTTGACAAGTATATAGCACACAAGAAGAATGTAATCCATGTAGTACTACAATAGATACAATAACCTAAAGGATATGCAATGAATGCTAAGAGGCTTCTACCAAATGATTTCTCAATGATGTAACCTTTCTCTTCCATATCCTCATAATATTCAGCCCAAGGTTTGAGTATTCCATAGTACAACCAGTTGAATATCATACCTCTAGGCTTAAGGCAATTCCTGTAGAATATACCTAATAGTCCACCTGCTATACCTAACAGGATAAACTCAATTAATACAGTTATCAGTTCCATTTATTTCCACATTTTAAGTTTGCTACCTTTGCATTCAGCTATCAGCATGAACACAACTCCTTTTCTTTTCTGTAATACTTTCATTATTTAATATATTCAGGTTTAAACCACAGTCTTTTATACCAATGTAAACAAGATATTCTATCTATAATATCTAGCTTGGTGTTTCTCTCAATCATCTCTGATTTCTTACGGAGTTTTTCTTCTCTTTCATCCATTTTAGCACTCATTTCTTTATTGATTAGAGCACAGATTCTCCTTATTTGAGAGTATAAACCTTCTGATAAGGTAAGCTTGCCTCTGTTAGAATAGAAGTATCCATATCTTTCATGTGAATACCCCCATTCTATAGAAATATCAGGATGGTCTCTTTCAAGTTCTTTGATTCTCTCCTTAAGAGCATTATACTCTTTAAGAGGAATAATAACACATGCCTTGTTTTCCATAATTATAAATATCTTAATGCCATTAATAATCCTTCTTCAAGTGCACTCTCATATGATAGATAGTGGTCACCTTTGTAATCTAGTTTACCATTATATATATGAGGATATAGTCCTATAGAGTCAAGCTCTACAAGCACAAAGAAACCATGTTTATCCCTTAACCACCTCTGTGCTAATGATTGAGTGGGTGCTTCAATATAGTTTACATCCAAACCATTAAGATAGAGAACTCCATCATCATTCTTATGTAACTGTTCAGAGAAAATGTTACTGTAATAGTGAGAACTACCATTACAGAAGTTGTGTTCTTCCAATAGCTTAGCTACTTTCAGAGATACTATTTGTTCTTCCATTTGACTATCATTTTATCAGTTTCTTTAAGCGGCTCAAATGCAAGAGTACTGTTAATAAGTAATCCACACCTTACACACCAACATACTCCATATTTGTTCTGTCTTACCTTATGGTGACCATAGGCACACAGTCTTATTGCTTTAAGGTATTCATCTTTTGTCATTAAATCTATTCTATATTGAATATGATTCTGATTATTCTCTTCCACTTAGATTCCTTGTTAGGAACAGGATTAGTCTTAGTAGCTCTAGCTCCTCCTCTGGTTATCTTTCTATTAACCAAGTGAGAATCAGACCCAATAGATACAAAGCATACTCCTTTGAGATGTCTGTAATACCTCTTTTGAATAGATACAGCAGGATGTGTACCTAATTCTTCAGCTATTTCCTGAAATCTTGCTTGAAGATTATAAGGATTCTTTCTAATTCTGTCAACAATCAGATTATCTTCCTCTGATGTAAATTTGTTTCTAGTCATGATGATTAATGTATTAAAGGATTAATAATAGTATCCCCAACTGGACTCGAACCAGTGTCTAGAGTTTAGGAAACTCTTATTCTATCCACTGAACTATGGAGACATTTAGTAGCACTATCTTCGCAGACTATGCTACTTAAAACCATTAAAATACAAGTTCTTTATATTATGTTTAACCGAAAAGAATCTCTTTGTCAAGCTCTGTCAACATCTTGAATGCCTTGATAGCACTTTCTTCATCCTTGAAGTACACAATACCTGCATATACTACAGTCTCATGTACACAGATGCCAAGACTGTTACCCATGTCTCTACTTGTGGTAAATCCTTGTTTTGATTGACCAATGAAGTAGCCTTTGTTATATGAAGTTCTCTTCCAATCCCCATTGAAGTATTTAGCCATTAAACATAATTTGGCATTAACATCAAACTTGTCATGCTCTTCATAAGGAACTGTAACACAAGTAGTAGTGAGATTGTTATCACCTAACTGCAACTTAATAGACTCATAAGAGAGTGTTAACTCTTGCTCTGAATATACTGTCAATGCCAGTTCTTTCAGCGCTTTGTTATTACCATTGAACCAGCATCTTGCTTGCTCAATGGATACTTTAACTATTCTTGTTTCCATTATATATATGTTTTAAATTAGTTAATAAATATAAGGATAGACTATATTCACATACTGTCTATCCTATCCCCTTAATATTAACCACATAATTCAATCTTTATCACTTAATAATAGGACTGCTGTACCATTGTTGTTATAGATGATTGGTTCATAATCCTCCATCATCCTTAGAAGGTCAGCATTATATTGGTTAGCATAATGTGAATTGCATCTCATGGATGTCTTCCACATATCATGTATTATATGATATGTTTCTTCATCCATTGATACAACTTCATTGTCAAAACCTGCATCAAGGTCATCATAAATGAGCCAGTAGCAAGATTCACCAAGACTGTTGTGTGACTCTTTCATTGTGATAATATAGTATGGGAAGAATGATGCACTCTCCCATACTAAACTATCTTGTTTGTCTTCTTGCTGTGTCTCATGCTGTGATTGAACCTTGCATGATGCTATTGTTGTCATCATGGTAACACCTATCAGTGATAACCATAACATTAATCTTATTGCTTTCATTGTCTTAAAAGTTATTTCTTTGTAAATACTTGAAGAAGCTTGACATGTTGTATATGCCTAATTTGGCTAATTCTTCATACTCAATTACATGATTAACAGGTACACAATCCTCATCTACTGTGAGATATCTTCTTGTGACATTGTTACTCATTCCTTTACACCATGATTGAGTGAATCTGTAATATATGGTATCACTCTCTGGTATGGTGAATGCTGCATCAAATGTATATGCCTCATCATTAGGTCCGGGAAACTGTTCAGTATGATTATTAAGATATTCTCTTAGATTACACACTGTTGATGTTGTTGATGTATAATGTATATCACATCTTATGTCAAACAATGGTAAATCATCCTTGTATGTTGCAATGATAAAACCAATCAAGTTAGACACATCTTCATATCTATTTAGGTTGTTTAGTGTTCTCTCTGTGAGATACTTGCTAAGAAAATCTCTTTGCTTTGATGTCATAATATTAAGGTATTGGGAAACTAACAGGAGCATATGATGTGCTGATTATCAATCAAGGTTATACTTCAATTTTTGCCTATGATAAATGCTCCTGTTAGTATATTATTTGCTTATCTTTCCTTTGAGTAATCCTTTGAGTTTAGCATACTCTTTGGTAAGATGTTCTTGCTTGAAGTCTTTCGTTGTCTTCATGCCTGTCTCCTTTCTCTAAAGGATTTAATCTCTTGTTGTATGTGTAACTCAAACTGTTGTAAATCATCAATTACTACAGGTGTAGATGATATAGCCATCAATGCAACACTGTTATTATTATGTTGCTCTGTCAAGTAATCAATGTGTGCTCTTCTTGAGGATGAGTAGTTGCTGCTACTAGCAACAGCTACTCTGTTTAATCTTTTTCTCATGTGATTAATGTATTAATGGGTTAATGTTTTGAGGCTAATAGGAGACTTGAACTCCTAACCTTCCTTTACTCTGCAAGGATGCTCTAACCAATTAAGCTAATTAGCCTATAGTTTATATAAAGACTTGTTGCAATGCTGTATGTCACATCAGGTATCTTCTCAACCAAATTAGCTTGATGCTGCTCTCTACTTTTTGATGTATCAGATGGTTCACCTCACATACTAACTTTGATGTTTAACACACCATATCTAATACACATTTTTCGGATAGCTTGATACTATTGTCAACCACTATTTGTACATACTAAGCTGAACAATGCCTTTATTATCTTATTTTATTAGTATGTTAGAACTTGTTTAACACAATTTAATGGCTTGTGTTCAATGACAAATGACTACTGTTGTTTATCAATTGTCTGCCTAAATAGTACATTGGGGTAAATGCTGAAGAGTAAGAAATGTCATCCATTTGGTGTATGAATGATGAAATAGTGCTTCAACTGTGAGGAGCAAAAAAGGTAGGAAGGGACATAAGCCCCTTCCCTCATTACCCTAGAATGCAGCAATCACATTACTGTTAGTCCCTTGCTCATGCAAGGTCAGCAATGTCTTGCCTTCCTTAGTTCTCACTTCAGATACAACAACAGTCTCAAATGGCTGCTTAGCTACCATTTTAGCTGCCAGTTTGTCAGCCACATAGCCGACAATTTGTCCACATGCAAAGAAGAACTTGCCCTGTTTGTTAGGGCTTGGGATTACTCGCAATGGAGCATCACCTTGAGACTTCTTAACTTCTTCTACAGTCACTGTGTTCAAGAAATTGGAATCACTGTTGCTAGTAGCAACATACTTTGAAAAATCAATCATGATAGTATGGTTTAATAATTGTGCCGGGGGAATATCCCAAGGCTAAGGTAAGGGGGAGGAGTAAGGGTGACTTATATCCCACTCATACAAATACAACCACTTCAAAATTAAAAAAAATTTAAAATAATAATGGATACATCATTCATAAGTTAAACTTTACTAAACATTTGGTAGTCTCATTTATTTTACTTATCTTTGCCCCCAGTAGCATGGAGTGTAAGTCTGTGTCACCTCTGTGAGGGTTAAAGTAGTAGCAGAGCAGAAGTTGGGTAGTAGTCCTAAATAAGGATGAGGTGTCCCCAATACTACTAAAAATTGACATATTATAAGCTTGTTTGTGTGAGCCTACTTACATGGGAAAAGGCACAGGTAAATCACACTTAAGGGGTATTCCAAGAACGGGGCAAGTGAAGTATATGTTTAACAGGTAAAGTCAAAACTTTACAACTGGTACAACAACCAGCTAGGGAAAAACTATATCTAAGAAACAAGGACATTATGAAGGATTCAATTAGAAGAATAGCACTGTGGCTATGGCAACTTCCACAGAACTTAATAGCACTCTTGCTTTATAACATATTAGGGCACTGGTCATACTATGGGGGTAAATATAGGGATAATTACATCATTGTATGTAAGGCAGCATTGTCCTCATTTGCATTAGGTGATTACATGTTCCTTACTCCTTTTAGTAATGAAAGAGTAATGGACCATGAGTTAGGTCATTGCAGACAATCAGAGATATTAGGTCCTTTATATATACCTATTATAGTAGTACCTTCATTGCTGAATAACTTGTATGACAGACTGATTACTTTTATGGGTAAAGAGTATGATTACTTCTCATTCTACACAGAGAAATGGGCTAACAAGTTAGGGGGTTATTCTCCTACCAACATTAAAGACTTAATCACTTAAGGTCAACATTGAATCATGTGAAGAGTTAGTATGTGTTAAATATATCATTTAAATAAGGAAAGATTTGCATATCTCAATTATTTTACTTACCTTTGCAGCATCATTCAGTTGATAAGTTTATTGCCCCTTGGTGTAATTGGTTAGCACATGACATTTTGGATGTCATAGTCTCAGTTCAAGTCTGGTAGGGGTAACATAATGCTCCCTTAGTTCAATGGATTAGAACATTGCTCTTCTAAGGCAAGTGTTAGGGGTTCGAGTCCCTTAGGGAGTACATGACTTTGGAATGGATATAAATTGTTTTTGTAATAACATGAATAGACTAATTGGTCTGTGAAGATAGATTAGTCAAAATGGTGGGTTGGACAAATTGGTTAAGTCACTGCCCTTTCAAGGCAGTCATTAGGGGTTCAAATCCCCTACCCATTACAAATTTAGTCTATGTAGCATAGTGGTTAATGTGCTGGACTGTCAATCCAGAGATTAGGGTTCAATTCCCTCATAGACTGCGACACCTAAAGTCCTAGTTGAAGCGTCAATTAGGCAGGAATGGAAGTATAACTCACAAGGTGTGGGAACTGTCTTGAAAACAGATTGGTCATGTAAAAAGTGACTGGGGGTCGGGACCTCATGCTTCCTCTATGATACAGATATTAAGAAAGGAAGGTTGGGTTTTAAACCCTAATGATAAGGTAGTAAATGCTATCCTTAAGAGATGTGAGATTAATAATGGAGAATGTCCTTGCCATAATGAAGGAGAAGACAAACATTGTCCATGTAGTGATTACAGAGAAAAGGATGAATGTCATTGTGGGTTATATGTCAAATTGGAGAGTTAACCTAAGAGGTCTTAGGGACTGCCTGCTAAGCAGATTGTACCAGTAATGGTATATGTTTCAAGTACATAGCTCTCCGCATAATATAGGTGTAATTCAGTGGGTAGAATGCTGGCTTTGGGAGCCAGTTGTCCTAGGTTCGAGTCCTAGTACCTATACTACTAATAGTACCTAATTAACTAGGTTAAGTTAATCAGGATAGTTATGGACTACCTGCTAAAAGTCCATACCAAGGGTCATGTAGTGTAAATGGCTAACACACCATCCTTGCAAGATGGAATTGGGGTTCAAGTCCCACATGTATCCACTTTGTTTTCATGTTTTCATAATGTTTTAGATAGGTTGCCAGTAGCCTTAATACTGGCTAATTGCTTCTTAGTTCAGTGGTTAAGAACAGCTCTCTTACACAGAGAAGGTCATAGGTTCAATTCCTATAGAAGCAACATTTAGACACTACTACAGTTAGCAGTAAATCAGTACATACTGTAGATGTATTGGTTGAATGGTGTCTATCTAATGGGTTTGAAGCTTAAGTGGTATAAAGCAAAAGACTGTTAATCTTGAGACAGTAGGTTCGAGTCCTACCAAGCCCGCAGTTAAATTGAAAGAATTATGATAGTACAAGTAGAAGATAGAAGTAAGATTAAGAAGGTACACTTTAAACATCCTTACCTCTTTGGTCCAGATGCTGAACAGCATGTTATCAATATGTACAAGGATATATTGGAGACAGATGACCAGTTGACCTTAGCAAGGCAATTAGTAAGAGACCTAGAGAAAGAGTTAAAGGAAAAGAAGGATAAATTCACTGAAATTGAAGCAATGTGTACTATGGAATTTGAGCAAAAGGAAGTGGAACATGTTGATGTAGTTAAGTCTAACATGGCAGTGATTAATCCAACAGATGCTAGTAATAGAAACTATACTGGGTAGTAGTTTAATGGTAAAACCTTAGTCTCCAAAACTAAATTTAGAGGTTCGATTCCTTTCTACTCAGCATTATGTGCATGTCTTCTAATTGGTTAGGAAGCCACTCTGATAAGGTGGTAATGAAGGTTCAAGTCCTTACTTGCACACTGTGTAGTTAGCTTAATTGGTCAAAGCACTGGATTGTGGCTCCAGAGGATAGGGTTCAACTCCCTGCTACACCCTTTATACTCACATAGCTCAGCAGGTTAGAGCAGGAATCTTATACATTCAAGGTCAGGGGTTCAAATCCCTTTGTGAGTACTATCTCCAGTTGTCTGAATGGTTTAGGTCCTAGTCTGCAAAACTATGGTATGTTGGTTCAAATCCAATACTGGAGTCTATGGAAGATAAATTAGATAAGATACTGAAGAATCAAGAGATAATTAATAGGAACCAAGTTACAATATATAGGGAGTTACTATTAGTTGAATCAAGACTCTTTAAGAGTGAAAGTAAGGAGTTTCTTAGAAACTACTTAGCAGATATAGCAGGTACTATTACTGCTGAGTTAGGTCTTGTGGACCTTCTTAATGCTATAAAGAAAGCATAAGTTCCTATAGCTGAATTGGTTAAAGCACCTGTCTCTTAAACAGGGGACTCAAGGTTCAAGTCCTTGTGGGAACACATTAACCTTGGCAGGTTTATTCCCCTATAGCAGACAGGTGTAGGCAATTGACTTTTAATCAATGAGGTGAGGTTCGATTCCTCATGGGGGAACACATTGAAGTATAACCGGTAATTGGTAGCCGCAAAGACTGTAAATCTTTTCCCTATGGGACTGGGGGTTCGATTCCCTCTACTTCAACATTTTAATGGGTACTTGGTGTAGGTGGTTATTGCACGTGGGTCTGAAAAACCCAAGGCTTAAGTTCAATTCTTAGAGTTCCCACATTATACCCCCTTGGTGGAATGGTTAAGACACACTAGATTTTTATATGAAAGCAAGACTAGATATATTAGGTAGAAGAGATGAAATATTATCATACATCTCAGATAACTACTCAAAAGTAGAAATAGCCAGAGAGTTAGATTGTAAGATGCCTACTTTAGAAAGGTATTTAAGAAAACTAGGTATTGAATATCATGGTAATCAAGGTGGCAAAGGAAGAAAGACTGACCCTAAGAGAAAGCCAGCATTAGAGTTTATACATAGCAATGCTTCTAATTCTGCTAAGAGGAACAGACTGATAGATGATGGTATTAAGGAATTTAAATGTGAATGTTGTGGTCTAAGTGAATGGATGGACAGACCAATACCATTAGAACTGCATCATATTGACTTTAATCATTATAATAATGACATAAGTAATCTACAAATATTATGTGCAAATTGTCATATGCAAGCACATGATTATTGTAATACAAGGGGGATTGGCGCAACTGGTTGAGACGCAATGGATTTAGGCTCCATAAGCAGAAATGCTTCTAAGAGTTCGACTCTCTTATCCCTCACAATTAACATATTTTATTTGAATAAGTTTGCATAGTTCAAGGATAATACTTACCTTTGCAAACATAATAACAATGACAACATGGAACCTTTTTTAAGAGGGGGTTTGTTAACACCAATAGATGATATAAGTGTAGAAGCCCCAACAAGTAATGAGTTCAATATCTTCCTTCACTTTGTGAATGTACTTGAAGGTATTAAGACACAGATAAAGAATGTACATTGGGCATCACTCAAGTTACCTAATAGGGACAAGAGAGGAGCACACTTATACCTTGATGACTTTGTAGAAGTAGTTGGAGATTTCCAAGATACAGTAGCAGAAAGTGCTATAGGTATTACAGGTATTTCCTTTGACTTTAATACAGTACATGGTATAGCTTTTAATGCTTCATCAACAGCAGAGTTAATGGAATACATTAAGAATAAGACCATAGAGTTCTACAACAGTTTACCAACAAGTGCTATGTATGCTGGTATTAAGTCTGAAACAGAGACTTTTATCAATAATATAGTGATTTACATCTATAGGTTTAGGTTGACTGAATAATGGCTCAGTGGTGCAACTGGTGAAGACACAACAGGTTTAAACCCTGTAAAGTAAGGGTTCGAGTCCCTTCTGAGTCACCAGCTAATGGATTGGTAGTTTAAGGGTAAAACATCTCTCTTGTAAAGAGCAATTCACAGTTCGATTCTGTGCCTTTCCTCAACAAGTTAGTAGCTGTCACTCTATTCAGTGAGGCTAACACTCCTTGGCTTATAGAGTCTATTTGGTGAGCTGCCACCCACTAGTCCTGCGGAGGCTAAATGAAAAAGAGCTATATTAAGATAGAGGCATGAAGGAGAGTTCCAGCAAAGGGTAAACTGGAAATGAGTGGTACTACAATCCAAATCCACTCAAATGTAGGTATGGTGTTAGTGGTCAGCACATGACATTGCCAATGTCAAGGGGTCAGTTCAAGTCTGATTATCTACTCATAATGCAGGTATCGTATAATGGTTAATATAAGAGATTTCCAATCTTTTGATGTCAGTTCGATTCTGACTATCTGCTCTTATTGTGGTGAGGGTCGGTACCCCAGTAGGTCTCATAAGCCCACTTTAGCAGGTTCAACTCCTGTCGCCGCAACACTAATAGAAGAAAATATGAAGGGAGAAAACAAAATGATGCTGCTAATCACTGGTGTAACCATGAGGAGTGTAGTCAATCAAGCAAATGAACTTGGAGTTCAAAAGGAAGATATAGTACAGTTGTTCCACATGGCAGGGCAAATATATCTGATTTATTACAAATAATTTGGCAATATGGAAGAGAAAATTATTAGAGCAACAGTAAAGGCAGAGCCTAAATACAATGTGGGCAGAACAATTAACCTTGCATCTTATGAAGCTGTCAAAGTATTCAAGAGTGTAAGGAGAGCACAAAGTAGGGGTCATGTAACCCCTTGGGGAACAATAGCACCTAAGAGACCTTTCAATAATAGAAAGAGAACAGCAGGTAGGGAAGAACAACTTCTAAGAGAAAGAATTTATGGACAAGTTAGAGCAAGATACTCAGCATAATGAGTATAATAATGAACCAGTAGTTTACTGTAAGAGATGCTTGTCACTTGCTATAAGAACAGAAGATGGTACTGAATATTGTGATAAGTGTGGTAGTACTGAAGTAGAGAGTGCCAATATCTTTGATTGGGAAAAGATGTATGGTTTAAAGTATGGTGGTAATTATTTAAATAAATAAGGCAATGGAAAGAGAAATGAAGATTGATGCACAGGAAAGTGCATGTGAAGGTACTTGTGCTTGTGGTCAACAACAACCAGCTAAAGCAAGCTATGAACAACTGGCTAATATAGCTAATCAGCTATATGTACAGAATCAGGAAATGGGCAAGAAGTTGAATGAGATTGATATGGAGAACTTCTTCAAGAGACTTGATTGGTTATGGCAGATAATCAACTCAACTACTCCTTATATTACTGAACAATTTAAGCAGGAATGTGGTAAAGAGTTCATGGATATGATGGTCAAACCTGAAGAAGAAACACCTGTAGAAGGTCCAAAAGAATAAGAAGAATACTATGAGCAAGGTTGCAGACAATGTAGTTAGGATTCCTTGCAAGATAGATGGTAAGTTCTTCAGGTATTGGTTCGAGTTTCTGAAGCCATTTCATCATCTTACTGATAGGGAAATGGAGGTTATAACTTGCTTTGTGAAACATAGGTATGAGCTTAGTAAAGTTATTGCAGATAGTGAGATACTTGATAAGGTTACAATGAGTGAAGATACAAAGAGCAAGATAAGAGAGGAGTGTGGAATGGCACTCCCTCATTTCCAGCTCATACTTAGTAAGTTAAGGAAGAACAAGATTATTGTTGACAATAGAATCAACCCAAGGTATATACCTAATCTGGTTGAGGAGAATGGTTCTTTCAAATTGATGTTACTATTTGATTTTGTATGACATACTCAGAAGCAGTAAGACAGGTATCTATGGAGCTTGGAATACCACCTGAAGTGGTTAAACTAGCTTATGAATCCTATTGGAAGTTCATAAGAGAAACTATCTCATCCTTGCCTTTAATGGAAGACCTAACTGAAGAAGATTTCAGTGAACTTAGAACTAATTTCAATATCCCAAGTATTGGGAAACTAAACTGTACATACAGTAGGTGGAAAGGTGTTAAACAGAGGTATAAGCAATTAATGAAATTAAAGAATGATAACAAAGATAAAGAAGATTAAGCCCATGTTCAATGGGTTGATTACTACTATGGAAAGATATGGTCAAGAGTACCTTAAAGGTACTACAATGATTGACCCAACTAAGACAGGAACAGTCAAGGAATACCAGAAAGTAGTAGCAGTTGGTCCTCATGTAAAGGGGATTGAAGTTGGTGATACAGTGTTCATTAATCCTAAGAGATATGCTGTAATGGAGCATAAGGAAGGTGGACTACAAGATGGAGTAATCAAGGACAACCCTGTGGTTGGTTATAAGTTTGAAATAGTGGAAATTGATGATGTTCCTCATATGTACATCTTTGATAATGATGTCAAGTATGTAGCAGAAGTTGAGGAATTTGATGAGAATCCCACTCTGGTTATGCCAGACAAACCAAAGATAGAGTTAAACTAAAATAGACCCTGCCTGCATTAAGCAGGTGGGGTTTTCTTTTATACATAGTTATGAAACTTATAAGATATGAGAATTACCAGATAGTAATAGCAGATGAACTATTACTTATAAGACAAGCAAGGCAACTTCTTAATGCTGATAGAACAGCTGCTAAGGAGAACTTCCTTAGACAGATAAGCTATATGTACTTCATGTATGACCCTGAAAGTACTTATGGTTACCTGACTGATGAAGCTGAAAGGGCTAAAGCTGTTATAGAACAAGAGGGTTTAGGCAAGGACTTCAAGCCTGATAAGAAACTTGAAGAATTAATAGAGATATACAAGAGACATGTAATAACTACATCATATCTTCTATTGCAGGATAATAGAGTTGCTATTGATAAGATTAGGGAGTTTCTTAGGAATGTAGACCTTACACAAGTCGATGATAAAGGCAAACCAGTGTATCCTATTAATCAGGTAACTGCCACTATTAAAATGGTACCAGAGTTAGCTGCTGCTAATAGGAAAGCAGAGAAAGACCTTGCTAAGGAAATGGAAGAAAACTCCAGAGCTAGAGGTATACAGGAGAAGAAGTTATTTGAAGATGGATTAGATATAAATTAATTATGGAAGCAGTAGATATAGTAGAAGCATTGAATCAGTTTCATGAGAAACTAGCAAGTGAAGTAGGTGGACAGTTTGTGTTACAGAAGAGCCTGTTACCTGATGAATCCTTTAAGGCTTATAAGAAACTAAGTCTTATTGTATGGTATGTGAAAGGCTCCTCTAAGGTTAGAGCACTTCAGGTCAACAAAGTATCTAGGATGACAAGTGACAAGGAGATTGCAATTACTAACAAAGAAGCTTGTACAGAATTAGCTAAGGTGATGCTTGACTTTGTAGCAGGCAATGATTATGTAAGTTTGGTTTATGGAGCTAAATAAATACCAGTCCACTTTTGAGGATTTACAACTGGATAGTTATCCTCAAGAGGTACAGGATGAATTTATGGATGCTATTAATTCAGTGCCTTTAATCCAGCACCTTATTAGTCCTAACAGACCCTTAGCTAAGGACTGTCCAAGAGATGAAAAAGGTAGGATTATAGTAGATTTAACAAATCCACCTATAATTGAGGACACTGATTACTTTAGACCAGTTGCTTTGTTCTACAAGAAACATGGCAAAATGACTAACTTGAGACCTAATGCTAATCCAAATAGTGAGTTTGGTAAATGGATTAGAGAAGAAGTCAGAAGAATATGGTATGGTTATGTCAGGGAATCTGATGGAGCATGGGTAACTGGTGACATGTATTTCTATCTGAATTATTGTCCTATCATTCAATCAAAGATTAGAAAGGGTACTAAGATTGCAGATAGAATTGTAGATACACCAGAGTTCTGGGAAGGAATATGGTGGAGGTCTAATTACATAGACCAAGCAAGAAAGCTAGGACATCACTGTGCTGAAATTGCAAAGAGAGGTGCCTCAAAGTCATACTTTGTAGCATCAATTCTTGCTAAGTTATTCATACTTGGAGAGAATGAAGATACCAGCAAGTCAGTTAGGGCAATGGTTACTGCATACCAGAAGGAATACCTTACAAAGGATGGTACTCTGAATAAGTTTGTAGAGATGATTGACTATATAGCACAGAACACAGAGTTTCCTTCAAAGAGACTTAGGTCTTCATTGCAGGATATGCAATGGAAAATGGGTTATGTAGACCTTGATACTGGCACACAGAAAGGCACACTTAATGAGATTATAGGTGTTTCATCTAAGGATGACCCTGATAAGTTAAGGGGTAAGAGGTCCTCAAGAATAATAATTGAAGAGTTTGGTAACTTCCCCAAAGTAACAGACACATATAGGGTTATTCTTCCTTCAGTACAGGAAGGTAACATTGTCTTTGGTCAGATGATTCTTATTGGTACAGGTGGTTCTGAAGGTGCAGACTTTGCTGGTGCTAATGAGATTATCTACAATCCTTTAGGTTTTAATATATATGCTATACCTAATGTGTATGACAAGTCAGCACAAGGTAAGAATAATACCATATTCTTCTTTGGTGCTTATGTAAATAGGAAAGGATGTTATAATCAAGATGGTATATCTGATGTAACCAAGGCACTACTTGAGCTATGTTATGACAGGTATCTTGTCAAGTATAACACCACAGATTCAATGGCTTTAACAAGAACTAAAGCAGAGAATCCAATCACACTACAGGAAGCTATCATGAGAAGGGACAGTACCTTATTTCCAGTAGCTACTATCATGGATAGAATACATCAGATAGATGGTAATCCTAATGAGTATGATGATGTATATGTTGGTGAACTTGAACTAAAGAAAGATGGTAAAGTAGAATTTAAGCCTACCAGTGCACAGCCCATAAGACATTTCCCACACAAAGATAATAAACTTGAAGGAGCTGTTGAAATATTCAAGATGCCTGAACTTGATAGGGATGGCAAACCATTCAATGGTAGATATATTGCATCTCAAGACCCTTATGATGATGATAGTGCAGAGACAATGTCTTTAGGCTCTACTTTCATACTTGACTTATGGACTGACAAGATTGTTGCAGAATATACAGGTAGACCAATGTTTGCTGATGATTACTATGAGACATCAAGAAGATTGTGTTTATTCTATGGTGCAAGAATGAATTATGAGAACAATAAGAAGGGTCTGTTTGGCTACTTCTCAAAGATGAATTGCCTGTATCTTCTTACAGATGTATTGGAGTTCCTTAAGGATAAAGATATGGTTAAAGGGCAATTATATGGCAATAAGGCTAAGGGTACTAACGCTACTACTCCTATTAATGCTTATGCAAGAACTCTTATAAGAAACTGGCTGCTTAAACCAGTAGTAACTGTACAGGTTGTTGATGGGGAAGAGCAAGAAGTAACAGTACCTAATCTGATGTTTATCAAGTCTAAGGCTCTACTTCAAGAGCTTGCACAGTGGAACCCTGATGGTAACTTTGACAGGGTATCATCACTTGGTATGTTGATGCTCTTAAGAGAGGATAAGATGATTACTTTAGGTGGTGATGTCTCAAAGGCTATCAATCATAATAGAGATAGTGACCTTAGTAATGACAACTTCTTCAAGAAGAACTATGATTCAAGGTTCAAAAAATCAGTAAATTTAGTAAAGAATGTGGCACCAGAAGAGTAATTCACTTAATCTATTGGTTTATTACTGTTCTTTGATTACTTTTGTATCAAATTTAAACATGGAAGACTATGGCAGATAATATAAACTTTCCCAGACAGATGCTTCCTTTCTCTAAGAAAAACAAGCAATGGAGAAAGGAATGTCTTCTGTGGGCAAATCAAAAGACATTCTTCAATTACAGCTTGGTAAGAAAGTCAGTTATTCACAAGAAGATTAACTATGACTTGCTTAATGGCAAGCTACATATGAAGGATTTGGAAATGGTGATTAACCCTGACCACATTGAGGCAGGATATATACCAGACAGATTGCAGCATTATCCTATAATGAATGCAAAACTTAATGTGCTTAGAGGTGAAGAAAGCAAGAGAGTGTTTGACTTTAAGGTAGTGGTGACTAATCCTAATGCTATTTCAGAGATTGAGAACAATAAGAAGGAAGCACTACTTCAATCACTTCAGGAACTTATACAGGATAACTCAATATCTGAAGATGAGTTTAACCAAAAGCTCGAGAAACTGAATGACTATTATACATATGAATGGCAAGACCTTAAGGAAGTAAGGGCTAATCAATTGCTTAATCATTATATTAAGGAACTGAATATACCACTACTATTTAACCAAGGATTCATGGATGCCATGATATGTGGTGAAGAAATTTATCAATGTGATATAGTAGGTGGTGAACCTGTTATTGAGAGGATAAATCCATTAAAGATTAGGGTATTCAAGTCAGGTTATAGTAGCAAGATTGAAGATGCAGACATAATTATCCTTGAGGATTATTGGTCTCCGGGCAGAGTAATTGATACATACTATGATGTTCTTACTAAGAGAGACATAGAATATATAGAGGAAATGCCTGACCATGTAGGTCAAGCTGCTACAGATAGTATGGACAACATAGATGAAAGGTATGGATTTGTCAACACTGATATGCTTACTGATGAAGTAACTGTAGGTGCTGGTAATTACTACTTTGACCCTGCTAACCTGTTTGGTGAATCCATATCAAATTCTCTTATGCCTTATGACTTGGCAGGTAACCTTAGAGTACTAAGAATGTACTGGAAGTCTAAGAGAGCAATTCTTAAGGTTAAATCTTATGACCCAGAGACAGGAGAAGAGGTATATAACTTCTATCCTGAAAACTATGTAGTTGACAAGGATAATGGTGAAGAATCACAGAGGTTCTGGATAAATGAAGCATGGGAAGGCACTATGATTGGTGACCAACATGATGGTATATTTGTCAATATGAGACCTAGATTGATTCAATATAACAGACTAAGTAATCCTTCAAGATGCCACTTTGGTATTGTAGGTTCAGTATATAACCTTAATGATAGCAGACCTTTCTCATTAGTTGATATGATGAAGCCATATAATTACTTATATGATGCTATTCATGACAGGTTGAATAAGGCTATTGCTGCTAACTGGGGTAGCATCCTTGAACTTGACCTCGCTAAGGTTCCAAGAGACTGGGATGTTGAGAAATGGATATACTTTGCAAAGACTAATCATATTGCTGTAACAGACTCCTTCAAGGAAGGTACTATTGGTGCTTCAACAGGTAAACTTGCAGGTGGTATGAATAATGCTTCAAAGGGTATTATTGAAACCAATATGGGTAACTACATACAGCAACAGATTAACTTGCTTGAGTTCATCAAGATGGAAATGAGTGAAGTTGCTGGTATTAGTCCTCAAAGAGAGGGTCAGATTAGTAATAGGGAAACTGTAGGTGGTGTAGAAAGAGCTACCTTACAATCAAGTCATATTACTGAATGGTTATTCACTATACATGATGATGTTAAGAAGAGAGCACTTGAGTGTTTCCTTGAGACAGCAAAGATAGCTCTTAGAGGCAGAAGCATGAAGTTCCAGTACATCTTGTCAGATACATCAATGAGAGTAATGGAAATTGAAGGTGATGAATTTGCAGAAGCAGATTATGGACTGGTTGTTGATAACAGTAATGGTACTCAAGAACTTCAATCCAAACTTGATACTCTTGCACAGGCAGCACTTCAAACACAGACTCTTTCATTCTCCACTATTACCAAACTATATACTTCAAGCAGCTTAGCTGAAAAGCAAAGATTGATTGAAAAGGATGAAAAGGAAATAAGGGAAAGACAAGCTCAAGCACAACAACAGGAACTTGAAGCTCAACAGCAAGCAGCTCAAATGCAACTGGAACAAAAACAAGCTGAACTTCAAATGAAGGATGCACAGAATGTAAGGGATAATGAGACTAAGATTCAAGTTGCTCTTATAGGTGCACAAGCTAAGGCTACTGATATTGGAGAAGATGGTATTGCACCAGATGGATTCACTGAAGAAGCAAGAGCTAACCTTGAAGAGAAGATAAGGCAGTTTGATGAAAAGATGAAGCTTGAAAGAGATAAATTGAAGCATCAGAAATCTAAGGATGAAGAGGATGCAGATATTAAGAGAGCAGCACTTAGGAAAAGAACTAATACAACAAGTAAATAATTATGAGACACTTTAATTCAATTATAGAACAACCTACTCCTCCAGCAACCAATGCAATTTGGTTGCATGGGAGTACAGCCAAGTACTTCACTAATGGTAAATGGATTACTATTGGTGATACAGGTGAAGTAAGCTGGAATGATATTACAGACAAACCAGCAGAGTTTTACACATTGCCTACTGCTACAACTACTACTTTAGGTGGTGTAAAGAGAGCAAGTGGAGTAGCTGCACTTGCAGCTGATGCTGAATTAACTACTGTGGTAAGTACTATCAATGACATACTAAATAAGTTAAAGACAGCAGGTATAATGGTTAATAACTAAACAACATGAGAAGATTTAATACTATAATAGAATCAGCCAACCCTCCCGGTATAAATCAACTATGGATTGATAAGAAGAAGTTGAGATACTTCACAGAGGGTAAATGGCATCTCTTAGGTGGTGGGGGTTCAGCAGAACCACCTGAAATCAGTGACCATGATACTTGGATTATTGATGGAGTGGATACAGGAAAACCTTCAAGAGGTGAAGCAGGTGTGGCACCTTTACTTAGAGTGACTGATACTGCTGTTGAGTATAGCTATGATGGTATTACTTGGACAGAGTTGTTACCAAAGAGTGAGTTCAATATACACAATAATCCTGATGAAGAAGACATAACAGCTATAGATGATAAGCTTAAACTAAAGGATAAACCTTATCTTCCTGCCACATTTAGTGGTTTAGGAAGAGTGTACCTTAGAAAGAATATAGTTAATGATAAGAATGTCTTAACTCAAGACATGATTAACAAGCCTAATACTATATATCATATACAGTATGATTATGATTTAAATGGTGCTAATATTACTATTCCTGATGGCTGTACCTTGCAGTTTGAAGGTGGTAGTATAGGTAATGGTACCATTACAGGAACTAGTACTTATGTGTGTGGGAAAATACTAATACTGACTACTTTAGCTGGGACATTTAAGGATATAAAGGTAGATGATGTAATAAGTGATTATAGTGATATTAGTACAGATATAAACAGACTGGCTGACTTCTGTAGGAGTGCAGGAATTGCTATCATATTTAATAATTCATCTTATATAACTAAGCACACACTAGATTTCTCTAAGATTAGTGTAATTGGTAATGGTGCAACAATAGTTGGTGATATTGATGATGAGAGTCCTGTGATTGCATCCTATGAGTTCAAGCAGGGACTATTCATGAATAATATTACTATAGATTGTAATAACAAAAATAACATAGGGTTTCTATCATCAGATTCAAATGACTTAAGAGTAACTAATATAGCTATCATAAACTTCAAGTATATTGGGTTTATGATGACAGGTGGTGCAGGTCTTATACTAACAAACTTCTACTTTAGAGCATCAAAAGATTGCTATGATTATTGTAGAGGGTTCTACACAACAAAGCCTGATGTAAGATTGTCAAATGGTATGATAGAATATACACCAATAGCAATAGATACAATTGGTGGTAACTATTCAGGTATACATATTTGGGGTATTCCAACTGCTCATAATGTTAATATTGGTGTGCTACAAAGACACACTAATGTACAGTTAACTAATATGGAATTTGATTCAGTAGTATCAAAGAACTCAGAGGTACATAACCCTGACTTTAAGTATAGTACCACTGGAGCACCTGCACATAAGGAAGTGTATCATGGTGGTGCAGCTATTGTATCCTTAATGGACTCTGTCTCTGCATTTGGCTCAAAACTTACATCTAATACTACTATTGATTGGTCTGGTTATAATAAGCCTATATATTTGTATAATATATCTGGTAACTACAGAATGGTTGATAAAGGTCCTGTTATATCTTATGGATATAACATAGACTTATACAAATTCTTAGATGCTAAGACAGGATATAGGTCAGAACTTGATGTTCCAGTTTATGTAACAGATGTTACAGATTATAAAGGCAAAGGAGCAGTACCTAATGGTACTGTAATACCTACTAACAATTTAGTGAATATAGCTAATAATGGAGGGTGGATTAGAGCATCAGCAGCTAAAGTTAAGTTTAATAGTTATGCTACTTATATGTTATGGGACAGCTCAAAATCTGCTGATTGGGATAGAGATTTCATTAGGATTTATATGACAGCTGGGGTATCCAATTGCACAGTAGAAATTACAATAAATAACAATCCTAATGTAGGAGTTAAGGACAGAATAACTATTGTATCAAAGGGAGCATATTATTCAAATATGTATTATTACATAGAGGATAATAAGCTGTACATGTATTCAGATTATGATTATAATACTACCATCAAATGTTCTGTAGATGTGTTTAGTGTATATACTGAATTTACTCACATTGGTGCTGATGCTAAAAAGGAGATACCAACTGGATTAGTTGATGTTGATTATATTAATGAGGATGGTACTCAATATTCTAAGGTAGCAATAATGTAAAGAGAGAAATTATGGCAATACAAGATAAATTTAATAGAGCTAATGTTATATACAAGATAACTAAGGACATAGACTTAGGTGCTACTAATTTAGTTCTAAAACCCGGTTCTATAGTAGACTATCAAGGGGGTAAACTACTTAATGGTAGTGTGAACATAACTGATAAATCAGTTACTATAAATGATGAGGTAATAGGAGCTACAGCTAAAGTTGGGTACATGCTACCTGACCCTAAGTATGCTGGGGAGGTAACCTTAGTCTTAAATGACATGAAAGGGTACTTAAGAAGATATAACTTAATAGCTGATGGGATAACTGATAATTCTGTGAACCTATCTGCTCTTATTGTTGACCCAGCTTTTAAATATTTCATAAGAAATAGAAAAGTTAAACTGGTATTTGCTCCTAACAACAGCTTAGACCAGAATCCTTCAGGTACATACTTATTCAAGTCTCCAATAAATCTTGATTCTTATGGTTACATGAGAGAACTTGAAATAATACTTAATGCAGACTTGAAGTTTGATTTTAGTGAAGCTACAGTTCCAACATTAGCAGAACTGAAAGCAAGTACTACAAATATAGCACCTAACTTTAATTGCTTTAACCTTAGCAACTTTGCTAGCTTGAAAATTAGAGGTACAGGTGTTAGGGACAGTAATCCTACTAACCTTAGGTTATGTTATATTGATGGTGGTGCTGATACTTTTACAGGAACATATTATGAAGGTATAAAGTCTGATAGTGGTATTAGTTATTATTCATCTTTTAGCAATGGTGCAATTAGTGCATCTAATTGTGGTAGAGTAGAGCTTGATAACTTTGAATCATTTAATTCATTTCATGGTATATCTGTCGGTGGTAACTGTTATGTTAATGGTCTTTATGTACATGATATAAAAGGGGATAATGGTATTACAGTCAGAGGTAATAGTACATATTTTAAGGGTGACAGAGGTGGAGCAGTTAGAAATTGTATCTGTGAATCATGTCAGGACTTAGGTATATCAATCCAAGGAAGAAACTTCTTGGTTGAGAACTGTATCTGTAGGAATTGTGGTAACAATAATGACCCTGAAAGTGAATCATTTGGTGTTAATTCATCATTTAATGCAGGTGGTGGTTACTCATGTGAGGTAAAACTTAGTGATAGTCATACTGAAGTTCCTGTTAATATTACCTTTATAAATTGTATAGCAGAAGATTGCTATAACTATGGATTTTATACTGATATTGCAGGAGTGCAAATGATAGATTGTCAAGTCAAGAATATTACAAAGACTTGGAAAGATTCCTATCAGGCATTATGGGAAAGTGATTCATTTAGATATGGACCTCTTATACTAAGAAAAGGTACAGCTATAATGCTTCCATCAACAGCAGTTAATGTAAATAATCCCCTACCAACTTTTAGATTGAGTAACTGCCATATAAGTAATGTTAATGGTCTGTCAAGTATTGGGGTAGTAGGTGCTGAAGTGCAATTCTATAACTGTATAATAGATAATGTAAAGGTTAATGATTCCATAGTAAATCCGCCAGAGAACTTGTGTTATGGATGTATCTTTAAGAATATGAATCTGAACCAATTTGATTATACTATTATAGATACTGCTACAAAACAATTTGGTCCTACTTCAAATAGACCAACTGCTCCTGCAAAAGGTAAATATTACTTTGATAGTACTTTAGGTAAACCCCTTTGGTGGGATGGAACTGCTTGGGTTACTTATCCTGATAGTGGTGGTTCTACTATGGCTACTCTTACTTTCACAGGTGCAGTAGAAGCTACTTATAATGGTTCTACTCCTGTAACAGTTAATATACCAACAGGTGGTGGTGGAACTACAAATTATGAGGACTTATCAAATAAACCAAAGATTGGAGATGTAGAATTAGTTGGTACTAAAACATTAGTACAACTAGGTATTCAACCAGCAGGTGATTATGCCACAGAGACTTATGTAACTGAACAAATAGCTGCTGTTGTTGGTAACATCAATTCAGTGTTAGATACTATAAATGGAGAGGTGATATAATGGGAACAACAGTTGATAAACTAAATAAACTTGCTCAAACTAAGGCTGCTATAAAGGCAGCCATAGAAGCAAAGGGTGTTACAGTTGGTGATGCTGTCTTTGGTGATTATCCAACTAAGATTAGTGCTATTAGTGGTGGTGGTTCTAGTGGAGTTATTGAGGATTATCTTAATGAACAAGGTCTTGGTTATCTGATAAATGATATTTTAAGAGGTGTTCAAAGAAGTGTTAGTGTTCATGATACTTCTAAGAATTTATATCAATTATTAGGAGACAATAATATTGGTGGTATTATGTATGCTAACGGATGTCTTCCACCAAATGACAATCAAGCTATAAATTATCAGAAGTCTTTATTTTCTGTTAGGAATGTAGACTTTAGTAATTGGACATATACACAAAGTAGTGGTAGAGCATTTGCATTTAATAATAACCTATCTGATTTTAGTGGAGTAAGTACTGCTGCTTCAGGAGATGGTATTACTGATTTCAGTAAAGTAACTAATGCTCAAATGATGTTTGCTGCTTCCATGTTATTAGATTTGAAAGTGTACCTACCTATTGTTACAAATATAGATTCTTTAGTTAGTGATTGTAGTTATATTAAAACTTGCACCATTAAGACTTTAGGACAAACTGTTAGTTCTACTTATACATTCAACAGATGTTGTGAACTTGAGGAGGTTACACTTATTAATGAATTAAAAACAACCACTTTACAAGGATTTACATTTTCATGTAATAAGCTTAATAAGATTAATGGTATTATTAATATTGAAGGTGTTACCAATACTAATCAATTCTTAGATGGTAATGGTGCTAAGAATATCACAGAGGTTTGGATAAAGAATCTTGGTACTAGTATTAATATTGTTAGCCCTAATATAACCAAGGAATGTGTGTTATACATGTTCAATAATGCTGCTACTGTGACAGGTACACATATTATATCTTTAAACACAACAGTATATAATTCCCTTACTTCTGATGAGATTGCTATTGCTTCTGGCAAGGGCTTTACTGTGAGGGGAGGAGCCACTTAATAAATTATGAAATGGACAATAAGTTTAATACTAATATTGATGTTAGGTGCAGGTTACCTGCTATACACCAATAAACAGTTGAGAGAGAAGTATAATACCTCTGTTGAGAATGTTAAGGCATATGATGCTCAACTAGGTGGACTAAAGGATGATAATAGAGTCTTTAAACTGACTGTGGAACAATTGAACTACTTCAATGATTCTATTGTCAAGAAGCTGAATGAATCCAGAAAGGAATTAGGAATCAAGGATAAGCATATTCAACAGTTACAATATGAGTTACTTACAGCAAGTAAGGCTGATACTTTGGATTTGAAAGATACTATCTTTGTGAATAATTTCAAGCTGGATACCATAGTTGGAGACAAATGGGTTAAGACTCACTTGCATATGAAGTATCCTAGTACCATAGCATTGAAACCAGAGGTTACATTGGAGAGACATACCTTTATAAATGGTAAAAGGGAGACTGTGAATCCACCTAAGAAATTCTTTCTTTTAAGGTGGTTCCAGAAGAAGCACACTGTAGTAGAAGTTACCACTAGGGAGTTGAATCCTTATGTAGAAGAAAAGATACAGAAATACATACAAATAATAGATTAATATGGTTGATATGGGAATACTCATTACAGGTGCTATAGGCTTACTAACCACTCTAATCAGTGGTTGGACTTCATGGTTTTTTGCTAGGAAGAAATACAACAGTGAGGTAGATGGCAACCTGATAGCTAATATGAAAGAGTCATTGGAGTTCTATAAACAGTTATCTGATGATAATAAGAAGAGACTAGATGAAGCTCTTAAGAGAAGTGATTATCTTGAAGAAGAAGTTAAAGAACTTAGGAAGCAAGTACTTAACCTAATGACAATAATGTGTACAGACTTGAGTTGCCAACTAAGAAAAGGTGACTACAAAAACATAATAGGAAATGGAACTGGTATTAAAGAGAACATTTAAAGGACCTAATTACACAATAGGTCAGCTGTATGTAAATGGAGTATATGAATGTGATACCCTTGAAGATACTGACAGGGGACTTACAAGTAGTATGACTGTACAGGAAATAGCATCCAAAAAGCTGCATGGAGAGACAGCAATACCTACAGGTATTTACAAGATTGATATGAACACAGTCAGTCCTAAGTTTAAAGACAGGTCATGGGCTAAATTCTGTGGTGGCAAACTACCTAGACTTCTTGAGGTCAAAGGTTATTCAGGAGTATTAATTCATGTGGGTAACAAGCCAGCTGATACCCTAGGCTGTATCTTAGTAGGTGACAATAAGATTAAGGGACAGGTAATCAACTCAACATCTACCTTTCAGCAACTATATCATTTGATGCTTAGAGCTAGTGTAAGAGGTGAATCATTAACAATTAAAATAGAGTAACTGTATGGGAAGGGCTAAACCAAGAAACGGTACTGCTGGTGCCAAGAAAACTAAGAAGAGTAAGTGATGAATAAGAGGATGTACAAGTTAGAACTTATATGTGTGAAGTATGTACCAATACTAATTGCATTAATAACTTTAATAGATGTTATATTGTACTACTTTGATATTGACTTTGAGTTGATAAATTATATAGCTGGTACATTTTTTCTCACTATGATACCTATGTATATTTCTAGTTATGTATACAAATTCTGTGAATATCATAGAATGTTTCTACATTACATTGTGGTAAACAAAGTAGTAATGATGATAGATTTATACATAGGTATTCCACTTGGAGACTTTATGTTGTTAGTGTTATATTTAATAATAGCAGGTATCTTTGCATTTCTAGCATTATATCTGCATCAAAAGTATGGGGGAAGAAAGAATGATTGAACTGATTAAGAAGTATTTATTGAAGTTAGTAGATGATATTGATGCTGGTAATTCTAATATCAGTGACAGTGAAGCTATTGAGTTAGTTGATATATTAAAGAGATTGACTGACAAGGAGAAGAGAATGAGTAAATATGCTGCTTGTAGGTATTTAAATGTGAGTAGAGCTACATTTGATAACTATGTCAGAACTGGTAAATTGCCTGAAGGAAAACATGAAATAGGTTTCAAAGAATTGAGTTATAGCAAGAAGGACTTGGATGAGTTCATAAAGAAGTATAAACAAGGTTGAAATGTGAGGTTGATATGATAACAAAGAAGAACATGATAATACCCATATTTGATTATAAGCTGACTGTGCTTATATTTGATAAATGGGAAGAGTTAAGGGGTATAATACCTGATGAAGAAATTGATGTTGCAGCTAGGGCTATCACTATAAGCAAGCATGGTGCATCACTGGTTGCAGTGAATGCTAAATGTGGAAGTAGTATAGTACATGAAGCTGAACATATAAAGAATAACTTATGGATACACATAGGTTATAATCCACAGAAAGATAATGATGAGGTAGATGCATATGTGATAACATACATCTATAACAAGATAGTCAATGTATATTATAGACACCTTGATGATATAGGTGTTAATGTGAGGGATACTTATTAGTATCCCTTTCTTTTTGTCCTTTAGTAAGATAATGCTAACTTAAAGCCCTGTATATCAATGTGGTATATGGGGCTTTAGCATTGTTGTGCATCCTGACTTATTCTACTTAAATTTGTACCTGTAAGCTTACAAAGAGAGAATAAACTAATTAGAAACAATTAATTTCAATTATTATGGAAATTATTGAAAAAGAAAAGATTGTAGAACATCAGGATGGCTACTATGGACCTAACAAAAGGGACATAAATGGTAAGGCAAATGCTGGTCTTACATTAGGTATCATTGGTACTGCACTAGGTGCATGGGCTTTATTTGGTAACAGGAGAGCTGGTTTACTTGGTGGTGCAGCTGGTGGTATTGGTGGTGGTTCTACCAATATCAATGTTAATGGTATTGAAGGAATGTCTAATGGTCTGAATGCTCCTACTGCTTTCCAAGCATGGGAAAAAGGCTGTGAGGATACACTTGCACTACAAAGTGGTCTGTACAATTGGGCTTTGACTCAACAAAACCAAAGATTCCAAGATAGACAAACTATCGACAGTGAAATGTTTGGTCTTTATAAGAGTCAAGTAGATGCAGATTTTGGTCTGTATAAGAGCACAAGAGATGGATTTGATGTACTGAATGCTAGACAGCAACAGGATGCTTTCAATCTATACAAGTCTCAAAGAGATGCTGATGACAGTATCATGAAGGAACTGTCAGACCTTAAGGCTCAAGTAGCTATTAATTCAGCTATCAGACCTTATCAGGATAAACTTATCCAATGTGAAATTGATAGAGCATTCACTGCTGGTATCAACTATACAGACAGAAAGACTTGTAATGTTATCTATGGTCAGGTTTGTTTACCTAATGAACCTACTATTACTGGTTATGTAGGAGCAAATCAGTGTGGTTGCCCTAGAGTGGTAGCAGCTGCTGCTGCACCTTCAGCATAAGTACATGAGGGGGTATATCCCCCTCACTTTTTAAACACTAACTCTTATATGTTATGATACCAATTAATCAGGTGATATTAGGTGGTGGAGACCCACTACTAGGTACTAATGTTAGCACTAGTATAGATGAACAACTACAATTATTGGAGAGACAGAAACAAGTACTTGAAACTGCAAGGCAACAAAGACAGCAACAGCAGTTACCTGTACAGCAATCTGCTCCACAAAGACTAATCTGGGATGAAATAGATGCAGAAATTGAACCTATGACAAATGAACAGAAGAATATGTTGTTTCAGGATGAAGACTATGTAGACATATATAATAAACTACAAGGTCTTGTGCAAGCTGAAATCCTTAGTCTGGTTAAGGCAAGGATTGAGAATACCCAAGAGGGTAAGGAACTACTATCACAACAGTTGAAGATAGTAAAGAAACTTAAGGGAAAGATTATAGATACTACTAACAGGGAAATGGAAATGTTCAGAAAGTTCAGGGAGTTCAGTAAACAGAATCCTACTGTGACTTATGAAGAATTTGTTAAAGCTAATATGTGATTATGATAACTATACCTCAACTAAAGGAAAGATTACAATCTTACTTAGTGGCTCAAGTAGAGTCACTTGCTAAGACTAATCCTATGATAGGATTTACCAAGCCTTTGATAACCAGAGCACTTAACAAGAATCTATCAAAACTTGATAAGGCTCTTGACCTAATTGCTGATGAGAATGGAAACATTGAGATAGAAGGAATACTTGAAGAAATGATTGAATCAGTTGTTTCAGGTAATCCATTCAAGATGAAAACTCCATTCATGGGTGATGTTGAAATAGGTGGTGGTCTGATTAAGCTTAATGTACCATTGACAGATAAGAGTTTAGTGTTTAATGAGAGTGACCTGCTTGGGTTTAAAGAAATACTAACAGCTAAATAACTAGTACTATGGATGAAATTTTAATGAGAGAATACCTTAGAAGTAAGGGTAAAGGAATGTCTGATGAGGACTTCATGAGAAACATGAAGGAACACTTCAATACTAAGTATGCTAGAGGCAGAGGCAGAGGTAGAGGAATGAGAGATTCAGATTATGGAGACTTCTTTGAAGAAGAGGACATGAGAAGATTTGATGATTTCTACATCAACAGACACAACAGTGAATCTGATTTTATTGACATGGTGAAGAACATGAACCATGAAGAGAAGAAGAAACTTGTTGAAATGATTGAAGGTGGAGAAGGTTCTGAACACTTCAATGATTCCTATGCCAAGTATACAGTATCTAAGATGTTCCATACAGAAGGTGGCAGAAAGTATGTTGGAGAAAAGTTTGACATGCTTAAAGCTAAGGAAATCTGTGAAAGATACAGAGGTATAATCCCTCAATCAGCTACTCATGGTGATGTATATGTTGCAATCAATGCACAGTATCATGACTATTGTGAGTTATTTAAGGCATGGTTTGGGGATAGTGTAGATAGCAAGATTATAGAATCAGCTATCAACTTCTGGTTCAAGGATGATGACTTTAAAAGTGGATGTAAAGTATGGAAATACTTTAATATGATGTAAGGTTAAAGGGGTGTAACTATTAAAGGTTATACCCCTTTCTTTATGCAGTAAATAAGTAATTTATTTGAGGTATACTAAGGATTTCATTTAGTACCTTGTCCACATGAGAACTTCTACTTACCTTTGCAGCAGATAATAACTAGAGGAGAAGTAATTATGGCAGAAGTATTAAGTGATGAGTTCATCTTATCTGAATCAGAAATTGAAAATCTGTTCATAGATGATGCTCAAGAAGAAACAACACAGGAACCCTCACCTGTAAATAAAGAGGATGAAGAAGAAATTAAGACTACTGAGGAAGAAGATGTAAATCCTGATGATTTATTTACTGAACCAGAGAGCGTAGGTAGTGAAGAGAATAAAGAACATCAAGAAAAGGAAGATACCCCTGATGACAAGGATGGTACTTCTCCCAATTCTAACTTCTACTCTTCCATTGCCAAAGCCTTGGCTGATGAGAGTATCTTCCCTGACCTTGATGATGAAACACTAGAAAGTATTAAGACTCCTGAAGACTTTGCTGAAGCTGTTGAGAAACAGATACAGGCAAAGCTTGATGAGAGACAAAGAAGAATTGATGCAGTACTAAATGCTGATGTAGAACCTGATGAAGTAAGAAGGTTTGAACAGACATTAAACTACCTTGATTCTATTCAAGAAGAAGCTCTTAAGGATGAATCTGATAAAGGTGAAACCTTAAGAAAGCAACTAATCTTTCAAGACTTTATCAATAGAGGTTATAGCAAAGAAAGAGCCACAAGAGAAGTGAAGAAGTCTTTTGATGCTGGGACAGATATTGAGGATGCTAAAGAAGCTTTGGAAAGCAACAAAGAGTTCTTCAATGAAAGGTATGATGACTTAGTAAAAGATGCACAAGAACAGGCAAAAGCTGAACAAGAAAGACTGAAGAAAGAAGCTAATGACCTTAAGAAGTCCCTACTTGAGGACAAAGAAGTCTTTGCAGGTATTCAACTGGATAAAGCTACAAGGCAGAAGGCATATGATGCAGTAACCAAACCCATTGCAAAAGATGAAGATGGTAAGTATCTTACAGCAGTCCAGAAGTATGAAAAGGATAATCCTGTTGAGTTCAGAAAGAAACTTGGTGTATTATTCACTATGACTGATGGCTTTAAAGACATTGATAAATTGGTCAAAGGTAAAGTAAGAAAAGAAGTCAAGAGCAGTATGAGAGAGCTTGAACACAAGCTCAGAAACACTACTAGACCCTCAGGTAATCCTAGATATGTTGGAGGCATTGAAGAAGACCCTGAGACCTATATAGGTGGTAAGTGGCTTGTAGATGCTTGACAAGAAACATATTTATAACTCAAATAATTAATTAATTATGGCTGGTAAATTAGGTAAATTTCAAATGTTGGGTTTCCAACACTGGAAGGGTCTAACAAGTGATAACCACCTTGGCTCTATCTTCCAGTTGCAACCTCAAAGGGCTACTAACCTTATGGTGCAGCTGTTAGCATTTTATAGAGGAAAGACCCTAGATACATTCCTTAATCAGTTCCCTGTCAGAGAATTTGACGATGACAGTGAATACTTCTGGGATGTTATTGGTAGCTCAAGAAGAAACATTCCTCTTGTAGAAGCTAGAGATGAGAATGGTAAGGTAGTTGAAGATGGTGATGGCAATGTAGGTGTTGGCACAGCTCCTTTCTACTTAGTATTCCCAGAAGACTGGTTTGCTGATGGTGAAGTTATCGTAGGTAGCTTGAACCAAGTATATCCTGTTAGAATCCTAGGTGATGCAAGAATGGAAGGCACAAATGCAGTATATAAGGTAGAAACTATGGGTGGTCTAACCCAAGGTATTCCTTCTGAAAGACTGCTTGCAGGTGAAAGGTTCTCTGTAGAATATGCACCTGTAGAAAAGGAAATGTCAAGAAAGGTTGGTGATATTAGATTCTCTACTCCTGTTAGCATGAGAAATGAGTGGTCTACTATTAGAATCCAACACAAGGTAGCTGGTAACAAGTTAGGTAAAAAGGTTGCATTTGGTATCCCTATGGTTAGAGATGTCAATGGTAAACAAGTTAAGGACACTGCAAACATGTGGATGCACTATGTTGAGTGGGAACTTGAACAACAATTCTCTGAAGCTAAGAATAATGTAGAAGCATGGGGTACTTCCAACAGGAATGCTAATGGTGAATACATGAACTTTGGTAAGTCAGGTTATGCTATCAAGACTGGTGCTGGTATCTTTGAACAGACAGAAGTAGCAAATACAATGTATTACAATGTATTCAGCTTGAAGCTTCTTGAAGATGCTCTATATGAACTGTCTGCTGCTAAGTTAGGCATGGGTGATAGACTGTTTGTAATCAAGACTGGTGAAAGAGGTGCTATCCTGTTCCACAAGGCTGTACTGCAAACTGTATCTGGTTGGACTACATTTGTACTTGATAACAACTCAACTGGTGTTGTTGAAAAGGTACAATCTAAGTTGCATAGCAATGCACTTAGTGCTGGTTTCCAATTTGTAGAATATAAGGCACCTAATGGTGTAAGGGTAAGACTTGATGTTGACCCATTCTATGATGACCCAGTTAGAAACAAGATTCTTCATCCAATGGGTGGTGTAGCAATGTCTTACAGATTTGACATCTGGTACATTGGTTCTATGGACCAAGCTAACATCTTCAAGTGTAGAATCAAGGGTGATACTGAACTTAGAGGTTATCAATGGGGTCTAAGGAATCCATTCACAGGACAAAGAGGTAATCCTCATATGTCATTTGATGAAGATTCTGCTGTTATCCACAGAATGGCTACTCTAGGTACTTGTGTACTTGACCCAACTAGGACTATGGCACTTATTCCTGCAATCCTGCAAGGATAAATCAAATAGGGGAGTGGGTAATCCCCATTCCCCTTTATTTTTATAATATTAAAAGGAGAAGATAATATGGGAGAGATTATTTTAGATGATAATGAAATCATGGGTGAAGCACCCATGCAGGCTTTAGAAGTTGAGCCAAAGAAATCATCAACAAGAAGAGCTAAACCACAGGTGGTTAAAGAGGAAAATGACCTCGTAAGCTGTTTAAGAAATGAAAGAATCATAGTAAGGTTTCATCCAAAGCAATCAGGTATAGTTACTGACCCTAAGCATATCCTATATGGTGGTATGGCAGAAGGTGCAGTTAGATGGTTTACAGTACCTAAATTGAGTTCAGGTCTGTATGTTAATGTACTTACTGATGCTGAAAAGGCTTACCTTGAAGAAGTTATGGGGCTTGAGTATAATGCTCTAAGTATCTATAAGAAGGTAGACAACTATTGGGATAACCTACAGGTAAGATTAACTAAGGGAGACAACTTCCTTAACTTGGCTGACCCTGAAGACTATATCAAATATAAGGTTCTTCTTGCTAACAAGGACTTCATTGCTCCTTCATTACAAGTACTACAAGACTTCTATAAGGCAACTTATCAGTTTGTGATAGTACAAGAAGGTGAAGAAACTACTATAGCTAAGAAGGAAATGAGTGCTACTATGCAGTCTTATATGGAATTTGGTAAGGTACAAGATAATGCTGACATCCTAAGGGTTGTTATTGAAACATTAGAAGGTAGACCTGTAGCTAAATCATCTAAGATTGAGTTCTTACAGAACAAGGTTAATAAGCTTATTCAGGCTGAACCTAAGACATTCTTAAGGATTATAACTGACCAACTATTACCTACTAAGGTACTGATTAAGAAAGCCATTGAGCATAACTTGATTAGCAACAGAGGTGGTATGTTATACCTAAGAGAAAATGGTACTCCTCTTTGTGGTGATAATGAAGAACCAACACTAAACATTGCTGCTAAGTACTTGAATCTGCCTAAGAATCAGACACTCAAGTTCAGCTTGGAAGCTAAAACAAAAGAATAACTATGAATAATGCTGAGTTCTCAAAAGAGTTTGACATACTTTATAACAACATTATGAGTAATGCTGCTCCCGGTTTGGATGAATATGAGAAGTCAGTATTCCTCACTAATGCTCAAGAGGGGTTTGTCAAAGACCTCTACAATGGAACTGGTCCTACCTCATTTGAGAAGGATGAAGAAGCTAGAAGATTCCTAGGAGAACTAATTGATACCTTTGAGACCAATGAGAAACTTATTGGTCACTTAGGTTTATCAAGGAACTCAATGTTCTTTCAGATACCAGAAGATGTATGGTTCATTACATATGAATCAGCTGTCTTAAAGGATGAAAGACTAGGATGTGCTAATGGCACAGAGGCTACAATAGTTCCTGTCTCACAAGATAATTTCTATAAGATACAGAGGAATCCTTTTAGAGGTCCTACAGAAGGTAGAGCACTAAGGTTGGACAACTCTGACAACATAATAGAACTTGTATCAGATTATAACATTGACAAGTACCTTATAAGGTATGTAAAGAGACCAAGACCTATCATATTAGTTGACCTTAATGAGATAGATGAAGGTCTTTCAATCAATGGATTGAGTGAGGCAAGTGAGTGTGAATTAAATCCTGTAACACATAGACCTATACTAGAAAGAGCAGTGATGCTAGCAAAGACAGCATGGTCAGGGGGAACAGGGCAATAAAAGAATATGTTTAATTAAACTTTAAATTAAAATGGCTGTTTTTTCTATTAATCAAGTAAGACAACTTTATGTTGCAAAAGAACTAAAGACAGGTAATGCTTTGCTAGCTACTGATAAGGCTGGTGCTATTTTACCTAAGGCAGATACAGCTAAGACTACCCTGTACCTACAGTACATGAGTCCCGCAGGAATTGTATCAAGTGATAAAATTAACATAGCTAATGTGATGTATGCAAAAGCAACTGATGCTTCTGCAATGGCTCACAAACTGGCTAGGTATGAATTGACTCTTGATGCTGATGTTTCTGCAACTCCAGTAGCAGGTCAGGAATACATTCTTAGACTGGCATTCAGACATTACATTGGTCTGGGTGAAAATGACCAACAGTTCAAGTATGGTTTTGTAAAGGCTCAAGGCACTATGACTGCTTCTGACTTTTACAAGAAAATGGCACTATCTCTATTTGACAATGTTAAGAGAGATGTAACTCCTTTGGTTAACATTTATGTTGCCACAGCATCAGCTGAAACTCTCATTACTGATGAGACTAAGGAAGCTGACCTGACAGGTACTTACACTAAGATTGTCATTGAAGAAGTAGAACAGGATTGGATTCTTGGTAGAATGCCTCAAGCATTTATGCCTTTTGCAGTTCAACCTACTACTATCATTGTAGATGGTGATGAGAGAATTTGGGGTAAAGTAGATAAGGCTACTCCTACTAAGAGTGTTCTGAATGGTCACAATATTGCTGACCTTGAGTACTTCTGTCATGGTTTCAGAGGTGATGAATACAGGGGTATGGGTTATCCTAACAACCTGATTACAGAGTACTTGGTAGACCCAACACTTGAGTACAATACAATTGATATTCACTATGCTTATGTAGGCTCAAATGAGTCAGTACAGAAGTCAGAAAAGGATATTACCATTGTAGTTCCTAAGGTTGGGGAAGATAATGCTACGGCAAATAAGCTGACTAATGACATTATTGCTGCTATCAATACAGCTTCAGGCTTAAGTATTGCTACTCTGCCTACTGTTTAAGAGTAGGTCAAACATAGGGAGAGTCTAAGGCTCTCCCTTATTTGTTTTATATAATACATAAAAGCTATGGTGGAATTTAATAAACTACTAGTAATCCCCTATAACAAAGGTATTTACCTTGATGTACAAGTAATGGACTTGCCATATTTCACTGATGTGTATCTGGATTCCATAACTATAGATACACAAGATACCTTTAAACCTGATGGCATTAGTAAAACCCCAGCATATACACTTAAGATAGAAGATAATGTAAAGTCTCTACAAATGACCATTAAGGATAGTGACTTATTGGTTCCAACTGTAGAAGGTACAATGTTCTTTGTCTATGTAACTGTAAAGGGAACTCCTGCTGCTGATACTCCATGTGGGTTAGATGAACCTACTGTACTTGCAGTATGTGTGGACTCTTACAGAATATACAGAAAAGGTATAGAGTATATACAGGAAACTTACAACAACTGTGTGGTTCCTAAACACTTTATAGACTTCATACTAAGGTATAAGGCATTTGAGATGTGTTTAAAGACAAGGGACTTTCCACTAGCCATCACTTATTGGAAGGGGTTTTGGAGAACAATAACCAAGTCTGAATCATCTAAATGCACATGTTATGGATGAAATACTATATGAAACTTTGAATAAGTACTACAAGGCATTGTCTGTAGTTGGGTACAAGAGAGACCCAGTAGTCAACAAGTTACTGGTTATGCAGTACATACAGGAGACACTAAGCAATGAGTACAGGTACTATTTAACTAAAAATGATATAAAACTTATGCAAGATTTACTTTACCAATTTATTGGTTCTACTTGTGAAATATCTTTCCCTACTAATTGCAAGTGCTGCTGTGGTACAGGCTCATTTGACCCTTCTATTACTGGGTTCAGTCTTGTACCAAGTACTACTAACTATGTAGGGTCACAGAGTGTCACATTCACTGGAGCCAGATTCAATATTAGTAAAGGTACTCATATAAAGGAAAACAGCTTAAAGATATATTGGGGAACAGAGGTATTAGCAGAGGGACTCAATGTAGACCTTAGTACTGTAATATTTAATAGTCCTATTGTCAAAGAGCTAGTTGAAGGTCAGACATACACTGCCAAAGCATCAGTTCTTGATGAAGAAGGTAATGAGTATTTCTCAAATACTATGACTATAACTTGTACAGCAGCACCTGTTACTAATCCTACTATAACTAATTTCAAGTTAGTTCCTTCAACTACTACATATACTGGAACACAAGATGTTGCATTTACTGGAGCTACCTTTACAATTAATAAAGGTACTAAGTTTAAGGAAGATAGTCTTGAGATTATATGGGGTACAAATGAAGTAATGGGCACAGGATTAAGTACTGCTGGTTCATCAATAACCTTTAGTCCTTCTATCACAAAGAACCTTGTGGAAGGTAATACATACACAGCTAAAGCAAGTATACAGGATATTGATGGTAACAAGTACTATAGTAACACATTTACTATTACAGTAAAGACACCTGTTAACCCTATATATATGTACACAGGTAATCAAGCTGCTAAGCCTACTGTTGATGAAATCAAGGCAGGAACTAAGTATGATTACAATAGTGTGAAGCAGTTTAATACTCCTGCTATGATGCTTAAGACTATTTGGGTATGTATACCTGCAACAGTTACTCTTGTAAGCATGGAGAATGTTAACTTTAGTGGTGACTATATATACAATATAGACACTGGTAGAGACTATATGAAGCATGAGGATGTAACTATAGATGGTGTAGCATATAAGCTTACTTATCTGACTACAATTGCTAGTCATAATCCTTATAAGACAATAGTAAGATAAACTTTAAAGATTTAGAATTATGGAATTTAATGGAATAATGACGCCTCTGGTAGCTATAGATTCAGCTACCAGTAAGCTAAAACCATCACTTGAAGCTACATATGGACCTTATGCCAGTATTGATGCAGCATATGCTGCTATAGTTGAAGCATTTGAGTCTGGTGGTATACCAGTAGGTCTGACAGTAGGTATTCAAACAGGAAGTAACATTGTTGATTACTGGTTTAATGGTGGAACAGCTAAAGCTAATTTAGTGAAGAAATATCCTGAAGGTGGTTCAGGTGGGGGATATACCCTATTCACTACTCCTTCTGTTGCAGAAGATAGCACAACTTATCTGAATACTAACTTTGCAGATGCTGTTAAAGGAGACCATGTAGTTGACACTACTACTGGTCATGTGTATATTAAGTACTCTGATACAGGTTGGACTAAACTTGTGGGTACTATTCTTGCTGCATCTCCTTCACCAAATGCAAGTATAGTGGCAGCAGCAATCATGTCATACAAATAAAATTAAGATTATGTCAGAAACTATTGGAATTAGATATTGCATACCACAAGTTGTCTTTGATAAGAAACCTTCTGGTAATCAAACCTTTGCTTTATTTTACAGGAGAGGTGATAATCCAAGCAGGTCTTGGATTAAGAAGACAGACACATATGTGGTTGATAAATATGGAAAGAATACCAATAATGTTTACCTTGACAGCTTAGTAGAAGATACAGACTATCAGTTCAGTCTAGCAGAGTTCCCTTATGAAGATGAACAGACAGCAGCTAAGAATGGTGCTATCTTTTCCTTTCATACAGCAATTAATATGACTGCTGGGGACAGTCCTTATGTGAATAAGATATTGATGCCGGGTCAAACTTTTGACTGGTATTATAGTGGTACTAAAGCCAACTCAATGCCTACAAGTAGTGCAACTGCTTGGTACTATCAAGCTACCAATAACAGGACTAATGAGGGAGAGAATTATTATTCACTTGAAGTAGGTGGAGAAGTAGCTTGGAAACAGGCTACCTCTGCTGACAATGAACTTGAAACATACTCAGGTTATTACTGTAATACTGGTAACTACATCAAGTTACCTAACACTTATGTTAAGAACCCCGGTGGTTTCATTGCAGGTAGAATCTATGCTGATGATATTAGAGGTTTACTAACAGTATCTTTCTATCTTGAAGAGGGTCATAAGGATGCAGCAATTGTAACTTGTGAGGCTCTATATAACAACACAGGTAGTGAGCAAGCTCCTATCTATACACAGATACCTATTGAGCAAGCTAATGATGCAACAGCTGCAATATCATTCTCAATTTATGTTGGGGAAGATGGAGTACTTCACTCAAGAAAGGTTAGGAAAAGCAGTGTGGCTAATGGTGGTGAAATAACCTTGAATGAGGATACAGCATTACCTAATACTATGGTTGGTGGCATAACTAATTTATCAACTAACAAATGGTATACTGCCCAGATAAGTCATGGCTTAGGTACAGTACATATCTATACAGCTAAAGGTCCTGAAGAACTACAATCATCTTCTCAATATTACACTGAGGTCTACACTTGTGAAGGTCCGGGTCAACCTGCTGAATCAAGCATTGCTAATGCAGGAGACCCTGCTACAGATGGACTTGGTATTGGATTTGGTTATAATCCTGAAGTACTTCAATCAATATTTGATGTTATAGGAACTGAACAGTATGTAACCAAGGGTCTTATAGTTAACCATATTGGTATGTTATCTAATGAATCTATTACAGACTTCAACAAGATTTCAGCTGGTTATCTATATATTCCTTGCTTAGGTTTCTATCCTCAAGGTGGTACAATCAGTAAGGCTAATTGTCTATACTTGCAGAACTCAAGTATGACCAATTTATTCAAAGATGATACTATTGGTGAAGATGGTCAAGTTGAATCTGTAGGTAAGGTATCCTTTATAATTGACCCAGCTATTGGTGGTACTGATAGTCCAAAACTTAATTCAGGTACTTATAAGATAGTGCTACAGAGTTACTCACAATATACTTCAAATACTTCATTCACTAACATGGATGGTATTATAGTACAGACTCAAAAGGAACAAGTAACAAATACAGGATATGTAATTGACTTTGAGCAGGACTTTGATTCTGCTGTTAATGCCTTTAGGTCTAAATTCTATACCAAACATGGTAACTGGGGTGGATATAATGGTGGTGTAAACTCTAATCTTGTGTATGCAAGTAGAGCTGAAAAGAGCTTGATACTTGAAGCACATGGTGACTATTATCCTGAAAGTGGTCAAGTATGGGGTGTAGGAAAAGAAGCATGGGTAACAGAAGCTGGTAAACAGTATACAGGTTATGGAGAAAACATGTACTACTATGCAGAGAATGATGCTAGGAAAGGTACTACTCCTTTCAAACAAAGAGTAGGTTGTACACTTAGAACAGTTGATTACTTTGCTTATGGTAAGTACACAGTAAGAATGGCTATCCCTGAATTAAAGGCTGGTCAGGATAACTGGGGATTATGTCCTGCATTATGGTTCTTCCATTATCAGGAGTTTGGTGAAGGTTCTACTGGTTATAACAAGTGGATGTCTTCTACTAATCCTGTAGGTAGAATCTATAACAAGGAAGGTGATGCAGAGAATGGATTCTATTGTGTTGTCAATAATGAAATTGACATGGAGTTACCTTCAAATGATACACAGGACTTCTTCCCTACTGCTGCTGTTGGTGGTACAAGATATACTCCTTGGGACTTTGTTAAGTGTGCATACTTTGACCCTATAACTACTAACCCTAAGGCTACAGTACCTACTGCTATTAATCCTCCATATAGAATAGGTATTGTTGATGATAACACTCTTCCTTATGAAGATGTTGGTAGATTCATACTGAAAGACCCTTCTAAGCCTAATGACAGAGCAAGTTGGGAACAAGAAAGAGAAACTTTTGTTCAGACTAATTATCCTAACTTCTGTAATTGTAAGTTCAACAACTGGCAAGGTGAATACAGTTCAGGTAATGGATGGGAATCAAGACAGGATTATCTGCCTGCAAAGGTTAATGGTGCTATGCCTGCTGATGCTGTAGCAACAGCTCAAGCAAACAACATGGACTACTATAAGAATGATACTACTTATAAAGAGGAGTATGTAGCTTATAAGACAGCACTTGCTGATGAAAGAGTATCACCTAAAGGTTATGCTGATGGTAGATTCCATGAATGGACTATGGTATGGTATCCTAACCACACTGAATTGTGGGTTGATGGAGTCAAGGTAGAAGAGAACTGGGGATTTGTTCCTTTTAACTGTATGCACTTTGTAATAGGTATATGGTTTCCTACTCTTAGTGTCAAGAAGATTGATGGAGTATGGAAGGTTCTTGACTATGATAAAAAGACTCCTGTAAATAATGTAGCTACTCTTGAAAGTACAGGTACATGGGCTGGACTTAATGCTAACTTTGAAGCATGGCATTTAAAGATAAGCAAAGTAAAGTATGAACCTTTAACTACAGAGGAGCTTAATGCTAATACAGCTAATAGACCTACACCTGAATTACTCTATGATGGTGAATCCTTCCCAGAGTCAGGTATGAGGTTTATTATCTAAATAAATTAAGATATGGCAGTTCCTACATTTAATGAATATACTTATAAGATAAGTTACAAGGTAGGCTCAAGTGATGAGATTATCCTTAGTGAGGAACTTGTTATTCTAGTGGCTTTGACAAGTGAAGTAATTGATGGTAATGTTGTACAAGTACAGAATCCAAACTATGATTACTTCATGAATACTCTAAGTGTAAGTGTGGCTCCTGTTGATGGGGCTACACTTTTCATTAGAAGAAACAAGATAATGGATGGTGAAATTGTAGTAGCAGAAGAGAAACTGGTGCATCAAGGTGCATTTAGTTTTCCTGATTATGATACTAGGCAATCACTGGTCATTACTGATACAGAAGTTAATGGAAGTACCTCACATACCATACTTGTCCAAATACTTAATGTAGTTGGAGAAGAGAGAATACCTTGCAATTATACATTACCCAAACTAGAGTTTGCAGCACAGATTACTGATAGCCAACATGTGGATATACAATATAAACAGGTTGGTGCTACAGATTATATCACTTTAGGTACTAATGTTATTGTGCCTCCTACAGGTAAAATCAATAATATTAGCTTGGGACAATTACCTGATGATACAGAGTATCTCTTAAGGATATATCATTATGAAATGGATGAAGAGAAATTCTTCCTGTTTCATACTAATCTTATACCTACTCTTGGTATTAATCCCATTATAGGTAAAGTAGAATGGAATGGTAGAATAGTATTACTTGATGCTCCTAATGTAAAGGCAAGAATGTATCCAAGTCCTGATAAACTGGATTGGATGTTTCCTATGGATTACAGCACCAAGTCATTTGATAATATCTTATCTTCCTTGTGGACATCTGATGATTACTTAGGTAAGAATGAGAATTATCACTTTGAGATGAGAACCAGTACTGATAATCCAGAAGAAACCTATATAGGTTGTGCTATTAACAAAGACCATTACATTGGATTACCTTTTGATTATGTAAATGACAAGCTACCAGACCAAGGTGCATCAATGAACATATTCTATAAGGACTTGTTTACTGTATCTAATCCTGCTACTGATAGAAATGCAATCATAATGAAGTTCTATGCAGACCCTACTCATGTAGGTCCATTAAAGCTCTTAGGGATAAACCATAACAGTGAACATGATAATACCAATTACTTAGGGTTTAATTTTAACAAGGCTGGAGATTGTAGAGAGGTAAATGTATTTGGTAAGGTAATGTTGACTAGTTCTACTGGTGACCCTCTTATTACTAGTGGCAAATGGTATACATTACTACTTGTGACTAATGGTGATAAGATAAATTACCTATCAATTAGTGACTACAGTAATTATAGTCAGACAGCTATACCTATTAATGCCGGAGCACATGTTGGTAATGTAGACCTTAAGAATAAGTTATACGATGCTGGTAGGCTGCCTGTGACCATAGAACTTACTTATGATTGCACACAATATACTTCTGAAATTGGTCTATGTATAGATTATGCTACTTATCAATACATAGAAGACAATGACACTAATAACCAAATTGAGAAGGGTAACAGTATCTATAAATCTCCTGAATATGGTACAGGCAAAAAAATTACTGTTACTATACCTAATGAGTCTGCATATGGAATAGCAGTAGGTTATTCTTTAGGTTTTCTAAAGGGCGGAACTACTGTGGCTGGCAAAGTCACTATCACAGACTTTAAGGTTAATGGTGTCAGTATATTCAGTGATTTAGCTAACTATCCTTTTAAGGTTGATGAGGCTGCAAGTGCTTATATAAGTGGTACTAAAACTGACATAATTTGGGCTAAGACTGGGGATTCATTGCCTACTCCTATTGGTGGTACAGTATTTGAAGATGTAGAACTTAATCAGAACATAGAGCTTAATGCCAGACTATTTGTAGGATGTCCTGTTCAATCAGGTGATATGACTAATGCAAGTTATGTTGTATCAAGGATTGGTCTACATAAGTCTACAATAACTGGTACAGATAGTTGGGACACTCCTTATCAATATATAGACCCTACAGTCATGGAAGCATTGGGTGCTGGCTATAAGAAGATGCCTAAACTTAAGTGCACAAATGATAATGGTACTGTAACTGTTATTCCAACATCAGAGATGACTGAAATGAAGGATGCTACTGTGAGATTCTTACTTGAAGGATTGCCAATAGGTAAAACAAGAATAGAGGTAGAATCTGGTGAGGATATTCTATCTTCTGTGTCAAGGGAAATCAAGAGTGTTAAACTTACTCCTGCACAGGCTGATTATGACATAAACTTTGAAGGTGATTTTGATGCAGCTGTAACAGAGTTCAAGAAGAGGTATTATGCCAAGCAGAAAAGATGGGGTGGTAACATGGGTGGTGGAACTAATGGTAATCTGATATACTTCAACAGAGGACTTAAGTGTCTTATCCTTGAGCAACATGGAGATAAATACAGAGGAAAGATTCCTGCTGTAGCTCCTGCTGGTGCTAATGGTTATGGACTACCTGTGGACTTAGTTGAAAATCCATTGAACTATATACCCAACACAAGTCAGAGAACCTCAAGAGTTGGTGGTCTTATTCAGTCAGTTGATTATCATCCTTATGGTATGTTTGACTGCTGGTTTAAGGTACCAAAAGGAATGATAGGTTTAGCAATCTGTCTATGGTATTTCCACTATCAAGAGATATATAACTATGACAAGACATTCAAGTTCTGGACAGAAACTGGTGTTAAAGGTTACACTTATGCTGATTCTGTAAAGAGTGGTTATGGTGCAACTTGGGTAGTTATCAACAATGAGATTGATATGGAGCTTGGTTCAGAGAATACACCTTACAGGACAGTAATGAACCCTAATAGTGATACTAGTATTATGTGGTATGTTCCGGGTCTTAGTTACAGACAAGCTATAGGATGTACTGCAACTGGTGCTGACTATGGTACATGGATGATTGACTGGGAAGCAAGCAAGGCAGCTATAGATGCTGTTACAGAAACAGACCCACAAAACTCTGCATCTTATTTAAGGTCTAATCAACTTAAGTGGGTTAAGATAATGGATACTATTGATGAAGTCAACTATGGTGCTAATGTAAGGTCATGCAGATTTAATAACTGGATGAATGAAGCATGGAATGATGGTTGTGGAGTGTATGGTACTATTGCTAATTCACAGTTAGGTAAAGGTGAGCTATCTGTCAATAACAGAACTCCTTTAGGTGATATTGACCCTAAGGCAGTACAACAGTCTGCAAGATATGTAGAGAAATACTATGATGATGGACAATATCATAAGTGGTCAATTGACTGGAAAGGGGATTACACTGCATTGTATATTGATGATGAACCTATAGCAATATGTAAGGCATTTGTGCCATTCAATCCTATGACAATGCTTGTAGGTTGTTGGTTCCCAAGTGGTAATGCTTATGATAAGAATGTGCTACTAGGTGAATGGGGAACTTGGTCTGGAGTTCATGCTGATTGGGAAATAGGACTCATGCAAGTTAAAAGAATCAAGTTCAAGGCATACACTGAAGAAGAAGCTCCAACTACAGACATGAGATATGACTGTGAAACTTATGCAGAAGATGGATTAAGAGAGATTCTGTAACATACATACAACTAAATTATTAATACTCTTGCACAGGTAAATCAAAATACTTACCTTTGCGGGAGTATTAATGTTTATAGACTAAATGAAATTATGAATACTTACAGACAGCTAGTATATATGGTACTTGATGAGCTTAAGGGTTCAGCAGATGACTTCACTTTCACTGAAGACCATGTGATGTTCCTTTTATCAAAGTACAGGGCTTTCTTGTTAAAGCAAAGATATGCAGACATCAAGAAGCCAATGCCAGAGTCCAATTATCAAACTCTATGTCTTGAGCTTATTGAGGTACCAGCAATAGCTGGAGTACCTTGTGAAGGTGGTTCATACTTAAGGACTAAAGCCAAGATACCTTTTACTATGAAGGTAGGTAATCCTAAGGTATACCCTGTTGATTACTTCCAAGGAAGTAACATTACATTTATCAGCAGAGACAGAATGAGATATGTTGGATATAACAAGTTTATGCAGAACATCATTTATTGCACACTTGGTCCTGACAATTATCTGTATCTTCAATCAAATAATCCACAGTTCATCTATATGGAAAACATAAGATTTACTGCTGTATTTGAGGATTCAGAAACAGCATCAGAACTTGAATGTAATGAGGATGGGAAAATATGTGATACCATAGACAGAACATTTCCAATTGAAGAAGCTCTTGTTCCACCTCTTATTGAACTTGTAGTCAAAGAGTTAAGACAAGCTGAATATACACCAGCAGATGAGAAGAATAATTCAAATGATGATTTGGATAATGTAGCAATGACAGCAAACAGGCAGAGTAGATAATGGAAGGATTACAGGAGTTCAAGAGAAGAGTTAGAAGAAGCACAGAACATCATGAGCATAAGATAAGAAACTCATGGGGTATCTATGATGGGTATAAGTACTATAGAAAGACTAAACCCAAAGACAAGGAATATGTGCTAACAGAGAGTCAGTACTTTGCTATAACCAGAAGGATAAATAACCTTATGGCAGAAGAAATAGCTAATGGTAATGACTTCAAGATACCACATAGAATGGGAGTAATTGAGCTAAGAAAGTATGATGCCCGTATCAAGATTGGAAGTAATGGTGAGGTATATGATAACTTGCCAGTAGATTGGAACAAAACCTTAGAACTATGGTATGAAGATGAGGAATCATATAAGAATAAGACACTTGTTAAAATGGAGGAGAAGGAAATCTTTACCATATACTATAACAGGAACAGAGCTACATACAGGAACCAGTCCTTCTATGACTTCAAGTTCAACAGGGACATGAAGATAATGCTTAAACAAAAAATCAAAGAGGGAGCAGTAGATGCTGCTTATCTGAAAAAGAGAGAATACTTATGACAAACAATGTAAACTTTATTAACATAAGGGAGGTACTTAGCAGAGTAACGAGACATCCCTTAATGTCTGATATAGGGCTTGAAGCTGCTATCCAGTATACACTGGACTTTATTGCAGCTATGGGACTTCCTAAGATATATGTGGACAAGGTGGCTGATGTTGATATTGAGAATTACAGGGCAATGCTTCCATGTGATTTAATTTCAATCATACAGGTCAGAACTAAACATGGTGATTGCTTGAGGTCAATGACAGACAGCTTTGGTAGTTGTCCTGTAGATAGAAATCAGGAAAGAGGAGAAAGTACATTCAAGACTCAAGGCAGAGTTATATATACTTCCTTTAAGGATGGTAGCATACAAATAGCTTATAAGGCTATACCTGTAGATGATGAAGGACTTCCTATGTTACCTGATAATCCAATATTCCTTAAGGCACTTGAACTATACATAAAGAAAGAGTGGTTCACAATACTGTTTGACTTAGGAAAGATACAACCGGCAGTGTTAAATAACACCCAACAGGAGTATGCTTTCAAGGCAGGGCAGTGTAACAGTGAATTTACTATACCTTCTCCAAGTGAGATGGAATCCATAAGTGGAATACTTAACCAAATGATACCAAGAGTTAATGAATTTAGAAAAGGATTTAAGGACTTGGGAAACAAAGAATTTTTAAAGCTACACTAATATGGCAATGAAACAGTCCAGCCATGTTATCAAAGGTATGCAAAGGGACTTGACTGTAAGTAAGTTCAGTCCTGAATATGCCTATGAGAACATGAATATAAGAATAACTGCAAGGGAACATAGTACTCTTTTATCTGTCACTAATGAGAAAGGTACTAAGGAAATATCTGTGCCTTCATTCAGACAGCCTAACAAGATTATTGTAGAACCTACAGGAAAGATAGTCATGCAGTACCCACTTGCTTCATCAATTAGAGGTGGTATCCTTACAGAAACAAGTGATGGGGTACAGTATAAGTATGAGATAGTACTTGAATCAGGTCAATCAGAGAGTACTGCATATGAAGGGCATCTACCTATAACACAAAGTGTTAAGGGATTCTACTTTATAGATGACTTAGTGTATGATGATACCTACCAATATTGGAGTGACTTACATCCACTTGGGTTTATCCCCGGTGGTGATATTAAGGGTGTTCCTCTTGGCAGTTGTACTATTGGTAAGTACATAGTCATATTCACTAAAGATGAAGCAGAAGGAATAGATTATATCTATAGACTTGAAGGTATAAATGACTACTTTGAAGTAACTATATTGTATCAAGGCAACTTGAACTTCAGTACTGCATACCCTATACAAACTCTTGGTACATATGAGAATGAGAATATTCAGAAAGTATACTGGGTTGATGGTCTTAATCAATCAAGGGTAATCAATATAGTGGCAGAAGAGGGAACCTATAATGGAAATGATAAGTTTGACTTTATTAGAGGATTCAATACAGGTGCTACAACTACTGTTGAGAAAGTGCCAAGTGGTACAGGTATATTCCCTTCAGGAGTGGTTCAATATGCTTTGACTTATTACAATAGTTATGCACAGGAAAGTACAGTATTTTACATATCTCCATTGTTTTACACTTCCCCTACAGGCAGAGGTGGTAGACCTGATGAAGTAGTAAATAATGAATTTAGGATTATGGTTAATAATCCTGATACAAACTTTGATGGTATTAACATATACTCTATTATAAGGACTTCACTTGATGGTACTCCTAGTGTTAAGAGGGTAGCAAGTGTGGAATTAAAGGCAAGATATAGCATATATAACAAGCTGGAGATTAGCCAGACTTATGCTTACACTACACAGATAGTAGACCCTTCAGTAGTTGAGGTTTTCAAGTCAGGTAGTAAGGCATTATTGACTGATTATCCTTATGATGAAGTAGATGGAAAGCTCAAGTGGAGAATAAATGTAGAGGGTGATTCAGGCATTATTATCAATAAACAATATGACCCTGAACATGAGATATACTTCCTAGACTTTGATAAAGCTGCTGGTGGAGTTGCTAATATAACCTATGACCCATTTACTCATCAAATCAAGCTTGAAAGAAAGTCACTTGACTATGGTTACATATTTGTGTATGCAGCTTCTATCAGTAATAGAACTTATGTGGATTATTCAGATAATAACACTACTGGTGAAACATTAGACCCTACAGAGTTACTGTATAAGGGTGGTGAAGAAGTTGTACCTTATACAATTACACAGAAGGATAATACTCTGTTCTTAGGTAATCTTACCATTAAGAGGAGTGCTATTCCTCAAGACATAAGACTTGGAGTAGGTGATTTACCGTTGACCACAGAAGGTAAGGATGTCACAGTTCTTGCTCCTGAAGATACTGATGTATATCCATACAAGAGTAATTTGAGCTTTGATAATGGTGTAATTACATCATTTAAACAAGGTGAGACTTATAGACCTGGTCTTGTGTTCTTACATAGAACAGGTAAATGGTCAGAAGCTATACCTATAAGAGACTTTGAAGTAGATAGGTATATAACTGCTGAATCCTATAACAAGATAGTAAGTTCTATTGGCTCTACTCTCATTAACAGGTTAATAGACTTAGGTTATGTAGCTGTAAAGCCAGTAATGGTTTATCCTAGTTATACTGACAGGACTGTAGTATGTCAGGGCATCATTAATCCCACTTTGTTTAAGGCTAATGACAGACCTGATAATTCACCTTACTCAATATCTTCATGGTTCTTTAGACCATTATTTGCTGGATTTTTTAATGATGGTGGTTTAGATTGGGCAAGAAGTCCAAAAGATGGTGGTGTAGTTCTTGAGTTCAGACATAAGAGACCATTACCTTCAAGCTTCAATTTTAATGGTGAGATACAGTCACAAGATTGTATATCAGATGTTTCTACTGAAGCTGGCACACAGACTTGTCCTGATGAAAGTGAAGGTAACTTTAAGGTTGATGGTAGTATATGTACATTCCATTCACCTGATATTGAGTTTGATGAAACTGTAAAGTCTCTTGTAAAGAACTGTCAAATAAGGTATGTAGGTTATGCAAAGTGTAAAGCCAACTATAGTGATTATAGTATAATTGGACCTAATTCTTTCCTTAAGACAACTAGGTCATCAGGTTCTAATTATAGAATTATAAACCATGATTACAGTACAATGTACACTAAGTATGGTGGTACTAATTATTGGAATGGCAGTGCCAATGAAAGACATAGTTCTGTGAAGAAAATATGTGCACTTCCTGTATATGTAGATGGTGTTCTGACAAGAAGAGACCCAAACAAGAATGATGATTGGGATGTATTAGGTAATGATGGTGGTGATGGTAACTGGATTAACTGTGCATGGATAGTATATCCTTGGCATAGGGAAGCCTCTCTTAACAATGACATGGACAAGACAGGAACAGAAGGTCAATCATTAGTTAGAACAGGTCAATATACTAAGAAGATACTATCAAACTTACAGTACACAGACACTTACTATATAGATAAGGAAGGATATTATCATAGGTCAGCTCCTCCTACATTATATCTTGAAGGAGACAGTCAGTTTACAGGTATTGCAGAGGTTGCAGTATTTGACAGTAATGAGGATACAATCATTAAGTTGCCTATCATTAAAAATGCACTTGATGGACAACAAATTGAAAGAGTGTACAGAGGTAATTATAATGGTTATCATGGTGGAACAAGTTATCCTTTCACTATGTGTCAGATGAAGGGTCAGTATAACCCTAATGTTGCTAATCCTCTTGTAAATCCCGGTGCACTTACTGAATGGAGACAGCCATATACAAATGACCAATATTACTGGAATGGTAGTACCATTAGTGGTTTAGCATCTGAATATGGTAGAAGCCAATCATGGAATACGTTAGCACAAAGATGGCAACAAGATGGTACTGTATATCCTGTAACTAACACAACTGATATAGTTCCCATAAGATTTAAATCAACTCCTCATGCAGTCATACAGTTTAATAACACCACTTATGGTCAACAAGCTGCTATGCCAGTATTAGGATGGAATGGTGGAGATTATTGGAATAAAGGTGACCTTCCTACAAGAAGTAAGGGATATGATATACAGATAGTAAGCTCATTTGGAGAAGCTACAAACACAAATGTAAGAGCATTCATAAAGGAAGCATCAAGTACTGAAAACCAACTCTTTGGAAAGATGTATAAATACAATACTACATCTAAAGAATGGGAAGAGGAAGAAATGGTTGCAGACCCATATACACAATACAGGGCATATTCTGTTGGTACATTATATGTACTTGTTAAGAAACCTAGTATGGCTTATAAGCAGTATCTTGCTCCTATTACTGATGATGTTAAATCAACTTCCAGACCATTTGGTCCTAGAGCTATCATGCAACAAAGAGTTGATATTATTGGTAATACGTCCTCACAGAAAGGTGGAGAACTTGGAGATTATGATGGTGGATACATTATAGTTGATATGTACAGACCTGTGGTTGAAAACAGGTTTGGTGGAACAGGAGATGCAGCATATACTAACAATATATGGCATCCTGCTGGTAGCACAGTTAACTTCTATAATGTAGATGGCACTGTCAAACCTAGTGTGAACATTGAATATACAGAGGGGGATACATTCTTCCAGAGGTATGATTGTTTAAAGACTTATCCTTGGAGTAATGATGAGAAGAATCAAATAGTTGATTTGACTTCATTTATGTGTGAGACAAGGGTTAATATAGATGGAAGATATGATAGGAATAGAGGTAATAAGAGTAATCTTACTGCAACACCAGAGAACTTCAATCTATTGAATCCTGTATATAGCCAGAAGAACAACTTCTTCACATATAACTATACATCAAGGGATATATCCTCTATTGACAGGTTCCCTAATACAGTAACTTGGACAAGTGAGAAAACTAATGGTTCCGTGGTTGATACTTGGACTAATATCACATTAGCTTCAACACTTGACTTAGATGGTGATAAGGGTGAAGTAATATCACTTAATACCTTGAACAATGAAATCTTCTGTTTCCAAGAACAGGGATTGAGTAATATTATCTTTAATCCTAGGGTACAGATTCCTGTTAGTGATGGTGTACCTGTTGAGATTGGTAATAACTACAAAGTACAAGGTAAGAGATATGTAAGTAACCTTATAGGTTGTAGTAACAAATGGTCTATATGTCAGACTCCAGCAGGTATATACTTTATAGATAATCTGACTAATGGATTATATACATTTGATGGACAGTCTATTAGCTCATTAAGTGATAAACTTGGTTTCAGACAATTTATAGGTGCTAACAATAGCCTTGACAAATGGAATCCTGTAGACTTTAAGAACTTCAGAACATTCTATGACAAGACTAATGATGATGTATACTTTATCAATGATAAATATTGTCTGGCTTATTCAGAGCTTATAGGTCAATTTACCTCATTCATGAGCTATGAAAAGACTCCTGTAATGTTAAACTATAGGGATAAATTCTATGCAGTCAATAAGAATAAGGTATGGGAAATCAATGGTGGTGACTATAATATGTTCTATGGTGAGTTTAAACCATTCTATGTGACTATAGTAGCTAATCAGGATGAACCTGTTGACAAGATATTCAATACTGTTGAATACAGGGCTGATGTTAAAAGAGATGGTGAACTTATGCCTAATGAAACATTCACTCAATTGGATGTATGGAATGAGTATCAGCATGGTACTTTAGAACTGGTTAACAGGGTTGGTTATCCTTCTCCACTTAAGAGAAAGTTCAGGATATGGAGAGCTAATATACCAAGAGATAATGGTAATAGAAACAGGATAAGAAACACATGGGCTTATATTAAATTGCAGATGAATAAAGAGAGCACTGATAGCATGGAACTTCATGACATTGGTGTGAGTTTCTTTGAGTAGAAATTAAGGGTGGCTAAGTCAAATACTTGGCTGCCCTTATTATTTTTATAAGGTTTATTGCATATTACAAAGTCTTTATGTATCTTTGCACAAAATGAATTAATTATGGCTAACAAGATAAAGAAGAAAAGGTTTCCTGTTAAACCTAAGGAACAAGGAGTACTTCCTTGGTTGGTTGACCATCAAGGCAATATTTATGCTGGTGGTGGTATATTGGGAGCATTGACAGGAGCTAATAAGGCTATGGATGCTTCAAAATTAGGTGGACTAATGGGTGGTGCCAGTGGTATTAGTGGTATTGCAGGTGGCATAGCAAGTGCTGCATCAAATGCAATATCAGGTGGTATGTCTACTGGTGTAGGTGGAGCTATGCAAACTATTGGTGGTCTTGCATCTAACATTCCCGGAGTAGGTGGTCTTATTGGAGCAGGTGTTAATGTACTAGGTGGTCTGGTTAACAGGGCATTTGGTAGTCAAATTAATGAGGAATTTGTTAATGAGACTAAGGCACAGACAGCAGAAGCAGCTAATACACAATTTGATAATAGCTCCATAGAATCTGTAATACAACAGCAAATGGAACATCAGGACTTAGGTAATGTACAAAAGTCACAGGTTGGTAAAGATGGATGGTTTAGTAGTAAGGCTAAAGACCTGACAGCAAAACTAAATAAGCAAAGACAAGCTGTTAATTTAGTTAATGATGAGAAGATTAATTTGGCACTTGAAGGAGCAGATGAAATGCAAGACTTGGATTTATTAGCAAACTTTGCTGCCTATGGTGGACAACTATTCAAAGATGGTGGCGGTATCCACATAAAGAAAGCAAATAGAGGAAAGTTCACAGAATATTGTGGTGGTAAAGTAACTTCTGAATGTATAGCAAGAGGCAAAAGAAGTAGTAGTCCTGCTGTAAGAAAGAGAGCTACATTTGCACAGAATGCAAGAGGCTGGCATCACAGTTTTGGTGGCTGGTTAAACACACAAGGTGGGGACTTTAGTAATGGTATTACTATGATTGGTAATGGTGGTACACATGAACAGAATCCATTTGAAGGTGTACAAATGGGACTAGACCCACAAGGAGTACCTAACTTAGTTGAAGAAGGTGAAGTAGTATTTAATGACTATGTATTCAGTAACAGACTTAAGGTACCTAAGAAAGACAGAAAGAGACTAAGATTAAAGGAAGGTACTTTTGCAGATGCAGCAGAAAAGCTACAAAAGGAAAGTGCTGAAAGACCTAATGACCCAATAAGTAGAAGAGGACTTGAAGCAAGTATGAACAGACTAGCAGGAATACAAGAGGGAGTAAGGGAAAGAAAGAGTGGAAATAAGTTTGCAGATGGTGGTAAGAAGAAAAATTACAGGGATGTTGAAGTTCCTATGGCTGGTATAAATACTGACTATAGTGGTCAATTGCCAACAAGACTTACTGCACCTAAAGGAGTAACACCTATTGAAGAACAAGTACCTGATAGTGAATTGGCTCCTACATGGATGAGATATGCACCAGCAGTTGGTTCTGCATTAGGAGTATTCAGTGATGCAATTGGTCTTACTAATACACCTGATTATGCACCAGCAGAGATGATAGGTGGAGCAATAACTCCAGTTAAACCGGTAGGTGCAAGACAGATTAACAACAGACTTACTTATAAGCCACTTGATACAAACTATGAACTCAATAAGCTTGATGCTAATCAGGCTGCACAAAGGAGAGCATTAATCAATACTTCTGGTGGTAATAGGGCTACTGCTGCTGCTAACTTGATTGCAGCTAATGCTAATTATGGCAATCAGATGGGTGATTTACATAGACAGGCTGAACTGTACAATCAACAACAAAGACAACAAGTTGAAGGATTCAACAGAGGTACTAACCAGTTCAATGCAGAGGCACAAATGAGAGCTGATTTAGCTGATGCACAACAAGCTCAACAGATGAATGAACTAAGGTTGAAGCAGAAGTCAGCACAGGCTCAAATGTATGATACAGCTAATATGAGAAGCTCAATGGGTAGGGCAGCTAACCTTACTAATCTATTTGAGAATATAGGTGGTATTGGACAAGAGAACTTCTCAAGGAATATGATAACAAGTAATCCAGCTCTTCTATATGACTTAGATAGTTCAGGTAGAGTACAATATAAGAAGAACAAAAAGAAAAAAGGGGGAAGATTGACTTATGGCAGGTAATATGATAGTAATAGGAAGCAAGTTCAAGCCATTCAGCTATGATGAAATGATTAAACCCATACAGGTAGCTGATGCTGAACATAAGGCTCTTGAAGGTGAGATGGGAGAACTCTCAACCAGAGCAGGAGTATTTGAGAAACTTGCTAATGAGCAGACAGACCCTGAAGCTTATGCTATGTACAAACAGTATTCAACTGACTTGGCTTCACAGGCTGAATCACTTGCAAAGAGTGGTCTTACACCTGATAGTAGAACTGCACTCTCAAAGATGAGACAAAGGTATAGTCAGGAGATTACTCCTATTGAACAGGCATATAAGAGAAGAGATGAATTAACTAAGGAACAAAGGGAAGCAATGTTGAAAGACCCTACTCTGATGATGAGTCAGGCAGCTTCAACACTTTCTTTGGATGATTTGATTAAGAATCCTAACCTAAGTTATCAGGCTTACAGTGGTAATATGCTTACTCAACAAGCTGCTCAAGCTGCAAGAGAATTAGCTAAGTATCAACAGGAGAAACCAAGAGAATGGAGAAAGATTCTTGGTGGTCAATACTTTGAAAGCATGATGAATAGGGGGTATACTCCTGAACAAGTTATCATGGCTGCAATGGATGACCCTAATGCACCTAAGGAACTGAAGAAGATAGCAGATGATGTATATGCTTCATCAGGTATTGATACATGGGGTGATGACATAACTAAGCAAAGAGCTAAAGAGTTTATAGGTAGAGGATTATACAGTGCTATTGGTGATACACAATATCAACAGGTGCAGAATCAAGAATACCTTGACCCACTACAAAGGGCTAAACTAGCTGCTGCTCAAGGTGATAATAGTAATCCTAGATTAGGTTACAGACCAGTACCAAGAACTACAGTAAAGGATGCTGAAACTACTCAATTACAAGATGAAATTAACTTCCTTCAACAGGTAAAAGAGAACCCTGATATATTGAAAGAAGAGGCTGAAAGAGAAGTAAGAAATGAAGCAAGAGCTTATGGTGCTACTTGGGGTTCTTATGGTACTAAAGAGAAGTATCAACCTAATAGAGAGAAGTTAAAGAGAATCACTGATAAGTATGGTACAACTGACCCTGACTTTATTATACAAAAGGCAAAAGCTGAAATCAAAGGAGCAGCCATAAGAGACTTTACTTATTCAACTAATTTAGCTGATAATAGCTTGTTAAATGATGTGGTAACACAGAACTTAGCTACTATGGCTATTAAGGATAAGATACCAGCTTATGAGTTCAAAGATGGAAAGAAAGGCAAACAGCTTGAATCTGATGAACTGGCTGAAATTAAGCCTAACTCTGGTCACTTAGACTTTGACCCTCAAAGTGGTAACTTAGTTTATGTATATAGAGACAAGAAGGACAAACTTAAAAAGGCTGTACTTGACCCAGAAGTAGTAGATGATAAGAGTAGAACCTTGAGAAACACTCAACAGTTGATAGAAGAAGCCAAAGAGAAGAAAGATTATGCAAGCATGAGCTTATTGATTGACTTCTATATGAGTGAACTTGATGGTAAGTTCAACACACTTGCTAAGACTCAAGGCAAGACAGACAGTAAATTGTTTATGGAATAATATGGCACAGGATAATTTTAACTATGGTACTCCATTAAAGGGAGTAAATAGAAGACAAGGTATACTTGATGAGTTAAAAAGGAATGGATATGATGTATCATTTGCAGACCCTACACCCGGCTATGCTGCAAGACAGCAGGAGATGAATATAAGCACTCCTGCTGTGCAGGAAATAGGTGTAGCAGGTCTTAATGATAGCATGTATGACCAAGATATTACTTCTGCAACTCAACTTGATGACCTTAATAACACAAGAGGAGAACTTCAACCTTGGTATGCACAATTAGGTGCAGGTCTTGGTAAAGGTGTAGTACTTGCTGGTACTACATTTCTTGATGGTACTCTTGGTGTAGTAGTAGGTGCAGCTAATGCTATAGACAAAGGTGAATGGTCAGGGTTCTGGGATAATGACTTTGCTAAAGGAATGAAGCAAGTAAATGATTGGTCAGAGCAAATGATGCCTAACTATAGAACCAATGAAGAAATTCAGAATGACCAAAATGGTGAATGGTACAAGAATATATGGACAGCTAACTGGTGGGGTGACAAGTTCATCAAGAACTTAGGTTTTACTGCTGGTGCTATGGCTACTGGTAATCTTGTATCAGGTGCACTTAAAGGTGCTCCTGCTATGGTTAGGTCTATAGTTGGTTCTGCTGTATCTGCAATCAATGAAGGTAAGATAGAAGCATATAACAATGCTAATGAATGGTATGACTTTGAGAAAGCAAAGGTAGATGATGCTTATCAACAAAGACTTCAAGCTATAGACCAGAACTATAAGGGTACTGAAATGTATAATGCACTTATGCAAGATGCAAAACAGACTTATGACCAGTCCCTTGCCAAGTTAAATGAGGATAAAGCCAAAGTGGGTAATGTAGACTTGGCTCTTAATATACCTATTCTTACAGCATCAAACTGGTTTATGTGGGGTAAATTGTATTCTAAGGGTGCTAATACAGCAATCAGGGATACAAAGATAGCCATGAAGAATGGTAAATATGCTTCAACTAGAATGCCTGTCAAGGCTGCTGCTGGTTTCTTATCAGAAGGTGCTGAAGAAATGGAACAGAAGATTGCTGCTACTATCCCCGGACTTAAGTATGGTTCAGAGGTAGAGAACTTCTATATGTCCAAGTGGGACCCAGAAGCTGCACAGCAATCACTTAATTGGTTACAGGCATCAGCTAAGGGTATTAGTGATACAGTAGGTGACCCAGCTTCATGGGAAGAATTTACTATTGGTGCTATGACTGGTGCTATGGGTATGCCTATGTTCAGAAGTGCTAAATCAAGTGAAGGTAAATGGAGAAGTCCTGTAACTATTGAAGGTGGTATAGTTGGTGAATTTAGAGATTATCAAGAGGGTAAAGCCAGAGATAATGAGATGATTAACTACTTGAATAGTAGAATTGAAGACCCTAATTTTCAGAACTATTATCAAGGATTAGTAAGACACAACTATTATCAGAATCAAATGGATGCTGCTGCTGCTGAAGGAGATGTTGCAGGATTCAAGGATGCAGAATCATCACAGTTTATATCTGATATTGTCATGTTTGACAATGCAGGTAAACTGAATGACCTTACTGAAATGATTAATCAGGCATATGATACTTCTGATGAGAACCTCGATAATATCATTAAGAATACTACTGATGAGAATGGTAATGGTCCTTTCTCTACCAATGGTAATGCTATGGACAGAGAGGATATGATTCAAAGTCTTACAGAAGATAGAGATGATATTCTAAGGAAAATCAAGGATTACAGAACTACTAAGGACAAAATCATAAGAGTAGGAAGTCCTGACCTTACAAGTGAACAAGTGTCAGAACTTACTTGGCTTAACATGAAGCATGGTGACTATGTTGAGAGATTCAATGAGGTTGCTGATGATGTAAGAGAGGCATTGAAGATGAACTTTGCAACCCTTGAAAAGGAAGGTAAAACTATGGATAGAACCATACTTGACCTTAATAACCAAGAGCTGCTTGCAGTACTTGCAGACCCTAAGAATGAAAGCTTTGTAGCAATGCAAAGTGCTGTCAGGAAGATTCTGAATGACAGTTACAATATTGACAAGGTTGATATTGAACAATCTGTTAAAGACCTTAAGAAGTTAGCAGAGAAAGCTGTAGAGTTCAGTAACAGGTTTACTGACTTGCTGACACATCCTGAAAAGATGCAGGAAGCAACATCAGCAGCTGATGAACAAGTAGCTAATAGGGCACAAGAAGAGCAACTTGCACAAGTAAGAGGACAACTTACTAATGCTCAATCATTCAGTGATATAGCAGATATAGTAGGTGAAAACAATGTAGGTGATGAACTGTTAAGCGAGAATACTAATCCACTGGCTAAGGACTTCAAGAAAGCAATGTCATTTGGTGCTGAAATGGGTAAGCTTATCAATGAATCTGAACTATCAGATGCAGATAAAGAAGCTCTTAATGCATTACTTGACAAGAGATTCAAGGAAGAAAAATCACTTGCTGATTTAACTAGTCCTGAACTTATTACAGAACCAGAAGGTGAACTAAGTGAAGCAGCTGCTAATCTATTTCAGAATATGATAGCAGAAGCTGCAACTAATGCACAGGAAAAGGATGCTATTCCTGATGCAACTCCTACACCCAGTGGTAGAGAAGTTGGTAAGGAAACTACAGGAAGTGATGCTACTACAACAATACCTACTGAAACCAAGAATCCCTATAATGACCTTATAGGTGAAGTAAGTCAGACTATTGACAAAGAGTATCTTGATGATTTAAGTCTGGCTTCAAGAATTAGAACACTTGAAACTTTAGTAGCTAAGGCTGCTTCAACCAAAAGTGAGGAAGATATAAGAAAGGCATCATCAGAATTAAACAATCTTATAGATGATATAGGTGGTTTACCTGAAATGTCAAGTGAGGATACTTATAATAAGGTACAGAAACTAATAGGTACTATTGCAAGTAGAATACCTCAAATACCTTCTGCTTCTATTACTAATGAACAAGAGCTGAATTACCTTGATAAGGATACTGAATCTGTTACTTCTACAACAGAGAACAGATACTATAGACCTGCAATTAGTGAATATAATACTCAAAAGCTAGCTCAAGGTATATTTGAACCACTTATTGTAAGTAATCCTAATTATCAAGGTATATATAACTTCTTACAGTCTAAAGGTGCATTTGATTATGTCAATAATGGAAATGTTCATGAAGGAGATACTCTCACACTTAAGGCAGAAAGAGTAGGAGACTATGATGAAATAGTAATGTATAAAGGTGACCAAGTAGTTGGTACTTTACCTTCACTTGCTACTGCTAAGAGTAAGAACTATGTAGGACTTGCTAACTTGATTACTAGAGTTGGTAAAGGAGAACAGGCTACACTTACTGTTAATAAGGTAATGTTAGGTAGATTCAAGTATGATAGAAACCAGACTCAATCTGTTAAGGATGTAGTTAAAGGTGATGTCAGACTTGGTGTAATGAAGAATATGAACTTACAGACTAATGGTGATATAAATGCTGAACCAGTATATGATGAAGTTCACTCTGATGGTAAGGTATATCTATTACTTAAGAACAGTAGAGGTACATACTCTCCTAAACTAGTAAGAGTCAAGCACTTTAATGCTGAAGAATTTAATCTTGGACAATTAAGTACATCAGGCAATAAATCTGCACAAAAGATTCATGCTGCAATAGATAAATTGTCTAAGATAAGCAACCCTGACCAAGCATTGACTGCACTTAATGAGTTAGGCAAAGTACTTCATCTTGATAATACTTTCCATATAAGTCTTGATAACATGGGTAATAACAAAGTACTCACTGTTAGATGGCTTAAAGATGGAGAATATGTAAGGAAGAACATACTTGTTGAAAGAGGTGGAAGTGGTGTAATGACTCTTGACCCTGTTCAGGGTATGCAATATGATGAAGCTATACATTCAACTCCTGAAGAGATATATGATGGCATACTTAATGCTCTATATGAGTATAATCCACCATTTAATATATCAGCAGGTAAAGTTAACACAGGTACTTATAATCAAGATATACTGAATGATGACTTACTTTACACACACTTGACTGACACTCAAATGACTGGTAGTTGGTTCACTACTAACTATTATGATGATGCAGGTACAGAACAGAAAGCAGTTAACCCAAAGGGTAGAAGCTTTAATCCTGCAAGTGGTAAAGAAGGAGTCAGTGTAACTGTAGGTGGAAGTAGATACTATGTAGAGAATGGTAACATTTATGATATTAATGAGAACTTAGTTACTCCTTCTAATGCTGGTCTTATCAGAGACTTGGCTTATGCTGAATCATTATATGGCACTAAGACTAATGGTGCTACTATGGATAGAAACAGAATAGTATTACCTGATGGCAGAGTGCTTAATAGGTCTACTCAATCTTATTTATCTACTAGTGAAGCTGATGATGTCAAGAGAGCTATTGAAGGCAGACAGAGTAAGGTAGCTATTATTAACTCAACTCTTCAGAGATTACAGGAAGACCAACAAAAGGTCAAGAGAAATCCTGATGGTACAGCTGATACTTCTTCAGGTTCTTATATGGTAATGGAAGAAGATGGACAATACCATGAATATAGTAGAGTTCATACTGTTATAGGTAGTAACTGGACAGGAGAATTTAGTGGAAACAATGCAGCTACAATGGGTAACCTTGTGGATGATATTGCAAGAAGATTCTTTGGTTCTAATGAGAAGATTGAGAAACCTTCAAACATGAGCCAGCCAGCATTTAATGCATTGATGAAAGCTCTTAAGCAAATGAGAGTCAATCTTGAAAATGCAGGTGAGAAACTACTTACTAACAGGATAGTTGTATTCCATAAGTATGAAGATGGTACCAGAGTTGCTGGTGAACTTGATGCTCTTAGTGTTAATGAACTGACAGGTGAATTTAATATATATGACTTCAAGACTAGCAGATACAGCTTCCATCCTTTTAAGGATAAGTCAGGTGCTGTTATAGATTACTTTAGCTCTGTTGGTAGTAGACAAACTAGAAGTACAAGAGACCAATATACACTACAACTTAGTGCATATAAGAATCTATTTGACAGTAGTTATGATGGTACTATTAATGCCTTAGCACTTGTACCATTTGTATTGAACTATACAAAGGATGAATTACAAGGAGTTACAGCGGAGAAAGGAATTAAGTTAACTTATAATCCACTTGTACCAGTTAAAGCTGCACAAGGGGTTAAGATACCTGAAACTCCACCTGTAGTAGACAAGTCTAATGAGTTATTACAACCAGAAGTTAAACAGGCTCCAGCTCCTAAGAATGGATTACCTGATGCAGTTGAAGGTTATGTGATACTTAATGGACAAGTCACTAAGGGTAACATCAGACCTCTGACTGAAGTACAAGGATTGCCTGTATATTATTACAGAGAACCTGTTGTAACTAGAGGACTTAATCAGGGAGAAACTACATTATATAAGCATTATGCAGTGTTTAATAATGGTAAGATGATTCAGATTATACAAGGTTTACATAGTGAAGATTCTATGTCAGAAGAGAAAGCATACAACATGATTAAGGATGCCATAAGCAAGAATCCTGCAAGAGTTGTAACAGAATCTCAAGATGTAACAGAACTTAGTGGCAAACCTATTGTGGTCCAAAAGAAGAATAAGTTACTAGAAGCAATGAAGGATTTGCAAGATGTTAATCAGAATAATCCTGAATATACAGAGGGGGGTATCCCCAAAGTAGCTGAATCTCCACAAGAGAATACAGTTAAACCTGAACCTTATGATTCATTATTCAATGACAGTCATAGGAAGTTTGATGACTTGGATATTGAGACTCAAGAACTGCTTGAATTAGCAGGTTGGAGTAGTGATTCATGGAATGATGCTTCTGTTGAAGAGAGAGATAAAGGTCTTGAACAATTAGGTTGCTTCTAAGCAAGAAAAAATAAAGGGAGATAGAATTAACTATCTCCCTTTTCTTTTTATCTAGCATCCATTTTAAACCACCTTGCTGGTTGGTCAGGGTCAAGTGCATTAAGTACTTGTTTCCTGAATGGAAGTAAATCAAATATGTATTTTTCAGCTTTGGTATATCCCTTATATGGACCAGTCTCAATGACTTCATCATAGCTTTCAGGATAGAACAACTTGATTACATTCCTTAATTTCTTCATTGTAGGAATAATAACAGTTGGGTCATCGAGTAGCTTAAGAGATTCATCAAGCATTGTAGGACTTGGAAGCATAACACCAATATCACTCTTTAGTCTTAGTGCTGAATATGCAGCCATTCTAAGTGCCCAAGGTTTATCCTCATCATCACCTCCTGCTTCTTCAAGTAGACCAAGTAATAATGTAAGACCAATATAGGTTCCTATCTCCATTAATCCCTTTCTAATGTTACCTTTCTCAAGAGGAGTAAGCTCCTTCCATTGACTGATAATATCAAACTCCGATTGCTTGATGTCCTTATACATTTGCTTCAAGAACCTGTAACCAGTTTGGTAATAACCCTCTGTATAGTCCTGTAAGTCAAAGTTATATTTACCTCTACCAAATCTATTTAACCATAATGGTCTCATCCAGTCTCTATACATCATAGCCATTCTACCAACTGCTAGTTGTTTTGCAGCTATTCTGTCCTCACTGTTATATATACCATACAGGTTATTTTCAATACCTCTTACTCTATTTGAGAAAGCAAGTATATCATCTTGAGTAAACTGACTTCCATCAGCCTTTGTTACACCTTTCTTAAGCTGTAATTTAGCACCCATGTTCTTGTTTTTCCCATCAATAGGAACTACTTCAAGTGCATTCCAAAGACTAATGTTATTACCATTTGCATCCTTCAATTTGAACCTGTCAGCAAGAGCAATAGCAATCCTGTTTTGTGTCCAATGGTCACCAGCTTGAGTAGTGAAGAATATGGCATTTTCTCCTATTAATCTTGTTGCCCAAGTCTTTTTGTTCCAATTCACATTTCTGACACTTTGCTTGTAGTCCTGTTGAACATTAAACAATTCATCAAATAGTGCAATCTTGCTTGTCTTAATTCTATTACCAATCTCTGCAAGATATGCTGGAAGATGAGTACCATATTCCTTATCAGCATAAGCTAATTCCAAGTGATTGAAGAACCTGCCTGATGCAGCTTCAATGTTACTTGTTGCAAAGTTCTGTAACATGTTGGCTGTACCTGTGAGTAAGCTAAGAGCTGTAGTACTGTAACTTGTCATCTTCATAAGCAAAGCCACTGCCTTATTGGTATCAATCTTACTCTCACCAATAGTGCCACTATCCTTCATGTATCTACCATATACTTGCATCTCCATGAATGAATTAAGCTTATCCATAAAGAAGGAGTTACTACCTTTCTTAGTTAATAGGTTCTTCACTTCAGCCCCTAATACTTTGAATCCTTCAACTCTTCTCTTATCACCTTCAAGGTCTGCTACTTTCCTTTCAGCAAGTACAAGTCTGCCTACTTCAAGTGTATCAAGTACTTCATTCATTCTATTGAAATCATTGACCATAGAAGCATAAGCTATCATAGATGATGTAGAATCAAGAGACAAGTCTCTCATGTCCTCAAGTTGTCTTGTATAATATATGGGTAACTTATTAACTGGATTACCCTCAAAGTCCATTAGTACAGACTTATCATCCTTATATTGTACATCAACATCATCTTCTCTTCTCACTAAGGTATCCTTCATAGTTTCCCAAAAGTATTTGGCTTTGTTACCACTTCCTAGCATCCTTTGTAAGAAGTCTCTCCTAATCTGCGGTGCCCTATTTACTTTGGTATATTCCTGTGGCAGGATATTATCTAACTTAGCCTTGAGGTCCATAATGAACTTGTAATACTCCTTTTGTGCAGAATTAAGGCTTGCAAATGCCTTGCTCTTGTATTTAGTCATGCTAGGGACAATATTGTTATGTTCATCCCTGCTACTGTTTTCTGCATACCATATAGCTATTTCCCTTGACCTTTCAAGTAAGTCCTCACCTTCAGGATTCTCTCCATACTTGTTCTTAAGATAGTCATTGAACTTTCTCTTTTCAGCCCTATATGTTGCCCAGTCCACAGGTTGTACAAAGTAACCTGTTGGTACACCATTGGCATCTCTTTCATACATCCAGTCAGTATTCTTGATACCAGCTTTCTCAAGTTTCATAGCAGCATACTCAATATCTTTTTGCATATTGATAGTATCCTGTCTAGCTTCAAACTTTTGCTTCTTGACTACTTGGTCATAGATTTGTAACATAGGGTCTGAACTGTCAGCCATACTGTCAAGCCATCTGTCAAAGAAAGTAATATCCCTATCCATTGAAGTAACAAGTTCTTCTGCTGTATAAGTCTTTTTGTACTTATCTCTAGCAATAGTGATACTTAATCCTTCACCAACAAATGGTTTAATAAAATCAGTAAATAATGTCTTACTTACATCATAGAAGTCAGCACTTAAATCCTGTATGATAACAGTATTCTGGTCAAGAAGATTCCTCAACTTATCCTTGAATCTATTATCACCTTCTGCTGATGCAGCATTCATATCCTTTCTGATTTCAAGTATGATACTACCATAAGATGACATATAGTTTCTGATGTTCCTTAATGCAGACATCTTCTCATTGAGAGGTGCATCCATATCCACTACTGTACTTAATCTGCCTTGTAGCTTCTCAAGCACACCAAGACTGGTTTGTATATACTTATATATACCTTCTAGTGCTTGATTCTCTGCAATAGATTGATTCAACTCTTCAATATAAGCCTGTTGAGCTGCATTGAAATCCTCCTTCTTACCATATATCTTCAACCTCTTCAGCTCTTGTTCTATGATTCTGTTAAGTAGATTGACATCTCTGTCAACCTTAGAAGTAAGACTGTAGAACTGTCTGTTATATTGAGGACTGTTAACCCTTAGGTTGAACTTACCTGTAGTGATGTCCTGTGCAATCTGATTGGCTTCATTCTGTGCCTGTTGTACAATAGCATCAATATCAGAACCATTGAATTTTGAGAAGAAATTTTTTAGAGAGGTTAGGAACCTCTGGAACAAACTGGGACTTGGAGAGTAAATGTCATTGTTGACAAGGGCTTTAGCTACCATTTTACCTAGAGCTTCTTCAGCTAACATTCTCAAGTCTCCATTATACTTGGCTGAATAGTTATCATAGTCAGTACCAAGTATTCTCCTTAGTGCTTCTTCATTAGTTAATGAGTTGATTGCTCTTGTCTTTATAGGATTCTCTCCCATAGCTTCAATAGCAAAGTGAGCAAACTCTTCAGGTAATGCTGCCTGTCCTTGTTCACCTTTAGCAAGTCTGATTACTTGCCTTAAACCAGTAGCAGTATCCATTGCTACACTTAAGTCCATAACACCATTAACACCTAATCTTTCTTCAAGACTAGTGAGTGCACCAATACCAATACCCCATGAATTAAGTAAGCCCTCAAGCTTCTTGTTCAGACTATAATTAACAGCAAGTCTTTGTGGCTCACTGTTTCTCTTTTCCCTATTAGGTTTAACAATAATAGTAGCACCACTGTTCTTGCCATCATAAGCTTCCTCTACCGTGGCAAAGTACTTGTCTCTGAATGGACTGTTATTGTTAAATCTTACAGCTTGTTCCTGTAATTCAGCTACATGACCATAGTCTTTAGGCTGTAATACTACCTTGCCATTTTGTGTATGTCCTATCTCCCTATTAAGCATAGAAAGAGTCTCACTCTCATCTTTCAGCTTAGATATACCAATCTTGTTAAGTAAGTCATCAAATAGTGGCTCACCATATTTATCATGCCTTACACTAGGGAACTTCTTTTGAAAGTCCACACTCTTAGCTCTAGTGTACCAGAACATAGCATCTTTCCTGTTGCCAAAGAAATTCTCTAATTGAGAGTAGAGAGGGGATACTATCCCCTCAACTACCTCTGGTCTTAATTTACATTTTTTTGCCATAATATTATTATAAACAGAAACTTTCACCACTTGCAGGGTCAAAGTCATTAGGTGTTAAATTAGCAAGTTCATTTATCATATCTTCTGATACTTCATATCCAAGTACTCTAGCTACATCACTTGTAGGATGTGGAACATCTCTAATATCTCTTGTATCTTCTACTGGAGTATAATCATCATATATATCATTGAATGAAGTACTTGGTTCAGCACTTGAAACAACACTTTCCATAGCACTTGCATCCATTCCATATTGATATTCAACATACTGGTTCTTTAAACCTAAAGGCTTAATCCTGCTGTACTCTGCTGTACCAGCATCAACATTAATCAGTTGGAAATACATGTCCCTACCCTTAACATTGAAGTAAACATATTCATGATATGTGAACTCCTTGTCAGTACTTGGGTCAAATGGCTTAGCCAACTGCTTATCATCAAATGAAGAGTACTTATCAAGTTTGATATTAAATCCTTCTGTATCAACACCAACCTCAATTGAACTCTTACTTACATCAGGTACAAGACTTCTGTTATCCATGTGATTCCTTACATACTGTCTCCAGAAGTTATTGACATCAATTGGATTGGTCATTACTTCTCTAAGACTTCTGATATAGTCTCTACTGTTTAACTTAACCTGTGTACTTGTCAGATGCCCAAAACCTGAAGGACTGAATCCAAAACCTTTGAAATAATTATATGTGAACAAGTCTTTAGCCATTTGAGAGGTTTCCTCATTCATATATAACAATGTAGTCCAGTCTCTGATATATTGTTCCTTTTGCATAGGAGTTATCTTACCTACATTTGTGAACACTATAGAGGGAACAGGATTATATTTAGTCCTACCAATAACCTTAAGTCTATTGATGAATGACAATTTACTTAGTTCAGGATGAGCTTCTTTAAACTTAGCAAATTCCTGTGGGAATTGATTGATAAAGTAATCTCTTTTCTCTTGAGCTGTTCTTGTATCATCTGCACCAAATTGACTGTATTGACTCATATAATAAGTCAGAATGTCATTGTAGATACTATTTCTAGTCTTTTCATCAAGTCTGCCAAACTTAGTTACATCCTTAAGCATTGCAATTGCCTTGTTGTAATTGTCATTATAGTAAGGTACATAGGGCTTAAACATATCCTCTGTTCCTTCAATACCATAAGTGAACATTGCTTGAAGAATAGGAGTAGGACTATTAATGATTGCATTTTCATCCATTCCAAATCCAATGAAGTCTATACCAGTTAAAGGATAACCTTCTTCCTGTGACTTATTAAGCAAATCATCCACTCTTTCAATCTTAACAACATTAGCTGCAATAGATGGACCTGCTGCACCATTCTGTGTATCTGCTCTTGTTGCTTGTGTCAAGTCTCCAAGTGCAGTTGATAACTTACTTAACTTGCTGAACATATATCCAACCATAAGCTGATTACCAAAGAATTGTGCCTCTTCAATGTTTGAAGAATTACCTGAAGGATTATTAGCTGCTGCAATGTTACTTGCAAGTTCACTATCAGTAAAGTTATGAGAGTTAATCTTGTCTCTGGTATTGATGTTCTCTCCACCAGCTAACTTCTTATACTTCTCAAGTACCTCATTGATAACATCAGTCATTCCTCTTCTGGTATTCTCAATCATTTCAGTTATTTCCCTTACAATAGGTTGACTGATAATCAAGCCTGTTGTCATAGGAGAATGACCCATTCTTAACAGAGTAAATGCTAAGTCAGCTGTTACCATGTTAAAGTTTATATCACCTGCAATAGGGTCTTTAGCATTATCCACAAATGCAGCAAGGAAACCTGATACATTTCTAGTGATAAACTTACCCTCTGCATTCTTGATGTCATGGAATGAGTTATACTGGTGTCCATTGATTGTCAGTACATACTCTGGTGCTATACCCAATTGGGTACTCTGCATTAGAGCATGTGAAGCATTATGGTTAGCAGCAATACCAATCAATGATGCTCCAGACATATTCCTTTGATGTAGATTAACCCATGTATCTGGTGTAAGAGGATTCAATACTTGTTTACTCTCTCTAACAATATTATCCAGTTCATCAAGGCTATAGTTTAGTAGTTTATCTACTCCACCATACTTGCTCTTAAGCTGGTCTAATGTGTTATTTTGTAAGATAGTAGCAAGTCTTGCTGTTCTCTTTTGTTCATCAAATCCACCGGGGTTAAGGAACTTACCAGCAGTATCACTGTTAGTAAGTACTGACCACATAAGGTCTATCATCTGACTGTCTCTCTGTGGCTTGTTGTTAGCCTTTGCATTGTTATAGATGTCCATCTTGGAGTCACCACTTACCTTATTATAATTGTACTTATAAGGTACAACCTTAGGTGTGTCATGTCTATACATCTCCTGATTCTCTTTGAACCATTCCTTATATACATCATTCTCCTCAATATCTTCTTCAAGACCAAGCATTTGGTTAATCAAGTCAGCAGTACCAGCATTAGCTTTCTCAAAGTCTTTCTTAGCTCTTGCTCTGTCAAAGTCCTCAAGATAGAAATCATGGAACATAACATACATCTTGTCCACATCAAAGTCAGAACCTGCAATAGTTGTAATATCTTCTGGTAGAATAATTACTGAACCAACTTGTCTTGGTAAGAATCCAATTACTCTTAATGGAGCCATTGAATACTTATCCTCTGTTGGAACCCTGTAACCTATTACTTCCCTTAGCTTCTCTGGTACAATGAATTTGCCACTCTCATCCTTCTTGTTAATATCAAGCTCATGTGTATTTGGGTCTAACAGTAAGTCATACAGTTTCTCTGATGGACAAGGAAGATAACATTCCATATATTTCAATTTCTTGTTTTCACCCTCTCCCTCAAATACCATTTGAGGCTTCCTTGCTAAACCATAAGCACTTGCTTGAATAAGAGCACCACCTTTGATTTTCTGTTTGGTAATTCTACTCTTGATAACACTATTCAGCAATGATTGTATTCTCAAAGCTTGTGAAGGGTCATCAAGTGGTATTGTAAACTCTCCTTGTTCATTAAGGGATAATGCTTCAAGTAGGTCTGTACCATACCTTGGATTGTTTCTTACTTCACTTTGAAGAATCTTCTCAACTTCTTTTGGACTACCAAATATCTTCTGTACTTCTTCAAACTTCTCTCTGATATTGGCAACATTAACTGCATTGAAATAATCAAACCATTGGGCTTTAGTCATTGACTTCTTACCATAAGTAAGTATTGCATCATCTGCAATATCAGCACCTATTAACCTTCTAATTTGAGTACCTACTAACTGTTCTTTGTCAATACCATGTTCAGGAGTTGCAGTCTGAATACCATAGTCATTATAGTCAAACTCATGTACATAATTAGGATTAGCCATACCTGATGCTACACCAGTACTTTGTTCAAGTACTCCTATAACTTCTTCATAGCTTTCAACACCATTTATGTCAATTACACCTTGTTTACCATCCTTGACTGTGCTCTCAAACTGTATGACATCTATCTCATACTTCTTCATGAAGTCTGACATAGCTTTCATTTTGGGAGAAGCAAGTATTTCACCAAAGATAGCCTGTGTCAAAAGAATCATCTCCGAGTTCTTATTTTGTGTAGGAACCCTTATCTGACCTTCATCAACCTGATTACTTTGGTTACTTTGAGTATATAAGTAAGGCTTTCTGGTATTCCACAGTACAGTGAAATCTCTTGCTGACCACTTATTATCCTTGAAGTTATTATATGCATCCTCTTCTTCTTGTGACCACATATCAGCCATGATTTGAGTAGCTCTAAAGCTATCAAGACTTCTATATGCTTGAGCATCAGCAACATTCACCTTTTCATACTTACCTAAGATGACAGCTCTATCATAATCAGTAAGTTCTCCTTTGGCTACCTTTGCATCAACTACTTCCTTAATGTCATCAAAAGATAAGGATTTGTGCTCATCATCCTTCAAGTATATAGTCCTTTCCTTTCTAGGTTCACCATTAGAATCTCTAGCCAGTACAGGATTACCATTCCAAGTAGCAAGAGTATTCAGTCTCTCTGATGGAGCATGAACCTGTTTGTTTCTCTTCTGAAAATCCTCAAGGTCTTTATAATAAGCTAAGTCAGTAGTAAGCATTTGTATCATCTGACTTTGGGCATAAGTACTATTCCAATACCATTCCTTTAAGTCTGATATTACACCATCTTCACTGTATCTATTGAAGTTTACAAACTTGGCATCTTTGGCATCACTTACTCTGTCAAATACACCAATCTTTCTCCAATTCTCAATTGCAAGATTGAATCTGTCATTCATAATACCTGTTACAGTATCCTTAATGAACTGATTTACTTCTTCCAATGTAGCATTGTTCTTGATATTAGTCAGTGTTTCTTCAAAGCTTAAACCATCGAACTTCATTGTATTAAGTTCAGGGAAGAACTTAAATTCAGCACCACCTTTTGACTTCTTAGTAATATCAAAGTTTCCTATTTCATCAACACCAGATTCAGCTCTTTTCTTGACCAAGGCAATTCTGTCTAGCTCCTGTTTAACAAGTGTAATCATCTTATCACTTATAACATTCTCATAGTCAGCAATATATCTCTTCTGTCTAATGAACTCTGCACTCTGGCTATCTGACAACATAGGTACTTGATACCAAGCAAAGCCTGTATCTTCCTTACTGGGTTCAGCAAAATATTGATTAAATAGAGCTAATGTAGCATCAAGTGCATTCCATCTGCTATATTCCTTTCTGTTGAACTCAAGAAGAACCATGTGGTCAAGTTTATCTCTTACCCTTTGGTCATTCCTTATATCCTCAATCCATTGATTTCTCCATACTCCATTCTTGTTGAACCAATCTACAGCACCATATTCTGCATCAATAAATTCCTCAAAACCTTCTCTTCTTAGCTTCTTAAGCAAAGTAGTCAGGTATGAAGGATTCACATGAGCATATCTGGTTTTATCACCTTGCCTTACACTACTTTCAACAGTATCTTCATCAACAAAGTTAAATACTTCTGCAATACTGTTGAACTGGCTACCATAGATGTTTACCAAGTCTGCTGGTTGTCCATCAGTTACCTTATCATTACCTTTATTAAGGTCATAATATATGGTTCTTAATGCCTCAAGCACTTGTCTGATTGCTACTGGATAGGAAGTATTATCTATTGCATAATTCAGAGACTCTTGCAATGTTTGTTTTCCAATGGAAATACCCAACATATTAAGTGCTTTCATAAGGTCATCGTTGACCTTAGTGTCATTAGACAATCTAATCTCATCTTCTCTATCAACTCTTGAGAACTGGCTAAGGATATTGTTAACAAGTTCAAGACCAGTTTTAGCTTTAGATAGATGAATGTCACCATTCTTATCATATAAGCTGTCACTATCCAGTATGTTACCAAATTCATAGTTGTCTCTCCATTCATCAAAGTAATGAGCTGTACCTTCTGCCTTATTGATAGACATAGTTTCAGTCTTGAATGAACCATCACCTATTGCTTTTCTTTTCTGAATCCAATAGCTTAAATAATCCTTTCTATATGCTCTGTAGAAGGCAGTGAATACTTGATTGTCAGACTCAACTTTCTGCAATATCTGTCTAGCCCAAGGTTTCCTTGATGCAAGTTTATTAAGCATAGGTATCATGTCTCTAGCATCTACCATATCCCTAAGACCTTGTATCAATTCTGAATGAACATAAGAAGGTTCAAGATACTGTTCATAGCCCAAATCATCATAGTCATAAGTACCTCTTCTGTTAAGTCTTGGTATCTGTCTTATGATGTTTCTGACTCTGTTACTAAGACTACTGTATGAAGCAACTTCTCTTACATTAGTCATCCATCCTTATAGTTCTCTTCCTTGTTCTCTGCACTGTCATCAATAGAATTACCCTCTTCATCAACTGCATCAGTATTAGTATCCTCATCAAGATTATAGTCATTCCTTATATCCATAACTACTCCTTCTGTAAGACTGAAGTTAGCACTTGCTTCTTCTGCTAATGCCTGAAAGTTATCAAGTATCTTCATGAATGACTTATACTGTCTGTCTGCCTTCATTTGAGCAGCTTTCAGCTTCTGTTCATCACTAAGTCTTGCAGCCTTTGGGTCAGCATTAATATTAGTAAGTTCTAATTCAACTCTTTCCTCTTGAGTAGCTTCTGTATATGCACTGAATGTCTGCCTTACTTTCTTGAAGATATTAGAAGGTCCTAATCTCCTTATCACTTGAGGTCTGGTGAGCTTTGTCATATCATCAATAAGCTCTCTCTGCTGTTCATAACTAGTAGCTGCCTCAATTCTTTTATTGAGGTTACTCTTCATTATTTCCAAAGCTGATGTTACCTTATTGCTGAATAACCTAGTAATCAGGTTGACTCTATTCTTCCTTTCAATAGGAGTAAAAGTCTGACTAACCTTAGCTAAATCTTCTCTGAATGAAGTAGTCTCTTTTTCAGAAGCAAACTTGCCAGAATTAACCCATTTGTCACTGAAATATACATTAGCTGGTATATCACCTGCTTCAAGGAACATATTAATCATTTCCTCACCAGTATATCCATTAAGAGACTTTTCATTCAATCCATGTGTATATGCTACCTTGAACTGTTTATCAGGGTTCTCTCTGGCAACTTGGTACATTTTCCTGATGTTCTCAACAATTTGTTCTGTAGAGATACTTCTAAGACCATTATTTTCCTTAACTCTAAGGTCTTTTGTTGGTAGAGCATAAGCATTTCCTTGTAAGCCCTCACCTTGACCATAGACAGCACCAAATTTCTCTCTTGCTACCTTAGCTGCTCCTGCACCATGCCTGCCTTCTGGATTACTTCCAAATACAAATATAGTATTTTCTTCAGGCTCTATATAACCTGAATAACTATTAACACCAGTGGTTGACTTTCTTTGTATAGCCCTGAAATCATTCAGTTCTTTAGCTGTAGGAAAAGTATCTATATCCTTGTTGTTCTTCTCCTGCCATAGTGCAATTAAAGCCTTGACAGAAGCAACAGTTTCACCTTGAAGTTTTCTAGCTAGTTCTTCTACCTCTTTGGTAGTGGGAATACATCTTATAGCCATATTATTTCTTTAATTAAAATTATGTGCAAATATAAGGGTTACTTTGTTAATATGCAAGTTATTAAGGATAAAAGTTCTATTTGGCATATCAATATACTTAAGGGTTAATAAGTAAAGGGCATGATATTACACCATGCCCTTACTTTTATAGATTAATTAACAATCTCAATCAGTTCAGGTGGTACTCCTACTCCTTTACCATCTGAAATGTCTTTAAGTGTCAGCCTAACCTTTGCAGGTGAAGGTTTATAAAGTTTGATACCAGTTAGGTGACTGCTAATACCATTAGCATTACCTTCTTCTGATACAAGCTTATCAAATAAAGTTTCTGTTATACATAAGTACATAGGACCTTTATCTGTGTCAATCACTGAAATGATTTTTTTCTTTTTAGCTGCTTTACCTCTACCATTCTCCATTTCAACAAGTACAGTAGCTCCGGGTACTAACCCATTATCTTCCTGTACTGTTTCCTTAGATATAGCTTCATTTACTGTTACTGCTACCTCTTTAAGATTACTCTTTGGTTCAGGGGTAACAATGTCAAACATGTGACCATTGTGAATACTGCTCCAAAACATAGGTCCTTGTACAGATTTACTCCATGTAAAGCCACCTTCAAAATAGTTAGCATCAGCTTTCTCTTGAAATATTGCTATATTTCTTGGATTACCTTGTCTCTCCTGTTCATCAAGCATAAGCTCAACAACATGAGGTGGGTAAATCTCAATAGCTCCAATACAATCTTTCTTTGCTACCATTACTCAACAATGTATTTAGTTCCACCAATAATCAACCATTTGATAGTGTTAATATTGACAGGTCTGACATTATCTTCACCATCAATATCCATATCAACACAATTGTATCTACCATCTCTTGATTCAAACTGAATCTTGAAACCTCTCAATACTCTATCTTCACCTTGTTCATAAGGTAGAATAGGTTCTTTAATGAACTCTGTAATCAGAGTTTTAGCCCTGTCAGCCACACCTTTCTTGCTGGATTTAACCTTGTCAATATCAGTACAGAACTGATTCACCAAGTAGTCAATCTCTGCCTGTAAAGCCTTCTTAGTCTTAGGTTTATCCTGCTTCTTGAAGCATACTGTGAATACTTGAGGAGTATGAATACCTTCAAAGATAGACCTGATACCTTTAGTACCATCTCTCTTGTCTTCTTTGGTAACTTTAACTTCCTCAACTACTTCATCAGCACTCTCAATATAGTTGCTGACATATTCATTTCCAAGCCTTACCATATCACCACTTTCAAGGTGTTTGGCTTGTACTACACTTCCAGTTATGGAGTTTACTACATAATGTGATGTTTCACTAAGCACATCACCTACTTTTAATTGTTTGATTTCTTTCATAATGTTATTCTATTGGTTTGAATTTATAACCATACTGTATACCAGTCCTATCTGACTCCATTTCTGCCATATCAGGTAGAGCATACTGTTTACACCATTCTTCAGCCCTGAATACTTGCGCCCTTAAGTCAGGTAACCAGAATGAGCTACCATCAGGATTATTTTGAAGAGATCAGTAGTCAGCAACTCCGACTAAAATAGTGAAGCATATATGCAAGTCATTTACACCTCTAGGATGTAGCATTATTCCATAGCAATCCCCCAGAATATAAGCTCTGGGGAAGTTACTTTGTGTATGACTTACAATATTATTATGTACTACTTCACCTTGAGGATGTCTATTCAAATCAGTTCCAATAAAATCCTCAAGATGCTTCTGTAAGTTAAAGACTTCCATTAAATGAACTCTTTAAGTTTACTCATGTAAGTCTCTGTATTCTTCACAAGCTCACTGGTTTCAGCTATCCTAGTCTCAATAGTTTTGATAGTCTCTCTATCCTTTTCAATATCTTCCAACATTTCTTTTGATAAAGACTCTGCCTCATTATATGCAGAAACAAACATTGATTTTACCTTACCCAATCTGTCAGCAAATGACAGTTTAGGCTCTACTGCTTTTGTTTTCTTACTTCCAATCATGTTATTTTAAATTAAATAGTTTTACTATTACAAATATAAGGAACATAATAGTTCCTGCTATACCAAGTATTATACCTAAACTAAACAGCAACATATCCTCTTTTGAGGAACTCCTCATGCAGAGGATGTGCTAACTCTCTTGCTTGTGGATGAGCACTACTTGCATCTCTTAACTTAAAGAAATCTTCCCACTGTGATACAGTACCAGTCATTATCAATTCAGTCTTTAAGAAGTTACACAAGAATCCTCTAGCCTGTTGAGCTGTCCATCCTTTATTTAACCATTTAAAGTATATGTTCTCAATGGTTTGCATATCATTCTTAAATTCTTCACCTTCCTCTTCTTCATTAAGCCAAGGTGGAATGATGAATGAAACAGAGCCACCAAACTTTGACTTAATATAATTGCAATACCTTGTACTTTCTTGAGCAAAAGAATATACTCTATGCCTTACATACTCATGACTTACACCTCTGTCACAGATGAACTTAACAGTGATTCTCTTCTCATGATGTTCTGTAGGTTCACATTGATATTCTAGGTCATTAAGCCAGCCATTCTCTACTAGTACTCTTAGATTAGTAGTTATATAACTACTGTCCACATCAGATGATATACTAGTGGAATATGGATTACGCATATACTTCTCAAACTTCAACCTTGAGACACCATAGTCAGGTATTTCAAGATATACAGTACCATGTTCTAACATAGCACCATGACCACTTGCTATCATTCTATCGACAAATGCTTTAGCTGTTCCTTCTGCTATCTTATCTTCTGACTTATAACATACTCTGCCAGCACGCTCAATTTGTTTAAAGACTCCTTCAAGACTGGGTTCTTGTTCCCAGATTTCAAAACTTGGTTTTATTAATTTCATATTACTCTGGTATTATTTCAAATTCATCTATTGTCCATGTACCACCAAGTGCTTCATGAGGCTTGAATATAGCATCTTTAGCTAATGCTTTAATCTCATCTTCTGTAGAACCTTTAGGTACCTGAAAGGAAATGCTCTTACTATAAGTAATACTAGCAAGTACTTCCACTTCCACATAAGGTTCTTCATTGTATGGTGCTCTAGGGTCATCAGCTGCCCCTAATGGTAAATTATCCATCTTCTTTAACTTCTTTAGGTCTAACTCTAAGTTGTTTTCTTTAATTAGCCTTCTAGCAATAACACTTTCAAGTTTAGCAGGTATACTTATATGCCTTCCTTTATCATTCAAGTAAATAGCATGGTCTCCACTATGTCTGTCATAATGGAAACCATTTGCCTTTACTATCTTGACAAACTCTCTATGTGTATATTGTTTCATGCACCTCTTTGAATCTCTACAACTTGTTCAGCCAATAATCCAGCACATGGTGGTTCAATGATTTCTTCAACCCTTGTAACCTCATATAGATGCTGTCTTCCATTAAACACTCCTTGAGCCTTAAGCAATCCTTCTGCTTGCTTAGGATTTCCAGCTTTAACAACTGCACATCCTTTGCCTACACCAATTACATTAAACTCAAGTACCCATAACCTCATAGGTACATTGCTAACAGGACAGACTTCTCTGTCTCTATTAGGTGATGTATCTATTGGTCCACAATATATTCCACTCTGTCCCATTTATTTTCCAATTATATGTTTATATCTTTGATAGGTGGCTTCTGTGATTTCCTTACCTATAGGATTTTCTCTCTTAGAATCTCTTTCAATACAAACCTCAAGAGGAATAAAGAAATCATGAAATTCTAATGAATAACAATTCATATAACCTAAAGTACTATCAACTAAGTCCTCATAGTATTCTACTTCCTTTGGATTAAGATTCATGTTATCAATAACAATATCATATCCAAATTCCATAGCACTTACCATGAAGTCCAACCTTATATCAGTTACCAGATGTTCTCTACTTGGGACCCAATACTTTCCAAGCATATTTCTTACTTCATCATTGTTGAATCTTACTCTATGCTCTGAGTCTTCAAGTACCCATTTTCTAGCCCAAGTGGTTTTACCACTACCCTGTATTCCTCTACATAATATAATCTTAGGCATTGTCACACTTCTTTTGATTATCCATCCACATTACAGTCATCACACAGTAATTAGCCATATCAAGCAATGTGTCCCTAATAGACTCATCCTTAACTAATGCTTCCTCACCTTTGGACAACTTCTTGAATCTTAACCACTTGTCACCCAGTCTGATTCTTGCAGCAGCAAGACCTTCCTCATTACATGACCTTTCAAATGAATTACCATAATCATGGTTCTTCTTTACAAAGGTTTCAATCATACCTTTGACTATCTCTGTAAAGTCATGTGCTGGACTAGCTAATGCTGCAATGCCTGCTTCCTCTGCTGCCTTTATCATTTCTTCCATTCTTCTTCCATTGTTTATATGTTTCAAACTTGACTATAAAGTCATTTTCTTCTCTCACAAATAGCTGACCTGATTTAAGACTTCTATATGAAATACCTTCAACCCATTTCCTAGTTGTAGGGTCTTTAATCAGGCACTTCTCACATAGAAAGTACTGATTACCCTTGTATACATATACCTTGGTCTTTTCAAGTTTATCAGCTAAAAACCACATAAGGAACAGTAGACCTATTAAGCCTACTGTCACTATAGTTGCTATTATAATCATATCAATGAATCCAAAATTTACCTACTTCTGCTTCAGCAGGAATAGGAAGTTTAGTACAAAATACACCTGCTGCTTCTTCCATAAAGAACTTAAGTTTATCTGCTATTTCTGGCATAGATTCAGGATACTCAATACATGCTTCATCATGCACTAAATTTACTATCTTAACTATTCCAAACAGGTTGTTTTCAACAATCCATTTAAAGAAGTTAGTCATAGCATATTTAAGTATGATAATGCCTGTGCCCTGTGTAGGTGAATTAAGACCTAATCTACCCCATTTACTAACAGCTTTGAAATGAAGAGATACTCTTCTCTTCATCCAAGTCTTATGAAATTCATCACCAAGTTCCTCCTTCTTTCTTCTATATTCATCCCAGAAGTCACTGTCAAATTTAGCACCTTCAATTAACCAATATGAATGGTCACTCCAGTACACCTTATGTCCAGTTAAAGGATTAATAAGAATATATCCATTCTTCTTTACAGACTCTAAAGCCCTCTTACCAAAGGCAGTTACCCCCGGAAAACCCTTATCATAAGCATCACCAATCTTGTCAGCTTCTTCTATTGGGATACCCAAAGAATCTGCTATTGAAGAAGAGCCACCACCAAACTGTTTAGCAAACTCTGGTGCTTTGGCTTTCTTTCTTAAATCAGGTCTTTTCTTCTTGATATCCTTAACCTCTATACCCTTAAGTTCTTCAGGAAAACATGCCTTGGCTACCAGAGAATGCATATCACCTGAACCATGAACAAACTCATGAATCATTGACTTCTCATTATAGATATCAGCTCCTAATCTTGATTCAAGTGCACTATAGTCACAACTACAGAATAGGTTTCCTTCCTCACATATAAAACAACTTCTTGTTCTATTGTTACCCGGCAAATTCTGTACTTGAGGATAAGCACATTTGAGCTTATTGTTCTTGGTATTAAGTGGTAGCTTCTTTAGCCTAGCCAAGTCAGTGTTAACCTTTTGAGAACCACATGACATTCTGCCTGATGATGCACCAAGTTGCTTGAATACAGTATGTATCCTTCCTGTCTTAGGATTAATAGCATTAAGGTATGATTGTCCATAAGTAGAACATACCTTATCAGCTTCCTTATAGTCAAAGTAGACCTTAAGGAGAGCATCATTAATGCCCTTTTGTTTGGATAATACCTTTTCAAGTGCTGAATCAGCTTCCTCTCCTGTACTCTTACTGATGACTGTAGTGTTAAATCCAAGTGTCTTAAGAATAGGCACAACTTGTCTTGAACTATCCCAGTTAATCACACATATTGGTTCAGTATTAAAGCCTGAAAACAAGTCACCTTGCCTGTTTATCATAACATATTTACTAGGGAGTCTCTTCTTAATCTTACATTTGTAAGCTTCAAATTGTGCTCCACAAGAATCTGTTATGTCAAGCTCTGGTGCTCTAAGTTCATTCTTAAATGACTTTCTTTCATCTTCTATATCATCTTCCTCTTTGTCAGACAATGATATATAGGCTGTGAAGTACTCCTTACCAGTACATGAACTGACTATGAAGTCATTAAGTGAACTAAGAAATACCTTCTGAATCACTTCATCAAATACCATCTTCTTCTTCCACTTGACTTCATCAAGTTTAATACCACACCATTCAAGATAAGATATAACAGGCACAAATTCACATTCAAGTCTTGCTCCATTAAGTAAGCCCTTAGCTCTAAGGACCTCAACCTGCTTGTTCATTATAGCCCCAAGATACATGACATCTCCTGCTGCATATTTAATGACAGAAGTATCAATACCTCTCCATATAATTTCACCTCTGACTGTCTTGTCAATATCTATTCCTAGATACCTGTAAGCAATAGCCTTTAAGGATGCTCCTGAATGGTTGTATATAAACTCTGCTACATCAGGTACATTGTTATACAGTAATGCTTTCTTTGTATCAGAGTCAAGCTTGTCATATCCTTCATAGTTATAGGCAAAGTCACAATATTGGTTCATTGTTTCATTGTCCATACCTACTAGAAAGAATGGATAGCCAAGATAGATTAACTGTTCCACAATCATGGTATCATAGCATTGAGTAACTATTATACCATAATTAAAGAGAAACTGTAAGTCAAACTTTAGATTCTGACCTATCATAAAATGAGTCTCAATGTACTCTTTGTAGACCAAAGGAGAAATAGCGGTAACATCTACCACTATTTGATTCTCCCCTTCAATATCTCCAAATTGCATCATCAAAACATCATTAATATGTGCATCCCTGCCATTAGTTTCAGTATCAAACTGAAACATATTCCAAGTAGACAGCATCCTTAATGATTCCTCTACACTTATCTTGGTATAGGCATCATCAGTGAATAGTTCAGATTGACCACTTACAAAATAAATCATTTATTCAAATGTTACACTATAACCCTTCCCCATGATATGAACAATAGACTTGACAACTGCATCAGCTTCTTCAAGTCTTTCACCTTCAACTATCATTGGTCCACCTGATGGGTCAATGAACTTTTTACCACCTGTCATGCCAGACCTTATCATTTGGTCACTAGTCTTTAACAGGTAAGTCTTTGATTCTTCTCCATTAGGTTTCTTCAATAGTTTAAGGGTATTATTCTCACCATACCTTGAGTTAAGTTTGATTAATTCTTTCATGTTGTTGAGTAAGCTACCAGTTCATCAAAGTCAATCACATATTTGTATTTTTGAAAGAAGCTATTGCCTAATACACCATGCAGGTTTACACCCTTTTCTTCCTTAAGCATACCAAAGGTATTACTCAAGTCAAGTACTTGGAACATATCAGCATAAGCTACTCCCTTATACTTTAAATCAATACTGACATAATCAACTTCAACTTCTGCACCACCTACACCATATACTGTACCTTCAAGGTCAAGTTTTGCATGTTCAATAGTATCAATTAAGTTACTATCTATAATGCAATAATTGGCACCTGTATCAAGCAAGAAGTTTAATTTCTTACCACCTACTTGAAAGGTAATAATTGGCAGGTCTACCAAGTCCATAGTCTCTCTGAAAGAAATCTTTCCTGCTGGGTCAATATTCTTTCTATGTCTAGCTTTTTCAACAATGTATGCAATTGCTGCAATAGCAAGCACTAACAACACTGTGAATATCAGTTTATAAATAAACTCCATGTTTTCATTTGTTTATAGTTTAGTTAGTACTTCCTATACCACCTCTTGAATCATTGCCAAGATGGTCTACTTGTACTAGCTCTACCTTATTACTAAATACCCATTTAAGCTTCTGCCATGCAGTTGCAAATTGGGAAGGAACAATCTCAAATTGACAAATCCTAGTACCTTTAGGTATAGTGGTTGCTTTAATAGCAAGTAATGGTGCTTTCCATTCATCTTCATCACCATTATAGGTGTTATCAATGATACCAATACTATTGGCAATTTGCACATTACATTTACTTGGTGTGCTACTCCTACTATATACTTTAGCAATCATACCTTTTGGTAACTCCATTGCTACACCTAGTTTAGCCACATAAAGTTCACCTTTCTTCAAGGTTACATCTTCTGCTAATACTAAGTCAAAGCAATCAGATTTATCTCCTTCTACTCGTATGGGCATACAGCCCAATGTTATCTCTTTAACTTTTACTTTCATTTTTATATTTCCATTTATATCCAGCATAAGAGTGTACTGGGACTCTTATACCATTTTTAACCCTATATCCATTCAAACAGTGTGATAAACTTCCCAAGTCTAAATCTAACTCCCTTGCCGCTTCTGTCTGGCTGCTCCATTCTTTTACAATAGTGCCATCTAAATTAAGTTGCACAATGGGTATGCTCCTTGAAGCAATGAATCTGTCAGTTCTACCACCGTAATTTAGATTATATATTCTATCACACCATTCTAAATTAGAAACTTTGTTATTAGTTCCATCCTCATCTATGTGATTTATCTCTGGCAGATTACTAGGATTTGGTATAAATGCCTGAGCTACAAGTCTGTGAACATTTCTTCTAATTACCTTATCCCTGACTTGCATACTGATGGATTTATATGTTCTATTTTTACCAGATAATGTAGGTTTTAAGTTCTGTATATTTCCAGTCCCATTATAATTGAGACTTCTTATATTACCTAAATTACTTACCTGATATCCATCAAATCCATCAATATCTCTCCATACTTCAATTTCAGAGTTTTTCCAAAATAGATAAGTAAAGTCATACATCTCACCATCAATAATTCTATAAAACCTTTGGTTGGTAGTAGGACAGTTTAGAGGACCTGATTTCTCATCATATCTTCCTAACTTTACTATATCAAAATTACTAATGTAAATGTGTTCACTTAACTCATCTCTTCCACTATACCATGCAACCTTTAATGATGGAAAACACTTTCTAACAAATTCTGCTAACCCATCTACCCTAACAGTATCATTATCTCCACCCATAAAAGAAACACAAGTAATGCCTTGATTCTTCTTAATGAGGTATTCCAGAACATCAAGTGTTAGGACTTTTCCAATATCCTCTGCCAAGTAAGAGCTATGACAGCCCTTACAATGACATGGACAATTAGATAAGTTGATAGCTAGTGTAATCTCATCAGGAACTTCTGACATAACTACCTTAGTATCTACATACTTAATCATAGCTCTATGTTTTCAATCTTAGCTCTAATAACAAGAACATCAAGGTACTCTTTCATAGCTTTAAGCTGAAAGTTATACACTTCTCTTGGACAGGTTGGAGTAAAAGGGAGTGTACCATTATCCCAATTAGACACCATCTTCTGTAAACCTTCATACCTGTTCTTGAGTTGCATATACTCTGCCAAGAACCTCTCTTTATAGTCAGCAGATAGCATAAGTTCTGCCGATTTCTTTAATACTTCATTCATATTCTTTAATTTACATTTTTACTATAAACTCTTTGAGTAGCATCCCAATATCTTCCCTTATCATAACCCTCAATAGGTCTAAGGAAACCAACCACTCTAGTCCAAATCCTCATAGGATGTCCACACTTAGGACATACATCCATTGGGAATTTAGCTATAAAGTGACAGCTTTCATTAGTACACTCACTGTTAGGTATATTATAAGTGAAGTAAGAAGTACCTCTCTCAGCAGCATAATCTAGCAGCTTAAGATACTGTTCTTTACTCAAGTGTTCTTCAAGATTACAGTGTAATCCTACACCACCATCAAGTAACTCTGTGAACTCTTTACCATGTAGTTTGAACTTGTCAAGTACACTGGTGTTAGGGTCCCAAGCATTGTAGAAGTAACTGTTATAAATCTTGGTGTCTTCTGGTACCCAGTATCCATCTTCTTTATCCCAGTTATAGTTCTTTGAACTTAATCCCTCTGCTGGAACTAATTCAGTGTTGAACTTGAACTTCTTACTACTATGCAGCTTGTTCTGTTCACTGATAGTACCTGTAATCAACCTACAGAACTCTTTGTATTCATCATTATAACTGACTTCAATACCTAAGAACCTTGCTGCTTCATTAATACCATTGATACCAATAGTACAGAATAAGTCCCTCATACCAATATAACCAGCAGTTGAAGCATTGAACATACCTCTTTCTTCCCATTCATATAGAATAGTCTTATAAGCTGTATGATACTTATACACTCTTTCAAGAATATCAACCAAGTAAGAAGCAAGTTCAGGATATACTGATGAAGATAATTTAATACCTGCTTCAGCATCCTCTTTATACTTGCTTCTGATGAAGTCCTGCACAATCCTGTTAAGGTTTAGAGTAATCACATTACAACTTCCAGTCTTAACACCTGTAAGACCATTAGTGAAACTGAATACATTCTCTTCAATCTCATTTCTTAGTCTACAACAAGAAGCAAGACCATTAGGATTATCACTGATATAGACAAAGAATGAGTGACCTTCTGCCTGCATTTCTGCTGTAAAGTCCTTATATTCTTCATCAAGATAATTACCTTTCTTATCAGTCAAAAGTGTCATAGTTTCAACAGGGAAAGTAAGCATAGCTTTAGTTCTTTCCTTATTAAACCACTTCATGAACTTCTTCTGTAGATAGGATACTCTTTCCCATGAAGGCTGTGTACCATCAGGGAAGTAGAAGTCCTTAAACAGTGCTTCCCAGTACTTACTGTCATAATAAGAAATATTGGTAAATGGTGATTGCCAACCCCTATTCTGTGCAGGTTGATTGATATAATATACAATTGTCTGAAAGGCAGCTTCAATCTTCTGACCTATTGTTTTTCTGTCTCTTACATGGTCTGAATCTGCATATACTTGCTCCTTCAAATGATAGTCCTCACCATAATCCTTGACACAATAATAGTCAAAGTAATTGAAGAACTCACCAAAAGCTACTGCACCCTTACATTGTGCTGATAAAAGAAAAACAAGATTGTTGAATTGACCACAGAAACTTGACAGATGATTGGCTATCTTAGGAGTTACACCATCCATATCCTTGATACCATTACTTACTAATGGGAATAATGATACAGCTTCACAGTAATTCTTAGGTACTGCTGAACTGGCTTCATCATGAATATAAATGATATGATGCTCTATATCCTTCTCATACTGCTTGGCAACTTCAGGGAACATGATGTTGAGCTTTTCCTTCATTCTGGCTCTCTGTATGATTCTATTCTTAACCTTAGGTACTTCAGATTCAAGAGTTACTACATTCTTCATGGATATATTGGCATTAGCATCTGTCTCTGATGATGCTGCTGCATTTTCAGTAGACTTGCTGTATTTCTCCATATAATCCAACCTGTCTTTAATCTCTCTTGCTTCCTTGTGTCTTTCCCTGTAAATGATATAAGATTTAGCTGCCTCAAAATGATTGTCATTCATAAGAATCTGCTCAATCTTATCCTGTATCTCTTCAACATTGATATTATCTTTGTCTGTAAGACCCAAGATGTTAGGTATCATCAGGTTAAGATATTCAGGCATTAATTGCCCAACAGAGTTGAATGCCTTAGTTACTGCAATGAGTATCTTGTCAAGGTTAAACTCTTCAATTGTTCCATCTCTTTTTGTTACTAACATGTCTCTAGTTTAATTTTCATTATACAACCATTTGCAAGTGCTTCCTTACTGTACCTAGTGGAATTGTTCTGATAATATACCAAGTCTGTGAGTATCTTTCTCCAATCCCTTAGAACATTACCATTTTCATCCTTGAGGTCAACTTCACCAAAGTTTCCATCAAATTCCCATATCAATGGAGCCACAGTCCTTCTATTGATGACTATGAATTGATAGTAGGTTATCTTGAAGTCCTTGAAGTATTCATCCTGTGCTATACACTGTGCTAATATATAACTATATAACTTAGCCTGTATGTCATATCTCCATTGACTGAATGAACCATTAAACTCCTCTTCAGGATGCCCAGTAGTCTTTAGGTCTATGGGATATATAACCTTGTTTCTATGGTCTACAATAAGTTCATCAAACATACATCTTACAGGTATACCATTATAGGTAGCCTTAAATTTCAACTGAAAGACCTTCTCAATATCTTTCACAAAGGGATTCATGGTGAAGAATGAACTTGTGGCAACATTATTCCTTAATTCTTCAACACATCTGATAACATCTTGATAGTCATCAGTTGAGAGTACAGTCTTACCTTCTGCAAGTGTAAGTAAGTTGTAATACTCATTACAGCTTTCCTTGACATTCTTGACCCTATATGCTGCATACTTTGGATTAGCATAGTAATTATTAGCCAGAGCCACCATGTCTATATCTGAATCAGGTATTGTATCTACCTTCCTATGTGTCTCTTTAAACTTCCTATGCAGTTCCTTTGTAATAGCAATAAGGCTATCAGACAAACTGGGAAACTCGCATACTACATAATTCTCATTGAAGGCATCTTCACCATCAGTTAGCATGGTATCAACTGCTGACCCAAATTGTAATGATGGAGTATCTATCTTATCATAAAGACTTGATAACTTCCTGAAACCTTCTCTTTCAAATCTGCTCAATGTAGAGTAACTTATTGCAGGGTCAGCCCTGTAAGTTGGTTCATCTACATTCCATGCTATTTCTTTAATACTCTTCATATTCTTCCTCACTTGGCAGTTGTAGTTGCTCAACATAAACATCAACTTCTGCCTTTAATTTCTTCAACTCCCACAGGTCAACCTTAAGGTATTCTTCCTTTGGATTATCACCTCTGACATTCTTATTTACTCTAAAGATTGCAGAGTCCACTAGTTCTTGTAAAGACTCAAATTGTCTTTCACTGATAAACCTTTCTCCCAGAGGTATATCACTCTCTGGTAGATTGTTTATCAACTTCCTCATTCTGTCTACTGCCGCCATAACTTTTAATTACTTTAATTGCTTCCAACAACTGTCTTTTACCAAATATCTCAAATATAAGGTACTTATCATGGTCAGAATAACTCTCTATAAGCTGTCTGAACATCTTGAATTTAACAGGAAAGACATCATTAGTCTGTCCCTTGACTTCGATAATTACCTTTATACCTTCATATTCAAGGTAAAAGTCTGGAGTGTAAGTAATATCACGTAACTTGGTCAGGTCTAGCTTAAGTAGTTCTTTCTTAGACTTTGTGTAAAAAGGTACAGTAGGCTTACCTCCACTCCACAACACATACTTGTGTGGTTCATATTGGGGTTCAAGCCCATTATCAACTAAGGTTCTGTAAACCATAGCTTCAATCTTGGACTTGAACTCAATATTAGCATACTGTGTTGGAGTAGCATTTTTAACCTTCTTGTTTTCCACCTTTCTTTACAGGTCTTGCAAATAATTCTTTCATTGGAACCTTCAAGATATGCTTAGCTGCCATAGCATCATCCAATGTTCTGAAGGCAGCAAAGTTTCTGAAGTTCTTGATGAGATGTCTCTTGTTTTCAGGCACTTTACCGATTTCACCTGTTGCTAGACTGATAATCCAGATTTCCTTACTTCTTTCAATATGGTCATGATACTTCTGGTCAAGTACAATTGCAACCTCTCTCAACAGAATTTGGAATACTGCTGTAGGATAAATCTTATACAGGTTATCCAGATACTTCAACAGATTTTCATATTTCCAGCCAATTCTGTCAGCAAGATGCTTAACATAGAAGTCAATATCAAGATGAGTACCATCTTCTTTAACTGCTATAAGTGCACCATCTTTGACTGCTTTCTCTAAGACTTCTTCTGTGGCAATCATAATTTCATGACTTCTTTCTCCTGTTTCAGAATTAAGCAGTGTACATACAAGAACTGCACCTACCTTAATCTCATTGCCACGTTTGTCTAAATACTTTTTCATGTTACTTTTATTTATAAATTAATACTCTTGATACCACTTGATAGTAGTACCATACTTACTTTTTAATTCCCTGTTAATATCAGTAAACAGTTCAGGGTTCATCTTAGTTCCAGTCCTTGCATTATATGCAGGATGAGGCACTTTAATTACTGTTCCTGTTTGAATATAAGGCTGAAATGTACCAGCCTGACTTCCAAATAATACATATATCAGTCCTGGGTTACTCATTGATATGTTCTTCAACAAACTGCTGATAAATGGTCTCCAAGTCATAGTATGACTTCCTACCTTGTTCATCTCTACAGTTAATGCAGAATTTATCATCAATATCCCTTGTCTTGCCCAACTTTCTAAGGTCTGGTCAAAGATAATGCTATTATGTGGAACCTCAAAGTTAATTGCTGCTTCTTTAACAACTTTTAAAGAAGGAGACAACTCATCCTCTGGTACATCAGCTTTGTTACCAAATAGTATTCCTGTAGCCACATCCCTTTGTGGATATGGGTCTTGTCCTATAAATACTACTTTCAACTCATTATAAGGACATAAATCAAAGGCTCTGAATACATTTTCAGCTGCTGGACAGACTTTCTTTGAGCCATAAAGCCTGTTCATTGCATCAATAACTATATTCAGTTCCTTTTGATTTATGACTCTTATCCAATCACCAAAGTATTCCTCTAGGCTCATATCTTCATGTATTCTCTCATAAGTCCAATGTTATCCTTTAGGAAACTATTGACTTCTTCATCATTGAAGTGAGATAAATCAGGCATATCAGGTTTATGAATGAACCTATCACTTACATCAGCTATGATGATTTCAGGCATCTTCTTTGTATATACTCTAGTATTACCTTCACCAGAATAATTGAACTTATTATGTACCATAGAAGTAACTGTATTAAGAGATGCTCCTTCTGTTAACACAGTAGGAATAAGTTTCTTAAGGATGTTCTTCTCAACTGGTCCATCACCTGTAAATACCTTAGGACTGATATACATTATTGGCTTTAGAAGTTCAATAAATGGATTAGTCAAGTTATACTTGACTACATTTAACATCAATAACTCCATTCTGCTGTTAAATATGACACCAGCACCACCATAATATACAAGACCTGTATTAGTTGTTACTTTACACAACTTATAATGAGTAGAAGTTTCAAGCATGGTTCTTACCATAGAATCTGATGTTCTCTTGGTCTCCTCTTTGCCTACAAAGAGAGAAGTAATATAACACTCAATTATATTATCCTTATACTCCTCAATGTTTGCAAAGTTCTTGTTATCAATAAGGATTGATTGAACCTCTCTCCTACAGAATATAGGAACCTCAACTTCAGGACCTCTTAGGTCTACTTCAAAGAACCTTTGAAACACACTGTTACTGTTGAAGTTAACCAGATTAGTATCAATGTTCCTTGTGAATGAGTTATTTCTGGGAAAGTCAAGACTTCCTAATACTGTTCTTTCATATATTCCTGCCATTACATTTCAACTTTAAAATACATTGTATCAGCTGCAAAGGAAGTGTAGAATGGTACATCTCTTGGCATAATGGGATTACACTCATTTGCAACAAAATTCACAAAGATGTTGACCATAAGTGATGCAATCATATTAGCCATGAATGTAGTCTGTTTATAACTACATACAGTAGCATCAGCAATTTCATCACTAAATAACCAGTCTCTTTGATATTGTTCTATTGCCCTTGTGTCATTACCTTGAATAGCCAGAACTTGTAGCTCTTCTGCTGCAAGTCTGCCATCAATAAGCAAGCATTTACCTCTCTCTTCTTCTGGTTTAGACATTACATGAGCATACCATTTTTTGAATACAAGCTTCCTTGCAGCCATGTTATCAAATCCACAAATCATGATGTCCTCAACAGCACTGTTCTCATTATACAGTCCATTCATAGCAACAGTACTATGATAGTCAGCATAATTAGCTACCATATCTGCAAGAGCATCAACTTTTGGATGACCAATATCACTTCTGCCATACAACTGACCTGACATATTGACAGCTTCAACAATATCATTGTCAAATATGACAAGTCTTGCTGGTTTCATCCTTGCAAGAAGGAATCCAATATAACTACCAATACCTCCAACACCAGCTAAGATAATGTTCTTAGTCTGTAGTTGTTCATACCATATTGCACCACTGAACCTTGTAGTGGTTTCATCAACTGCCAAAGACCCTGAGTTAAGAGGAATCTCAATATGATTAGCTAATGCAAAGGCTCTACCTTTAGCATCTGCTTCATCAAATCTTCCAGCCCAGTAGTTATTAACCCAAAACTCTTTCATGTTGTTACCTGCACCAGCGTTGTTCTCTTTAAGAACAATTCTCCATACACCATTATTAGGTGCACTTGCATCACTTCTTTCACGACGATGGAGTGCTCTGTTTGCTTTTTGGATTATGTACCAAGTACCTGCTTCAATTCTCTTGATATATGTTTCAAGTTCTGTAGGTCTACCTTGTGGACTATAGCCACAACATACATAATCATTCTCATAACCTACAGGTGGTTCTGGCTCTGGTGGAACTGGCAAAGGTTGTTCAGGCACAGCTACAGGTACAGGCTCAAGTTCAATTTCTCCATTAGCAGTCACTTCTTCCATAGCTGCTTGAAGTTGTTGCATTAACTCTATTGATTCAGGAGTTAATTCCATTTCAATATTAGTAGGAACACTAAGACTCTGTGCTATGGAAGACTCTGTGGATACTACTCCTTCAGTAATTTCACGAGTTATCGTTCTTCTTAGCTGCTCAACAGCAGCATCTCTTACTTCTTCATTCATGTTTAAATCTCCTATAAGATATAATCATCCAAACAACTAATATAAGACTTCATCCATACATTTGATGGAAGTTCTTCAAGTGCAAGTCTTACTTCATAAGCAAGTATTGCAATCATCTCTGTGTCATCAAGTATATCAACCAATGTATCATCAGTTGTATAATTGACTAAGAAATCAATGAAATTAGATGCAAATACCTCAAATTCCTTAACAGAATCAAACCTGTCTGAATACACCTTATCCATTGAGTTCATCCACTTGTTAATGTCTACCTTGCTTTCAACTGGAAGAATGATACTACCAGTGATAATTTGTCTTACAAGCCAGTCAATAACCTTAGCATTAGCTCTTACTGTACCATAAGGGATAGCATAATCATCATCAGGCTTTTCAAATGGAAGGTCTTTTTGAGTTGGTGCAGGATATGATGAACCCTGTGCAGGAAAGGAAGACTTATGTTCTTCAAACTCCTTCTTTGGCTGTCCATATTGACCTACGGGTACATAGTTACCACCTGCTGGTTTACCAGTGGCAGCACCTACCTGTAAGCCGGGGTATCTACTTTGATAACCAGTGGTTCCATAGTTATTCCCATAACCATTATAACCACCATAAGTAGCACCGGGTTTATATGCTTTCTTAGCTTTCTCTGCATCAATTTCTTTCATGCGAGCAAGCATTTCCTTCTCAACTTCATCAACAGGAACAGTCTCTTTCTGAATCTCAAGAGGGAACCATTCAAGATATTCTTCTTCAGCTTCAAATTCATCAGTACCTGTGACTTCTCCTTCCTTCCAAGTAGGATAAGTGAACTCTTCTTTCACCTGTTGTTTGGCTTTATATCTCCTTGTAACTGCTGCACTATAAGTACCAGCATTGTTTACAATCAAAGACACAAAGTGTGCCATATCTTCACCCTCTTGACTTAATGTTCCTGTATCAGTTCCACTAAAGAAAGTAGCCATATTGTTATGACTATGAATAAGACCTTGGAACACATCTTCACTAAGCAATTCAGGATGGTCAATCATATAACTTACTATGTCAGGTGACACATTAAATTCAGTATAACCACCAGTTCCTTTGTCCATCTGAAAGATGTCCACACACTTGATAGTCAAAGGATTGTCTTTATCATTAAAAGCACCTTCAACTTGATAGAACAGTACTCCTGACCATTCTACTTGGCTAATGTGAGTACACAATAACCTGATTTTCTTTTCTACCTCTACAGGTATGATTATTTTATAGGGTAAATCTGGTTTTCTTTTTATCAATTCCAGACTTGGCTTTTTTGCTGTTTCCATATTCACAATTTAATAATTCTAGTATTGCCCAAACATATTCTCTTATTATATCTAAATTTAGTATTGTAGATACATTCCTTGCACCATTTGCTAATCCGTTAATAACAAGATTAACATCATGACCTTTAAAGGTTAATACCTTCCTTCCTACATATTGACTGTAGTCCCTACTTGCATTTGAATTAGGGTCAAATATAGCACCATTAGCTATAATAGCCTGTTTAAGTACACCATCACCTTGAAGGTCATATAAATCTGGCATATTTGGTGCTTTTCTATACTCATCATTATACCAGTCAATGAAAGCATTACTTATGGTCAACACAGTATCAGTGAATGTATGAGCCAATCCATAGGAACCTTTTCTATAGTTGAACTTGAGTATGTTGTTGGTAAACAGGTAATCAAGGAACTTACTTGATAATTCCTTTGTGAAATATTCATTCGAGATGTAATTATTCTGTTCTATAGGAAAGTTATCCCTCTTATTGCTGCCATTAGCACCAATATTCTCCATTCTTCTATAAGGACCACCACTAAGTGATTCTGTACCCATATACCTTTCAAGTTCAAGACAGAATAATTGCCATATAGGTTCATCAAATCCTACTGTAAGACTACTCATAGTATTATTGATAGGACCACTACCAGTACACACACTTCTGAACTTAAAGTCAAAGTCAATACCACTTACATGACTATGCATATAATCAGACTGCATATGTACAACATCATACTCTGATCTGTTCATTTTGAACCAGCCTTTGCCTTTACCTTCCCATGTTACAGGAACCTTTGCCCACAGATTATCAACTTCTACAGTTCTATCATATTCATTCCTGATAGTTACATGAGGAAAATGTACTATAATAGGTATGTCTATGAACCATCTATTCCCTATGAACTCTTTTATATAGTTAACATACCTGTCAAATATACTTTCATTAGTAACTAAGGACATACTTCCTGCTGCTACTCTGAAATTATTTAATAGGTTAGAATCAGCATGTCCTCTATAATATTGAGTGTTAGCAAAGTCACTTGTATTACCAACTATCTCATACAAGTTGTTAGTTTCAAGTAAGTTAATAAAGTCTTCCAAGCTAATAGGCTGTAAATCCACTCTTTCCTCACCATAGAAGTCATTGAATATATCTGTGACTGCTCTTGGAAGTTCAAGCAACTCTCGATAAAGAGCTTCTATCTTTTGTTTCAATTCTTCATTCATAACAATTTAGTTACAAGAAAAAAAGAAGGAGAAAGTCATTGGACTCTCCCCTTCATCTCATTCAGCCTTATTTTGCAAAGGCAAACATTTCATCAATATCTCTCTTGGACATCTTTTCAGATGCAGGAGCTTCTGATGCACCACCATTCAGAAGACCCATAACTTTGTCATAAGTATCTTCTTCAATGGTATCATTACCATACAAGTCTTCAACAAGAGCTTTCAAAGCTTCTTCACAGTTGCCTGATGCTGGTGCTGCCGGAGCCACAGGAGCTGTTTCCTCTTTCTTAGCTTCTGCAACATGTTTCTTTGCAGCTTTCTTTGCTACAGGAGCAGGAGCCGGAGCTTCAACTTTTGCTTCTTTTTTACCCTGTGATTCAATTAAGTCAATCAAGTCTTGAGTCTTACACATGGTGAAGTTCTTACCAAACTTTACTACACAAGCAGCTTGCAAGCCATTAGCCTTGATAGCATCATAGGCTTCACTTCTTGTCATAGCACCTGACTTGATTTTCTTTTCCGGAGCTGTCAACAGGAATGTCAAATCATTGACAATCTGACCTTTGTAAGGAATATTGGTAGGCAGTGGAGCTGCATCATCTTTCAATTCAGCTCTCATGTGACCTTCAAAGAAAGTCATACCTTCAAAGTTGATACCAAGTTCCCTCATTTCAGCCTTCAATTCACCAAGGTTAGTTGCACTAGATGCCTGAATGATTGATTGTTTCTGAGTCTTGTTATTGATAATTGTTACTTTACGAGTTTCCATAATGTTTTCTGTTTTAAAATGTTACTTAAATAGACCTAAAATTATTTCTTTGAACAACTCTTTGTTCTGGAGCTGCTTGTAGAGGTCTGCTACATCTTTTGCCCCATTTATGTTAGGTAAGATTAAGTTAGTGAATCCAGTAGACTCTGATAGTTTCTCTCCATCTTTGAGACCAGCTTCATCATTATCCAGTAGTATATAGACCTCTCTATATCTCCTTCTTAATTCACTAACTGCTGTATCACTCATACCATAGCCCTCACCTTGTATAGCTATAGCTGGGATGCCTGTATTAGCCCACAGACAAAGGGCATCTTTCATGCTTGCACAAATACAGATTCTTGCACCAAACTCTGGTACTTTAGTCCATAAACTTATAACAGACCTGTCATGTCTGTTACTCCATTTATATCCCTTAGTGTTGAATGGTTGGTATATCTTAAGTGTGATATTGCCATCTTTTCTTTCAACATAGGCATAGGCATATTTGTCTGCCCCAAACACATACTCTTGACCATTCTTTATCACTATCTTATGGCTTATAGGATATATATCAGCATACTCTAGCCATTCTAGGCTTATCCCAAAGGATTCCCAGAACTCTATGTCATGCTTAGCCCAAGGTCTGACCTTGCACTTCAAGTCTATTGACTTTGGTTGTTTACGAAGTACCTTATCTGAATACTCTGTAGTTTTAACATTAAACACTGGATTGGTACTGGAGAAATTAGGTAAGTCCTCCCATACTCTGGTTAATACCTGTATGTAACTCACCCCCCAATATAAGCCAAGTAGGTCCCATAGACCCCCTCTATCTCTTGTTGCATAGTCTACAAAGTGAACTCTTTTTCCATCAGATGAATATAGACCAAAAGAAGGTTTTCTATCTTGCCTTAATGGAGAGTTTATTATCACAGGTAGTTCACTAACACCAAAATAGTGATTGAGTACATCAAATTCACTTACTTTATTGAGCAATTCTTCCAAGGTTACACTTGGCTCACCAGTACCAAAAGCCATAATTCAATTAGTTAAAATGTTATTTATTCCAAGCAGCCCAAGGTGCATTAGCAGGAGCTGATTTAGCACCAAGAGGGTCATTTGCAGGAGCTGAAAAGTCTGTACTTTCTACAGCATATTCCTTAATAGGTTCAGCAAGGAACTCTACAGTAGGATATGCACCGGCATTCTTTCTTGCCTGCAAGTCTTCATCAAGTTTTGAATAGTCACTGATGACATTCTTCAAGAACTTCTTAGTGTAAACTGCTTGATACTGATTATTATCATCAGTAGTTCTTACACCAAACATAGCTTTCACCCTGTTGTTTGGTTGCAAGCCAATTACACTCTTAAGTTCACTGATGTCACCTCTGAAATAAGACTCAATCTTGTCAAGTCTTGCTTCTGCATCAGCCAAGTTCTTGATGAACACTGTTTCATCGCCTTTCCTGTATGACTTGTTAGGGATATTCAAGAAAGCCTTGATGAAAGCAGTCAAATCTGATTCACCAATATAGGCAGGTCTCATACCTGATGTGTCATACCACTTCATGTTGTCAGGAATAGCTTCTGAACCATTGAGACAACCAATAGGCAAATAGGTGGATTCACCATACTTATTGATTACTTCAACCTTGCTTCCATCCCTGTTGAAGTTCTGATGTTTGTTCAGGAAGAAAGTGATTTTATCAGTCAGTTCAACACCACATTTCTCTACATCAGTCTTAACAATGAAGTCAATCCTAATCTGTGGTACTTTGGTTCTGTTACCATCAGGTCCCACTTCACTTTCACCTACATAAACAGGAGCATCATCAAGTGTTCTGTTGAACAGTTTCTCATACTCTGCCTTGTTGGGATTGACACCAATTACAAATACTGGTGCTACACCAATATACAGTTTTCTTACTCTGTCTTTGCTTTCTGAACCAGAAGCAAAAGCCATCATAGCTACACTTTTATTCTTCATTTCTTACTATTGTTTAAATGATTTTACAAATAAGGAATAGGTTCATCACCTACAGGAGCAAGAGGTGATTCAACAGCAGGGTCAATAGCAACTGCTTCTTGAGCAGCTACTTCAACTTCTTCTACTGTAGCACCTTCATCTACTGTACCTTCAGGTGCAGCATCAGTTGCTTCTGCTACTTCCATGACTCCATTCAGGATTTCTTCTGATGTGAAACCACCGGACATCTTGATAATAGGAG